>Ga0307992_1002494_pt1 | contig 10468 bp, 4 predicted proteins | sample EllFjometagen133_FD_203162 | JGI IMG/M metagenome (GOLD analysis project Ga0307992, IMG submission 203162) | Marine microbial communities from Ellis Fjord, Antarctic Ocean - #133 | ecosystem: Environmental > Aquatic > Marine > Unclassified | place: Southern Ocean | collected 2014-10-08
TTGAGGTTGCTGGACACGTAAGAAATCTTCAACTAGACGAAGAGAAAATCTTTAATGCAGGATCTGTTCTTGGAATAGGTTCTCCTAAAGAAATGATAGAAGTACAAAAAAAGTATTTAGCTAAATGTAGTCATAATATTCCTTTATTATTTATGGCTGATATAATTCATGGCTATAAAAGTATTTTTCCAGTTCCAATTGCTTTAGCTTCATCTTTTAATCCAAAACTAGCTGAAATTACAGCTAGAGTATCTGCTATAGAAGCTACAACGTGTGGAATTCATGTTACATTCTCACCGATGGTTGACTTAGCAAGAGATCCAAGGTGGGGAAGAGTAGTTGAGGGCTTTGGTGAAGATCCTTATTTGATTAGTGAAATGGGTAAAGCTATGGTTAAAGGCTATATGGGCGAAGGATTAGATAAACCCGACTCACTTGCTTCATGTGTTAAACATTTTGCTGGCTATGGTGCTGCCATAGCGGGAAGAGATTATAATACTGTAGATTTATCTAGGTTGTCATTATATTCAGAGTATTTACCTCCATATAAAGTCGCATTAGATGCTGGGGCTAGAATGGTTATGACTTCTTTTAATACAATAGATGGGGTTCCAGCTACTGTTAACTCTTTTCTTCTAAAGACAATTTTAAGAGATAAATGGAAAAGTGATGCAATCACTATTTCAGATTATGACTCTTTAAAACAAATAATGACACATGGTGTAGCTAAGGATACTGAAGAAGTGGCCTATAAAGGTATTACAAATGGGTTAGATATAGAAATGGCTTCATCAACTTATTCAAATCATTTGGAAAATCTAATTAATCGATCATCCGTAGATATTAAATTGTTAGATGAAGCAGTGTTAAGAATTCTGAGTCTAAAAAAAGAACTTGGTTTATTTAAAAATCCATACAAAGGTGTGGCAGAATTTGATAATAATAAGATTTTAACTAAACAAAACTTAGATAAAACCTTAGAAGCAGCTCATGAATCAATGGTTTTGTTAGAGAATGATGGAATATTACCATTAAATAAAAATACAAAAATAGCATTAATTGGACCATATTCAACTTCTAGAAGTATTATCGGGCCTTGGTCATGGCATGGAAGTAGAGATACGCATGATAATTTAGAAGCGATTTTAAGTAATAACCTAGTTTTTTGTAAGGATGAAATAGACATTACTAAATATACAGATTTAGATATGCAAAATATTAAACAAGCAGATGTAATAGTTTTAGCAATTGGGGAATCTGATTTTTATAGTGGTGAAGCTCATTCAAGAACTTATATAACTATACCTGACAATCAGGAAAAATTATTAACAATTTCAAAAGAATTAGGTGTACCTGTAGTTGTACTATTGTTTAACGGTAGACCATTAATTCTAGAAAACCTAAAATCTAGTAATGCATTAATAGAATGCTGGTTTCTAGGAAGTGAATCTTCAAAAGCAATTAGAGATGTTCTTTTTGGAAAGGTAAATCCTTCTGGCAAGCTACCTGTATCTTTTCCAAGAAGTGTTGGACAAATACCTATTTATTATAATCATCTAAACACGGGTAGACCTTACCTTGGAGAAAATTTTTACAGTGAGTACGTATCTAAATACTTAGATTCACCAAACACACCACTCTATTGTTTTGGTTATGGCTTGAGTTATTGCAAATTTCAATACTCAAATTTAGTATTGAGTAAAAATAAAATGACTATAAACGATACTATAAAAATCTCAGTGGACATAGTAAATAACAGTATTCATACTGGCTTTGAAATTGTTCAACTATATTTAAGAGATTACTTCGCTAGAATATCTAGACCAGTTAAAGAGTTAAAGAGGTTTAAAAAAGTCTATTTCTTGGCTAATGAGAAGAAGACTATAGAATTTAGTACATCTTTAAAAGACTTGACCTATATTACTGAAACCGGAAGAGAAGTATACGATTTTGGTTCATTCTCAGTAATGATTGGTGGATCATCGGATAATACATTAAATCAAGACTTTGAACTCGTAAAGGAGTAATAATGGAAATATTAAAAGAAGAATTATATCGTAGTTTTTTGTTCTTTTATAAAGAGGCCAACCATGACCTTACATCTAAGGGATATGGTTTGATTCTTGATAATTCAAGGAGGAAAACTAAAGCATCTATCGCATCTGTAGGTTTTGGTTTAAGTGCATATGTAGTTGGAGTAGAAAATAAATATATTACCTATGATGAGGGAAAAGAATTAGTTATAAATACCTTTAAAACTTTCCTAAATAATGTGGAGACATTTAATGGATTCTTTCAACATTTTCTTGATATAGATACAGCGAAACAATATAAAAAATGTGAGTTTTCAACTATAGATACAGTAATCTTTTTTAACGGCGCTTTAACGTGTGATTCATATTTTGATGAACCAGAAGTTCATGATTTGTTTAATAAGTTATTTAGTCAATTAAATTTTCTACCATTCATAACTAGATTTAAAGACAAAAAGGTCCTTAGAATGGCTTATAATCCTAATAAAGACGGGGATTATCGTAGTCATACAGACAGTCCTTGGATATACCAATGGCATATGTACGCTGAACAGTTATCAATATATTTTATAGCAGCAGCTACTGATAATCTAGATAGTGAAACCTCTAAAGAATTATATGAAGGTTTTATTAGAGATAGAGGCAAGTATAAACAATTTGATTATGTGTACTGCCCAACAAACGCTTTATTTGTTTATCAATATTCACATGCTTGGCTTGATTTTAGAAATCTAGTAGATGAATCTGGATTTAATTGGTACGAAAATTCAAGAATAGCCACTTTAGCTAACCGTGAATATTGTATTGATCATTCAAAAGAATATCCAATACTAAATAAAAACGCTTGGGGATTAACCGCGTGTCTAACACCAAAAGGATACAGAAACCAATGCATTGAACCTAATAATTTTAACGATGATGAGAAACATGTATTCGGGGTCTTACCACCAAGTGGTGCGATTGGATCTTTACCTTTTGCTAGTGAAGAAGTATTGGAAGTAGTAAAAGAACTTGAAAGTAAATATATGGAAGCTTTTAAGGAGTATGGGTTTACCGATGGAATTGCTCTTGAGAAAGATAAGCTCTGGATTTCAGATGATTATATAGGTATTAATAAAGGAATAACAGTTCTAATGATAGATAATTACTTAAATGGGACTACTTGGAAGTATTATATGCAACATCCATTAATCAAAAAGGCAATAAAAAAATTAGGCTTTAAGGAAGTGAAATAAATGGCAACGATAAAAGATGTAGCAAAAGCTGCAGGATGCTCGATTTCAACTGTTTCATATGCGCTTAATAATGATAAAAGAATACCTGAAGTAACAGCTAGTAGAATCAAAAAGATAGCTGACGAAATCAATTATTTACCATCAGCGGCTGCTAGAAATTTAAAAAAGCAAAATACAAATACTATTTTAGTAGCTATTTCAGATTTTGGAGGACCAGTTTATCATGAATTACTTGAAGGAATCCATCAAGAATTGGCTAAATTTGATTATACAATGATTGTGTCCACTGGAGCTTCAACTGATAACCTTTTAAAACAAAGAACAGCTGATGGCGCTATTATATCTGATATTCATATATCTGATAATTTATTAAAACATCTTGCGAAGAATTTTAATCCAATCATAGTATTGGATAGAAGTCTAGATGAACAGAAGATAAAAAATATGACGATTGATAACCATAATGCAATGTATTTGTTAACTAAAGATATTATATCTAAAGGTTACAAAAATATTGCCTATCTTCATGGTGTAAAAGACACCTATGATAACAAAACTAGATTTTCAGGAATGATACAAGCGTTAGAAGAAAGTAATTTATTGCTATTTAAAGAATATACAGGTAATTTTACTAAAAAATCAGGTGAAGAAGTTGCTTTAGAAATTCTAGCTGAACCAAAAAGACCAGATATGTTGATATGTGGTAACGATGAAATGGCGTTAGGAGTAATGGAGATTCTACAAGAAAACAATGTAAAAATACCAGAGAAAATCGGTATTTCTGGTTTTGATGATATTCAGTTATCTAGATATTTTATGCCTAAATTATCATCTGTCAAAATTAATCATCGTAATTGGGGCCAAAAAGTAGCTAAAACTATGTTGAAATTGTTAAAAGGTGAATCAGTTAAAACCACAAAAGAATTAGGGACTATAGTTATTAGAGAGTCTTACTAAAAGTATTGCTAATTTGCAAGTTCATTAATTAATCATGAAACCGCTTGCATATCAAAAATACATATGATATAATTTAATTATAAACATTATCGAAACGTTTCGACAGGAGGAAAATTGTGTTAAAAAATAAATATGGTTACTTTTCAGAAGATAAAAAAGAATATGTAATAACAAATCCTAGAACTCCAAAACCGTGGATTAATGTTATCTCAAATAGTGACTACTCGTTGATGATCTCTCAAACCGGTGGTGGATGTTCATGGCGGGGTAATGCGGGACAAAATCGTTTAACTAGATTGTATCAAGACATAATTAAGGATAATTATGGTAAATATTTCTATTTAAGAGATTTAGATGCTAAAGATGTTTGGTCGATAACATATCAACCAATGCAAGTTAAATATCAAGAATTTGAAGTTAGACATGGTATAGGATATTCAATATTCAAATATAAAGTAAATGATGTATTATCTGAAATGAAAATTTTTGTAGTTCCAGATAAACCATTAGAAATAATAAAGATAAAAGTAACTAATAAAAGTGAAGAAACTAAGAAGCTTGATCTAACTTCTTATTTTGAATGGGAAGCAGGTATTCATCCTGATGAACATCGTGAGTTTCACAAATTATTTATGGAAACTGCGTTCGATGAAAAATTGAAAGCCATTAAACTATGGAAATATAACTGGGGATTTGGCGACAAGGATGGATTACAAAATAACGCAGATTGGGATTTTGTCGGATTTCATGCAATAAGCGAACCCGTAAAATCTTTTAATACTGATAAAGAGAAGTTTATTGGTATGTATAATAGCGAAAAAAATCCTTCAGCTTTAAATGAAGATAAATTATCTAATAGTTCAGGGCGCTTTGGTGACCCAACAGGTTCACTTCAAACTGAGTTTGTTCTTAAACCAAATGAAACGAAAACTATTATATATACAATTGGTGTAACTCAACTTGGAAAGAATGAGATTCCAGGGATTGAGCAAGTTTATGAAAATCCAGATGAATTAATTACAAAATACACTAATATTGTTGGTGCTACCGAAGCATTTGAACAAGTTAAACTATTTTGGGATGAACTTTTATCAGGTGATTATGTTGAAACTCCAGATCCAGCATTTGATATTATGACAAATACATTTGCGAAATATCAAGCAATTAGCTGTAGGCTATGGGCAAAGACTGCATATTACCAAACCAGTGCCGGCTATGGGTTTAGAGATCAATTACAAGATTCTCTTATATTCTTAGAAAGCAAACCTGAATTAACCAAAAAACAACTTCTATTACATGCATCAAAACAATTCCAAGAAGGTGATGTATATCATTGGTTTGTAACCTATCAAGGATGGGGACCACGAGGTAATTGTTCTGATGACTTACTATGGATGCCGTTTGTTCTTCATTATTATTTGGAGGAAACGTTGGATTTTAGTATTTTAGAAGAAGTAGTACCATTTGTTAATGGTTCTGAAGCAACTTTATATGAACATTCAAAAAGAGCGATTCAAAAAGTTCTAACAAGATTTTCAGAAAGAGGAGTACCTTTGATGGGAAGTCATGATTGGAATGATGGATTAAGCGCGGTTGGATTTAAAATGAAAGGCGAATCTTTCTGGATGTCATCTTTCTTATATATGGTAATGAAACAATTTAAAGATATCTCTAAAAGACAAGGAGATTTAGAATTCGTAAAAGTTTGTGAAGAAAATCTTGGGAAGATAAAAGCTAGTTTTAACGATTATGGTTGGGATGGTGCTTGGTATATACAAGCTACAACCGATGATGGCTTAAAACTAGGTTCAATTGAAAATGAAGAAGGAAAGATATTCTTAATGCCTAATTCATGGGCTATTATATCTGAGATTATTCCCGAAAATAGAATAGAAGCAGTTATTGAATCAATAAATGAGCATTTATTGAAAAAACATGGAACATTACTAAATTATCCTGCATTTACTAAACCAAGAACAGACGTAGGATATGTAACAAGATATGCTCCTGGTTTAAGAGAAAATGGCGGAGTGTATACACATGCAGCCACTTGGGCTGTAACAGCTTTTGCTAAAGCTGGGTATCCTGATTTAGCTTATAAAGCCTATTCAGGTATCTGTCCACCTAATAGAACTAAGGATCCTGATTTATATTTAGCTGAACCATATGTAACTTGTGGTAATTCCGATGGGCCGATTTCACCAATGTATGGAAGAGGTGGCTGGAGCTGGTATACCGGTTCTGCTCAATGGTTACACAGAGTAGCCGTCCAAGATATTATCGGAGTTAAAGCAACATTTGCTGGATTATCTATTTTGCCTAATTTACCTTCTGTTTGGAATGAAGTTAGATATTTCCGTAAGTTCAGAAATGCTAATTACGATATTCAAATTAAAAGAGGTAAGAACAAAGGCATTATAGTTGATGATATTGTAAATACAAACAATATTATTCCTGATTTTCAAGATAATGAAGACCATTTAGTTATGGTTACAATATAATAACAAAGGGGAATTTAAGATGAAAAAAATAATAAGTTTAATATTTATTGCTTTAGTAGGATTTGGTTTTGTTAGTTGTGGAGAAGAAACTACTCTGACTACTGCAACTACTAATGATGGAACTACAACTTCTTCAGATGAAGTAACAACTTCATTAACAAGTACTGATGCAACAACAACTGAAGGGACTACTGAATACCATGAGCCAGTAACCATTACCTACGCTGCTTGGAATTTAGGTACAACTGGATCACTAAATTTAGAAAGATATATGATTGAATCATTTATGGAAGAATACCCATGGATAACAGTAGAGATTATAGAAAGACCTACTGTAACTGATCCAACAGGCACATCTGAGATTGACCAAAACTGGAATGAGTTCTTAGGAGCTAGAGCAGCACAAGGAACGCTTCCAGATGTATATTTTACTGACTCAACAGAAACAACAATTATGAATAATTGGGCAAGAGATGTTTATGAAATAGCTCATAATGATCCTGAATTTATGAATATTCCTGAAGACCTAAGAGAAGCAGCTAATTATGGTGGAAAACTAATGGCTTTACCATATGCAGTTTATTACTTCGGTTATTATATTAATAAAACAATCTTTGAAGATAATAACGGTGACGCACCAGTATTTGAAGATACATTTGATGAATTTATGGATAAGGTTTCAGATGTTGCCAATCAAACAGTTACTAATGGTACAGGAATAGCTGGTATAGTTGGTATAGATAGATTGTTAGAATGGTACCCAGCTCAATTAAATTCTGAATTAGGTTGGTATACATTTGATGGTGAAAAACTTAATTTAGATAGTGAAGAATTTGAAACAACACTAAACTTATATCAAACTCTTATGCAAGATAAATCTTTGATATATGACGCAATGACTCCAGAAGAACAATTTGCTGCTTTTGGGACTGATAATGCTTGGGAATCAAGTCAATTAGCCGCATACTTTGAATATACACCAAGTATTGGATCAATGCTTGCTTATGATTTTGAAGTAGATTTTATCGGTACACCAGGAACAGATGCAGCTCATCAAATTCCTGTAATACTTGATTTAATGTGTATATCTAGTACAACACAACATTTAGATGAAGCGTACTTATTAGCTAAATGGATGTCCTTTGGTAAAGCTGGATATTTAGAAAGAATTAGATTATCAGAATTATATGGTGATGATGATGATCCCGATACAGATGATATGGACCCTTTAAATATGACTCCATTACAATCTGATGAAGAATTATTAGATGCATTCTTTGGAATCTATACAACTTTTACTGAATTTAGAAAAGTTGTTTCTCATGATAGTTATATTATTGAACCTAACAAATATTTACCAGGCTATGTTAAAGCAAGGTGGAATGAAGACTATGATGCTGAAACTACGGTTGGACAATTATTTGACTTAGTTAGAAGTGGTCAAGTAAATTATGCAGATGTCAAAACAGAATGGAATGATATATCTAATAATGCTTTAAGATTAGCTATTGAAGCTGTTTTGGAAAAATTAGGAGTTAATGCAGAAGATTAATATTTGAAAATGATAAGAGGAAAAAGTTGATGATAAAAAAATATTTGATTATAATATCGCTATTATTAATTTCAATTGTATCACTGTCTACGCATACTGTTTATGCGGATGTTTCAGTGTCTAATAATGATACACCGGTGATATTATCTGGAAACTATAGTGATGCACTATCTTCATGGGAAAATGAAGATTTTTCAGATAACCATAATTTTAGTCAAATAGTTACACCATCAACTTTTTCAAATGAAAATATATTAGAAACATCCGAAAGTTTTGGATATAATCATCAAGTATATGAATGGAATAGTGATGATATAGTAGAGTTTACTGTAAACGCACCAAGTGAAGGTTTATACCAAATAGAACTTGATTTCTATTCTTTGTCAACAGATTATTTAGATATGGAATTATCTGTTCTAGTTAACGAAAAATTACAATATAGTGAATCATCACAGATAATTCTATATAAACTTTGGATTCAACAAGAAGAATTTAGCTTAGATAGATATGGTAATGATTTCTTTGGATCGCAGGAACAAGACTATTCTTGGAACAATCAAAGCTTTTATGATCCTATGGGATTGTTTAGTAGTCCACTATTATTTAAACTTGAAGAGGGAATTAATACTTTTGCTTTCATAAAATCTAAGGGTGATATGTTGCTAGGAGATATTACAGTTTCTGGTAGAGAAGTACTACCTACATATCAAGAGTACACTAATGGAGCTTTACTTTATAGTGAAGAAGTATTAAGTACAGTTGAAGCTGAAACACCAAGTTTTAAGAATGCTTCAAGCATTCAAGCAGGAGTTTCGAGAAATGTTGGAATAACACCATTTTCAGTTAGATATCTTAAATTAAATACCCTAGCAGGATCAACTTACAATTCTGAACGAGAATCTGTTGGGTATTTTGTAGATGTAGAAAATGCTGGATATTACAATTTAACTTTTAAAGTACTACAATCAACGGGGACTAACAGCAATGTTTATCGAACTTTAAAAATTAATGGGGAAGTTCCTTTCCAAGAAGCTACTTCATTGAGTTTTTACTATAATACAAAATGGCAAAATGTTACCTTATCTGGTGATACTCCCTATTTATTCTATCTATCTGAAGGTATTAACGAAATTTCATTGTCAGTTGATTTAAGTATGTATATGGTACCTTATAATGAAATAAGTCTGATATTAGATTATGTTAATGATTTGTCTTTAGAGATAAAAAAATTAACAGGTAATCAAGTTGATGAGTTTAGAGATTGGGAGATAACTGAATATATTCCTAATATTGCCGATGATTTGATTGAAGCAGCTGATAAATTACAAGTTATATTTGATTACTTGAATAGTTTAACTGAAAAGGAAAACCTTTCTGAAACAGCTTCTTCATTAAAAATAGCAATTAGAAATTTAAGATTTTTAGCTGAAGAACCAAATGAAATACCAAAAAACATGAGCCTATTATCAACTTCCACACAATCAATAGCATCCACATTGGGAAATACAATTTCAATGCTTTTAAATAGTCCTTTGGATATTGATAAATTCTATATTCATACTGACGTTGAGATTGATAATGCTATAGGCAATATTTTCTCTAGAATGTGGGTAGGTATTAAGAGATTCTTTATCTCATTTTTTGATGAAAGGTATAATATTAAACCAGAAGAAGACGAACTTGTTGTCTGGGTGAATCGTTCTAAACAATATACAGATCTAATTCAAAAAATGGTAGACGATTCATTTTCAAAAGAATCAGGTATAAATGTATCAATATCAGTTATGGCAGCGGAGAGTAAGTTAATCTTAGCTAACTCGGCTGGAACTAATCCTGATGTTGCCGTAGGTGTGTCATCATGGATGCCCTATGATTTAGGGTTAAGAGGTGCAATTTTAGATTTAACAGAATTTAGTAGTGATCCTGAATTTCTTGATGTATTAAATTATTATCAAGAACAATCACTTATTCCTTTAATTTACGATGATGGATTATATGGATTACCTGATACGGAGAACTTTTATGTTTTATATTATAGAAGTGATATTCTAGAAAGCTTAGATATAGCTGTTCCTAATACATGGGAAGATGTTACTGAAATCATGCCAGCTCTAAGAAGATATGGGTTCAATTTCTATTTGCCATTATCAAGCTCTGCTTCATTAAAATCAAATGATACGGCGACCACCG
>Ga0307992_1002495_pt1 | contig 10460 bp, 17 predicted proteins | sample EllFjometagen133_FD_203162 | JGI IMG/M metagenome (GOLD analysis project Ga0307992, IMG submission 203162) | Marine microbial communities from Ellis Fjord, Antarctic Ocean - #133 | ecosystem: Environmental > Aquatic > Marine > Unclassified | place: Southern Ocean | collected 2014-10-08
TCCTGAATTGAGGCTATCTCACAGATGGCTTCGTGGCAATCATGACGAGCCTGCTCTTTGCAGAACTCATCCTAATTATCTAGGAGACTTCGGCTTTTCTCCAAAGCCAAGTATATTTTGGTTAAGTGGAGGATACTCAGTTGATCATATTTATAGAATCCCAAATTTAACTTGGTGGAAAGACGAAGAATTAAGCAACGATCAATTTTACACAGCTATAGAATTGTATGAGAAATCTAAGCCAAAAATAATGGTTTCTCATGAATGTCCTTTATGCATGAAAATAGATTCCGTAACAAATAAATGGAAGTTTGATCATAATAGCAGAACAGAATTGATGCTACAGAGCATGTTCGAGATTCACCAACCTGATTATTGGATATATGGACATCATCACAAATTTTTAGAAAAAGATTTTAATGGGACTCATTTTGTATGTTTACATGAGTTGATAAATGGGCCTATTAATGATTGTATTTACGAAATAAAAAATTTAGAATGGGAATAGAATATGGATAAAGATAAAGATTTAGAAATAGCAAATAAAGCACATGGTTTTCTTTTTAAAATGATTAGCATTGCACAAGAAAAAGATGTAGAAAAAATGTCTATATGCTTTTACGATTTTATTAAACAGACTTATGGTCTGGCAAAAAGTCAAGATCTCTATGAGCAAGATAAGGAAGAGATCGACTCCTCTCTTAGGGGCATGATGATATTAATAAAAGCAACATTAGAACTGTCTGATTGGACAGAAGATATGATCGAAAAATTTGATAAAGAAGTTGTAAAATTGTGGATAATAGATTAAAGGATTGAACATGTTAGGTGCAATAATAGGTGATGTAGTTGGCTCGACTTATGAGTTTAACAAAACTAAAGAAACAGATTTTTCTCTTTTCCCTGAAAAATCTACATTTACTGACGATACTGTTTTGACAATAGCTACAGCAGTTGCTGTTCTTGATGGTAGAAAAGACTATGACGTGCTATATAAAAAGTATGCTAATGATTATATTGAGAAGGGCTTTGGAGGCATGTTTTTAGAGTGGGTTAAAACGCCTGAAATGCAACCTGCTTATAATAGTTGGGGCAATGGCTCTGCTATGAGAGTTGCTCCTATAGGTTATATGTATGACGATATAGAGAAAACTATTGAAGAAGCAAAAAGAAGTGCTGAGGTTACTCACAATCACGAAGAGGGTATTAAGGGGGCAGAAGCTCTTGCTGCTGCTATTTTTCTTGCTCTTCATGGAGATAGTAAAGAGCAGATTAGGAACTATATAGGAGATAGATTTGACTATGACTTGAGAAGAACTATATCCGAGATAAGACCTACATATAAATTTGAAGTGTCTTGTCAAAAATCTGTCCCTGAAGCTATTATAGCATTTTTAGATTCTGATTGTTATGAGACTGCTATTAGGTTGGCTATCTCCCTTGGTGGAGATGCTGATACTCTAGCTTGTATGGCAGGTGGTTTGGCAGAAGCTTTTTATGAGAAGGTTCCTGTGATGATGATAGAAAAGACATGGGATCTTCTACCTGAAGATTTTCATAAAGTTATTATTGATTTCTATAAGATAGTTGATGCAAGACAGAGCAAGTAAAAATTTAATAGATACAGGTATCCTTGATGGTAGAAGGATATTTACTACCAACAAAAAGTATGGTAGATTTCTAAGACCTCGAATAAGGCAACACGAGTTAAAACCTCATGGACTATGGTACGCCATGGGTGATAGTTGGATAGACTGGTGCTTGGGAGAAGAGTTCGGTGGTATAGGAAAATATATTTATGATGTAGAATTAAATCCAAAAGCTAATATCAAATTTTTGACTACTGAAGATGATGTTCTTTCTTTTAGTCAAAAATATAAAAGAACAGATGGGTATTATGCTAATTTTCCTTCGATACATATTGATTGGGAAAGAGTAAAGAGTAAAGAGTGAATATGATGGAGTAGAAGTTGATCCATATTTTCATAGTTTGAGATTTGAGCATGATTTAATATGGTATTATGGATGGGATATTTCAAGTGGATGTCTTTGGAGAGCAAGAACAAAGAAAAAAATTACTCTGATAGCGGAGTATAATAATAAGAAGAAAGAGTTTGTGATATTATGAAAGAGGTGTCAAAATGTTAGAATCAATTATGGTTGTATTGTATATTATAGTATGTGGCTTATGGGGTATGTTTGCTACCAATATGCAGCAGACACAGTATCCTGAGAGATCTGGTGTGCTGAGAGTGCAGGGGTGCTTTCTCATAAATGCTGTATTCTGTCCGATAGCAATAATGGTAGCACTGGTTAGATTTGAGACGTATATGACTGCTATAAGGAATAAAATATAATGCGTATCTGCTGCATTTCAGACATGCATGGTCAGCTTACCTTTAACGTAGAAGAATCAGATATTCTTATATGTGCTGGAGATGCTCTGCCTTATAGAGGTGGAGGTCAGGGTCTGGCTATAATCCAGCAAGAGCATTTTATAAGAAACAAGTTCATCCCATGGCTTGAAAAGCAGCCTGTAAAAGATGTCGTCCTAATTAGCGGCAACCATTGTTGGATTTTTGAGGTAGATAGAAAAAGTGTTCCTAAATTTCCTGATAATGTTCATTACCTACAGGACGAAGAGATAGAGATCCAAGGGCTTAGAATATATGGGACTCCCCAACAGCCTATTTTTTTAGATTGGGCATTTAATCGTACTCCTGAGAGGCTAGAGATGTTCTTTGAGAAGATACCTAAAGGACTAGATATATTAGTTTCTCATACTGCTCCATATGGTATTATGGATAAGGTTGATTTTTCCAATAGACAAGGGCATTTTGGTTGTAAGATTTTAGAGAAAAGAATTAAAGAAGTAAAACCTAAGCATGTCATCTTTGGACATTTTCATAATTGTCACGGAGTTGAGAAGGAGAACGATATAACTTTTGTAAATTGCTCACTAGTTGATGAGGATTATGTAATGTCAAAGAAACCTATTTATTTGGAGGTGTAATATGTTTTTCGGGAAAAAATTAAAAGAACTAAGATTAAAATATGCAAAGATGGGGCTGAGAAATTTCTCTAAGGACATGGAGATGAGTCCTTCTGAGTACAGTAATTTAGAACGAGGATTGGCTCTACCTCCTAAAGATAAAGAATGGATCCACAAACTACTTGAGAAATTACAAATCCCACAATATTCAGAAGATGAGATGGCTTTGTATATCGAGTGGAACAAACCATTTGTCATGCAACTCATGGATGAAGATATATTTATATCTCATGCTACGTTGACAGGCGGCGGTCATGCTGACACAAAGAAACTTAAAGAAGTATCTGAATGGATGAGAGAAATAGCAATAGAACATAATAAGAAAGCAAAAAAATATAATGAAGAGAAGTTAATTTGATGTATTGTTAAAATTCCAGAGAAATTATTTTTCATAATATAGAGCCTGTGAATAAATATTTTGAGTAATAATTTTTAAGGACATAATAGATAGTGAAAAAAGAAACTGTACAACTATTGGATTTTAATAACTCGACCTGGGAACTGATGAGAACTCATATAAAAGAGATTGAGGAATTTCTATCAAGTCGTGAGAAAACTTTCATCATAGCTAATCTTATTGCTATGTCAGTAAAGCTCATATTAAGTGAACTTATGCTAAATGAAAAGTATAAATTATATCCTGCTAAGGTATATTCAGATGAAGATTTTGTAGATATGGTTATTGACTCTATGACTACCTCCCCTCCAAAAATCGATGATGTCGAAGCTACTGAAAATCATATTGAAATAAGTCGTAAAGTTATTTGGGGGCATATAAAAAGACATACACAGAGATTAGTATATATATTATCTTCAATGGGAAATCTTGATGAAGAACAAGAATCTATTACAGATAAAGATGCAAATATTTTTATAGAATGTCTGACAGTTGTTTGGGTAGAATGTATTTTGAGAGATAGGGAAACCCGTATGTTGGAGAATAGTTATGAAGAGTAGATCTGGCAGAGGCCACATTATCATTTGAAAAAGCTCTTTTCAAAAAATTCCAGAGAAAATAAAAATTGAAATATAGGGTGTGACGAAGGCAACGTCCTAATCAACTACAAATTAAAGGAGACATAGCCTACGACATTAAGGGAGTTGCTGATAGCAGTGGCTCCCTACTTATTACTGTTAATATAAAGGCATAATATGACTCAATTTGAATACTACAAAGATATGGCTTTACTAATAGGTAATGAAGCATCGGCCTACGATCCTGTCAAAATGGCTAATGCTCTTTACTTCTATATGAAACAGCATCCTGAAAATGTTAAAATAGATAAAGAGTGGAAAGAGATGCTCAAAAATATCAAGATACTTCTTTCTCAGCATTTTGAGTGGGAAATGAAAGATATCCACCAGCTTTTCATAAAACTTAATAAACTTACAAAATATATGCAAAAAAGTACTTGACAAGAAAGTGGTAGTAGCATATAATGCGGTAAATGAAGAATATCGATTACAAAATATTTGTTCCAAGAGGTGAAAATAACTATGTCAGGTTTGATGGTGAAGAAATTGTAATTGATGAAATTCTCACTATTAATGTTCACCTTGGAGATGACAAAGTAATATATTGGATATACTTTAAAATTGCATCAGATGATAATCACCATAAGCTCTTATTGAAAAAAGGTAAAAGTCCTGATATGGTTTTGTTAATTGGGAATAATCCATACGAAATATATGGGACTGCTGAAGTGATAGATAGTAGTTTACATAAGTGGGAAAATAAAATACAATTAACTGTTTCTTTCACTGTGATTAATGCGAGTCATACTGTTAATAATCCAAGGAAAGAAGTACCAATTAAAAGGTCCCAGATATTAGACCTTAGGCCCTTAGACTAATGAGGTAGTACTATGAATACAAGAGATAAAAAAATCTCAATAGCAGAACATAATTTAATCCTTGCTGATGTTAAAGATGCTAACGCTGAACTTCAAACATGTAAAGCATTGGCTGCTAAGGTAGAAGGATTTGAAGTTCTTCCTAATTGCCCTACTTGCAAGGGGATAGGGGAGGTAGAAGATGGTTATGGAAATCTTAATCATAATCCTGGTATGAATATGAGGCATGTAGAATGCCCTAATTGTAAAGGAGCCGGATATGTCGAAGATTAAAGAAGAGACTTAAATATAATGACTAAAAAATCTGATTACCAATGTCCTACATGTGGTGGAGCTAATGTCTCTAAGACTTGGAGATATCACACGTTCCCTTATGGAACTGAGCATCTACAATTCACAGTAGAAGTTCCTGTTTTTGAGTGTTTAGATAAGGATTGTGATGGAGATTTGTGGATGAACTGGGAAGCAGATGAAATTAGAGATGCCTATATAGCACAATGGGAACATGAGCAGAAAAATAAATAATTTTTTAAATTTTTCTGTTGCAAATAAAAGTGAAAAGTGGTATAATGCAGTTTAGTGAAAATGATGTAATAATGTAACTTATGATGTAGAAAGGATTTACGATGAAATTAGGAACTTTTTTGATTATTTTGGTAATTGTTGTCATGGCTTTTTCGGTTTATGCTTACAAACTTAGGACGGCATATAACATAGATGAGCTTACGGAAACGACAGCAAGTTTGGAGAACGATGTTGAGATTCTTTCATACTCCCTGTCAATCATTCCCAAAGAAATAAAAGGGGATATTTTCTTTAATTCTATTAAGGAGAAATTCCCATCTGTTGAAGATAATGATGGGATTATCGATCTGGTCAGGATGAACAAACCTGAGGAGAAGGAAGAAAAAACGAAAAAGAAAAAAGAGAAGAGAACTATTGCTTCTGCAATGAATAATATTATATCAAATCCCTGAAAGGAATTTTTATAGCCTTGTCTGAGAAAACCCCCATCCTTGTGGTGGGGGATGAATCAGACAATGAAACTCAATCTCTGATTGAGTGAATACAGTCAAGTTCTTTAAAAATTAAATATTTTTACAATTTTCTAAAGTTTTTAGAAGGAATTAGTCGATATACTTATAATATATAAGTAATAAATACTTAAACACTACATTAGAGTATGTTAATAAAATATTATAAGAGTAATTTTCTTCTTTCTTTAGTAGTGTTTAGAAATTAGATTTTACTCTTTTTTTATGTAGTCTATGAAATATAAAGCTTTTAAATTTAGATTAGTCCCTAACAAAGAACAACAAACTCAAATTAATAAAACTTTGGGTTGTTGTCGGTTTCTCTACAACCAAATGTTAGAAGAAAAACAGATTAAATACAAATCTAAAGATACTTCTAAACTCAAAACTGAAAAACAGTATAAAATAGAGTTTGACTGGTTAAAAGAAGTAGATAGCATAGCTCTCCAACAAGCAAGAATAGACCTAAAAACTTCTTATACTAATTTCTTTAGAGAACTTAAATCAGGTGAACTTCAAAAAGAAATAGCTAAACGTTTAGTGAAAGCTAAAACCCCTAAACAAAAGGCAAAAGCATTTAATTATAGAAAACCTAAGTTTAAGTCTAGACACAATCCTAAGCATTCTTATAGGACTAATAACATTTCTAATTCAATTAGAGTAGAAGATAATAAAATCAAATTACCTAAGTTAGGTTTTGTTAAGTTTAAAAAGTCAAGAGAAGTATCAGGTAAGATTAAATCAGTTACTATCTCTAAAAATATCTTAGACAGGTATTATATCTCAGTCCTTTGTGAAGTAGAGATAGAGACTCTTCCTGAGTTAGATACTCAAATAGGAATAGATTTAGGTTTAAAAGAGTTTTGTATTACTAGTAATAATACAAAAACACCTAATCCTAGATATCTTAGAAAATCAGAAGAGAAACTTAAAAAAGCACAAAGAATACTTAGTCATAGAGTTAAAAAGAGTAATAATAGGTTTAAACAACAAAAGGTAGTATTTAGAATACATGAAAAGATCAGGAACCAAAGGTTAGATTCTTTACACAAACTATCTACTAAACTAATTAGCGAGAACCAAGTAATTTGTTTAGAAGACTTACAAGTAAAAAATATGGTTAAAAATCACTGTTTGGCTAAAAGTATTTCTGATGTTAGTTGGAGTAAGTTTGTAGAATTTCTTAAATATAAATCAGATTGGAGTGGTAGAGATTTAGTACAAATAGATAAATTCTTTCCTAGTTCTAAAATGTGTAGTGGTTGTGGAAATATTAAGAAAGACTTAAAATTAAGTGATAGAGTTTATCATTGTAGTTGCTGTGGTTTAGTAATAGACAGAGATTATAATGCAGCTCTAAATATCTTAAAAGAAGGACTGAGATTATTAGAAATAATAATAAAGAACCGCCGGTGCGGCGGGGTTAGCTTACTAAATATACAGACATTAGTTTGTAGTTCGTAAGAATCCTCTCTCCTTGTGGGAGAGGAGGTTCAATCAAATTTTTTTAACAAGTTAGCCAGGATAGATGATATGAAAGATGTAAGGGGCAGAACTTTTCAATATAGGTCTGATGGGGTGAGTAATGATGATTTTGATAGGAGTTTGAGTGATGAAATGTCAGGACAGGCAGATGAGGATAAAAGTCAGAAATTAGATGATATATGGCTTGATGCCTTAAAAAAACAAAAGGCAAAAAAGCAGGAGCCGGTGTTCGCGTTTGTTGTTAAAACAAAAAATAAATAAGTTATTATAGTTTTATATTTTCAAATCAGAATCCATGCTTGGTTACGAGTGTGGATTTTTTTGCATATTCTGACCGATATAATAGTAGTTAAGATATTTAACTTTGCGGAGATGAATTATGATTGTATTATTAGATATAGAAAAACAAGTATTAACTCTTTATGGGGGTAAGGGAATGATAGAAATTCCTTTTGTTCAAGCTGCCTCAATGTATGATTATTTGGAAGGAGATAACGTTCTTTACATAACTAATGCTATGGAAGTAAATGCTTCTGAGATTTTAAATGTGATAAAGGGATTAGGAGTTGTTATCCAAAATGATATTGCTCAAGAAACAGGATTTAAATATCTTCATGCTCCTGGAGAAGAATCAGTCTATATAGAAGAACATTTGCAATTTAGGGGAAAATATGATTGTAAGAGAATTGATGAGGCAATGACTCAGATCATAGAGAAAAACACTATTCTGCAAAATCTTATAAGGGCTAAAAAAATAGAAATAATTGGGGAAAGAAAAAGAGCAAGCCTGAATAGACAACTTAGACAATATCAAAATAAAAAAGTTGAAAATCAAGAAGCGACAGATGCTCAATTGAGCGGTATGATTATGGATACAAAGGTAGCTGACTGGGATGGGGAGATAGGGGGTCCCCAAAATGTTGCAGGGCATGAGTCTGCTATAGTAGTTGATTTGAATAAAGGTGGTAGAGTAGGGACAGGATCTGGTGGATTAGGGCCCAGTTTTAATACCATGAGTGAACTAATGGATAATATAGATGGATTGGAAGGATAGGGATGGAGGTAGTAATAGCTCATGCAGGGCCTCTATTAGAGGTAGTATCTGCTTCTAGTATTAATCATGGAATAAAAAAACAGCCTGTAGGTGTTGATATTATATGGGTTGTTAAAGAAGAGTACAAGTATGTATTTAAACATAATAAGGATGTTAGCAAGGTTTTTTCTCTTGAAGAATTTTATGATAGAGAAGAAGATGAATATGATTTACTTATTAATTTGTGGCCTGTTGATATTAGGACTAAAGCTAAAATAAAAGAGAAAACTGGCTTTGGTTATTATAATGAATTTGATAAATTTAAGGGAGCAATACTAGGAACTCAATCTTTTCCAGAAATAAGTAATTTACAGTTGTATTTTTATTTGGCTGGAATGACATGGAAGGGAGAAGGGTATGATTTAAATTATTATCCTAAGACAAAATCCAGGAAGAAAAGAATAGGGATGTCAGCAGTTAATGCTAATCTTAGGAATTATGTGTTGGATAATTTAGAAGTTGATGATAAAAAGATATGTTACATACCATATAAAAAAAATATTTTCAAAAAAATGGATGAGATAAATCGTTGTAAAAAAATTATAACTGATGATCTACTTACTCTGCATTTAGCATTAGCTTTAAGAAAATATGTGTATTATTTGGAAACTTATCCTCACACTCTTCGATTGGAGTTGTTTAAGAATGGGCAGATATATTCAGTCCCGTATAATTATTTGAAATAAGGAAATGCATGTGAATATGGAGTTACTCCCTAATAGTATTAAAATTGAAAAGAAAACAAAAAGAGGAGTTGTAGCCAAATTAGATGAACCCATAATTTATTCTTCATCGGCATATGGTGTAGATAATCTATGTACTGGTAAAAAAGTTAAAATAGCTATTCTTGATTCTGGATGCCCTCGTCATAAAGATATAAAAGTTATAGGCGATAAAATAAGTTTTTGCGAAGAGAATTTAGGATCTTATGATAGCCATGGACACTCTACAATGATATCTGGTATTATTAACTCGAAGAATAAAAAAGCTATTACTGGATTAGCTCCAAATGCAGAGATCCATTATGGTAGGGTCGTTAATGGGAAAGGGAATTGTGGGTTTAATTCATTAGTTGCAGGAATTTTATGGTCTATAGTTAGAGGAGTAGATATTATAGTTGTGGCTATGGGAACTCAGTATGATTATGTCGTTTTAAAAGATGCTGTTAAAAAAGCCAGGAATCATGGAATATGTGTTTTTGCAGCGTGCGGAGATGATAATATCGATAAAAAATGGCAAGCAGATTTCCCTGCTAGATATGAAAATGTGATATCTACAGGATTTATGACAAGAAATAAGGCACAAAATAATATTTTGCGGAAAAAAGTAGATTTTAATTTGCCTAATAAAGGACTGTACACAACTTATTTAGATAATAAATATATAAAAGTATCAGGATCTAGTGTTTCTACCGCATTTTATGCAGGATTAGCGGCTGTTTTGATAGAACAATATAAGAAAGAAAAAAAAGAAGATATTCCAACCGAAGTTTATGCTAAGTTGAATAGTATCTTTAATTAAATTCTAATCAAGTCAGGAGATATAATGACAAAGAAAAAAACGACTTCTAGTGAACAACCTGATTCTTTAAAAGAGATCACTTCTATCGTATGTCAACTGAAACATGAAGCTATAGATAAAGAATTTGAAAATATAAAAAACGACATTAAAACAAGTAATATTAATTTAAAAGATAAAATAGTTTTAGTTGAAAAAACTATCGGAGATAAAATAGATAGTTTGAGCGATTTTGATGACACCTTAAAGGGGAATGGCACTCCAGGAATACGGGAATCTGTTAGAAATATAAAAAGAGATGTAAGAATAATAATAGCGTTATTAGTAATTTTTATAGGAGGAAGCGTTAGCGGGGTCTCTCTTAAAACTATTAAAGAAAAAATATTCGGACAAAAAACTGAACAAGTAGAACCAACTATAAAAAA
>Ga0307992_1002496_pt1 | contig 10459 bp, 11 predicted proteins | sample EllFjometagen133_FD_203162 | JGI IMG/M metagenome (GOLD analysis project Ga0307992, IMG submission 203162) | Marine microbial communities from Ellis Fjord, Antarctic Ocean - #133 | ecosystem: Environmental > Aquatic > Marine > Unclassified | place: Southern Ocean | collected 2014-10-08
TTTTTTTTGAAATTATTTTTAATTTTTTAAGAAAAAACAGGGTCCTTAAGCGTTTTTTAGTAAATTTAATCTAAATTGTCATTTTTGAGATAGTTTTATTAGATATAAAATAAAGATAAGTTGAATAATTATAAAAGAAATTGTTATATATTGCAAGTGTTCTAGCCCATTGAGGGCAATTTAATTGTAAAAAGAATCACAAAATCTTTAGTTAAGCGATGGTTTAAGTGCTTACTAAGGAAAACAATTTAGTATCTCCTTAGTTTTACGGGGTATTTTTACCTATTTTTTATGGTATAATAAAAAATAAGTGGATAGCATGAGAGTGTTTAGACAGTTGCCTGTTACTAATTACATATTACTCATTACTGTTTTTCTACACGCTAAATATTACCCGCTCTATGTTCTACTAAATGCGCAATGCGATATACGATATACGAAAAAAAAAGGAGGTTTTTTAAAATGTTAAGAAGGGTATTGTTTCAAAAAAAAGGAAAAATATTCGCCTGCATTTTTGTCACTCTGGTAGTTTTTCTTTGCTTGGGTATTTCCGGAATTAATTTTGCTCAAAGCCCTAGTCCGAAGGAAGTCGAAAAGATGAAGAGCATTCAAATTATCAATCCTCATCCTCCATTTTCTCTTAGATTACGGCTGGATAAAGAAAGAGGAGCTACTTATGCACCCGGAGAGAAGATTAAGATTTCCTTCCAGGTCTCTCGGGATTCCTTTGTAACACTTTATAGCTATGACACCGGAGGTAGAGTAAAAATTATCTTCCCCAACCGGTACTCACCGCATAATTTTGTAAGAGCCGGACAGACTAATTCCGTTGAAGGTCTAATTGACCCGCATACCAGACCAGGGATTGAATATATTCAGGGATTTGCCACTACCAGGCCGATATTTTTAAGCAATAAGGAAAAAGATTTAATTTCTAAAGAATTTATGCCAGAAATAAATAAAGATTTTAAAAACTTTACCATTACCATTAAGGGTATAATAGTATCCCTACCCTCCACCACCTGGACTTCGAGTAACCTATTAGCTTATACGGTAAGAGCAATAACTCCGCCTCCTACTAATTATGGTAGGATCATAACAACCTCCCAACCTCAAGGAGCAAAGGTATATCTGGACAATGTTTATCGGGGAAGAACCCCCTTAAATTTGGACAGGGTTGCCACAGGTCAGCATCAGATTAAATTGGTAAAGACCGGTTATCAGAATTGGAGTAGTTATGTTTCAGTATCACCTTCCCGGACTACTACAGTTTCTGCTAATTTAGTTTCTTTTCCTGTATATGGTTCAATTTCTATTTCCTGTAATCAGAGTAGTGCTAGGATTTATTTAGATGGTAACTATATAGAGAAAACTTATTCCAGTAAGTCAGTATTATTAGAAGATGTAGCAAAGGGGTATCATGAGCTCCTTATAACTAAAACAGGCTATAAAGATTGGAGTAAAAAGGTATATGTTTCATCTTCTAAAACTACAAAAGTTGTAGTTAATTTAATTAAGCAGGTAGTTGATGGTTCAATCTCTGTTTATTGTAATCAGAGTAGTGCTAAAATCTATTTAGATGGAAGCTATAAAAAGAAAACTTCTGCAAATAAGTCGGTAGAAATAAAGAACGTCGGAGAAGGTTACCATGAGTTATTAATCACCAAAGATGGTTATGAGGATTGGATTAGTACTATAATGATCGCACCTAACCAAACTTATATGGTCTCTGCTTACTTAGTTCCAGAAATTAGCTATGATGGCTCTATTGCTGTTTACTGTAATGTAAACGGAGCAAAAATATTTATAAACGGAACTTATAAAGCAGCGTCCTCATCTTCTCAACCAAAAATCTTAGAGGAATTAACAGAAAAAGAATACGAAATCACTTTAATTAAGGATGGGTATAGAACCTGGGTAGAAGATATTTGGATATATGCCGGTGAGACTACATCTATCTATGTAGAGATGATAGAAATAGAGGATTAAAATAATTTTAATATAAGATATTTAATGACAAGAAAAAAAAGAAAATACCGAAAAGAAAAGAAACTAATTAGAATTTTCTAGATTATTTATAAATTGAAGTTAAAGGCAGATTAGATAACTTCTAGTCTGCCTTTAACTGAAGTTAGAACTTTTTTATATTTATTAGTTTAAAATAGAAACTTTTTTAACCAGGAGGAAAAAAATGGAAGTTTTACGGAAAAAATACGAAAAGAACGAAATTACGAAAAAAAGCAGAGCAATTGAGGTTTGTTTTAAATGTTCTACTTGTTCAAAATTTTGTCCAATTACTCAACATGTAAAAAAATATAACTTGGAAAACTCTTTTATAACCCAACTTTTTCAAGCAGAAAAAGCGGAAGCATTAAATGATGTTTGGATGTGCTGTGCTTGTGAAAAATGTGTTATTACTTGTCCTCAGGACGCTAATCCCACTGAGGTATTTACTAATTTAAAAGAGAAATCTTACCAGGAAGGCCTGGCTCCCCCGATTATATATCGTTTAGTAAAGCAGCTTTTACAAGAAGGTACTGTTTATAGCCTAAAACTTACTAATATGTCCCGAAAAAGAGCTGGGTTGGAAGAAGTAAAGAAAAATGAAAAAGCGGTTAAAGAATTAAATGTATTAGCCGAAAAAGTTAGCTTAGAAAGAAAAGAGGATGATTAATTATGTTTAGCTATTTGTTTTTCAAAGGATGTACCATTCCTGCTAAATTACCGAATGTAGAAAAATTATCTTTAGAAATGTTACCGGAAATTGGTATTAATTTAATTGAATCCGATGAATTTACGTGTTGTCCTGATCCGATACAATTACAGGGGGTTAATCAATATTTTTGGATGTCTACAGCTGCTCGAAATATTACTATTGCTGAAGAAAAAAAATTAAATATTATGACTTTATGTAATGGTTGTGAAAATACATTAGCAATCGCAAATTATAAACTAAAAAACAACCCTGCACTAAAAAAAACAGTAAATGAAGCATTAAAAAATATTGGCAGAGAATTCAAGGGTACCATAAAAATAAAGCATTTTTTACAAGTATTAAAAGAAGATATTGGATTAGATAATCTAAAAAAAATGGTCAAAATACCGTTGACTGGTCTTAAAGTCGCTGGTCATCCCGGATGCCATCTTCTTATGCCTAATGAAATACTAAAATTCGATAATCCGGTGGACCCGGAATTTTATGATAAATTTATTGAAGCTCTAGGAGCTACTCCTGTAGATTATTTGACTAAAGCGGATTGTTGTGGCGTTTCTTTAGCTTTAGCGGGAGATAAAGAAGCTTCTAATCACTGTATTAAAACAAAATTGATTGATGTTCAACTTTCCGGAGCTCAATTTATTAGTACTGCCTGTCCAGCTTGTTTCAATCAATTTGATACTGGTCAATTAATTGCTTCCAGAGATTATCCTCAGTTGAAAGAAAAACCGGTTCCGGTATTATATGCAATTGAGCTATTGGCCCTGGCTATGGGTCGTTCTTTGGAAGACATTGGCTATAATCTTCATCGAGTAAAAATACCCATTAAGATAAAAGTGTAGGAGGAAACCATGAAAAAGACAAAAACGACTTGTATATATTGTGGAACCGGCTGCCAATTATGGTTAAAAACTAAAGATGGAAAAGTAGTAGATACAAAACCTGTTATGCCTCCTGAATTTAATCCGGGAAAAGGCAAATTATGTATTAAAGGATGGAATATTCATGAATTTATTAACCATCCTGATCGTTTAACTGATCCATTGATAAAAAAGGAGAATGGTGACTGGGAAAAAGTAAGCTGGGAAAAAGCGATAAATTACATAGTTAAGCGTTTTAAGCAGATTATTAATAAAAATCCAGGAAATAAGAGAGCCATTGGATGTTTAAGTTCAGCAAAATGTACTAATGAAGAAAATTATGTAATGCAAAAATTTGCTCGAGCTGTTTTAAAAACTAATAATATTGACCATTGTGCTCGTTTGTGCCACTCGTCTACGGTAATTGGGTTGGGAGCAGCTTTTGGATCGGGTGCCATGACTAACTCTATTGATGAAATTACTGATGCCAAAGTTATTTTTGTTATTGGATCAAATACAAATGAGACACATCCTTTAATTGGAGCCAGGATATTAGAGGCATTGAGAAAAGGGGTAAAACTAATTGTTGCGGATCCCCGTACCATCCCCTTGTCTGAATTAGCTGAAGATAACCAGGGAATTGCCATGAAACATCGTCCCGGTACCGATGTAGCTTTATTGAATGGAATTATGAATATAATTATTCAGGAAAAACTTTATGACGAGAAATTTATACAAAAATATTGTGAAAATTTTAATGCTTTTAAAGAAGAAGTACAAAGAATGACTCTCGAAAAAGCATCTGAAATTACCGGTGTCCCTCGGAAAAAAATTATTCAGGCAGCCCGAATCATTGGTAAGGCCGATACGACCTATTTGATTTATTCTATGGGGATTACCCAACATACTACCGGAGTTGATAATGTAAAAAGCACAGCAAATTTGCAGATGCTCTGTGGTAATGTGGGTAAATGGGCAACCGGCGTTAATCCTTTGCGTGGTCAAAATAATGTGCAGGGCGCTTGTGACGTGGGAGCTTTGGCTAATGTTTTTTCAGGATACCAATCAGTTACTGATAAGGAAATTCGAAAAAAAATGGCCCGGGAATGGAAGATTGAAGCAGGGGAAATGGATGATCAAACCGGGTTAACTGTAGTGGAGATGATCGATGCTGCTTACCAAGGAGATCTAAAAGCACTTTATGTCATGGGAGAAAATCCCGTAATGAGTGATCCGGATAGTAATCATGTTCGTTCAGCTTTACAAAAAACATTTTTAATTGTCCAGGATATTTTTATGACCCCTACTGCAGAAATAGCTGAAGTAGTTTTACCCGCAGCTTCCTTTGCAGAAAAAGAAGGTACTTTTACCAGCACAGAAAGAAGAGTACAGATGGTGAGAAAGGCCATTGAACCGGTAGGTAATAGTAAACCGGATTGGCAAATTATTGCTCTTTTAGCTCGGAAAATGGGCTATTCTGGATTAAATTATCAAAATGCAAGCGAAATATTAGATGAAATTAATCGTACTACACCTATTTATGGTGGAATTACCTGGGAACGTTTACAAAAAAATGAAGCAGGGTTACAATGGCCTTGTCCCGATATTTCTCATCCTGGTACAATTTATCTTCATCGAGACGGTAAGTTTTCCCGGGGGAAAGGATATTTCCATCCAATTTCTTTTAAAGAACCAGCAGAGCTCCCAGGTAAAGAATATCCTTTTATCCTCTCAACCGGAAGGACATTATGGCATTTTCATACCGGGACTATGAGTAGAAGGTCAAAGACTTTAAATGAACGTGTACCGGAAGGATATGTGGAAATATCTAAAGTAGATGCAGAAAAACTGCAGATAAGTAATAACGAAATGATAAAAGTGGCAACTCGAAGAGGAGAAATAGAAATTAAGGCAAAAATTACACACAAAGTAAGTAAAGGATTAATTTTTATTCCTTTTCATTTTAAAGAAGCGGCTGCCAATATCCTTACTAATGCTGCCTTGGATCCTGTTGCAAAAATACCGGAATATAAAGTTTGTGCTGCAAGGATTGAAAAAATAGTATAGAGGCCGTTGCCGAAGCAGCTGAAGGGATAGTCGGTAAACCTATTCATCTAACCCGGGTATAATTTATTATTTGTTAAGTAAAACGCAACTTGCAAAATTTCTCCGAATAAAAAAGATAGTTTGAGGAAAAATTAAATATGATTCCATAAAAGTTACCTTATAAAGGAGGTATAAATTATGAGAAAATCTGTAATTATTAAATTGTTATTGTGTCTGACACTAATTTCTTTTTTATTTGTTAATTATGCGTTTGGTGAAAATAAGGAAAATGTAATTACTTGGGACAAGACTTTTGGTGGAAGTAGTGAGGATATGGGATTTTCTATTATCCAGACTGAAGATAGAGGATATGTAGTAGCCGGATATACAATACCGGATAGAGAAAAAAGGGAGGATACCTGGAGAGCAAAACTTGGGTATATAGAATTAACCGAAGATAAAAGACAGGATTTTTGGATAATAAAAATTGATAAGGATGGAAACATAGAATGGGATGAAGTTTTTGGTGAGAATGGACCTGATATAGCTAATTCTATTATCCAGACTGAAGATGGAAGTTATGTAGTTACCGGATTTATTTGGACAATATACGCTGAAAAACAGGATGTCTGGGTAATAAAGCTCGATGAAAATGGCAATTTAAAATGAATTAAAAAATAGGATGTGTCCCTATTTTTAATTTTTAGGTAAGATAAAACAATATACCTAAAAAATGAGAAATGCTTCCACCCAGGACAAATACATGCCAGATGGGGTGGTGGTAAGGCAATCTTTTCCATAAATAAAAGATTACTCCTAAAAGATAACAAGCCCCTCCGATAAAAAGCCAAACAATCATTCCCTTGGGAACCATTTGTATCATTGGTTTGAAGGCAATGACAATAATCAATCCCATAACAACATAAGATAAGACCAATAAGGCTTTAAGTTTATCAAGAAGAAGTATGGTTACAGTGATACCTCCTATGGCTATACCCCAAACGATACCGAAGAGAGTCCAACCCCAGGGTCCCCGCATAAAGGTAAGGGTAATAGGAGTATAACTCCCTGCAATAAGAAGATAAATTGCTGAATGGTCCAGAATTCTAAAAATATTTTTTATCTTTGGGTTTACAAAGCTATGATAAAGAGTGGAAGATAGATAAAGTAAAATAAGCGAAGCTCCATAGATACTAAAACTCACTATTCGCCAAGCATCACCGCGTCTACTGGCAAGAACTACTAAAATTACCAGGGCAGCAATACTTAAACCTGCTCCGATACCGTGAGTAATGCTGTTGGCGATTTCCTCACCCAAAGTTTGAGTTTTTACAGGATAATTTTCTTTTCTTAGATTATTTATTTGTTTATTTTTCATTTCTATAAACATCCGCAAACATTAAGATTAATAATTTTTTAAGATTATTGAAAAGTCATAATATATTCTAACATGTGTATATTTATAATGCAAAGAAGAGAAAGTAGAACGACGAGATGAGCTTGTCGATAGCTCAATAATTCAGTAATTTTTAAAATATTTTTCGATTTTCTCTTGACAAAAAAACCATGTTATAATTTACACAATAATGAATGATAATTCAATATTAAAAATAGGAGTAGAAAAAATGGGTAAATTAAAAAATTGTAAGGCAATCTATCAGGGAGGAATTTTAATCAAAAATTGTGTTGAAAATACTTGTAAGTATTGGAAGTAATAAAAAAGTAGGCAAATAAAAGGAGATAGAGAAAATGAAAAATAAAATTGAAGAGAGATACCATCATTCAAATTTTGCTTTTAGGATAATATCTTTAATGCATGACAATCCACTTGTTCCGATTTTTAGAAATCCATATCGGCTTTTAGAAGTAGCTGGAATAAAATCAGGACAAAAAGTGTTGGAGGTGGGATGTGGTCCAGGATTCTTTACCATCCCTGCAGCAAAAATAGTGGGAGAAGAGGGTTCTATCTATGCGGTAGATACACATCCGCTAGCAATAAAAAAAGTTAAAGAAAAGGTGGAGAGAGAAGGAATTAAAAATGTGAATCCTATTCTTGCCAATGCATCTGATACCGGATTACCAGATCAAAGTATTGACCTTGCTTTTATTTTTGGTCTTCGTTATATCGCCGGTGGACTGGAAAATTTGGTATCTGAAATGTATCGAATCTTAAAACCCGAGGGCCTGCTTTCATTTGAGAAGGCCAGGGGATCAGAAAAAAAATTGATTAGTGATGTAGAGAGGGAAGGATTTATTTATTCCGGGAGAAAGGCCAGGATTTTCTTATTTGCCAAGTGTCAGAGGGACGATTCTTCTGACAATAAAAAATATAAAACGATAACAGAGAAAATGTGAAGTTGTAAAGCCTGAGCCTGGGAATTTTTTCTAACAATTGACTTTTATTAGTCTTTGTTACATAATGATTGATAATTTCAAATAACAATAAATTATGGCTGGTAAAAAGAGATTTTCGGTGGATCAGAAATTAAAATGATAGAAGAAAATATTATAATATAGATACTTTACACTAATATGTTATGAGAAAAAAAATGGATACAATTAAAGAACAGATTCAAAAAATAATAAATCGTGAGACCCGTGCATGGAATGAAAAAGACGCGGAAACCTTGGTAACGATATTTCACCCTGATATAGTTTGGCCGTGGCCTGAAAATGAGAATGCACATAACCCCGTTGATTGGGTATTCTCGTTTGGCAGGTATAATCGAAAACGCTGGAAGGATAACTGGCAAGAATTTTTTAATACTCATAAATTAATTCATAATAACAGAGATACAATTAAAATAATAATTTCTGAACAGGGCGACGGAGCTTTTGCCGTCGTAGAAATAGACACATTATGGCGGGATAAAAATGGCAATGAATCTCATTGGAAAGGTACTGTCAGTAAAGGATATACAAAAATGAAAGATGGTTGGAAGTTAATTATGCATACAGGTGTTCTAAAATATTAAGAAATACTTTCTTAATTTCTGTGCTAGTGGATGAAAGAAGAGGAGAAATGTATTTTGATAAAACCAAAGAAAATAAAACCAGGATCACGAATTGCAATTATTTCACCTTCAAATGGACTTCCATTTTTATTCCCTGATAATTATGAATTGGGGTTAAAGAATTTGAAAGAGATATTTGGTTTTGAAATAGTTGAAATGCCGACTGCAAGGATGTCTCCGGATGAACTTTATAAAAATCCAAAATTACGGGCAGACGATATAAATCAAGGTTTTGCAGATGAGACCATTGATGGAATTATAACTTCAATAGGAGGTTATGAATCTGTACGAATTCTAAAGTATCTAAATATTGATATAATCAAGAAGAATCCAAAGCTTATTATGGGTTTTTCCGATGCTACTACTTTCTTATCTTATCTGAATTATTTAGGAATGGTAACATTCTATGGCCCTTCAGTAATGGCTGGATTTGCACAACTTAAACATCTTCCTCCTCAGTATATAGAACACATTAAAAGTATTTTATTTACAGATCATTTCCCTTACGCTTATACTCCTTATACAAAGTGGACTAACGGCTATAAAGATTGGAGTAATAAAGATACCCTGGGAGAGTGTACGGAATTTTTCAATAATGAAAATGGATGGGCATTCTTACAAGGGAAGGGAATTGCACAAGGTCGTCTTTGGGGCGGCTGTATCAGCGTTTTAGAGTGTATCAAGTCAACCGATTATTGGCCGGATAAAACTTTCTGGCATGATAAGGTTTTATTTTTGGAAACATCCGAAGAAAAGCCTTTACCCAGTCGAGTAGGATATATGCTAAGGAATTATGGTATTCAAGGAATACTCGAGAAGGTAAATGGTGTTGTTTTTGGCAGGGCAAAAGATTATTCGCTTAAAGAAAAAGAGGAACTTAATAAAATTGTCATAAGTGTAATAAGAGACGAGTTCAAGGTGAGTGATATTCCGGTAATTGTTGATATGGACTTTGGCCATACTGATCCTAAGTTAATTTTACCTTTAGGGTGTATGGTTAGTCTTAATCCAACAACTAAAGAAATTACACTAATAGAGAATCCCTTTTACTAAGGAAATAGAAGCAAGAGGAACACATTAAATTTGTCAATGGAAGAAGGAAAGAGAATATGAATAATAAAACAATTTTATGGCTTACTATTATCGGAAGCATTGCCATTGCTTTCTTGAGTTGGTTTGTATATGGAGAAGGTACCTTTAAAATAATATTAAGTGCAATTTTATTAGTCGCTGCCATCTTTTATTTTATAGATTTCTCAAAAAGAAAAAAACCGGCAATTTAATTACAACTTTGTTTTTTCTGTCTGTAGCCTTTACTCTTCTTCTTACTTTTTGTTTGCCAAATATATTCTCCCTGGTTTTTGCAATAGTACCTTTAATATTATTTATTGCCCTTATTTATACCCTTTTTAATAGAGAAAAATATTATTAAAAGGAAAGGATATAAGGATATAATGAAACCTAAACGCTACTTGATTACCATAATTGGTTCATTTGCAATTGTTGCGATCGTTCTATTTGCTGTTACATATTTTGGAAGTGTAGAAAAAAGCGAGGAAATAAATGAGCTTGAGTATGTAACACCTGAAGAAATCGGCTGGTCATCTGTAAAATTGGAAGAGGCAGAAAACTATGCAGAACAAATCGACTCAGCAGCAGTTGTGGCTCTCTATGAAGGAAAAGTATTCTTTTCCTGGGGGGAAGATTAGTCAAAAATACCTGATCCACTCAATTAGAAAACCCTTTCTTTGCGCCCTATATGGTATCTATGTAAAACGTGGATTGATCGATCTTGATAAAAATCTAAAGGAGTTGGAAATAGA
>Ga0307992_1002497_pt1 | contig 10457 bp, 8 predicted proteins | sample EllFjometagen133_FD_203162 | JGI IMG/M metagenome (GOLD analysis project Ga0307992, IMG submission 203162) | Marine microbial communities from Ellis Fjord, Antarctic Ocean - #133 | ecosystem: Environmental > Aquatic > Marine > Unclassified | place: Southern Ocean | collected 2014-10-08
TCAACGGATGCGCTAAATCCAATTCGAGCCGGTGCTCCCGTCGCTGAATGGAAATTTGATGAAAAAACTGGCATAACTGCTAATGATACTAGTGGAAATGGGAGTGCCGGGACACTGACTAATATGGAAGGTACAGATTGGAAATCATCAGCTTTATGTAAAGCAGGAGCTTGTTTGGATTTTGATGGTAGTAATGAGTATGTTCAAGGAACAATAAGTGGGTTTGGCGGTGGGGCCGTCCCTCATACGATTAGTATGTGGATTTATTTAAACGAAACACCTGTATCTAGAGTTGACCCAATAACAATTGGTACAGCAGCTGGTGGCCAGTACTCTGCTATTGACATGAACGCCAGTGATACCAACTGGTATTTTTACTCAAATGATATTCGTTACCCAGCTTTTCCTGTAGGAGAATGGACTTATCTTACAGCTGTTTATGATGGTTCTGACTATGGAACACCGAGTAGTAAAAAAATGTATTATAACGGTGTTGAACAACAATATACTACTGATAGTTCAGATGCAGGCGATGGCTTTAATCTTCCAAGTAATCCCACTTTTGCCATAGCTAGAGATTGGAGTAGAACTACGGCTTACTTCCCCGGTAAAATCGACCACGTCCGCATCTACGACTACGCCCGTACCCCTGCCCAAATAGCCTGGGACTACAACCGCGGAGCCCCAGTCGGCTGGTGGAAATTTGATAAAGGCGAGGGCTCAACTGCTTATGATAGTAGTGGCAATGAAAACAATGGCACTCTTACTGGCTCAATGACTAATGACGATTGGGTAACAGGAAAACACTCTACCGCACTAGATTTTGACGGCATAAATGATTGGCTTAATGGTGTTACCCAGCCTCCCATCCAAACCAGTCCCAATCAATTTACTGTAGCTGGATGGATCAAACCGACTAATCACAGCAGCAGATTTATCACTCCAGTATCTGTTGGCATCGATCAATGGATTGGATATATTGGCAGCACTCAAGTACTCACTGTCGTTGTTGCTGAAAGCGCAGATACAAATGTCAGAACAAGGGCTTCAACTTCTGGTTCCGTTCCCATAGACACCTGGACTCACTGGGCTGTATTAATTAATGATAAAAACATTAAAATTTATATTAACGGCATATTAAATGCTGAGTACAACGAAACTATTGCTATCGCTGATTGGACTGGTAATTGGGTAATTGGTCAAAGAAGCAATAGCACTTATTGGTATAGTGGTCTAATGGATGATTTACGCATCTACAACTACGCCTTAACCTCAACCCAAGTCAAAACACTTCACAACAACGGGGCTGTTAGCTTTGACTAATCCATATCTGCTTGCCGGCAAGCAGATCTACAACTACACCCTAACTTCAACCTAAATCAAAAACCTCTACAACGACGGCTCAGCCATCCATTTCTCTGGAGAATAAAGGGGAATAAAAACCAGACAGTTAAAAACTTCTTTTCTATTCTTTCTTGCTTCGATTTATTTTTACCAACAGATAAACTGCCAAAGCAGCCATCACCAACACCAACAGCAAAAAATTATATGGGGTCATCAAATCTGAAAAATTAATCATATTCGTCTTTAATTAACTCAAGACTAATATACCACAATACGAACGAAGCCGATAAAGACACTACAATCACTTGCCAATCAAATTCCCCGATTATGTCTCCTAGAATTGCCTCCGTTACCAAGACTACTCCCACATCTCTCAAAGTTTCGCTCAACCATTCAACTTGCCGCTCCAATAGCTCCCGCTACCGCACTCTCGCTACGAAATTGTGGCTTTGCATCTTGCGTACCTGCTAAATTTTTTTCGTCTTCGACTCGAAAATTTAGGGTCCGTAATAGCTTTGCACTTGCCCCCAGCGCTATTCAATTTATAAAAAAATCCAAGTTACGGACCAGCTGGGAATTTTCACCAAACCATGAATTGCTTCTTACGCCACCACTTTTGCTATTTCTTTAATCTTGCTTTCAACAGGGCAATTGTCTCTACTTTTAATGTTTTACGGATGGCCTTAAACTTTTTATAATCTAAAAGAAAATTAAGGTCTTGATTAATTATTGTTTGGGTGAGCTTGTCTTCAACAAACTCTATTAAGTACCTTAAATAGCTATCCGCGTCAGTCTGCCTGCGTTCTTCTATCAGCTTCTCATTAAAATCAAAGCCTTTTTGCAGAAAATGGTGAATATCATAAATATCTCTGCCTGCAATCGAGCCATTTTGCTCATAGCGATCAACTAAGACCACTAATTTGTTGGCAAACAAAGTTTCCTTGGTTTGACAGATAGAGTAACGATTAATTTCCGGCAGTAGCAATTTTTCATATTTGTTGTTCTGATGGGGGATATCAACTGCATCAATTTTCAGGGTATCTCGTAAATTAGACGGAGCTTCGTATTTTAAATAATATTGAACTGTATTTTTGCTTTGATCTTTTATAGAAAGGTTGATGCGCTCAAATATGTTTTCAAGAGCGTTTTTAATATCATCCTGATTTTTTTTATCTTTAATATCAAAATCAAGATCAATACTAAATCTATCTAGATACCCCAACATACTTGCGCAAGTACCTCCTTTAAAAAACAAATTTTGAGCTAAAAAGGAGTCGTCTAGGATATGGATTAAGACACGCAGCATTATGGATCTGTGAATTGCTTGTTCTTGATTAGTTCTAAGCATAGCCAATCTCCTTTTGCAAATGTTTTACTTTTCCAAAATCAATGGCATCAGAATTATCAAAGTAGTATTTTGAATTGTAATAAAGTATATCTGCCACCGCCCTTTCAAGGTTAGCTTCAAAATGATTTCGTACTTTGTATACTCCGACTGTATTGTTTAAATACTCATCTTTTAACTGACGTGCCTTATATCTAGTTTGATTAATCTCAAAAGAAGAAGACTTGGAGCTTATAAAAGTAATGCATTTAATTTCTTGAAATATAATTCCTGCTCTTGCCAGTATAGTTTCTAGTGATACATAGCTATACGTATTTAAGTGGGCAAAGCCAAGATCAAAAGGATCGATATTACTAATGTCTGTAGTTGCATAAAAGCCTTTGTGTATGCGTTGTAAAATACCCCTATCGACAAATCTTTTAAGGGTCATGTTGAGCGTATCTTGGTTATCTATGTCCCACAGCAGAGCTAAATCCGAGGCGTGAAAAGTTTTTTTGTCTTGTTTTAATAATGAATAATATTTGTTCATGTTTAACTATAATATACACTATTGTATATTTTATTACAACAAGCATAATAAATAGATTGTCGTTCAACAAACTATTGGCCGAATAATGTCCGCTATGCTTAAAATCCCTCTCCAACAAAAAACAACTAGCTTCCCCTTTCTCTTAATCCTCGCACACCACATAATCTACTCCTGGGGTTGGAATAATATCGTCCACAAGATAATCATTCACCGCTGTCACGCTCCCACTACAATAACTCTGACTCTCACTAATAGTTTGATCAGAAGGATTGTCGAGCGCCACTAGCAAAATAAACTGTTCGGCGTCATCATCAACACCGTAAGCTTTATATTCGGGGACTTCTTTAATATAAACCGTACTATCATCATCAAAACTTGCCCCAGGCGAAGGAACGCTAGTCGGATAAGCCTGATTGTCATTGTAATAAAGTCGCAAAGCTTTTTTCATCTGTTGAGCGTCATTTTTACGATCAATATCCTCAGCCCGCTGACGAGCCCCTAGAATATTCGACAACAGCAACGACACCAGAATCCCAATGATAAAAATAACCACCAGCATCTCAATTAAAGTAAAGCCGGCCGCGCTAGTTTGTGCTCGATTAAGCGTTTGGTTTTTTTTCATATTTTTTATTAATTTATTAACACCACTAACAATACTTTTTGTCAACCTTTATTGACACAGATTATCAATACATAGCCCGTCTGGAAAACAATCAAAATCATCTGTACAATCGCCTCCTCCGACGACGCCAGTTGGCACTTCACACCGATCAGGCATACAACGAGCCATACTCCCATAACAAGCAATGCACTCTGCATCACCAGTGCAGTCCATATCCGTAGAGGGGCTTGGACAACTAGTTGGTTCCGGTGTAGGAATTGGCGTGCTGGTTGGTAAAATCAAATCTTCACATCCATTACTAGGATCTCCGTCACTATCTATATACCCTTCTACACACTCACATTGTCCATCGACCAATACCATATTATTTCCACAATTAATCAAAGTTGGTGTACTAGTTGGCGGAACAGGAGTGCTAGTCGGCGGCACGGGCGTAGTAGTCGGCGGCACTGTTGTTGGGGTAGCAGTTGGATCAACATCTGGTTCAACTTGCGATATTGGATCAGGCACATTAGTACTCGTTATCACATAATTACAAGCATTGTCAGCCTCACAGTCAATATCATCTGAATAATACCACCCGGAAAAATCCTCATCATTGACGTTTTCTAAAGTAGAATAAAGGCGATAACCGTCTTCAACCTCTAAATATTCATAAACATAGGTATTGCCGCTTGGATCTTGAGGAACTTCAGCCATATAAACAGTACTGCCATCGGTAAAACTACCACCCCAATCTATCAAGGCTGAAGCCGGATAAGTATCATAATCTAAATGATAGAGCTCAACGGCTTCCTGCAGCGAATCTAAATCGTTTTTGCGCTTAGTATCTCGCGCTCGAGCTTGGATATTAGTATAACTAGTAAGACCAATGGCTACTAAAATTCCAATAATAGTAATAATGATCAGTGTTTCTAATAAGGTAAAACCGCGCTTTTGATGATGCTTTTTGCTTTTGCTTTTTTTATTCTGTTTTGGACAAATATTGCGTTTAATCTGTTTGGCCAGTTTTCGCCAAGTCTGAAGTTTTTTCTGAAAACAGCTGGATTTTTGCTTTGTTTTTTTGGAACGGATCGGCTGGCGGCTTTTTGCTTGCCTGGCAGTAGATTTCCTTTTTTTAGTTATTTTTTTTGAAGAGCGACGGGCAGTCATATATTTATTTTTATGGCTAATAAAATTAATTGGCTGTTGGCAAAATATTAAAACTATAAACTAAAAAATTGCAGGGTAAATCTGCTGCTGAGTCATCACAGTCACTACCTTCTATTACCGCTGCCTCAATTGTCGCCTCCGGGTCATCCCCATTCTCTAAAAAAGCAAAAATTTTATAAGCTTCGGCCTGATAATCGTCATCATCTTCATCCTCCTGAGCATGTACGTGCACCCCATCATTAACATCACTAGTATCGCGATGATAGGCCTGATAATAATAAGTTAAACCACTGGGATCCATGGGTAAAACCGGCATATAGATAGTGAGAGAATTGTCAAGATCATTGAAAACCTCACCCCAAACAAAACTGGTTTGCTTGGTTTCACTATCATAAGCCACCCGAATCTGGCCAGTTTGGCCAGTAAGGCTATTAACTGGATAGTAGCCTTTATCACTTCGATACATCTCCAAAGCCCGAGTAATTTGCTCTAGATCATTTTTTCGTTTAGCGTCACGACCTCGCATTTGACTTCTCAAAAAGGTTCTTAAGCCAATCACAGCCAGAGTTGAAATAATCACCATCACTACCAATAACTCTAATAGAGTAAAACCTGATTCATTTTTTTTGCTAGAGTGGGTTGTTCGATTTTTAGACATAAAAATTATTAATCATTAACGAAAAGTACAATAAACTCCGGGAATATAGGTCAGATCATCATCACATAGATCATCACAGGCTGGCTCTAAACTTTGATCAAAACTAACCGGACAATCATACTCCGACAACAACTCCTCATATCCCAGCCCATGACATTTATAAAGAATCGCCCCTTCATCTTCATCCCACTCAGGCTTACAATAATCAAATTGGTCTGCAGTTGAACCCCTTAGACTCCAATTGCTTCCACCAATTGTATCGCCCACCGCCACGCCATAGTTATAATCAGCATCTTCAGGCCAACCACAACCAGTTTGCGGGTCACAACCAATACCGGTAATATCTAAGTCGTCATCAATCTCTAAGTCTGCCAACAATCGATAGCCATTACAATAATCTTCGCCCAAGCTAAAGTAGGGATAAGGATCATTAGTATAAGGATCACAAAGAACTCCTTTTAAATAAGGACTAAGATCATCGCTGCCGCAATTAAGCGTTAACATTGGATCAGGATAACAATAGTGGTCGTTGTAATACTCTTCAAAAGCAACCTTAATTTTAGCTAAGTCTGATTTTCGCCGAGCGTCGCGGCTGCGCATTAAATGACGTTGATAATAAAAAATAGACATTAAAATTAAAATGGCTAAAATCGCCACTACAATCAGGATTTCTATAAGAGTAAAGCCATGGTTAACAGACTTTCGATTTTTGAAATAACTTCTCAAAGCTTTCATAGTTTAATCATAGCAGATTATCATCTGTTGCAAAAAAGATGTCGGAGCTAGCTACGGCGTCCAATTGCTGCCAGCAACTGCATCGCCCACCGCTACTCCGTAGTTATAATCAGCATCTTCAGGCCAACCACAACCAGTTTGCGGATCACAGCCAATTTCAGTAATATCCAAATCATCCTCAATCTCTAGAGCTGTTAACAAACGATAACCGTCACAATAATCATCAGCCAAACTAAAATAGGGATAGGGTTCATTAGTGAGAGGATCACAGGGTATTTCTTTTAGATAAGAACTAAGATCATCGGAGCCACAATTGTTCATTAATTCTGAATCTGGATAACAGCGTTCATCACTGTAATACTTCTCAAAAGCCAGCTTAATCTTACTCAAATCTGATTTTCGCTGAACATCGCGGCTGCGCATTAAATGGCGCTGGTAATAAAAAACAGACATTAAAATTAAAATAGATAAGATAGCCACCACGATCAATACCTCTATTAAAGTAAAGCCATAGCTAATAGACTTTCGACTCTTGAAACGATCAAATAAAACCCTCATGGTTTAATCATAGCAAATTATTGCCTGTTGCGAACTAATACTATTATTGACTATACTTTAAGAAACGTCTCAAAGACTGCCCGGATCTTTCGCATAGCAATCATCGGCATCAATCAGAAATAATAAAAATTAATAGCTAACTCAGTAGTTAACTAGAGCCGTTTTTCTAACGAGAACTACTAAAAACAAATATTATGAATCAATCGTCGCCCGCCACTTTTAATCCTGTTTCTCCATCAACAGCCTCGTCATTAAAAACTAATAAAAAAAATTCAATCATGAGAAAAGAAAATTCCGCGCTTGATTTAAGTACCCTTGGAACCTGGGTTTTACTCGGTTTCATCGCCTTATTGCCAGTTATTATTGTTCCTTTTACTAATAATTTTATTGGCCACAGCAAGCTATTTTTTATTTTAGCTACGGCTATTATTACCGCTTTATTATTTTTTATCCGCTCCTTTAAAAGCAGAGTTTGGAAAATAATTGTGTCTCCGATCACTTTGCCGTTAGTCCTTTTTGGGCTGTCAGTCGCCGCCTCCACTTTTTTTACCGAAAATTATCCTGTTCAAAATCTTTTGGGTTTGGGCGGGGTCTATCTTAGCTCAGTTTTACTAGCGATTCTAGGAAGTAGCTTAGTTAAAAAAGAAAAAGCTGATTGGGTAATCCCAACCCTGGTGGTTTCTGCCTGCGTCGTGAGTATTTCCAGCTTGCTTCAACTTTTTGGCTGGGGGCCAACTCGATTAATCAACTTAATTACCGGTTTTGAAATTGAGAACAATTTAATCTTTAATCTAAGTAGCTCTTCTTTTGTTGCTATTCAGGTAACGATTGTGGCTTTAGTCGGCGCTATCTCCAGATTACTAAAAACCAAAAAAGTAACTACTTTTGAAGTTATTGCTTTACCAATCTTAGTGTTTGGTTTAGGCTTGCATATTTGGTCATTGTTACCGAGCCAAGAAGCCGCCATCACTCTACCTCCTTTATCATCCAGCTGGTCAGTTGCCCTAGATAGTCTCAGAGTGCCCAAAGCTGCCCTAATCGGACAAGGGCCGGAGGCTTATGCCACCACCTTTGCTCGCTACAAACCAACTTGGTTAAATGGCGAAGAATATTGGCAGTATAACTTTGGCTCAGCCATGGGCTTGCCTCTAACCTTTATTGTTCAGCTTGGATTTTTAGGCGTCGCTGCTTGGGTAATTCTAGCTGCTCGATTTTTCACCACTTCAAAAAAAAGCGAAGCGATCAAAAATTCGCCATTAACTTGGATGCTGGTCTCAATCTTTTTAATGCAATTGGTTTTACCGCCAAGCTATATTTTGCTTGGTCTGCAAGGAGCTTTGTTAGCTTTCTGGATAGCTAAATACAGCGATGAGTTCTCCACTCTAAAACTGAGAGCTTTGAGTGCTACCCTGGCCGCAAACAATAAAATTTCCGCTAGTAAAGAAGGTGTCAATCAAACTGAAAAAATATTCAGCTTAGCCACTAACGGCGTGATAATTGCTGGCTTACTAATCACGAGTTACCTGACGGGCAAAGCTTATGCCAGTTACAATCAGCTTTATTTAGCCGGCAAAGCTTCAGTCGCCAACGATGGAGTGGCTGTCTATGAGCATCAACGTCAAGCTGTCACCCTAAATCCTTACTTGGATTCCACTCGTCGCAGCTATGCTTCAACCAACTTGCAAATTGCAACGGCCCTATCTAATAAAACCGATGTCACCGAGCAAGAACAGGAACAAATTAGCCAACTAGTACAGCAGGCGGTGCGTGAAGCCAACGCGGCTACCACTATTGATCCTTTGGACGGCACTAATTGGAGCATTCTAGCTCAAATTTATGAACAATTAATCGGCAGTGTTGAGGAAGCAGAACAATGGGCAGTCAATGCCTATGTCAGCGCCATTCAAGTCTCTCCAGCTGACCCATTGCTTAGAATCCAGTTAGGCAATATCTTGCTGGCTCAAGAAGATGCTCAACAAGCAGCCAATTTATTTTCACAAGCTGTTAATCTTAAGCCAGATCTAGCTGCAAGCTATTACCATTTAGGTCGTGCCCAACAACTTGGTCAAGACTTACTGGGGTCTAGACAGTCATGGCAACAAGCTTTAGCTTTGTTAATCCCTGAATCTGAGGATTATATCGCCCTCACTCAAGGCCTAGAACAGCTAGAGGCGGCCATTGAAGAAGCGGGTTTAAATGAGCAACCGGCTGAAGGCGCTCAAGGCCAAGTTCCTGGAACCGCTACTGCACCAGGCACCCAAACAGCTCCCGGCCAATCGACTCTCGGTCAGGAACTACCCTCTCTAACTGATCAAAATCTAGAGAACAATGATGAAACAATTAGCCAACCGGCAACTGAACCACTTGAGCTAACTCAAGAAACTGAGGAAGTGGTTAATGATGCTAATCAGCCAACTGAAACTGAAACGGAGGAAGAGCCCGCACCTGAAGAAACCCCCGCTGAGTAGTAGCAACTAATTAATTGTTAAACTAAAAACCGCCTGGAAACAGGCGGTTTTTTAAATGTTTTACCCTTAATTCTTCACAAAAAAAATCTAACTCATCAAGGCAAACAGCTCACTCTTAACTTCAGCCAAACCCTTGCCCGTCACTCCGCTAAACACAACAACTTCTTGCTTTTGCTGAGCAAAAAAATATTTAACCGCTAAGACTAATTTTTCCGAATATAAATCCGACTTATTAAGTGTAATAATAAATTTCTTTTTTAATAATTCTGGATGATGGGCTTTAAGCTCTTGTTGTAATTGATCAAACTGCTTCCCCATCATTTCTGCTTTTTCTTCGTCCGTTATGTCTTCATCAAAAACATCGTGTTCATTTAAAAATAGAACATACATTAAAGTTTGGCAGTTATGGATGTGTCGTAAAAAACGATCGCCCAATCCTTTGCCCTCACTAGCACCTTCAATTAAGCCTGGAATATCAGCTATAATTAATTCTCTTTGACCGGATTTATCAATTAAAACCCCCAAATTTGGCTCAATCGTAGTAAATGGATAATTAGCAATTTTAGGACGAGCCTTAGTCAAGCGTGATAACAAAGTACTCTTGCCTGCATTGGGAAAGCCAACTAAACCAACATCAGCCAATAAACGCAGTTCCAGCACCACTAATTTTTTCTCACCCAAAGTCCCATACTCAGCTTCCAGTGGTGTCTGATGGATCGAACTCTTAAAAGTGTCATTGCCCCGACCACCAAAACCACCCTGGCAAAGAACAACTTGTTCTCCATCATCACGAATTTCATAAAGCTTAATGGCCTCATGACTATTTACTTCAGACTCATCGTCTAAAATTTTATCTAACTCAGAAAATACTTTTTTTTCAGAAACCTCACTTAATAAATCTATTGTCACTAAATCATCTTGGCGATTAGGATTGGGTCGATCCCCTGACTCTGTTAAATAATATTTTTCAAAACTAGCTTCTTTGCGATTCAAAATAACATCTAAACGAAAGTCAGAAGCTGAAGGATCGGCAACTGGAATTTTTA
>Ga0307992_1002498_pt1 | contig 10454 bp, 15 predicted proteins | sample EllFjometagen133_FD_203162 | JGI IMG/M metagenome (GOLD analysis project Ga0307992, IMG submission 203162) | Marine microbial communities from Ellis Fjord, Antarctic Ocean - #133 | ecosystem: Environmental > Aquatic > Marine > Unclassified | place: Southern Ocean | collected 2014-10-08
GAGACTCCCACTCAATGTTATCCGATTCATACTGCACTTCATTGAACATCTTTTGCAGAATCAGATTAGGCGGGGTCATGTACTTGGTAACGAGCTTGTTTAATACTGTCAGCCGTAAGGCTGGTATCTCGCTAATACTAATAGGCATAATTCTTTCACCTCCTTTCCTTTCTTACATGACCAGATATGGCCCGTTCTCAACAGAACCCGAAAGGTCTGTCAGAACATCAGCGTTATAGTTATAGAGCGAATCCGTGTAGAGCATGGCGTTCTTAATGACTAAGACACCCTGTCCACCCTTTGCATTCTCGCCTATTCCGGTATCCACAGCGGCCTTCAAGATCCCAACGCCCTTAACAAACGGGGTTGCCGCAGCACTCTGGATGGTAATCAGGCCACCTTTTGCCATAGTCTCAGACACAAAAGCGTTTGTTACCGTAATTACCCCCAAGTGGGTGTAAGTAGTTCGGTCAATGGCCGTAATTGCACCAAGATCCGTTGGACTGAGATCGCTGTCACCGGCAACCAAATGATCGCCCACTACAAACTTGTAGCTGTCATCTAAGGTGACATAACCTGTGGTTCCAGTACTCGGATCAGAGGTCAAAAGGGCAGCACCAAACAAATCAGCAATGCCAGCCGCTACGTTCCCAACCGCATCGATGCCAGTGTACGGCACATACTGATCTACACGGTCTGTGGATTCAGTGATAATTGCCATAACAGCGCCAGCCTTAACCACTCCATACCCGGCGGGTATAGTAATTATCTTGGACAGGGCCTGGGCAGGATCACTGTAAAAAAGCCTTTTCAGGTCCTCCTGTGTTCCCCTGTAAACATATGGTGTATCTCCTAACATATTACTTCACCTCCTTTTTACCGCCCGAAAGGGCAAACATTTCGTCTGCCAAGTCTTCATCGGCCTGGTCTTCTTTCTTCAATTTGGCGTTCTCGCCCTCAACATCCTTGACTGAAACACCGAAACCAGACGTTTCTGAAGTTATGCCCCTGGATTCCCAATCTTCGATCTCGGCATCGACCGCCTTCCCGAAAGCCTCGGTATCAAGCTGGTCATCTTTGATAAAATCTTCATGACTGACTTGATTCCTCACCTTGTCGTTTAGTCGATCCGGAATTGTGCTTTCGCTCAATTTCTCGTTCCAGATCTCTTTGGCATCAGACTTCAGCTCCTTTTCCGTGCGGATAGCCTCAGACTTCTGAAGCGCGGCAATCTCTTTCTTTGATTCCTTACGCTCATCGCTACGACCATCTCGCTCCTGGGCCAGCTTGTCCTCAAGGTCCGTTTTTTCCTTATCGAACTTATCGGAAAGCTCTTTGGTTACGTCATCAGTGGTTTTTGTCACGATTTCGGCCAAAAGCTCAGGGTGTTCCTTGCTTAACTGCTCAAAGTTCATGTCCTTCACCTCCTCGTTAAATTGTTTATCGGCTTGGTCGCTCCGAGCGTTGTGTATGGTTTCAATTGTTTCTTTGCCGGCAATTCCCACAACTAAAGCAAATGGTCTAACCTCGTCTGCGAAACCAATGGAAACTGCCTTCTTTCCCGTAAATAGTCCTGCCTCGGTCGCCTTCACCTGAGACACCTTCATGCCCCTGTTCCTGGCAACCGTTTGTGTGAATAATTCGTAATGTTCTGCTACTTCATCTTGCAAAATTCCCTTGGCTTCGCTTGATAGCGGCTGATGTGGATTCAAATCAGTCTTGCGAGCCCCCGCATAAACAGGAGTGAATTTAACTCCTAATTTCTCGTCATACTTGCTCTGATCCATGTGGACGGCAATGACGCCCACTGAACCGACACCAGCGGTCCTTGATAGAAAAATCCTATCCGTGGCAGAGGCAATAGCATAGGCGGCCGAGAACGCTGATTCGTTTGCCATGGCATAGATAGGTTTCTCACCTCTTGCATTATAAATCTCGTCAACAAGATCCATTAACCCACGTGCTTCGCCACCGGGACTATCGATGTCAAAAACGATTGATTCGCTGTCCGATTCCAGTGCAGCGTTAAAATCATTCCGGATATCATCGTAAGACGTGAGGCCAGACAAAGTATTCAACCCATGGGTGCGGTAAACAAGAGAACCATGCACAGGTATAACGCTGACATTTGACGGAGATCCAACATCCTTTCTCTCGGCAACTTGAAATTCAGTTGTTATAAGATCAATATTATCAGAGACACCGATTCGGTTTCCAATTACCGAAAGAATCACATCCAATTTGTCCGGTAGGATCATCAACGGGGTGTTTATCACCTTGCTCGCCAATCGGGTCAATATTGCCTTTTCCACGGATCTTTCTCCTAAATAGGGTTTCGGTTAATTCCGGTAAGAAAACCGGAGGGTTTATATCTTCAATGAAATTAATTGTTTTCAGGATTTCCATTACTTCCTGCCTCTTCCTGTTTTTCGGGTCGGCTTACAACCCCCGCGCCCACGATTGGCCCGGGTCCCCCCGCCACTATTGTTTTTCTTTGGTGTCCCCTTTGCCATTGTCTTTCACCTTCTTTCTTGCCGGTTCCGCCTGCTGACTCTCCTGAATGCTCTCCGCATCCACGGTCATTGGCAATTCCGGATATTTCCTCTTTTCAGTCTCATACTGAAGTCTCATCTTTGGATAATTCGCATAACCCAATTTTTTAACCAATTCGGATTTCGGGATCCCCGCTGTATCGCTCAAATCACTGTGCTTTACACCAAAAAGGCTCCGCGCCCTGGATTCCATATCGTTGATTTCAGAAGTCGGGAAATTGATGTCGATAATAGCCTCAGGATGTTTCTTGACTTTTTTGAAAATCGGCTCGGATTCGTCACTTTTCCCTGGCTTGAACGCCACAGCCTCTTCGACATTGAAGAATTCCGGAAATGTAGTCACTTGTGACCGTAAGAAAAAAATGCTCCCCCAGAAATCATACCGGAGGAACCGCTCGAAATAGGCAATCTCATCAGAAGTCCGGTCACTCATAGGTCCCCGGGATTCCTTAACAGACGCAAACGTCCCGGTTGACTGCCCTGTAGTTACACCTGATTCTTCATTTAAGCCTGACGTAACCATGGCCATAATATCTGAATCTGAATCGGAGATATTCGGTAGATTCGGGTTTGACGCCTTCATTTCCATGTTTGGCCCCAGCACCATCGTTCCGCCCGGGGTCTTTTTGGCTGCAATGCCTGTCTTTTGCCGATCTGCATCTGACATTTTCAACCACTGGATCCACGATTTCACGTCCGTGAAGTTCACAATCCACACATAGGCTCCCGCGGATTTCTTGTGGTCCAGTTCATACTTTTTAATGTCCTCGTAATACTGTACCCACTCAAGAACCGTCCGGATGTGGCCAATGTTTCGTCTTGTGATATATCCCTGATCCCATGCCACGATGAAACGGTTGAACCCGCCCATTTTCTTGAAAACTTTCTTTCTGGATCTACTATTTTTCAGCGCGGAGGACGAATAAGCCTGACTTTGCTTTGCATACTCAAGCCATTCGGGGTATCGAGCGATAAAAATGGACGGGATTTGCTCATCTACGCCGTTCTCATCGTCTTTTATGCAGTAAATAAGGGGAGTTGTGGTTTTAGTGGGATGGAATATAATACCGGATTCTTCTTGACTGGATTCAATGGCGGATGGGTCAATAAAATCAACTTCTATGAAACCCGTGGTATGACAGGTGAGACAAAGAAACAACTCCCCTTCAATTTTTCCCCGGCCAACGTACTTCGGCCAGTAATTATAGAGACGATTTCGAGGATCAAGCTCGATTTCCTCGATCACATCCTGTATCTGCTGAATTTCAGAGCTGGTCTCAAAACCAAAACCAGTGAGACGCCCTACAAGACCTTTGGTGGCAGTTGCTACCTGGGGGTTTCGGGTAGCTTTAACAAAGCACTGCTCTTGTAGAACGCTCCTGGTTGTCGCGGAATCATCCTTGTCAGGATAGGCGGAGGATTGTCCGGTGTCAGGATCTCGATAACCCGCTTCGTCCGGATCGTATTGCCACGGGGTGCTCATGGAAAGCTCCCGGGCAACAACTTCGAGATACTTATCTGGAACATCATTTATGGTAAGTTCTGGTTTCTTTGGCATGGGCTCCATAAAAAAAGCCGAATCAGAGAAAGACGAAGGAGGAATTGAACTAAATTCCATCTTTTCTCTAAATTCGGCTTTTGAAAAGCTCTGGGACTATTCGGCGTTCGAGACGCTCAACTACCTATTAAAATCTATTCACACATTTGCAACTCCTGCATTTGACAGAAATTCCCCGCACTAAATATTCCCGCTTTCCCTTGAACAATAAAGCGTTACATTTTCGGCAACGAATCTCAATCTCAGCCATTTAACCTCGTTCTTATATATAAGAAAACCTTATGTAAGATTATCACCTATCACAAAAACTTATGAGTGTCAAGGAAAAAATGCAATTGATTAGTCCATCACAACTTCCCCACGATAAACGATCCCAACATATCGCTCACATCACAAGTCTGCGTACCATACAAATCTGTTCGCATTTTCAATATTAAATCACCGAAGCTCCGTACAATATCTTCCGACTTTGCGCCCTCCAGTTGTGACAACTCCCGAAACTCGCAGTACCCCTTCACCACGTTGTCTTCACCGATTAAGGCTAATCGCATACCGATCTTAGCCATTTGCTGCCCCAGGGCCTCTTGTTTCTGTGGGCTTTTAGCAATGTTTCGTTGGATCTTCGGGTCCGTAAAACTGGTGAATAGACCGATAACATCGAGGTACACGGTTAGTTTCTCGGTTGTGAGTGCGTCAGTTGTTGTCGTTGATTTCGATGTCCATGCTTTTTCATTCATTTGAATTCTCCTTTTAATTTATTTAGAGAGTTAGTCAATGCAGTTAGAAAACTTGCCATTTTCTCCATAACGTAGGATACAAAATCAGCATACCTTGTGGCCCGCTTTAGCTCCTCAAGAGATTCTTTTAAGGTCGGTTGCTTAACACCATCATCATCGATATCACTAAAAAGCCTAACCCCTTGCAATGGCCCATCAATGAAATCAATAAAAAATTCAGTTCTATTTGATATTCCATATACAGCATTACATAAACTCTTATGGGGAGAAATTTCACACTGACATATCGTTTTTTGAAATGTTTTCATCGCTCTCCTTTTCATTTAAAATGATTGTTGTTGATTCACACATTAACATGGCCGCAATTTGTTTTTCGCGGATCTCATTGGCGCATTCATCACAAACGATTTTCATGTCTCCCGCCAAGTTGGTAAGCATGGTAAGCCTACCTATTAGCAGTTTATTTTTACATACTTGGCATTTCGCTATTGTCTCCCCGGGAACAAAATGTGTAACCGTTGTGTTCATCTCGTTTACCATTTCCCTATCCCCCTCGGAATTGCCACTTTAATTCTCCTGGTATGAATTCAACCTCAAATAATAATTTGTCATCACAAAAATACTGTTCCAAATTGAGACCCTGCCTAACACACTTACATCTCTGCTTGATTTCTTCTGGTGTCAGGTCCCCAACAAACTGCTGGAGTAATATCTCAACTTGCAGTGCCTTCATTTGTAATGTTTTTTTCAACCATGTCACGCAATCCATCCTTCTACCATCTCCCCAGCAACCCCCCCGCCTTAAAGAACATCCCAAAACTCTTAGCACCCTTCCGCTCCCGGAAACTGTCCACGCCTAAATTCAACCCAGCGTACACCGCTGACCCCACTGAAAACATGCAATCATCCTGGATTCCGTACTTCTCGGACTTCTCGGGGCTCCCAAACTTACTCTTTGACGCCTCGGGATTATGGTCAAACACACTCGCCTCTTCTTTGAGAATATCATCCTGCTTTTGCCCTCGGACTAAAACAGGCGGGGTCTTAAACCTGCCACTCTTGTACGCCAAATACAATTCCGTGAACATAGTCCTCTGCCTGGCGTACACCGGGTAATAGATTATAGGTAAAATATCATTATCCTCACACCACTGCACTGTATCCACTGCCCCCCAGCGTTCAGTACCGAACACGTCAATTCCGTTATACTCATCTTTTATGGCTGTTAGGATATCCTTTACCACCTCGATCGAATGATCCTCAACGTCTACCAAGTGAAGAAGAAAATATAAATACCGCGGGGCATCCGCATTGTCAGCAGGATACGGATTCGACCGGGAGCCCGCCAATCCCTTCGCTATAGCCGTCACGATTGTCCTGGCCGCTGTCCGGGTCTTCATAGGGTCCGCCCTATCCATCCCCGCCATAATCGCCCAGTCAGTATCGTACATATCTCCGATCTTCTGGAGGTCCTCCACAGACGCCATTGCAGAATTCCCAAAAGCATCAGACAGAGTGTAAATATCGCTCACTGGCCATAACCGCTGATCCCACTCTCCAAATCGATCCTTGTGCTGTTCAAACAACATCGGTGTAATCGTTTTCCCTTCATCTATCTCGTCATCCCCGGTTTTGCTGATAATCTTCTGCTCCTGCTCGATAAGTTTATTTTTAGCGGTGAGAATATCCATAAGGGCCGGGTGAACATTAAGCTGGTGATCAATCCCAAGGAAGTTGGTCGCCTCGATTATCTCGTCGGTGAACACCCGCTCGGCGCCGGCAGACCAGGAATTCTCGAAATATCGCTCAAATTCACCCATCATGAATCGTTCTTTCTTGGCATTCAGTTGAGCATTTGTCATTTTGGGATGCCAAAAATCAGTAGCCTTTGCGGGCTTGCTAAAGCGATATGAAAAGAAAAGAGTTGGATCCTTACCCTTCCTATAGGTTTGGTAGAGCTTGTAAAGCTGATGCTGCCTGGACGATACGGTACTATCAATAACCCCTAAAGCATTTGGCGTGTTTCGTGTAGACCCATCAATCTGGCTAAAGAAACGAGGTTGCTTCATTTCGAACATTTCGCTGAATGTATATCCGGTTAAATTAGGCTTAAGTCCGCTAAATGATGATACAGTCCGTATGTATGATACTACTTCATCCTTGCTGTCTTTCAGCCTGATTTCCTTGGTCTGAATATTCTTTTTTCCTATCCTCATCACCAGCTTAGGGGAATTGAAAATTAGCTCTGTCATTATATCGTAGTGGGCAAACACGACTTGATCCTTTGAATTAGCTGCCAAAATGATACGCTGCCTCGGGAAACAAAAAAACTTCCAAAGTTGAATTAAACAAGCAAGGGCCGATTTTCCTTCACCTCGCATCCATACCAAAGCTATAAGGGTGTGAATAAACTCACCATTTTTCATCGCAAGAGCTTCTTTGAGAACTTCGCCCTGGGCGTCCCACATTGTTTTATACGAACTCCCATATTCATTCTTGACATCAGGCAATTCGCTAAACGGATACCACATGGCTATCTTGGATCCCTCGGGAAAGACAGGCATTCTAATAAAATCGTTACACCACGCTATCATCCCTTCCCCGCCATCACGGTATTTGTCTATCTGCATTTTCATTCTTTATTCATCCGCCTTACCATCCTGAAAGAACGATTTCCCGAACTCATGTCCACAGCCACGGCAAATATGGGTTTCGATCTTAACTAACTGATCTTTTCCGGTCGGATTCTTTGGTGACAACGCCGGGAAGGTCCTGAGCCTGTAAGCCATATCGAATAATTCCCCACCACATGGCTTGCACTTTATCTCTATGGTATCCTTTTCGGTAAGCTGAACTTGTGGTTGTCCTCTGCCCTGCATGATTGCCTCCTTTCTGCGCTGTTCAAATGTTCCACGATTTTTGGCTTCTCCCATTTTATTCTTTCCCCCTTTCGGGCCACTCAAATGAATTAACCCATTCAATTAGTTCTTTTTTAGATTTAAAAACCCTGCATCTCTTTTGAATTAGACTTCCGACCCTCGTGAAAAGTCCTATCAGGAACAATGTCCCAGTTAAAAACGTCCACCAGGTGCTACCTTGACTGAGCCAAATACAAAAAATTAAAAAAGAAAAAGTTACCACATCCTTAAAGATACTTTCTAAGACGGATTCTGTTCTATCAATAATTCTAACCTCTTTTTCTCCCATTATTTTCCCCCTCGTTTGTCTAAATAAAACTTCTCCAGCACTCCCACGATAAACTCGTTCAGCGACACGTTCCGCCCTTCCTTAATCGTCTGTTTGGCCGCCTGAATTCTCAGCCAGTTCAATAAATCCTCCGGCATTCTCACGGTCCACGGTTTACGTTTATCAGTCATTTGTATCCCCAATTTCATAGACACGAATTGAGTTTCTAAAATATAACTTTCTCCCGCATTCACACTGCCACGGCATCTCTCTGTATATATTCAAAATACAATCCCATGGATCAAATCTTTTCCCACAAACACATTTTACCAGGGGAAGGCATTCTCCATCGGCCTCTCGGAAATCAACCTTATCCGTAACATCTTTGTCAGTCATGAAAATCCTCTATGTACGTTGCTTTCTGTGCAATGTGATATGCCCACTGTTTATACAATTTACAGCGATTGAGGGCTTCATGTTGTGATTTCATAGGGTAATCAGTATTACTATTCGAATAAAGCCCATATCCACTTGGATGTTTACCAATAGTTTTCCATCTCAGGCCAGTTTTCACTTGGCCAAAGTAACCGATATTCTCTAAATACTTAATCCTTAATTTCATCCGGATCACCTCCAGGTTCCCCCCTCGATGTTGTGGTATCTAACAAACACCATTAATCTCCATTAACACCACCATACACCCTGTAACCACTGTTGTCAAATAAAAAATGGCCCCCAGCCACTTTTTTTTGCTCGCGCAGCGGCGCCAGCAATTCCCCCCAAACCCCCCACCCATTGAGGGAAAAAGGCAGATCACCGCCACCGCCCCGGAATCAGCCGCCGCAGGCCAGGCCAGCCGCCAGGCTATTTTGATATCTCATCATAATATTTCGGATCACCTTTTTCCATCAATTCATCAATATCCGGTCCCCCACCCACGCCCTTCACACTCCCAAACTTTTTCTTCCATTTCGCCTCAATCCCGATCTCTTTCATCTCCTTCGCAATATCTCGAATCACCGCCCGGATCTCACTGAAAATCGGGTGAATCTTTAAGCTCCCCTTCTTGTCCGACACGATCATATTCTCCACCGCATGAGCGATCTTCTTCATCTTCACCAACTGCTGGTAAAGCGGCATCAAATGCAGGCCTACCCGCTGAAGCTCGAAATCGCTCAGGTACTCCGCGATCCCTTTGCTCGGGTCCGGATTCACTAAATTCCGGTAAATCGTGTTCATGTACGTCATCTCGAGACTGCACCGCCCTTTTTTCTCATACGGGCATTCGTCATAAACCACACACGTCTCGTTACACGCGGACGCCGGGTCCCACCGTAACAGTGCCTTCCCGTCAACATCTCCCATTTTCGGGTATAATCGATTCATTTTGTTCGGGTTCACTGCGTGGCCTCCTGTCACTATTTATTTTCATTACTAAAATTAAAACATTAACCCTTAAAAAACACTTATATATATAGGTAATAAAATATTTCGATCATATACGCTAATAGATATTTACCCTTAAGTATATGAAATATAGCATACTGATGAATCCCTCAAAATTTGATCTATAAATTGCGGAATACCTCAAAATTATGGGTTAAAATTGAGCATTCCCTAAAAAGATATAAGTTGTTCTCAAATATGTCAAGGAAAAAGGACGTGATCTCGATTTGCTGGGAAAAATATCGAGACGAGTTACCGGCACACCGTGGAAGAGGGGCGGGTGTTAAGATAGATAGAGGGGTGGGTATGGCATAAGTAATTGTAATCATTACACAATACCCAAACCTATACTTTATAGGGTATTAAGATTAGGTGGTGGTTGGCTTGATTATAACTTGATACACAAGTGTATCATGAGACACAAGTGTCTCACGTTGATATAATATGGCCACACACCAATTAGTGTGTTGTAATCGTGTGTTGTAATCGTGTGTCTTATTAGTGGTACATGGTATACTATGATAGTCAAGGGTTGACAGGCTCCAGGCTCCAGGTTGATAGGTGTCAAGGGTTGATAGTCAAGGTAATATAGTCTCTCCTCTCTCCTCTCCGTGTCCAGGGGTGTTTGTCTCTCCTCTCTTTCCGTGTCTCCTCTCCTCTCCATAAAACAAAAGGACTCAAGTCTTTTGACAAGAGTCCTCTAATTAGATGGTTACAAGGGTTACATGGATTAAACTATTGACTCTCCTCTCTTTCTCAAGATTACCGTCCGTCCGGACTCCGTCCGAGTCTTTCGAGTCCGTGTCTTTCCGTCCGTCTTGACTCTCTTGACTCTCGGAGTCTTGACTTTCTCCGTCTCCGTGTCCTCTCCGTCTTTCTCCTCTTTCGCTTTCTTTTGTGCCATAATAGCGAGATATTGCCTTTGTCTCTTGAGTCCGTCCGTCTTTCCGAGAGGGGCTGTCTCAATAGTCTCTG
>Ga0307992_1002499_pt1 | contig 10453 bp, 10 predicted proteins | sample EllFjometagen133_FD_203162 | JGI IMG/M metagenome (GOLD analysis project Ga0307992, IMG submission 203162) | Marine microbial communities from Ellis Fjord, Antarctic Ocean - #133 | ecosystem: Environmental > Aquatic > Marine > Unclassified | place: Southern Ocean | collected 2014-10-08
CAGGCTATCCGGGTGAAACCGAGGATAATTACAAGGAACTGAAAGATTTTGTGGAAGAGACTAAATTTGAAAGACTGGGTGCTTTTGCTTATTCCAGAGAGGAAGATACACCGGCTTATAGTTTAAAAGTTCAAATTCCTGAAGAAATCGCAGAACAGAGAAAAGATGAGATCATGCAAATCCAGGAAGATATTTCAAAAGAATTACTTGCAGGTTTAGTTGGAAAAAAGATACAAGTAATTATTGATAAAGATAGCAGCGAAGAGGATTTCATTTTTGAAGGCAGAAGTTATTTCGATTCACCTGAAATTGATGGAGTAGTGTTCATCACGGAAGGAAAAGCAATGATTGGTGAGATCGTAGAAGTTGAAGTAATCGATGCCTGGGAATATGACCTGATTGGAAAAATAGTTAAATGAAATGGAGGATAGATGAATAAAGGGATTGCACTTACCGGGATAAAGCCTACGGGTACACCCCATATCGGGAATTATTTTGGTGCAATTAAACCGGCAATAGAATTAACCAAAGAGTATGATGCACGCTATTTTATAGCCGATTATCATGCACTGAATTCAATTAAAGATCCGCAGAAGATAAATGACCTGGCTTATGAAGTTGCTGCAACCTGGCTGGCATGCGGCTTAGATCCTGATAAAGCTTTGGTGTATAGACAATCACAAGTGCCGCAAACCTTTGATCTATCAACAATATTGTTAGCCTTCACTTCCAAAGGACTTATGAATAGAGCACATGCATATAAAGCTATGGTGCAGAGTAATAAAGAACTGAATAGAGATCCGGATGACGGTGTAAATATGGGTTTATTTACGTATCCTGTTCTAATGGCAGCTGATATCCTCTTATTTGATTCTGATGTCGTCCCGGTTGGAAAAGACCAGGCACAGCACCTGGAGATGACAATTGATATTGCTCAGAGTATCAACCATATTTATAAGAAGGATGTACTGAAAATTCCTAAACCTCTGATCAGGAAGTCTACCCAAACTATTATAGGTATGGATGGAAGAAAAATGAGTAAAAGTTATAATAATACTATACCATTATTTCTCCCTCCCAAAAAGTTAAGAAAACTTATCATGAAAATTGTTACAAATTCTCAAACTATTGAGGAAGTGAAAGATCCGGATAAATGTAATGTCTTTGCACTCTACAAATTATTTGCAACTGATGAGCAGCAGGAAGCATTAAGAAAAATGTATCTTGCCGGTGGAATGGGCTGGGGACATGCTAAAAATGAACTATTTGAAGTGATGAATGAATTGATTTTCCCCATGCGTGAAAAATACAATAAATTGATGGAAAACAAAGATTATATCGCTAAAGTATTAGATGAAGGTTCAGAAAAAGCAAGAGAGATAGCTTCAAAGAAAATTGAATATGTTAAAAATATATTAGGATTTTAATAATAAGATAATTAATAATATTTGTGATCAATTTATAGTTGACACTAAAAAGGGGCACAAATAAAAGTGTTTCGCAGTAAGTGATTAGGAGATAAAATGTATACAGTGTTAATGATAATACATGTAGTAATTTCAGTAGCTTTGATCATGGTGATTTTAGCTCAGTCAAGTAAAGGTGGAGCTCTGGACGGTATGGTCGGTGGAGCAGCATCTAATGTTCTTGGCGGTCAAGGCGCATCGAAGTTCTTGAAGAATGCAACACAAATTCTTGCCCTTCTTTTCGTAATAAATTGTATTTTGCTGGCTTTCCAATTAAAGGGTAAAAGCCCTACAGCTAGTAGTAAAGCTGTTGATAAAATGAAAAAAGAGCAAGTAACAGAGAAGCCTGCAGAACAACAAGATCTTCCGGCACTTCCGGTAGAAGCTCCAAAAGAGCAGAAAACTACAGAATAAAAAAATAGCAGAAGTGGTGGAATTGGCAGACACGCAAGACTAAGGATCTTGTGCCCATTGCGGGTGTGCGGGTTCGAGTCCCGCCTTCTGCACCAATATGAAAAACCGTTCGGAAGAACGGTTTTTTTTATTTTATTTTCGCAATTGCTTGATTAACAATTAATTTATTAATAAATACATAGGGGGTGAGTATGAAAAAAATGATCTTCTTATTTCTAGCAATTGGATTGAGTCTGATCCTATTGGCGGAAACACCGATTTTAAATGAACCGATTAAAGAAAAGCTTCAGGAGCAAAATAGGTATTCCGGTTCTGCTTTAGCTTCCATAGATGATAGAGTAAAATATGGATCTCCTTTGGAAGCAAAAATAATGGTTGAAGAAGGAATAGAACGTATGAAAGAAGTCGATATTAAAGAGGCGTTTTTAGATTTTAGGAATAAGGGTGGTAAATTCCAAAATAAAGATCTCTATCTCTTTGTTTTTGATATGGATGGCAATGTTCTAAGCCATGGGGCTGAAAAGGAATTGATCGGGAAGAACCTTATTGACTTAAAAGATTCTGCCGGGAAATATTTTGTAAAAGACTTTCTTAAATTAATGCGGAATTCTGAAAATGGATGGGTAGAGTATTACTGGAGAAATTACGAAAACCAGAAAGTTGAGATGAAGCTGACATACCTTAAAAAATTCAATGAGAATATCTTCATCGGTTGTGGAGCGTATCAACCAAGATATTAATTTTCTTAATTTATAGACAGAGAATGTTAATTACTTAAATAAAAAACAGGTATTTCTCAGTTTGGTTTAAGGCTCAGTGACAAAATCTTTTCCGCATATCTTCCAGCTTTCGAAGTCATGATAAAAATACGATATATCACCATTTTCGTCAGATGGTTCATCTGTAGAAGTTTCATCCAGACGCATTATAAATGAAGCTGTAGCAAAATTTCCATTCAATGTGATTTCAATATCTTCAAACAGCAAATCATCATTATCATTTAATCTGATCTCCCACCTGGTCCTTTCAAAATCAAAATCATCACCATTATGAAAAAAATACTGATGATAAGATTGCATAATTCCATCGATATCATTCATATTAAAAGAAATTTGGATTAAATCAAGTATATCTGTAATCTCAATTTTATTTAATTCTTCCGATGATGTAGTATCACATGAAATTGAAAAAAGAATAATCAGTGATAATGATATAAATATGTATCTCATAAATATTAATCTATCTCCAAGACAATTTTATTTACCCAAAGTGCTTTCCTATCAAAATTCTCAAGGAAATTATCAACCATAAAATCACGATCGATTTCAACTATCTTATTATATACTTCTTTCCCATTTAGTGTAACAATAACAGGGATATCTATGTTTATCATTTCCGGATGAATGTAAACAGCTATCTGATCAACTCTGGAAGTTTTAATATTAAAGTGATTTCCAAAATAGACGGCTGATACAGCGCCGGAAGGTAATGAGTAGTTTAAAGCATCATAAACAGTTACGTCCGGGAATTGACCTGAAAGATGAATTTTATTATTAGAACGTAACACGGTAAGTGAAAATTTATCACCTCGTTTCTTCTTGCTTCTCAACTCGATTAATTTTCCAATATTGGCAGCTTTAATGTCGTCCATTTCTATGATTATATCATTTTCTTTTAGACCCATTAGATCGGAGGCAGAACTGGGTACGATCTTAGCTATCCTGGTACCATTCTCAAGATATTCACGATCATTATAAAAACCGAAAGAAACTCTCTCATCAGCAAGTTTAATATTATACTCTTTCTGCCATTCTTCAGGAATTAACAAAGTATCGATCGCGGTTATCTGTATCCAATCACATTTACCATATTCAAGCATAGATGTTTCCCAGTAAATTTCAGTTCTGAAAATATCTCTGGATTTCAAATTCATATTTTCAAATAAGATTGGAAGTTCATCTTCAGCATAGTCAAAAGCATGACCGATACCCCAGTATTCTTTATAAAACAGATCAGCTCCTGCATCCAGGGAAAGCTCAATGATCTTCCTCATTTCACTAGCAGGATAAAGTCCGTCTTTATCGGTATTTACGGCATAAACACTTCGATTTCTAAAATTGGGTAAATATATGGGGATTTGTGTAACAGCACTACCAACTGAGATCATTCCATTAAGCGGATAAATTGCAGCAAAATCATCAGGAGCATTTAAAGCAAGATGAAATGAGCCTGAACCACCATCGGAAAATCCCGAAATGTAAATTCTATTATCATCAATATTATATTGGGATTTTAATTTCCTGATCTGGGTTTTAAGATTATTGATGCCCATCAGGTTCCACCAGGCAGTATCATTATTTGCCATGGGATAAACAGCGATCCAGTTGTTCATTTTGGTATATTCAGTAAAATAATTCTGTTCTGCATATTCTACCGGTGTTTCATGAAATCCTTTTGTGCTTACACCTCCGTGCAGGTAGATGATGATAGGAGTCTTATGACTACAATTGTATTCCGGGGGAATGTAAACGACATAAGGAGCGGATAAAGTATCATTAATTAGGTTGTGCTCTAAAAGAAAAACATCAGTTTTTTCCGGTTGGGAATAATTCTGCCAATTTGATAATATTGTATAGAGAGAATCATTGGGTATTTGTTTATTAGAAGCTAACTTGTTTATTAGTTCAGAATTAATAGTTTCTGCATAGTTCAAACTAAATAATAGCGTTAAAAGAAAGAAGAGAATACTTTTTTTCACTTTGTTCTCCTACTTATATACATAAACTTTAAAATCTCCAATATCATCAGGATCATTTAAGGGTATATTGAATTTTTGCAGGACCTTAATATATCTCTTTCTGGTTTTAGGTGGAATTTTTATATGAGAAAGTTTATTGGAAAGCAGTTCACCTGATGTAGTGTAGATCTCTATCATGATAGCTTTATTGAGCTCAACACTTGCACGACTGGCAATTGTAAAAGTAATGTCCATGCTTACACGTGTTATATTTGAAACTTGAATATCTGATATTTGCAGATTATCTGCTTGTGTTTTTTTCCACAAGGTATGCAAAACCAATCCAAATATTACAGCCATCATTAATACTAATTTTGCTGAAGCAGGGATAGACCTTCTCTTTTTAATATCGATCCTATCAACAGATTTCATACTTAACACTCCTTTAGATCAATGATTTCCCAGTCATTTCAGCCGGTTGAGGTATTCCCATAATATTTAGTATAGTTGGTGCTATATCAGCAAGTTTACCGCCGGAAACTTTAGCGGTTCTTTTCTGTAAGGAAACGACAAATGGAACTTGATTTAAACTATGAGCAGTAAAAATATTTCCATTTTCATCCAGCATTTTATCTGCATTGCCATGATCTGCTGTAAGTAAGATGTTATATCCATTTTTCTTAGCGATCGGAATAACCTCACCAACACATTTATCTACAGCTTCTACGGCTTTTACCGCAGCATCAAAGATACCTGTATGACCAACCATGTCGCAATTCGCAAAATTTGTTATTATAAGAGAATATTTATTTTTTTTGAGAGATGAGATAAGGTTATCTTTAACTTCGTAAGCGCTCATCTCAGGTTTAAGATCATAAGTAGCAATACGAGGTGACTTAACTAGTATTCTATCTTCACCTTTAAATGGCTGCTCTACTCCGCCATTAAAGAAAAAAGTAACATGTGCGTATTTTTCTGTTTCTGCTAAACGCAATTGTTTAAGTCCATTTGCTGAGACTACTTCACCTAAAATATTATTCATTTTTGTCAGCTTGAATGCTACTGAAACAAAATCATTAAAATTTCTATCGTATTCATTGAAACACACATAATTCAGTTTATTAAATTTTACTGTATTGAATTCATTAAAATTGGGAATCATCAAGGATCTGGTGACCTGTCTCATACGATCAGCACGGAAATTAAAAGCGATAATGGAATCATTATCAGTTATTTTGGCAATTGGTTTCCCATCTTCAATTATAACTTTTGGGAGAATGAATTCATCTGTAATGCCTTTATCATAACTGAATTTTACAGCATCTAATGGATCTGAGAATAATTCACCTTCACCATGGACTATTGCCTTGTATGCCTTCTCAACCCTGTCCCAGCGATTGTCTCTATCCATTGCATAATATCTGCCAGATACCGTAGCTATTTTTCCGATACCGATCTCTTTTGCTTTCTGCTGAAACTCTTTTATGAAATCAATTCCTGAGTTTGGTAAAGTATCGCGTCCATCCATCAAGGCATGGAAATATAGCTGATGTAGACCTTGTTTTTTGGCGAATTGTAATAGTGCCCAGATATGGTTGATGTTACTATGGACATTCCCATTAGATAATAAGCCAAATATGTGAAGTTTGCTATTATTAGTTTTAACATGAGATATTGATTGTAAAAGTTCCTTATTCTCAAAAAAGGATCTATCCTGAATTTTCTTCATTATGAGAGAGTTCATCTGGTGAACGATTCGACCTGCTCCAATATTCAGATGTCCAACTTCAGAATTTCCCATGTCTCCATCTAATAATCCTACCTCAAGCCCGCAGGCTGTAAGTCTGCTTTGCGGATTCTGTGAGCGGAATTTATCAAGATAAGGTGTATTAGCAGCAGCAATAGCGTTTCCATATTCCTCTTCATTGATCCCATATCCGTCTAAAATTAATAATAGTACTTTATTCATATTATCTCCCGATAATTAATTTATATATACAATCATTTAAGTGAAGAATGCAGTGTCAAGGAAGAGTTATTGTACATGTATAATATTTTATAATTGAAATGCAGAAAATTACCAACAGGTTCGTAGATACATATTTTTGTGATTTTTCTTTGCTTGACATGAAACGCTTTCTACGAAATTTAAAACTACTTGATTTTAAGGAGTTTAGATGTTTAAAGTAGGAATTGTAGGTGTTGGTCAATTTGGTCAAAATCATGCTAGAATACTAAATGAAAGTACAAAATGTGATTTTGTCGGACTTTATGATATAGATAAAAAACGTGCTGAAGAGATAGCATCACGTTTGAAAACTAAATCATTTGATAGCTTTGAATCACTTCTGGCTGAAATTGATGTACTATTTAATGTTGTAACAACAATATCACATTTTGAACTAGCAGAAAAGGCATTAAAAAAAGGAATACACGTTTTCATCGAGAAGCCAATAACAGAAACATTAGAACAAGCCGAAGAACTGATAAAATTAGCTGATGAAAAGAACCTCAAAATCCAGGTTGGGCATATTGAAAGATTCAATCCAGTTATCCTGGAAATTGAAGATAAGATAAAAAAACCGATCTTTATGGAATGTCATCGTATCGCTCCATTCACACCACGAGGTACTGATATCCCCGTTGTGCTTGAACTCATGATCCATGATATTGATCTGATCCTTTCATTTGTTAAGAGTAAAGTTAAACATATTAGTGCAAGTGGGGCAGGAGTAATGACTAAAAGTATTGATATTGCTAATGCCAGACTTGATTTTGAGGATGGAGCAGTAGCTAATATTACTGCCAGCCGTATTTCACTAAAAAGATCAAGACAATTAAGGATTTTCCAGAAAGATGCTTATTTCTCAATTGATTTTCAAGATAAAAGCGTGAAACATGTAAAGAAATCTAAAAATTTGTATAAAGTTTTACCTAAGATAATGTTGGGTAAATACGACAACATTGCAACAGAAGATGTAGTTGACATTGTGGAGGTGAATGCTTCCGATCGCAGGAAAGATGCTTTAACAACAGAATTGGAGTCTTTCATACATGCGGTTGAAGCAGATATAAACCCGGTAGTTGATGGAAAAGCTGGAACACGTGCCTTAAAAGTTGCACTAGAGATTGTAAAAAAAATCAATAAAAAGAATTAAATTCATGGAGAAATAGATGAAAATAGTAACATTAAAAAATATAAAAGATTATATAGGTGAAGAAGTAATATTGCGCGGTTGGGTGAGAAATTACCGTAAAAGTAGTAGTAAATTACGATTCGTAATTTTCCGTGATGCTTACTCTGATATTCAGGCAGTGGCGTCAAAACCAGATATGGGTGAAGAAAAATTTGAAAAAGTCAAACAGATCTCACTTGAGTCATCAGTAGAAATGATCGGCATTCCTCAGGAACATCCTAAACGTGAAGGAGTTTATGAATTCCAACTCAAGGATATCAAAATAATTGGTAGTTCTGTGGAATATCCAATCGGGAAGAAGGAACATGGTGCTGACTTCCTACTTTCTCACAGGCATCTTTGGCTCAGATCAAAAAAACAGAATGCAGCTCTTAAAATACGTCATACAGTATATTTCGCTATTTGTGAGTATTTGAATAAAAATGATTTTTATCGATTCGATTCACCGATTCTTACTCCCAATGCAAGTGAAGGAACAACAACTCTCTTTGAAGTTCCCTATTTTGATCTTGGCTCTGCTTTCCTTTCTCAATCCGGTCAGCTTTATTTGGAAGCTGGCATAATGAGTCTGGGGAAAGTTTATGATTTTGGTCCTGTGTTTAGAGCAGAAAAATCGAAAACTCGAAAACACCTTACTGAGTTCTGGATGATGGATGCAGAAGCTGCATTCGTGGAACATGATGAGAATATGAATATTCAGGAAGAACTCGTTCGTTATGTAATTCGTACTGTAATTGAGAGAAATTTAAGGGAGTTGGAAATTCTTGAACGAGATATTGAGCAATTGAAAAAAGCTGATGCTCCCTTTAAGCGAATGACTCATAGAGAAGTTATTGATATGCTTAAAAATAAGGGAGTGGAGATCGACTATCTCGATGACTTTGGAGCTCCGGAAGAAGAGATGATTACAGAAGGAAGTGATGTGCCGGTATTTGTGGAAAGATGGCCAAAAGAGATAAAGTCATTCTATATGAAACGAGATAAAGATAATCCAGATCTGGTGTTGGGAGCTGACCTTATAGCCCCGGAAGGTTTTGGAGAGATCATTGGCGGCTCACAGCGTGAAGATGATCACGATATACTGCTGGGTAGAATTAAGAAAGAAGGATACGATGTGAAAGATTACCAGTGGTTCCTTGACCTTAGAAAATACGGTTCGGTTCCGCACAGTGGGTTTGGAATCGGACTGGAAAGATTGATCCAATGGATGAGTGGTATTCGTTATATTCGTGAAGTTATCCCATTTCCTAGAATGATAAACAGGATAAATCCTTAATATAAAAGTTTATCTTTATGAAATTTGAAGATTATGTTAGAAGTGAGGATGCTCTTTTTCATTATACAAAAAAGAGTATCCTCTTTGAATATATAATACCATCAATGAAATTGAGATTATCTCCAATCAATAAAACTAATGATCCAAAAGAATATAAAGAATGGTATTATAATGAAGTCGCAATCGGAGGTAATGCATCTTTTAATTCAAAAAAGAAATTTGAAGCACAAACAAAATTAAATGATTTAAGATTGCAGAAATCCAAAGTTGCATGTTTTTGTTCAAATATTGATTATTATGATGAGTTTAACATAATAGAAGAAGCTAAAAGAAAGATTTGTGGTTATGAAAAATCAAGAATGTGGTCACAATATGGAGAGGAACATAGTGGTATCTGTTTAGTTTTCTCAAAAGAAGAACTTGAAAAAATATTAGATACAATAACTGCAGAAAAGATAAAAAGTTTTAAAGATATAATGGATTATAGAATAATTAATTTAAGTGATTTCCCAATCATTGAGATCAATAAATTAAATAGAAAGGGTGTTGAAAAATATTGTGAAGAGAAGATTCAAAATGAGCAGAAGACATTTTTTTTTACAAAGGATGAAGATTACAAAGATGAATCTGAATTTAGAATAGTAATTCTTTCTGAGAATGAAGATTATTTTTTTATTGATATAGCTATGTGCTTAAAAGGTATTATCGTGGGAGATAAATTCCCTGAAGTTTATCACTCTTTATTATTACAAATTTCAAATGAGAAGAATATTGAGATTCGAAAATTAACTTACAGCAAGGGTAATTATCTTCCATTGAGAATTTAAATCAATTGAATTAGTTATAAAAGCAATAATTGAGAGTAGAATTATCTACTTAATGCTGAATAGAAAACACTAATTGCTTATTCAATTCCGCAAAAATAATTATTTAACCTCAACTAATAACTGTTTAAAAATAAAAAATATAAGTAAAACAAGCACTATTAATAAAGGATTCGATTTGCAAATTAATAATGAGAATAGTAGATATATTTAGATTGGAATTGCAATTGCATATTATTATAGTATCACATAGGAGCAATAATGTAAGATTTGACAAAAAAGTATAATTTATTATTAACTTGAGTATGCTAATTCATTTTTTTTGGGGAGGAGAAATGAAAGTTACAGCAATTCTTTTATTATTTCTAATTTATTTTGCAAGTTTATCAGCAACAATTATTAACATTCCTGAAGATTACTCTACAATTCAAGAAGGTATTACATTAAGTGTTCAAGGTGATACAGTATTAGTTGCTCCAGGAACATACGTAGAAAACATTAACTACAGTGGGAAAAATATTACAGTTGCTTCATTATTT
>Ga0307992_1002502_pt1 | contig 10449 bp, 5 predicted proteins | sample EllFjometagen133_FD_203162 | JGI IMG/M metagenome (GOLD analysis project Ga0307992, IMG submission 203162) | Marine microbial communities from Ellis Fjord, Antarctic Ocean - #133 | ecosystem: Environmental > Aquatic > Marine > Unclassified | place: Southern Ocean | collected 2014-10-08
AACACGATTCCAGTTAGACCCCGACCAACTAAGAGTCGGCACACCACCCCATATTTCTCCAGCAGCTCCTGCAACTAAGCAACCTATTTCTGGATCACCAATAATAACCGTTTCGAAAGCAGAGATACTGTCTATGTCAATTACAGCACCAGCCTCATCAATAGATTCAAAACTGAGAATAAAATTATTATTAACGGCAATATCTGCGCCAGACATATCTACTGAGTAAGTAATAGTGACAGGATCACTTAAAGGCTTTTCACCGATTTGTTTAAGAATTTTTTGAGTTTGATCTGGTAAGTTAATAGTATCGCCACCTAAATATGACCACTCATCTTTTGTTTCATTGGTGTTAATTTTAATAATATATTCATCCTTGGGGGTAACAACAATAGTGTAGGTGATGGTTGTATTTTGATTATTTTCAATTTTAGTAATATCTGCTGTTTTATTGAGCTCCACATATTTAGAAATATTTAGCTCAGCGTCAGGAATAATATCGGAGGCATTTTTTATTGGATGCAACATTGAAGCACCTGTGGTGGCAATCATCAGAGCTGAACCAGCCATGGTGCCTCCAATAGTGGCTGGAACTAATATGTTTGGAATGGCTGGGATAGATCCAACCCCAGCTCCAACTCCAGGAATTGCTTTAGCGCCAATTCCAGCTTTTGCTGCTCCAGAGCTAAATGAAGCTCCTACTCCTGCGCCACCAGCTTTGTCTATTAAAAGACCGATTCCTGTTCCCGCCGCTGCCCCTCCAACAGCTCCTAAAGGTCCTCCAAGAGCAAATCCAATAATTCCTCCGGCAATTCCTCCTATTAAAGCGATAAGACTTTTAGCAATAAATTGAATAAAAATAATTAATCCAGCTAAAAGAGCACCTCCTATTTTTAAGATCAAATCGCCTATTTTTTCTTCTGCTTTTTTTACAGCATCGCCAACAAATGGTAGCTTTTCTAAAGAAGACAAAATAGGAGCTAATTCAGGGGCAACCGCAGATAGAGCTAACTTTCCTAATTTTCCTTTACCTTTTGAAAATAACTTTTTAGCAAAATTAGCTTTTTTATTTTGATCGGGGGTAGGTGAGTCTAGATTGGCATATTGTGCTGCTTCAGAATAAATAAAGCTATCTGGAACGGGGAAATTATAATCAATTTTAATAACATCGACTTCGTAAAAAGCATAGATTTTTTTTATCTCATCCGGAGATTTGCCGGAAACAGTATTCCTCCATAGCTCTTGGTAAAGTTGCTTAATCCACTCCTTACGTTTTTGATCAATAGTTGTTTTATCAATCCCATCCTTATCTAGGTTGAGAGCCAAAACGCCATCTCCACCAGTTGCCCCAACATAACTTCTAAGTTGACTAAGACGTTGGGAAACTTCTTCTTTCTTTTTTTCTCCCAACCAGGGTTTAACAGTAGTTCCACTAATAAGATAATGAGCTCGGCGAACAAAGATTAATCCCAAGAGTGTAGATCGAAGCTGAGTAATATTAATCTGTTTTCCCTCTAGTGCAAAATATTCGATCAATTGTTTGTCTGAGAGTTGAGCCAAATATCCTTTTGGGTCTTCCGATAAAACCAAAATAGAATCTAAGGTGTTGCGAATGTTTAGGAAGGTTACATCATCATCTAGTTTTAACTGCCCCAATCTCTGTTGGTAATAGTTTTCTATATGATTATAAATTGTTCTATCTAATTGAAGCTTATTGAAGAGACTGAGTCTAATTTTTATTAATTCAGTCGTAGTGAGAGATGCTGGTGTCTCTTGAGCAATATATCTAGAGATAATTTCTCTAAAAGCTTCACCTTCTGTGTCAAAATATAATCCTAGAAAAGCAGTGGTAGTATCACGGATGAATTTATTTCGATCTACAATTTTTCCGCTGACTTGAGTAGGTTCGGCTGTCTCAGCTGTGACAGGAGGAACAATTGCTTTTTTTTCGGGAACGTCTACTTTGACTGCATCTATATCTAGCCCATCTGCAGAGCGAACAGCCTCTATTAATTCTAGGAATTGATTGGAGTATTGAGTAAAAAATTGTTTAGCTAAAAACTCGTTTAATTCTATACGTTGATCAACACTAATTTTATAGCGATTGCTTTCTTTATTTTCAGGTTCAAGCTTCGCTGTAATCCAATCATCAATTTCTTTTTTTAGTTTTTGTTGAACGCTTTTTTGATCAAGTAAGTCCTGGATATGTGTCGTTAGTCTGGTTAATAGCCAATCTTTTTGTTCACGGATAAGCTTTTCTTGTTTAATGATATTTTTGAAATGGGAAAGAAACATCTTTCCCGATCTCATGCTTAGAGCATCAATGGCTTTTTCAATAATTTTTTCTTTGGTGAAAAAATTTATTTGTTTATCATCGACAACCTCTTCTTCTCCGCCACCCTCCTCTTGATCGTCTTTGGTTTTCTCAGTAGTAGCCCCTGCCTCCTCCGGTTCTTTTTTAAGTTCTTCTAGAAGTTGGTCGATTAGTTTAATAAACGAGTTAGCCTCACCCTTGTCTTTAGGAGTGACGTTTTCTTCTTTAATTTCATTGGTGGAGAAGTAGGTTTGGTGAGGGCTAAATTTAGTTTTAGTAGAATCAGAAACTCTATCCCAGGGTTTTTCAGGGCCACCTGTTTTATCTAATTGGTTAGCTATTTGGTCATAAATAGCATTAATTGACAATCTAACATCAGAAACTTTAAAGTTTTTATTTGGAATGAGTATGACCGGAGTATTAATTTTAGCTTCGGTCAAAGCATTAGTTAATACTAAACCAATCCTCTTCCAAGTTTCCTCTGGTTCTTTGGCAAATTTTTCTTTAATTTCATTGATTAAATCGTCTATGGAATCATATTCGACGTCTTGAGTTTTGCTTTTTAGAATTTCATCGATTTTAATATAAAGTTCTTCTACTGCACTCTGTAGGTTCCCTTGAGCGAACTCAGCAATTGGCTTAGTGATGGTATTTTCACTTCTTCTTTCAACTGCGCTCTTCCATTTTTGTTGCAAAATAGAAATTTTAATTGCCCAAGAATATTCTTTGGTCTCTTCGGAGTAATATTTGGCCAACCATTGTCTTAGATAATCAATAATGGAGATGACGTCTTCGGGATAGAGAGTGCTAGCAATGTAAGGTGAGCCTTGCCCAGGAATACTGGCGTCTTCTTGTTTGAATCCATTAATGGAAAACTCTATATCTTGATGAGCAATGACTTCTCTACCGGCGATTATTTTTAAAATTGAGGGACTAGGATTATGTGCTTTTTTACTCCCCTTTTTAAAAGTATTAACTAGCGAGCCAATGAAAGTATCAAGATGATTGAGGACTACCAGCCGATCATTTTTAGCACTAGGAAGTAGAATTTCAAGACGTTTTAAATCTAACAATCCACTCTGTTGAGCTTGAGACAGCTTGTCTTTTTGTACATCCTCATCTGCCATAATTAAACTTATTATAGCGGTTTAATTGTAGCTTAAGCCATGACTAGCTGAGCTGAGTCAAACCGATGAATGCTAATAAAGTTTGTTATCAAATTACTAACCATCGCCCTCATTGATTCGATAGAGTCTTTGATTTGTCTTTTTTGAGCTGAGATGACAACCAGCCGATTCTTTTTTTGAGCAATGGCTCCATTATTTTGAGAAATTAATTGACTTTCTTCAACTAGATTAGCATCAGTTTTTTGGAGAGTAGCTATTCCTTGTTTATGTTTCTCTTCCTCTTTTTCAAGAGTCACTAATCGACTTTCTTGATCTGTTGTTAGTTGAGTAATTAATAATGCTCGAATTTGATCGATTGATTGTTTGAGTTGAAGTTGAGTTTGCTCAGTCGCCTTTTTAGCATTGACTAGGTATTCGCTCAGCGTGAGCCACACCTCTTCAGCTCCTGGTAGATAGGGGAGGCCAAATCTAAGCAAGAGTGTTCTGGCTATAGTTTGTTCCTCTAGAGATTCTTCAACAATTAGAGTTTCTTGTTCAAACGAATCTAATAAAGGTTGGAGAGAGCTAGTTTTCTCTAAACCTACCCCGATTTTATCAGTAGCAACAATATTTTGAAATGAACTTAACGACTGAGCTATTTCTAGTGGAAGCCTTGTGTCTTTTCCTGGGAAAATATGACTGTGCATATCTCTAGCATCGGTAGGGATATGTTGGTGTTCTTTTAAAGCTGGCATGATTAGCCTTTCTTAATAATTTATTATGTTGAGGAGAAAATGTTGCCTAAACAAAAAACTCCTCGTTTTGAGGAGCATCTTGATTTAAGTTAGCTGGGTAGCCTTAAACCGGGGATTCAAATTAAATCTGATGCTCGTCGATTCTCTGTTTTTAATCAGAGTGCATCTTCAGCTCGGACTGATCTGTTTAAAGCAGAAATACCGTTGCGGCACAGCGATGGATTTTCACCATCTTCCGAAGAATGCGTTTTTTAATCTGATTAAGTTGTAGCATGAAGAAAAGAGGAGTGTCAAATAGAAATGGCGAAGAGTCGTGGCTGTTTTTTTTATTAAAAGCTATCTAAGGTGAGATTGCTATCATGCATTTTTTCTAGATCAGTAAGCACATCAGAGGAAAGCATGTTTTTTTTGAAGATTTTTTCGGCAATTAATAAATTAGTCTGTTGCCAAACTAGGTTTTTTGCAGGGCTAGAAGAAATTGCTTCATGTATTTTTAATAAATATTCCCGTAAAGCTTTTTTTTGTTCTGTATGGTTTTTATTTTTGGCAGTTAATAGAATTTTTGAACTACCTTTCCAATTAAGTTTTCCCCCCAATTCACTATCGATTTTTAATAGTTCAGTAATTGCGCCAGAGTCATTTTTAAAATACTTAAAAAAATCACTTGTCGAGACGATGCTGGTATCTTCTTTAGATTCTAGATTTCTTAGAGATGTGGGGGAGTTATAGTCAGCCGCCATAACAACCGCATCTATTAATCGAGCAAGATCTGAGTTTTCCCAACCCTTTTTAAACCATTGTGCTAATTCTTCACCACCAGTTGCTAGAGCTTGAAAAGCTAATTTAGCCAATGCTTTTTCACCCTCAGTAAGAGAAAGACCCATTTTTTCTGCTAAAATATTAAATTTTTCACTAGCCGTACGTGCTTTTTCATTATTTTTATCAATTTCTGGTAAATCGCCACCTTCTATTTGTTTAAGTTCAATGAGCAATTCACCTAACTCTGGGAAAAGCCCAATGGCATGATCAACAAACTGGGGGAAGTCCATTCCCCGACTCATTTTTTCAAAAGTTTCAACTCTTTTTTTATCCACACCATAATTTGTAAGAGCATCTATCACTCCCTGTCTTCGTTTTTTTTCTTGTTCTGGATTTATATCTTGCTCTATTTGTTCTTCATCCACAATTTGTTCAGTCGTTTTATTTTCTTCAAGTTTTATACCGTCACTTTCTTGTTCTGGAGATTCTTTTGTTTCTGGAAGATCTTGTTCTGGATTACTAGCTTTTTCAGTCGATGCACCCTCAAGGTTTTTATTTGATTCGGTCATGCTCATACTATTACATACACAAAAGAGAAGAGTCAAGTTGAGATAAAGCCACATTTTTTTATATTGTTTTTTTTATTTGCTTCGCTTGATATAATCATTTTTATGAGTAAAAAAGAAGGTCCTTCTAATAGTGAAAAAGATTTAGAACGGAATATAAAAGAGTTAAAGAAAAAAATTAAAAATCTCAAACAAGATTTGAAAAAGATTGAGTTGGAGATAAAAGATGTTGATAGTGAGCAAGCCAGAAGTTTATTATTGGATAAACTTGAGGGGGTTAGGATTAATTTAGGAAAAGCCAGAGGAATTATTTCTATTTTAGTTGAGTTTCATCAAAACCAAAAGCTTCAATGGATTCCTAAAAAAATCAAATTAGAAAATCTTGATTTTAGAGTACAGTCTCTATATAGAAGAATTAAAGATGTTGTTTTTCCAGCCTCAGTTGTTGCTCCAACCCCAGTTGTTACTTCACTTGGAGGAGATCCAGTTGATAAGGATGAAAAAATTAAGAGAGGTGAATATCCACACATGGGTGAATATGACACCGCAAAAAGATTTTTATTATCTAAAGTTGCTGATTTATCTAAAGTTGTGAGTGGTTTTTCATACAAAGAAGTAAAAAAATTCGATTTAAAACAGTTAGTTGGAGCTTTTCAGTTGTTTGTCCATAGATATATTGTTAGAGAACTATTTGGTAAAACTCCATATGCTCCTTTGGACTTATTTAATATTACTGCTACTGTTATCCCTGAGGGTCAACCTCAAGCCAGAGTTTCTTTAGAAACTGCTGTAACAAGTTTAGGAGTAGAGACAAGTCAGGGTCTTTTAGATCATATTAATGCAAAAATATATTTATTTAATAAAGCTCATGCTCATCAGGGAATTCGCGAAAAGGGTGGTGCTGAAGAAATTGTAAAAACAACAACTTTTTCAAAGGGAAAGCTTCTAAATTTACTTAATCCTACTGTGGAGGGAATTGGGTTGCAATCTAGCGGCGTGCCAATGACAGACGCTGCTCTAATCAGACTAACGTGGTCTTCAGTTTTTAACCGTGGCCGATCTGTAGATGCCGAACAAAGAAAAGCTCGTCCTAGCCCCCTATTACAGGAAGATAATGAAAGACCTTCTTACAATAAAGCCAAAAAACAAATGGTGACAGGCATAGTTTCGATTTTGAAAGATAAAGGTGCTACTTTACCAGATAAAACCTTGGAGCAATTTGCAACATCGGTGTTTTATTTGGGTTTAAATTTATCAGATACAATGCTTTTAAGATCAGTTCAAGATGTGGGTGCATCTAGGCATGATGAACTAGATATGTCTCGTCTTTTTCGTTGGAGAGTATCTCAAGAAAAATATATATCTTCTGTTAAAGATAAGAGGGGGGAGGGCAGTAGAAAAGGCGCATCTGTGGGAAATTTGGAAATGGATGAAGCTTATGTAACCTTTTTTGAAAGCTTATATTTACCAATAATGATGCGTTTGAGGGTGAGAGTTTTTTATCTTTACAAAGATCAGAATGATAAAATTAGAGTTGATACTACTGAAAGACAATTTTTTGATATTCTAAAAAAAGCTAAAGATATTAGAGAAATAAGCCCTATTTCAGAAGCTGATGTAGAAACAATCAAGGGATTTAACAAAGAATTAAAAAAGAAACAAGATGAGATTTACTCCATAGAAAAAAGCGGCTCAGGCGCTGACGTAAGTGAGCAAGAAGAAGTTATTAAAAAGACTAATGAAGACTTAAATGATTTATTGAGAAAGGACCGCTACAAGGGGTTGATAGATCAAATTGGAACAGAAGACTCAACAAAGTCATTTCGTGGTGGGTTAGTTATTTCCTCTTTCAGAGATTTGATTGACGAACATTGGCCCAATGAGGCAGAGGGCCTTGAGAGAAAAGTCATTGGACACGCTTTAAAGGTTAGAGACACATTAAAAGATTTCAAATTTGATTTAGATTCATTAGTTGTAAAACGCGAAAGAGAGATAGGGGGTGGTACATATACTACTTTTAACACCGTTCTTGCTGATGAATTGAGAGGCACAATTCGTTCAGCTTTCTATTACTGGGTCATGGACTATCAAGTCAAGAAGCTCTCAGAGAGGGAGTACGATGAGTTTTGTAAAAACTATACACCTCCAAATGAGAATGATAAGGATAAATTTCCGGTCACTCCAGCTGGTGATGAAGTCTATGAGTTAGCCAAGGAAGAATATAACAGAGAATGGCGATGGCGAGGGATTCCACTGCGAATATTTAAGAGAGAGGAAGGTGGAGAAATTGATGATTTTGAGATTGATGAAAAAACTAAGTTGCCAAAAATTGATTATGCTGAGTTTAATCTCAATAAGTTGTTTAATTTTAATCAGGAATTTGATTATCGATTTACAAAAAATGAAATAAAATGGTTAGATCAAGATTTCAAAAGAGTGATGGGAGAACCAGATCAGCTGACTCAGGTTTTAAAGATTTTTGCGGAAAAAATTATTATGGTTAAGCTTAAACAATTTAAAGCCTCAGGAAAAAAATGGACACATGAGCATTCTACTGCGCTGATTGAGTTAATGTCTAGCGAATCATTTTATAAAAATATTGAGGGCCTTCGTGGATTAATTTTAGGAAAAAAAGCAGGCGCATATGGAAGATTAAAGGGAGAGGGGCAAGTTTATCAGGGTCAGGGTTCTTGGAGAAGAGATGAAGTAATTAATTTAATCAAGTCAGTGATAGGACCGTTAAAAATCTTTAGTGCACCACCAAAAGAAAAGTAACTAAATTTTATACTCCTCTTTCTTGGCCACTTTCTACTGGCTCTGCTCCTTGGATGAAATCAGACACTTCTCCTAAAGGTGTTCTAGAATTTTTTTTGATTATTTTTTTAGTTAGTTTAATGTGTGGAAAAAAAAGTGGGAATTTTTTTATGATTTTATTTATATTTATCATTCTATACTCCTATTTCTGTATCATTTCCTATATCACTTTCTACTGGCTCTGCTCCTTGGATGAAATCAGACACTTTTCTTAATTTTGTTTTGTCACTCATCCTACCACTTTCCATACCCTTAGGAGCAGACATGGTTGTTCTAGATTTTTGTACACCCGTTGGAACAATTGCATCACTTCCACCGGCCTCGTATCTGCCTTTAAGCTGCTGATATCCTTTCCTAATAATTTGTTCATTAGCTTGTTTTCCACTCCATTTGGTTACATCTGCAAGCGCAGGTATCTTAAGCCCAAGCCCCGGTACAGGCTCTCCTCCGTCTCTAATCGCTCCCTTCATCGTGGTTCCTATATCTCCAGCAAGCTCACCGAATATACCATCTTTAACACCAATTGCTGTTTTAGCCTTTTTAACAATTTCTGGCATGATCATTAATAATCCAACCCCAACAATAAAAGTCATTGTTCCACCAGAGCCGCCATCAACACCAAGGAGATATGGCGGTTGAAAACCACCTATTTCTATAGGGATTTCATTTGTTCTACTAATACCATCAGTTAATGTATCAAAGATAATTAATACTAATAAAACTGTTGGAAAAGCAGCTAAATTACCAATTAAATCTGTAATCCATTGTTTAAAAGTATCTTTTCCTGGAATAGCTCCCACAGCTAAGATAATGGGAGAGAAAGCAATAGATAAAATTATACTTACGTATGTTTTCAATAGTTCAAAAAATAGAGTAAAAATTTTAAGAGTAATAGCTACTGCTACTACAACTGCCATTGTCAAACTGCCTATAAATGATATGGCTTCTGCACCAATCTCTCCAAGAGAAGATTCTAGAGATTCTCCAAATTCTTGAACTGCCTCATAAGCCGTACTAGTACCACTAGTAACCATAGTGACACCTAATGTGAAGAAGTTTTTGTTTAAAAATGATGCCTGATCTTTATTAAAAAGTGCTAGCAATAAATACATTACTAAATACATTAAATCTATAAGTAGTCCGGCAATAGCATAGGAAAAAGTGACTAGAAGCAAAGCAACAATAATGTGAGGAATAGCTTGTTGGGCTGTGATTACGGTTTGGCCACCAATTTTTTGTCTCATCATAATAAGAAAACCAATTACCATAAAAACTATTACAAACAATAAGTAAGCCAAGTTACGGAAAGTTTTCCAGCTTTCTAGAATTGGATCTAAAGAGGCAAAACCCAAACCCTGAGCATAGGCAGGTTGAGCTATTTTAATGCCAGCAGAGTCAAGCACATCAGCTACGTAGCGTTCAGTTGAAGCGGCTGGATTACCTAACATCCAAGCTATTGATTTACCCATTTCTCCAATCATGCCACGAGTATAAACAATTTCGCCATTAGCTCCCTCTTTAGGATGACCGCCCATGGTATATAGGATGGCGTTAGCCTGCAAATTATCAGACATATTTTTAGAGAATGATTCTGAGCTTGGTTGGTGGGATTCAATATGAGCCCACAAAGCCGCTTGATTTTGTTCAACTTCAACAATTGTGGCTGAGACATCTTTAGCCATAAATGGCAATAACACCAAACTTACCAATAATACTGAGAGCAGTTTTTTCATTTATACTTTTATTGTACTTGATCCTTATTAGACACAAAAGTAGCGATTCTAGTTGATTTTTATTGACTTTTACGAGATATTCTAATTAATCAATTCTGCCCATTGATAATAATATAATTAGGCAGACCATGATTTCTCAACCACAAATTCTTCAAATTAAAGATTTTTTAGATACAGCTCAAAGCATACTGGTGTTAATTGGTCCGGATGCAGATTTAGATATTTTGGCTGCTAGTAGTGCTTTATTTTTAAGCTTAGAACAATCTGGCAAAAACGTTGTTTACGCTAGTCCAAATTTGCCTAGTGAGATTGATCAAAATTTAGTTGGCTTAGATCGAATTTTAACTGAAGTTAGTAATAAGAATTTAATTATGAGTTTTGATTATGACGAGACGGCAGTAG
>Ga0307992_1002503_pt1 | contig 10448 bp, 9 predicted proteins | sample EllFjometagen133_FD_203162 | JGI IMG/M metagenome (GOLD analysis project Ga0307992, IMG submission 203162) | Marine microbial communities from Ellis Fjord, Antarctic Ocean - #133 | ecosystem: Environmental > Aquatic > Marine > Unclassified | place: Southern Ocean | collected 2014-10-08
TTGCTATCACCATATGATCTACCTGTTTTATATTTTCTATTTTCCCAAGTCAAATCGCTGAAATCTATATTACCCCAATTATGAGCACTGCTTGATATATTAACAATCCGTGAATTTGGTGTTTTTTTAATCAATTCAAATAAATGACCAGTAAGTGCAAAATGTCCTAAGTGATTTGTTCCAAATTGTAATTCAAACCCTTCTTTGGTTTTTCCATAGGGTGGCATCATTACACCTGCATTATTTATTAACAAATCTAATTTGGTGTATTTCTTTTTAAAGTTGTCTGCAAAAGTCTTAATTGACATAAGATTTGCAAGATCCAATAACATTACTTTTATATTAGCACTAGAATTTTGTGATTTAATTTTATTTAAGGCATCATCACCTTTTTGTTGATTTCTTACAGCAATAATTACTTCAGCATTTTTATTTGCGAGCACTCTTGCTGCTTCAAAACCAATCCCACTACTTGAACCAGTAATGATTACAACTTTCCCTTTTTGATCAGAAATATTTTCTGTATTCCACTGTTGTCTTTTTGTCATATTATATTCCTTATTAATATTTTAAGCTAAAACCGAATATTAAAATTAAGGTACATTGTACATCGCGTTAAGTATTTTATTACAAAATAAATTTAGCGTATTTTCAGATATAGCATTTATGCCACCGTAGCTCAGTTGGTAGAGCAGTTCACTCGTAATGAACGGGTCGGGGGTAATTTCCCTCTCTAAGACAAGTAAGTTTAGCCTGAAATTAATACAGTTTTTGCTACCATACTGCTACCCGAAATAATTTCCTCTAAAAATTTGGCATAAGATAGGTGTAGCCTACAATCCTAGTAGGAATTTCTTAACCAAACGGAGTAATTATGTCAGACCGACAAAAAACGCTTCAAATAAAAGATGTAAATAAAAACTACCCCATAAAATTGATTTACGATCGATGTAAATCAGGAGAATCGCAGTACGGATCTTGGTATCTTTACGGCGTAGAACATGATGGAGAACAGGTGGGAATATTTGCGGAGGATGCGCTTCATAAGCAGTTAAAAGAATATGGCAAAGGATCCAAATTGATAATTCGCAGGAATCAGGATAATGGTAAACTTGAATGGCAGGTAACGCCTGCTAATGGCAACAGCCAGGCTAAACCAACTAAAACAGTATCATCATATCTAGATGATAAATCAGCAAGCATACAGCGTGCAATGGCGCTTAAAATAGCAGTTATCTCAGTAGGCACATCTACACGCGTATGGACTGATGATGACTTATCTGAAATTAAATTGCGCATGGAAAAACTTCTTGATATTCTTGATGGCTCACCATCAGATGACCTACCATTCTGATGCATGTATTAATTGGACTAGATTATGATACTTTTGGAATAGCTGATGAAGAAATAGGTAAAGGACACTGTACTATTGAAAGAAGAAATGTAACACTTAAAGAGGTTATATCTGAACTAGTAGAATTTCTTACTATTGGAAGTCAATATCCTCAGTTTAGTCCCGCTGTTAATCCTGAAGTAGCCTATGCCTATGATTTAAATCTAGAGGAAGATGCCGACATCTTGGGTGTTGTTGAAAATTTGTTAAATAAATCGTTAGAAAGGAGTAAGAATAGATCAAATCATTAAAATCATCAAGAAGATACTTGAACAGCTTTGGAAATAAAATGAATGACCAAAACAAAGAACCTGAAGAGCACAAAGATGAGAGTTTTTGGGACTCCGTTTCAGAGATCGCCCAAAACATCATCAATGTAATAAAAGATACTCTTGACCTTATCAAAGGTAAAGAAAAGAAATCGTCTTAATAGGCGGTTTCTTTTAAACTCAAAAAAATTTCAGGAATGGCTGTTTCTCTCAGAATGTACTAACTCTTTGGGTGAGGTCAATCAGGCTTCTTTGGCGGGGACACCATAGAGACCCATCATCCTTGTAGAAATGTTTACATTGTCTGTATTTACTGCTTTTACCGTGTGTTTTAGAAAGTTTTCAATATCGGTTTTAAGAATATATCTAATAAAGGATCTAACAGCCGATATATACTATTTAATGATTTTTTTGCCTTAGTTTTGCATAGTTAATTTATGTTGTAAATTTATAAGGAGATCACTTTTAAACATAATAACTACCGTTAATCATTAATTATTTACTAGTATATAACCCATTATCAGCAACTCTAAAATGATTATCTGTTGTTAGGCTACATTGTAGCTGTGTACTATGAGACAGAGTTTTAATGTTAGTAAATTGAACAAAAATTGAAATTATATTATGTATTTTGATAAACAGGCTCAAGAATGGGATAATGACCCTCAGAAGATAGAAAGAGCAACAGTTTTCGCAAAAGAAATAAATGACTTCATTCGACCAAATATGAAGTTAGTTGCACTTGAATTTGGTTGCGGAACAGGATTACTTAGTTTCAAGTTAAAGGATTTCTTTAAAACGATAACTTTAGTTGACAACTCAAAGGATATGATAGCTATTTTGCAAGAAAAGATAGACAAAGAAGGCATTACGAATTTTCTTCCACTTCAGATTAATCTATTTGAAGAGTATACTAAATTTCCAAAAATAGATGTGATTTATACTTTAATGACACTTCATCACATGCTTGATGTTAGTAAAACATTAAATGTATTCAATTCAATATTAGAACTGAATGGATATTTGTGCATTGCTGATTTAGTCCGTGAAGACGGCTCTTTTCATTCTAATCATAATGACTTTAACGGGCACAATGGATTTGATAGGGATGAGCTAAGTGAAATTTTATTAAAAAATGGTTTTCAAGTTGATTATTATAAAGAGTGTTACGTAATTGATAAAAAAGTAAATGAAAAGATTATTAAATATCCATTGTTTTTAATGATTTGCAAAAAAACAACGAACCTAACACGCGGTATAAAACATTGGGGTTAAGTGGTTATTTAAACATTCTACCACGCATCAAGTTCCTTGTACCTGGAAAGAAAAGTAGCCCGCAATCCCCAACGTTTCATAACGCCAACCGTTGTGCTTTGTCTAATATTACCTAATACCATACTCTGATAAATTAACAACATTTTGAGGTTTAATTGAAACACAAAGCCACACCTAGAGTTATTTCCACACACAAACCACCATCAGAGATAACTAGAGCAGCAAAACAGGTCTTCCTCCCCCTAATGATTTTATAATTTGGATTTTAATGAAACGCAGGGGAAAACTAGGGATTTTTAGAACATAAGCAGGCTCATGATGGGGGGATGGGTTAAAAGTACCTAATGAGTTATCAGAAGGTTTGGATTTACCGTATTGGCTGCTTTTACCACCTATTACAATTTACCTATTCATGATTATTTGTGTAGTTTGTTATAATTTTATTCCTTAAATCGATGAACATTTTTGTCACATCATTCATTAATTTATTGGAATAGTTTGTTAAAAAAATTTGGGCAGTCTCAGGATTATTATTGTATAGTTTCAGAGCTTCATTTTCAATAGCTGCTTGGTTATTAAATATATCTTCTTCAAAAGGAGTTCTGATTGTTCTTACATCTTCTGCGATTTTTTGAAATTTTAAGTTTGCTAAATTATCTACAAAGTCGATTGCCCAACGTGCTGATTTTTCATCGTATTTATTTGGATCATAAGATTTGTAGCTTTCGTGAGTAGATAAATTCCCTGCATAGATTGGTACATATGGACTAAAATATGGATTATCAAGATACGCCCAATATACACCTCCAATTTCGTTTGGTAACCAATCGCGTAACTGAAGTACCATTCCATAATGACCACGATGGCGAGCAACAGGACGACGATAAGTTATTTTTAATAATTTTCGTAAATCACTACTTGGGAAAGGAGTAGCTAAGGGACTCTTTTCGTAGCCACCATCACCATTAGGTACAAGCCAATTTGGATCAGCTGTCATGTCATAAATAGTTCCTTCGAAAGTCGATCTTTGGAAAGCGATTACATCTTGAACGGAAATTTTTTCTTCTGGTTTAACTGAGAAAGGATAGATTGATACAGGCTCTACATATTGATAATATGGGCTAATTCCTTTATAAGGGTTACCTTCAGGAAACCTGTTTGGCCATTCTTTTAAATTAGGTACAAATGTTTGATGAAATAACCAAAATCTACTGGTTGCATATTCCATTGGAATAGGAGTGTATGCATCTTGCCATATAAATGGCATTCCTGATGCAGGATCGTACCATCCACGATCAATGGCTTCTTGCATGTAATTTTCAGAAACCATAAAGTTTTCAGTATCCTTAGCATCTATTTCTTTAATAATACTCCAATTTGGAATCATTGTAGCTTCATCTTCAGCTAGTCTTTGAGCTGCCCAAATTGCACCAGGTTTACCACTTTCAGATGTCCACCCAGCGCCAACTCCAAATACTTCAAAAACCCATATTTCTTCTACGTCGGCAATAACAAGAGTTTCAGATCCATCACCACTTGAAGGTAAAAATCCATACTTTATCATTAAATCACCAATAAACTTAACAGCTTCTTTGGCATTTTTATATCGTTGTAGAGCAAAAATCTGAGCTTGCTCAATGGTCATTATTTGTTTTCCATTTTCGCGAGTACAAGTAAGCTCATCCCGTTGAGCGGTTGTGCTTTCACCAATGCCAAGTTGGTATTCATTTACATGTGAATATGCTGATTGAAAATACTTAAACGTTTTTTCAGTCTGAGGAATATAACCCAGTATTATTCCATCATCTGTTAAAGGTCTCTCTGCATCCAGGATTCCCCAATAAACAGCAGCTTGTTCTCCCGGTTTATAAATTTGTGAAGGAACAACAAATATTCTTGAATCGGGTCCTGCATCGGTATGCGATATAATATTTGAACCATCTGCTGTAGCTTTTTTACCAACAGCTATAATAGTGCATGCTGTGGCATTATAATTATATACAAATACTAGGATAATGGGAATTACTAATCGTTTCATAAAATACTCCTAATTTGATTGATACTATTAATAATCGGAAGAATACATTTAGTGTAGTTAGGATATTGAAGATTTCAGCAATCGAAGTTGTTCAAATTATAAACTTTATAATTTGGGAATAATTAATATTACGTGTACAATATCCAATTATCGTATAATATTACGATATTATTTAAATGAATTACAATCGTTAACAATTAATTCGATTGAACTCCAATTAGAATTACACCTTTAACCGAAGCGCAAAGCCAGGTAATAACTTCCAGGTCTTCCTCCCCCTAATGATTTTATAATTTGGATTTAAATGAAACGCTAAGAAGAACTAGGGGGTTTTAAATACTTAAAGTCAACCACTAAGTCCCTCCCAATAATCATTTATTATTTGTTAGATAGATTGTTTAACGGTTGTCGGGAGAAACTAGGGTTTTATTTTTCAACCCAAACTCCATCTTCACAAAAATTGAATTTACCAGTTTCAGTATTATAGATAATCGCACCATTTGTACAGCCTGGATCTAACTGTGGATTCAGCCAATTTAATACATTGTCCATCAAAGTTGCTCTATCTTGCGCATTTGCTATAGTCTCAAAGCTAAAAGCTAAATAAACCAGTTTATAAGTTCCATTATCAACTTTTATGCCTGCTGTGCCACTACTTGTAATACCCATATCCAGACTGGAAGAATCATCAGTAGGCTTATTGGATACAATTTCGTTTACCTGATTATCTATTTGTGTAGCATTACTTACCGTGGCAGATGGATCATAGGTGAATATGGCTCCCGCAGGAGAGATAGGATCAATTTCACTAGGAAACCAAGATGATCCTCCCCAAAATGTTGAGCTTAATCCTAAATTCAGACCATTTGTAATTGGATCTGAGCCAACTCCAATGACCCCGTATAAACCAACATCATCTGCTACATATGTAGAATAAAAATGGGAGTTGTACCATGTATAATCACCAGTAAAATAACTATAATAACCAAGATCTTGCCCAGTAAAGAACAAACTGCCTCCGTTGCCAAGATAAGTTTGTATTGCAGATCTCTCATTGGCATCTAGGGTCGTACTCCAATCAGCAGAAGTGTACCAGATAACACATCCATCGCCAACATATTGATTTAGATCAGCTGCGGTTGGAGAGACAGCACCATTCCATACATCGTATGTATGGCCGTTAGCATCACAAGCGCTAGTATAATAGCTGGTAGCATCATAAAATGTACCATAATCGGGAACAATCAAATTTGTGTTTGTTCTAGTCCATGGGGCTGAAACATTATAATAAATCGGCATAGTTTGCGGACTATTTGAGGAATTACCTGATACACTCGCATTTTCATTGTAAGTACCTAAAGCTTTATTTGTGGTTGTAACACTAACGGTTACAGTCCCGCTATTTGTTCCGCTAAGTGGAGTCATGGAAAGCCACCCGGCACCTTCACTAGCAGTCCAATTTAATGTACCGGCTCCAACATTGCTCACATTAAATGTTTGATTGCTTGGTAGTGGCCCATTTTGTGTTGCATAGAATGTTAAAGATGGTGGATTTAATCCAATAATTGGATTTGAAGAACCGGGTTGAATACCTATTATGGCCGCTTGACCATCTGTAAATGTATAACTACCAGGGTTTAGATTACTAAGATAAAAATAACCATCAGCATAACCACCCCATCCCCAGTTGAAATGAAAATAGTCCGTACTTTGATATCCATCGCAATTAAAAGAATGTCCACCTGCTGCTCCGCTTCCACGATATTGCATTGGTCTTCCTGCATCTAGCTCCGCAATCAATATATTATTCCAACCTGATTCTGTATAACTGCTTCTACTGATATATTGACACGATGATGCATATCCAAAATAAGTTTGGAGGGATGTAGCCACTTGGGCCGTAGATGCGCCTGAGGCTGAAGGACCATAATTCATATTAACTGATACACCACAATGATACAATAATGTAGCCAATGACGTATTATATGATGATGCTCCGCCCGGATCAGGCATGCTTGCCCAACCATATGTTGTGGCACCGAAATTAGCCGATAAAGTACCGTAAGTTGGATGAACATAGCTATGAGATCCTGTTCCTATTGTTGGATAGTTCCAATACTTCATTGCCTGCCCCATGGCTGTTGCAACACAACCCACAACAGCATGGCCATCAGATCCACCTGCATCAGCAGGACATAACGTATTATAATATTTACCTTGACTCCAAGTTGTTGTAATTAATGGAGAAATTGTACTTTCACTGCTTGAGTCAAAATATGTCCTTCCAGGAGAACTATCAAAATTTGCTATTTCATCCCACATTGGCAGTGTTTGACTGTTTGATTTGTCATTATTGATAGCTTCATCAATTTGCTGATCATAACTTAATAACCATTCCTGTAGCTGGATGGGAATATCATTTTCGTCAAATTTAGAATCCGTAGAATATCCAAGGATTGGTACAACAGAATCATCTCCTGCTACAATAACAAAACCACCATCATAATATGCAAAAATATAATAACTAATATGATTCTTATATTGATTGTCTATTTCATTGTCAAAATTTGCCTTTTTAGTATTTCCTGCTTTTTCTGCATACCAATTATTAGCAATCATTCGTGCGTGCCTAAAATCAACTGTTTTAGGAAATACAAGCGATGAGTATAAAAGAATAAAAACAACAATTTTGATTATTTTATTATATCTTTTGTTCATATTTTACATCTTTTATTTTTATACCCAGATTTCATCCTCGCAAAAATTAAATTTTGCAGTTTCAGTATTATAAATGATTCCCCCACTTAAACAATCTTCCCAATAAAATACTCTAACATGACCATTTTCACCATTGTCTGGTGCCCCTATAGCAAGCGTTCTTCCATCAGCTGATAATGAAACTGAATTACCTGAATCGTCATTCCAATATTCGCCATCTATATCGCTACCAATTTGTTTCCATGATTGGGCAATAACAATTAAAGGAAAGGTTATTAATACCAACCCTATTGTTGGTTTGGTCAATTTGACAAAATCCTTTATCATGGTCAGGTAAATTAACAACTTTTATAAATGTAACTAAAGTGTTAAACACCCAAGTTTTTCCCGTCCCTCCGGTCTATACCCCTAATGATTTTATTATTCAGATTTTAATGAGACGCAGGGGAAAACTAGCGGTTTTTATCTATACTTATAATTAGATCATTCAATAAGACCATGAATATCATATTTGGAAAAGAATTTCCATATCGCAATGATCCTATGTTTTTTTTGGTTCCATATTGTAAATAACTGGAGTTTTATATTTCCATTTTTCCCAAAGTTCCTTATCTTTTAGTAGACTTAACATAAAATCCGCAACATTAATTCTGCTTGTCTTGCCGGCATCAAATATTGGACTTCTTATAGGTGAAGGATGAACTGTATATTCTGATACTTCAACTTCATTTATTAATGTATCAGGTCTTATAGCAATCCATTCAATATGTTTATTGCTTATACCTACTGTGTCGATTAAATATTCTATTGCTAATTCATTGTCTCGTTGTGGTGGCAATAAAAATCTCATAATCTTCATTACAAAATTCTCATTTTTTTTAAACTTCTCATTCTGTAATATATTTATGCACGCTGTAGTGTTCATTAATATTATTTTTATGGTTCTATTTGTACTAATTTCATTAATAATACCAACAATCCTTATTAATGAATCAGCTACGAGTGTGTATGGTTTTCCAAATATTCCCTTCAACGTAATATTATGCCCTAAACAAGATATTACAGCATCTACATCACATAAATATTGTTTTAACTTTTGATTATCAATTTCTAATATGCTGGATTTTAAAACTTCTATATGGTCGCTACTTTTTATCGAATCAAATCTTTCTACATTTCTTGTTAATGCTTTAACATCAATCCCTTTTTTTAATAATTGAGTAACAACGTTAAAACCTGTAGCCCCATTAGCACCTAATACTAAGACTTTCATATAAGTTATCTCCTTTTGATATTTTTTTTATCTACACCGCGACTGACTTATTTTTTTGTATGGCGGATAACGGTTAGTATAAGAATAGTAGCCGATTGCGGACTTCAAACCTGTCAAAATACAAGAAAACTGAAGCGGGCTACAACCCTCTAATTTACGACTGTCTCGGCTATTATTTTTATACATTGTTGTAGCCGAAAGTTCTGCGGAGATCATGGAATCTAATATCACCTATTCCGAGCCTTCTTGCTTCTTTCTTAAACTGATGGGTTATGTAGCCTGGTTTAAAATTAAACTCGCCAAAAAAGAACTTTGCCTGCTTTGTAAGTTTAATTACCCTAGCTCCAGACTTACCTTTTACTAATAAACTGTTACCTCGAATCATATCTGATGAGATACGAGCCATTTCTCCTCTCCTAGCACCCGTATAATATGCAAACGAAACGAACTTATTGAATTCATGAGGTTCAATATCATTAAGTACAATATTTATTTCAGTTTTATTAAGGACGCGTAATCTAGCTTCGCCCCTCATATCTCCTTCCAATTTTTGCTGATTAGTTCTATACCCATTTTTAATGGCCCAGTTCAAACAATTATTAATGCGTTGGATCGACATAGCTCTTGAAGTAGGATTTGTCGGTAGTCCCTTACTAATATAATAGGCTAACCTTTGTGAATTTATTTTTAAAGTTGCTTGTGACCAATGAGGATTTGATTTAAGATACATTTTAATTAAATTCTGAAATGCAATATTTTTCTTCTTTTGTGGAAAATGAATTTCTTTTAGCATTTCATATTCTAGTGCTGGGCGGAGTTTTTGTGCGATTCGTTGATTTTTGGTACCAATAGCTCTAATCGCTCGTTTACCATTTCTCATTATAGATAGATAGTACCAACCTCTCTTTGTATAGAGTGAAGACATAATTTGCTCCCTATTTGCTACCCGTCTTTTTAGAGAGACTTTTTAAACATGAGAAATGTTAGTAATTTCTCCTTACACTTTAGTGTGCCAATGCCACCGTAGCTCAGTTGGTAGAGCAGTTCATTCGTAATGAACGGGTCGGGGGTTCAAATCCTCTCGGTGGCTCTATATATATATATGATTGCGAATCCAACTTTTCACGTAAAGCAATAGCATGGCAATATTAGAATACTTCGCCCTACTATGTTTCGCTCGTAATATCATAACTACTAATATGTTAATTATTCTATACTTACAATAATATTAAAGAAGTATTGCATTATATATATTATTGTTGTAATCTCGCGCAAGTTGTCAGTAGTTATGACACGGATTTAGATGCATAAACAATTTATAATGATAGCAAATCTTAAATAGAAGTATCCTCTATACTCCAATCAGACCTCTGGACAAAATTTAATAAACAATTAGGAAAAAAGTAACATGGCAAAAAAAGAAACTGGCACAGTAAAATGGTTTAATGACAAAAAAGGTTTTGGATTTATCAGTCGCGAAGG
>Ga0307992_1002504_pt1 | contig 10447 bp, 8 predicted proteins | sample EllFjometagen133_FD_203162 | JGI IMG/M metagenome (GOLD analysis project Ga0307992, IMG submission 203162) | Marine microbial communities from Ellis Fjord, Antarctic Ocean - #133 | ecosystem: Environmental > Aquatic > Marine > Unclassified | place: Southern Ocean | collected 2014-10-08
CATTGGGCAAACTAGCCAATAAATCTTTTTCAAAAACATCCCATTCCAGAGAACCAATCTTAATTTCTCCAATAGAAATTTTTTCTGCTAGACCCAGTTTACGAAAGGCCTGAAAAATTTCCCAAAGATTCATCCCAACTTTTTGAAAAACAAAATTTCGATAGTGAAGATCGGACTCAAATTTATTACAATCATAGCCACCCTCCCTGGAGTAAACTCTACCCATAGGAGAAAATAACCAGACCATTCCATCCCGATTTGGCAAAATAAAACGGTAATTTTTCGAATCCTCCAATTTTTCCAGAAAAACTACTTCTAGCAAGGGAAAACCCCAAGGAGTTTTTTCATAGCCTCCTTTTTTGAAATAAGCAAACCCTTCTTTGAGCGCTAAAGTAGGATTCCTCCTATCTTCAGCGAGAACTTTCCAAGTTCCTTCAAATCCTGTTCCCACACACTCGACAAAGAGTTTGGGGTTAAAAACTAAAGGAAAGATAGTAATAAACTCGCTAGACTCCTTTAGTTGATCGGGATGCGGAACTGAAACACTATTCTCCAACTTTGTTATAGCAAAACTAGGAGGTCTATTGTGAGTAGCACATCCCCCCGATACAATTAGCAATCCTGAACAGGCTACTAAGACAAAAATTCTAAAAAAATTTCCTTTCATGATGACTTCTCCTTTTTTCAATGTTTTTATAAATTTTCAAAGAGCGATCTAGCTCTTCATAATTTTGTTATCAAATAAGCTTTTTTGATTAAAAGTTTATTTGATAACAAAAAATAATCGAGCTTTAAACTAGCTTCCTTCTCTCAGAAAAGTCTTTCAAGGAAGATTGATTAAAATAACACTTTTAGTTTAGTTTGTCAATGCATATATCAAAAAATGTCTTAGATAAGACCTTTGAATAATTTTATTTTTTATTAACCCTACCCATTTCGTTGGAAACTTATCAAAATAGCACCGAGGCAGAAAATATTTTTATTCGTTTATCATTGCTTTTCTCTTTAATCTATGGCATCATAATCCTTTAAACGAAGCAACTTTAAAAATCGATTATTTTAACGAGGAAAAGAAATTGTGAAAGAATTAGAACCTTATTTTTTCAAACGAAAACTCATTGAAGATTATTCTGGTCGTGGTGTAATAGCCGACAGTGTAGAAAAGTGCCCAATTGGTAAAGTGCCCTTGATAGGAATCGCATGTATACGTCAAAATTGTTGTAAAAAGCACTCACGCTTTATGCATATAGTGAAAAAAGCAACAAATGGTTGGATAAAATGCGAGGCAACCACAAAACTGATGCTCAAAGACCCTTCTCTGGGTCAACAGAACACCTGTGTTGTAAGCTAAAGTTTAAACTCACCCGCAAATTTGCGTTTAAAGAAATAACCCTGGTTCAGAAACTGAATCCAGGGCTATTTTTCGGTAGTTTGGGTTGACTTTTTAGGGGTTTTAATGTAATCTTTATCTTCAACAAAAAGTTGAAATAACCTTGAAAATAAAAGGAGAGCATCGTGAAAAAAGAAAAGATTATCGGTGACAATGTAGCGTTTTTCATGGCCGCGGTTGGCTTGAGTTTTGGCACGGAATTTTTTGCTCAAACTGTTCTAGAAAGTTCACTTGAAATGTCTTAGTTCCCGACAGACAATGTCGGACAACCAGGGTATATCAGAATCGACTCCTCTGAAATCAGAAAAAGAGGTGATGATTTCTGGTTTGAATTTACAGATAAGATCAGGGATGAATTTCTTAGAATGGTTTCCTATGGATTTAACAGTAGCCTTGAATTTAAAGGATACTTGGCTGACCAAATTGCATTCGAGCGAGACGGTTACGAATTCCTTTTTCATATCAAAGAATATGAACGAGATTCAAGTCATAAATTCAAAATAATCAGACCGGAAGATTTAACAGAAATTCCGGAAAATGAACAGCTCGGAAGATTTGTTTATCTGACAATAAAATTGAAAACTTAAACTTAAAGGAGGATTAACATGAAAAGAAAGGTTATTCGAGCCGTAGGAGCCTTGAATATACTAGCGGCAAACACCATTTTAATATTTGACACAACAAAAGATCTAGCCGAGATTATTCCACTGAAAATATATAAAGTTTCATTGAATAGACTTTATTGTTGGAGTGATCCTGAGGCACAAAAACTTATCAAAGCTGAAATTTCCAAAGGATCTTTTGAATTCATCATTTTGTTTTATGAAAAAGAATAACTCACTCGCAGAAATTCTGCCAATTCACCCCGCGGTCAACCAACCCCGGGGTGTTTCTTCTTATCTTAATTTTGGAAAGCAGTTCGAATCTCCCTGTCTCTCCCAGGCACTAGAGTATGGGAGTGCTTTATTTTTGAAAAATATTTTTTTAGATACTTCTATACTTCGAATTGTAGAAGTATTTTGTTTTTGAATTAATTTTGGGTTTTGTTTGGTGGTCTCTATGGTGGCTACTATTTTTTGCCTGCCCCGTTAAATGGTACTGCGTAATTTAACTGGGTGAACCCCGTGTAAATAATACTTCATAATTTAACGGGGTAAACCCTATGTAAATAGTGCTCCGCGATTTAACGGGATAAAGAATATTTTTTAGGGATGATTTTTGATATTATAAATTTAATTATATCATTTTAATCTTAAATAATTGACTTTTTATATCAAAAATGATATGATTAGAACATATAAATGATATAATTAAATAATAATTTTAACATAAAAATGAAAGAAAAAATTAAAATTTTAAACAAAAGACAAGACGCAATTTTGGATTTTATCGAAAAAAATAATTCTGCTTCTATTGCTCAAATCGTTGAGTATATAAAAAAGGAACTGGAAAATATTACTCGAATAACTATCTCCCGGGATTTAGAAAAAATGCTTGATCTTAATTTAATCCAAAAAAAAGGAGCTGGCCGAAGCACTTATTACAAATTATCTGTTCAATATACAACTATAAAAGAAATTGATATTGAAAAATATTTTTCTGTGGCTTCCGATGAAAGAAAAATCAAAAAAACTTTTAATTTTGATGTATTTGATCAAATATCTAATATCTTTACTGATTCCGAGAAAGAGCAACTCTCAAGTCTAAATAAGATTTATCAAGAAAAAATAGAAAAAATCCCTATTGATGTCCTAAGAAAAGAAACAGAGAGACTGGATATTGATTTTAGCTGGAAATCTTCAAAGATTGAGGGGAATACTTACGATTTGCTTGAGACAGAACAGCTAATTAAAAATCAGAAACAAGCAAAGGGACATTCTCCAGAAGAAGCTTTTATGATTTTAAACCATAAAAACACCTTAGAACATATTCACGAAAATAAAAAAGATTTTCGATTATTATCTATTCAAAAAATCGAGAACATTCATTCTTTGTTAGTTAAAAATTTAGAAGTGACCAGAGGTTTGCGAAAAACTTTGGTGCGAATCACGGGAACAAATTATACACCGATTGATAATGAATTTCAAATACGAGAAGCTCTGGAAAAAACTTGTAAGTTGGTAAATAAAGAAAAAAATATTTTTGAAAAAGCAATCTTATTAATGTTGCTTATTGCCTACATTCAACCTTTTGTTGACGGAAATAAACGAACCAGTCGGCTCTCAGGCAATGCCATCTTGCAATCTTTCAATGTCTGTCCATTGTCCTACAGAAGTATGAACGAAATTGAATACAAAAAAGCAATCCTTTTGTTTTATGAACAAAATAATATTTTTTATTTTAAAAAATTGTTTATTAAACAATTTGAATTTGCAATAATAAATTATTTTGGTTAATTTGTGGTGATTTGAAAATTTTCCAATTTGAATTTTAACAGAAATGGAAATAATTTTGGATATCATTTAGTAAAGAGAGAAACTAAACTCTAAAAATACCTTTTAGGGTTGTTTATATTTTTGCCTGAGTGCATCTATGTATCGATATATAAATACACTGTTTTAATTTTGAAAAATATTTTTAAATACTTCTATGCTTCGAATTATAGAAGTATTTTGTTTTTGAATTAATTTTGGGTTTTATTTAGAAGTCTTTATAATAGTCTCTGTCCTGCCTCGCCGAACCAAGACAAATAATGACTTTAAGGTGGTTTTTAGTTAACTTCTTTTTAATATGTCTTCCACATATTTCTCTGCACCATAATTCATCTGCGCTTCTTGATTATCTCTAAAAATTTTATAAAACCAGTCCGGAACCGAAAGACAAGTTTCTCTATGTCTAAATATTTCATCTTGAATAATTCTCAAGTCGTTCTCTAGCTTACTGGTATTTTCATTTACCGTCTTACCCAGTAGATCCTTCAAGATACCTTCTAATTTCTCAATTCTATTAATTGATGAAAACTGAGAAACAATGAAGTCTGTCAAAACTTGATAAAAAGGCAATAAAGAGAATATTAATAGCAATAAATTGCCCTGATCATCTTTTAAAATAGTGAAAATCACTGAAGTTAAAAGGATTATAAATAAAATTAATGACCAAAAAAACTTTTTTCTCAACCCAACGTCCCACCACACGTTAGTTCTTTGACACACAGCAACAGCGGGTAATAAACACAATTTTTCAATTTCCAATGGGTACCAATTTTCTAAAACGCTTAATTTATTGTGCTTTTTATAATTCTTCTTGTACAAAAAAATTTTTTCATGATTAGGCTTACCACCGACCACTAAAGAATTCCATTTCAAATCAAATAAACTAACATCAAATAATTCTTGAATCTTAGCAGCGTCTCTCCTGTGCTTTTTTTCAATCCTCTTTAAAAAGAAACAGTCGATAAAAATGTAAAATATTGCACTAATAGCCACATAGGGCTTGGCCTCTTCTATAGCAAACATCAACAAAGGGCCTATGATTGCAAAAATAACAGAAATGCCCAAACGAGCAAGCAGAAACTTCTTGGCCGCTGAATACAAAAATCTTTGAGCCGCCAATTTATCAATCTGAGACTTTTTGTTTTGATTTAAAATAATTTTATTCATTGTTTACCTTAATAATTAATAATAATATGAAGAGAATTTTCCATCAAACAACAAATTCCACCACGCAAAAGCCTCTTTTATGTTTCCCCTTTTTTCTTCCTCTCTGGCCTTGCAAGCCCTTCTATAAGCAGTTTTTAATTTTGATAAAACCTCTTTTTTATTTAATTCCGAACTACAAGGCTGAATTACCCCTGATATTCCAGACGGGTTTATCATTGAGACCAGCTCAATGTCAATCAAATTCCCTAAAATTCTTTTTATATCAATTGAATAAAAAATAGATTTTTCCTGAGAAGAATATTTAGCCACTCTCATTTCCAAATAAAATGATGAAATTGGAACGTTATTGTTGAATTTCCATGCTTTTATAAATCTTATCAAGGGCTTTGCTTCGAAGCCTAAAGCCATGTTAATCCCTGTTGTATAGCTATTATGAGCAGTTGGGCTAGATTTCATCCAACCTCCGTCGTTGTCAGGAATATCATAAATGTTTACTCCGCCCTCGTTCTTTATATAATCGACTGGGATTATTTCTGTTATCTCAGAAGCTCTGTCTCCAAACGGTATTACCACTGCGGGCGTACTTATACGTATGTTGGGCGTAGTCGAAAATCTTTCCACTAAAACTTCTTTGACTTTTATCAATGTTGTTTTTGAATTTCCCGTTAAAACATCTCTAGGGAAAACGGCAAAATAATCCGTATCACTATAGCCATTAACATTTGTCCCATTCCCTATGGAACCAGTTTTAAAAAAATATTTCATTGAAAAATTACTTTTAAGACAAGCCTCGATCGAAGCACGATGACTTGAAACCAATGAGGACTCGGTCTTAACTAATTTTAATCTATTATGAAAATCGTCAAAACCCTCATTAATTGTTCTTGGCATTTTTAAAAATATTAATTATTACTTATTAATCATTTGTTCAGAAATGGGTTTTAAAGCCACTCCCGTTTTTTATTTTTCACTTAATCGATCATTGTGTTGCTCATTTTGTTTCGGATTAACTAATTTTATTAACTTTTTCTCGAGACTAGCCGCTTCTCGTCCACTATTAGTCTTTAAGATTTGGAACTGAGCTGATCCTTTTATGTCGCCTTCGTTAAGATGCTCTTTTAATCTCTCCTGAAGCCTACCTGCTCCAGCTAACCCGATATATTGAATTTCTCCTTTTTTATTTGACAATTTATACACGCCTGATTGTTCTGGAACTTTTTCTAGATTTGTCTTATTGAAATTTTGTTTTTTGGTGAATCTTTTTGCCATTTTAATATTTTAATTATTATAAAAAAACCTAAAAAGAATTTACTTTCAGGTTTCTAGCTTCAATTAAATAAATTACAATAGAATGTTCTGACTATCACCTCCCAGACCAAAAGTAAAGTTTTTTCAAAGACGCTTTAAAGGCATCTTTGATTGTAACGTTATTAGAATATCAAACTATCAGATATCAGTCAAGAGAAAACTTTAAAAGACCCTATTAAATTATTCAATTCGGGTTATTTAGATTATTTTTTTATTTTTAATTTAAATTATTTTTATTTATTTCTTAACTTAATTTCATTTTATCACAACCCCAAGCCAACGCAAGAGCTAAAAACTAACAGTTTTGAAACCAGTACTAACAAGTCTAAGGCACTTATCTAGAATATCTTTTTATCCGAAAACCCTCGAGGGTTTGAAGATTTTAGTTTTAGGTTTTGGTTTTGATTTGAGCAATTTGGAATAATTTGGATTTTGACATTTATCAATTATCGCTTCTTCCAATCCGAAATTTCAACTTTACCACGGCCTTTGTCAACGATGATGAGTTTCATCTTCTTTTGCCCTGTTTAATTGCATAAAACTGTTTATAAAGCCTCCAATAGTCCAAAATTGAGGGGATTTTGGACTATTCAGCTATTTATCAACATTTTTCACTTCCCCGCCAAAAAATTCATTGAATTTCGTAGAACAATTTAACTGTAGGTATGCACAAATTTTTCTTCCATTTTCTCTTTATCCCATTAAATAATATACCGTAATTAAAAGGGTGCAATTCTAAAACTCACTATAAGCTTTGAGGAGCTAAGATTTGAGTGCAATTCGAGAAAAACTCGAGTAGCGAACGAAGCGTATGAATAGTACGGTGAGAGAGCAACGGAGAGTTTGCCGAAGAAGTGTGCCAAATGTTAGCTCCGACGATGGCGGGCGATGAAGATGTATTTAGTAGCTTCTATCAGAAAGATATTCAGGAATACAATCCCTATTAGTATCAACCAACCGTCCAATTTGATTGGAACGGTTTTTATTAAAGTTTGAAGAAAAGGAACGTAGATGGTGGCTAGAAAAGCAAGGATGACAAAGACTGAAGCGCCATTCAAAATTTTGTTATTAAATAAATCAATTTGCCAGATATTTCGGCTTAAATCTTTAAAGGAATAAATCACAAAAGCAGTGTCCAGGGCAAAAAATCCGAACATTAAAGTTCTGACGTAAGCCAAGTCCCAATTCAATTTTCCCCATAACAACCAAAATACAAAGAGAATAATAAATTGCTCGATTGTGCCGGTGACGAAAATTAGAATTTTCATCTCTTTGGTCAAAATTCCAGTTTCGATTTCTTCGGCTTTTTTGTTCATAATTCCCTTCTCGGCTGGCTCAAAGGCATAGGCGATGGTTGGAAAAGTATCTTCGATAAAATTATTCCATAAAATTTGAACTGGTAAAATTGGCAATGGCCAACCAAAAACTACCTTGGAAAAACCAACTACAATTATCGAGGCAAAAGAATCACTTAGAATGTAGGCGATTGATTTTCTTAGATTATTTAAAATAGTTCGCCCTTCGGCAATGGCTTCGATAATAATATCAAAGCTGTCATTTAATAAAATTATGTCGGCAGCTTCTTTGGCAATTTCGGTTCCAGAGCCAACGGCAATTCCAATGTCAGCTTGTTTAATAGCCGGAGCATCATTCACTCCGTCGCCAACCATCGCGACTACTTTATTATTTTTTTGCCAAGCATTAACAATTCGAATTTTGTGGCGAGGCTCAGCTCGAACATAAATTTTAAAATTATGAACAGTTTTTCTTAGTTGGCTTTCGCTCATTCCGTCCAAATCACGTCCTTCTAAAACTTGATGCGCTCCAATTTGTAAACCCGCTTCTTGGGCAATAAATAAAGCGGTTTTGATTTGATCTCCGGTGATTACGATTGGCTCAATTCCGGCTTTTCGCGCTTTATCAATAGCGTTCTTAATGCCAGGTCTTAGGGGATCTTTTAAACCAACCAAAGCCGTGAAATTCAGATCCTTAATCTCATTTAATAATTCCTCAACATTTTCCGGTGCTTTTCTGATTTCTCGATAGGCTAAACCAACTACTCGTAAACCTTGTGCTGCTAATTTTTCTGATTTGATTTGCCAACCATCTTTATTCTTAGAACGTTCCAAAAGTCTTTCCGGCGCACCTGTGACATAAATAAATAATTTATTTTTTTCTTTTATTAAACTAGCTTGAAATTTATAGTGAAAATCAAAAGAAAATTTTAAAACTTCCTGAGCTTCTTCTGTAAAAGATTTTTGAAAAATCTTTTTTTCCGATCCCATTAAAAACAAAGCTTTATCAGTCGGAGAGCCATTGACTGTCCAATCTTTAAATTTTTCATTTGGATTTTCGATATAAGCTTCGTTGCAAATCACTCCAATTTTAGTGGCCAATCTTTTGTTATCGGCTATTAATTTTTCTAATTTCATTTTACCCTGAGTTAAAGTTTTGGTTTTGTCCAAACAAATAATAGAAGCCGATCCCAAAGTTTCGACTGAATTCATTTTTCTAACCAAGCCTTGTTTTCGCAATAATCTTTCCATTCCAATAGCTAAAATCACTGTGACAACGATTGGTAAAGATTCTGGCACTCCGCCCACCACAATTGCCACTGCGGCTTCAAAGGTTTCGAAAATACTGTCCCCTCTCCATAAACCGCCCACGAACAAAATACCGACCAAGCCGACAATAATCGCTCCAATAAATTTTCCTAATTTTGAGATTTTTTTCTGTAAAGGACTTCTCAACTCTTTAGTTTCTTTAAGTAAAGTCGCGATGCCTCCTACTTCGGTTGATTCGCCCACGGCTGTTGCCAAAAAAAAGCCTTTTCCGGCTTCTACTAAACTTCCCATATAAACCATATTTTCTCGATCAGCCAATTGAGTGTCGACCGAAAGTTTTCTAATAATTTTATGGGAAGCCTCCGACTCCCCAGTCAAAATAGCCTCGGAAACTTGTAAATTTTCAGAAGAAACAATTCGCCCATCAGCCGGAACTTTATCTCCAATCCGTAAGTTGATCAAATCACCCACCACAATTTCTTCTTGTAAAATTTCTTTTTTAGAATTTCCTCGAATGACAGTGGCGGTGGTTTTTAGGGCTGAATAAAGTTTGTCGAAAACTCGCGAGACTTTGACTTCTTCCCAAAATCCAAAAATCGTATTGGCTAAAACAGACAAGCCGATTACCAATGAATCCGTATATTCTTTCATCAGATAGGTGACAATAATCGCTAAAACCAAAACATAAATCAAAGGGCTGTTGAATTGATTCAAAAAAGTTTTAATCAAAGAAAATCTTTTGGCTTGGGCTATTTTGTTTTCTCCGTAATTCTGCTTTCGAAAATCAAGTTCGTTTTCATTGAGACCGTTTTTAGAATCAGAACCCAACAAGACCGCAATCTCCTTAAGCGAAATATTGTGCCACAAAATTTCATCTAGTTGTTCTTTGTTTTTCATTTTTAAATTTATTTAAAATATTTTTTGGTTTTTAATGTTTTTATTCTAGCAAAATTTGGCAAAAAATAAAACGGGGCGTCTTTTTAAGTTCAAAGACGTCCCGTGTAAATAACTATTAAGCCATTCCATTGGTAATAATCGTTCTATTACCTCCGACAAAAAGAGCTTTATTTGAAGAAAACAAGACTTGCTTGTCTTTTCTGGTCATTCTGTAGGCAACTTCCCCAATATTACTGGGGTAATGTTGTCTTTTTTTATTAAAATCTTTTTTATCTTGTTTTGGCATTTTGCCTCCTTGAAAGAAAAAAATTAATGAAAAAACAACGCTAAATAAAACCAATATTCCTATTCTGCCACAAAAATTTTATAAATCAAGTTATTTTTGAAAAATTCTTTAGATTTTAGCTTGTTTTTAAAATCAGATTTTGTTAGAGTTTAATTTCAGTAATTTGACAATAACCAGATAAGAGAGGTGAAAGATGAAAACAACAGTTCTTTCAGAAAAAAAACCGGTTCCGTTGATAATAAAAATAGAGCTTCCAGATCCTTATTGCGACAAGTCTTGCCGAGAGAAAATCAAGATAATTGAAACTGCGATGAGAAATATTAAAAAGCTTAAAAATCAAAAGATTCAAATTTCGATTACAACTCGTCCTTCAAATTCACTGGAAATACTTTGTGACTTTTAT
>Ga0307992_1002505_pt1 | contig 10442 bp, 9 predicted proteins | sample EllFjometagen133_FD_203162 | JGI IMG/M metagenome (GOLD analysis project Ga0307992, IMG submission 203162) | Marine microbial communities from Ellis Fjord, Antarctic Ocean - #133 | ecosystem: Environmental > Aquatic > Marine > Unclassified | place: Southern Ocean | collected 2014-10-08
CGCTAGTGGAAAAACACAGGCGTCAGGAACATAGTACAGATGATTATAGAATAGGTTGCATCATCCTCGAGCAACCCTTTTTTCTTCCAGAGAGCGCCTGGATACCCGTTCCGTCAGACTGGAAATCCAGTATCCAACAAGGACGCAGGTATGATCTTGCGATCGAACCTGGGCTTTCACTTTGGCGACAATTACACGTGACGGTGCCCTTTGCATCAGCAGTACGCGAAGAGCGAGCGAGATATGGGCAACCAATTATTACGTTACCACGACTTGGTCAAGGATCGTTTCGCATTCTTGTGACAGATGCATATGACAGACGGTGCGCTGTAACAAACGAGAGGACTCTTCCTGCTCTTGATGCCGCGCATATCAAACCCTACTCGGAATCTGGCCAGCATATTATCAATAATGGAATCCTTATGAGACGCGATTTACACGCTCTCTTCGACAAGGGGTATGTGACAGTCACACCGTCAATGAAAGTCGAGGTGAGTCGCAGAATCAAAGAAGAGTATGAAAACGGAAGAGACTATTACCGCCTTCAAGGCAGTACAATTCGGGTTCCTGTTAACCCCTCAAACCACCCGTCCAGAGAGTACCTCGAGTGGCACAATTTGAATATCTATCGAGGTTGATAATGACTTACTGACCAACAACTAATGGGGAATGACTTCTACCATAGAGAAATCAAACTAAATTGGAAGCTCAATTTCACAAGCAGATTATGAAGAGTTGGTGTAGCGCTGGAATCAAGTGCTGCTTGTCAAATAGAATGCTAGGGAGGCTTCCAAAAGGGCTGACCATAGGTATTGCCGATGCCATTATTGCCGCGACAGCTCTAGAGCTTGGTGCTCCCCTGCTAGCCAATAATGTGGAGCATTATCCGGTTCCCGGACTTGAAGGTAATCAGAGGCCTAGAAATTTGAGGATAAAGCCCTTATCCTGTCCTAATGATGGGGTCCACCTCAGTGTGCTAAATGAAGTCAGTTAATATACGAAATGGCTTCATGTTGCTCAACGTACTTAATGATTTTTACGTCAGTAGTAATTAACGTACAATTCAGCATTATTGCAGAAGCTAAAATTACTTTATCGTGCATATCGTGACTGCTTAGTTCATCCCCAATCTTCAATATATTTTCCAATACTTCCTGGTCTATGGGCTTAACTTCGATATTCGGTGACTTCTTGATTGTTTCAAAGAATTCATACTGTAATTTTCTGGCAATCTCTTCTTTTACAAACCACTTGTCGAATATTTCTATAAATACTACAGATGGTATGCTTAGTTTTACTTCCGAAGGAGAAGATATAAGTGCTCTTTCAATAACACGGCAAGCTCTTGAGGATAAAATTCGGGGCACCCCAAATATTCTGTGAAAATAGGATATTATTGAATTCGTATCAGTAACGTAAATATTCCGCATATATATATTCACACATATTGTTATGAAGATCTACTAATTCTTCCTCAAGGGATAAACTTAGCTGACGCGAACGCCCAAGCATGTACTCTACGAATTCATATTGGCACTCATGTATTCGGAGGTACATTTGATCTTTTAAATCATATAGAAGACAAATAGTAGTTGAACAATCGACATGTTTCTTTGATTTTCTTTCTAAGATTTGGGCAAATAGATAATTTAGACAACCTAGTTCGACTTGCCAATTATGAGAGCTTTCTATCCATAACCCTAAATCGGCTAATTCAACTGCTTTACCAGTAGTCTTGAAGTCTATAAAATGGTTTAGTTCTTCTTTATTCATGCAATAGTGCATTTATTGTTTTCGACCTTTTGCTTTGTTCTCCAAATCTACAGCTCTGCCTTCTTTGATAATCGGTTGTTTCCTACTCGAATCATCTTCGAATATATCCAAATTGTCATCAACGAAAGAAGAGTTTATCACTATGGCATCCTCTGAATCCAACGCCTTTTCCAATAATTCATTTACCATTTTAAGCATTTTGGCGGCATTATATTCTGAAAGCTCGCCAACTCTATGTACAGCATCTTCGGTAAATGGGAATAACGGATCTAGTTCTACACCTTCAATTCGATACTCCGCAAGATACTTCTTTAGCAATAAAATAGCCTGCTTTTTACTTAGTTTCTCGAACCTAATCACATGTTTTGAAGATATTTTCGGTAAGATTGGAGCTCTTTGTTCCATGCCAGATGCTGCCCAAGCATCACCTATTAGACGTGGTACTCCTGCATGAAATACAAGTAAAAAATTATAGAACCCCAATCTTGCATTGGAACATGATCCATCAAATAAGCAAGACCTCAATTCTAGAGCAAAATCTCGCCTCTGGCGTTCACTTTGAAAATCAGGTATACGCTCAAAATCATCCACTAAAACATACGCTCCGTTGAAACCCGCTGCAAGGAAATAATCAACGAGGTGGGAAAAAACAAATGTTATTCGATCCGAACTCTTCCTGAGATTGTTGAAATAATGTTCTGTAAAATCTTTGGCTGTAATAAATGGTTTTATCCAGCTATTTCTACCCCGAAAAAGAGGGAAGTCATCTGGTAATTGTTGCAGGAAATCATTCTTATAGATTTCCTCTGATATTGCCTTAATATCGAAATTATTTTGGGAGAACCACTCTTCTGAATCAAGATCACTAAGTAGCTTTTCATCACTAAAATGTTCAATAATTTGGTCTATATTCGGATATAGTTTCCTAATTGCTTCTAGTCTCAATGCGGCAAGAGAACTTCTAATTGCTCCTGATTTAACTATCGATTGGTACAAAATATCAACAAAACCTGGAAATGTCTTAGTCCTCCCTCCTGCCTCAGGACTGACATAAACAGCAAAGCATTTGTTAGTGCCATCGGAAATATCTAAGCAATAATCATCATCAATAATTTGCTTTAAATTGACTAAAAAAGCGGATTTGCCATTTCCTCGCCCGATATAGGAAGTATCAATAATGTAGCCTAATCGCAAGTGATTAGGTTCAATTTGAGGCTGCTTCAAGAAACAATCCATTATCTGCTGAAATTCTTTCTTGTGGATTTCTGTCTCATAAATGCCTCCATTCATCCTCTTATCCGTTGAATCTTGGTTAACATATGGTTCACTTGGAAAAGGATTGTCAGATAAACCGAATTTTTGGAATCTACCTATCGTCTCCGGTCGCTGAAGTTGCTGGGGTTTTTTCAACAATTTACTCATTTTTCTGCTCTCCCCCCTTTTGTAGCATCTATCGCAATGATATTGCGATATTTATTATCTATCATTACTGGCTCTCGCTTTAAATACATTGCGCCTGTCTCTTCGGGTAACTTATCAACTTCTAGTGATATGCGTATTTGTAATTTGCCACTAAGGTTTAACTTGTATGTTCTATTCATAAAATCCTCAAACGTTTTCTCGGAAATCTTTGTACTAAGACAGACAATTTCACGGAGTGCCATAAGGTTAACGAAATAGCTACGGTATGTTCTTCGCAGGTCAACATATGCTTCCCATATCGCAGCTACAAATTGTTCTTGGTTCTCGCTCCACCTCGGTTTATGAATGAAGAAACTATATCCATCATCATATCTGTATAACTCATCAAAATCTCTTGATTCTACTGATTTCATGATAACGGAGAGAGGATAGACTATTTTCCCACAAAAATATGGATTGAATTCGGTTGCATGAATAATGCCTATTTGCTTGCCCCTGTAAGTCCAAAGATCAAATGAGTTCATCGAGAAATCATAGTGATAAACTTTCTGGAGGAAATAGCTCATCCAGAAATCCCTGAATCTCTTAGTGATAACATTATATTTTTTAGGATCAAAACACTTTTTATAGTCAGAGGGTAATAAATCCGTTTTTATTAAACGCATAACTAGTTTCTGATTTTCGTTTGTCAAATCTCTTCTCTGACCAACATACTTCTCAATATCATTTCCTAGTTTTTCGACCAATGCTTCCGAATATCCGATAAAATCATTTGTAGTTTTTATGCTTTCTCTCTCAAATCCAAGTTGTCTGGGTGAGTAACTGGGTAAGAATAACAAGCCAGGTAAGGTTCTGTTTGCCGCATACAACTTGCTTACAAGATATCTAAATGCACCGTATTTATCTTCCATAAATCTGAATAGCTCTTCATTGAAAGATACTGATCCGCGTTCTTTATACTTTGAGAGTAGTTTCTCCCCCAGTTCTGTTAGATGGATACTATCCAAGTTGTTTGTTGCTTTTACGAGCTTGTACTCTAGAGCTTCGCTAATTACTTGATTAAATGTATATATATATCTTCTAATCCTTCCATCTGTGATATCCTCAGTATCTACTGTAAGTTTTTTATACTTCGATTCTCCCAGACTATATCTTCTTTTTAGCACTAAAAAGGACGTCAACACGTCTATACGCTTATCATACTGACTAATACTATCAAGCAGGATATGTAGGTAATCTAAGAAATAGAACTTCTTAACAGATTGAATAGCCATTGTGCTGCCTGATTTTTCATGTAAGGACTGATTGTTCATCATAATAGTATATTAGACCTAAGTTTAAGAAAATTCAAAGCCTATTTAGTATAACGATTGGAATGCACCCCCGTTAGCGAAGGCTGGACACACTAAAGGCTAAAATCAAGGTTCGCCCTTATTTAACAATCCGTCAAAAAGTGCAAGACCAGGCAGGGAAGGTTAAAGGGGGACTGGAGAAATATACCGCTATTTGTAGTTATTCAAGCCCAAAATCAGCGCTCGATACCGTTCCGGGCGGTAACCCCTGCCACGCTGTAGTGCTTGACCTCTCTCATCTCGGTGACTAAATCGGCCTCAGCGATAAGCTCGGGGGGCGCATAGCGGCCGGTGAAGACCACCTCCACACCATCCGGTTTAGAACGGATTACCTCCAGCATTTCGGCAAGCGATACCAGGTGAAAAAAGTGGCTGGTAATAATCTCATCGAAGACGATAATATCGTACTCACCAGAGCTCATCGCCTGCTTGGCCCGGGCCAGGCCCTCCCGAGCCATCCGGACATCTTCTTCCAGAGGCGGGTCCTGGGCGTGAATAAAGGTGTCCTTACCGTACTGCTCGATGGTGATAAAGGGCTGCACCATCTTCACCGCATCCAGCTCGCCATAGTGCTGCCCCTTCATAAACTGCCCGATGTATGTCTTTAATCCACTCCCAGCCGCCCTTAAGGCAAGCCCCAGGACCGCGGTAGTCTTACCCTTACCGTTTCCGGTATAGACCTGAACATACCCTTTGCCGAGCGGGGATAAACCTTCCTGCATCATAATACTATTCTATCTCTTTTTCGATAATTTCGGCTAGCCGGACAGGGCCGGTCTATCCGTAGTAAGTGGCAACCCGGTCTTTACCATCCCCCACTGGAACTTCTTACGGAAGCGCTCCAGAATGGCTATCGTTTTGGTGCCGAACAGGCCGAGGAAAACGGCATTTCCGATGGCGTGAGCAGTATCAAACCAGATACTGTTAAGCTGAGAGAAAAGAAATGTCCCCGGCGTCAGCGGGTAGACGAAAGCCGCCCAGAACCAGATATTCATTATCACCCCGAAGAGGTAACCCCAGGCAACGCCCAGGGCAACCAGCCCCTTTCTGTCCAGATTGAAGCGCCTGAGATAAGAAGCGGAGACTCCGGCCATTCCCCAGGCGAAAATTTGGAATATCGTCCAGGGGCCCTGGCCGAGAAAGAAGTTGGAGACCAGCGCAGTAATAGCGCCGACCATAAACCCGGCGGTAGGACCGAAGACATATCCGGAGCATATTATGAGATAGGTACACGGCTGGACACCGGGTATGGCGGCAAAGGGGATACGCAGCACCACCGCTACCGTGCCCAGCATACCGACCAGGGCTATCTCCTTGGAACCCGCCGCAGTCCCCTCAAACTGAAAGAAGAAGGCGGCGGCGGTCAGGCCAATCAGGGCCATACCCACCATTGCCCAGTTGGACAGGATATCCAGCGGCGAGGGACGGAAAACCGGCGCCAGAAAGGCGCAGGCAGCCAGGGCCGCGATAAGAGCGATAAAGATATACTTCTTCTTCATTATAAAATAGCCAATGCTTCATCAACGGTCAGGATATTACCGGGGACGCCGTAGCGGGCAAAGGCCTGGGCGAGGCGGTTTATCTGCGGTGAGAAGAGGAGCGCCCGTGACATTACTTCATGCTTTTCCCCGTCAACGACAATCTTCCCCTCGCTGAGCAGGATGACCCGGTCGGCATACTCGGCCACCAGTTCAACATCGTGACTGACCAGGACCACGGTATTACCCAGCTTGCGGTACTCCTTGAGGAAACGCATAAGCTCACACTTCAGCCGGTACTCCATGCCCCGGGTCGGCTCGTCCAGAATGAGAATTCTGGGCCGGACGGCCAGGACCGAGGCCAGGGCGACCCGCTGCTTTTCCCCGCCGCTCAGCGAGCGGGGATACCGCAAGCGGTACTCCTCGAGACCGAACTCAGCAAGCATCCGGTCGACCCGCGCTTCGATTTCGGCCCGGTCGAAGCCGAGGTTCTTCATTGTGAAGCTGATCTCTTCCTCCACGGTATCGGCAAAGAGGTGATCATTGGGATTCTGGAAGACAAAGCCGACCTGGCGGGCCAGCTCGGCGATGGTAGCCTTTCCGGTATCGGTGCCATCGACATACACCTTCCCCTTAGTCGGCTCAAGCAGGCGGTTGAAGTGCTTGACCAGTGTCGACTTACCGGAGGCATTTCTACCCATAATGGCGACAAACTCCCCCTCGTCTATGCGGAGGCTAACGTTCTTCAGTGCGGTGAGCCCGGTCTCCGGGTAGGTATAGTAGAGACGCTTTGTTTCCACAAGCGTCCGGCTGCCGTCGCTTCCGCCAGTCAGAGCGAGCTCGCCCCGAACCTTTTGAAAAACCTCATCAAGCACCGCCCGGCCCTCTTTAACGGTAAGCGGGACCTGCCCCACATCGATACCCCTCTCCTTCAACTCGTTGACCAGCCTGAGCAGCGGGGGCACCCCTATGCCGAGCCGGGAAAGCTCCTGATAACGGCGGCTTACGATATCGCCGACCCCACCATCAAGGGCAATCTCTCCTTCGCTTAGCACGATGAGCCGGTCAACATACTGGAGCACCCGGTCCAGCCGGTGCTCAACGATAATCACGGTAAGGCCCAGCTCATCATTGAGGCGGGTCACCACCGACAGCACCTCCTCGGCACCCTTGGGGTCGAGCTCCGAGGTGGGCTCGTCCAGGACAAGGATATCGGGGTGCAGCGCCAGGACCGAGGCAATGGCAACCTTCTGCTTCTCACCACCGGATAGCTCGTGTATCTGCCGGTAGCGCAGGCCGGCGATGCCCAGCGTATCCAGCGACTCCTCAATCCGCCGCGCAATCAGGTCCCGGGGGAAGGCGAGGTTTTCCAGGCCAAAGGCAATCTCCCGCTCAACATCCATACTGACCAGCTGGTTCTCCGGGTCCTGGAAGACCATACCGACCCGGGTCGCCAGCTCCTTCGTCGAGTGCTTCAGGGTATCCATCCCGCCAACGCTGACCCGTCCGGCGATTTCCCCTCCGTAGAAATGGGGAATGAGACCGTTAAGGCAGCGGCAGAGGCTTGACTTACCGCCGCCGGAAGGACCGGTGACCAGGACAAACTCACCGCTACCTATTTTGAGATTGATACCCTTGAGCGACGGCCGGGCGGTGTCGCTGTAGGAAAAAGTGAGGTCTTCTATCTTAATCAAGGTCAACCCTCCGCTTGAGATAGGCCAAAGGCAGTATCATCAGGAGGAGCACCGCCATTAAGGCAAGCAAGGACCACTCGAACCCGCTCATAGCTATAGACTGAGCGGTGGGATAGTACTGGTAGCGCACGTAACCGGTAACCGCGAGGTAGATGCCCAGGGCGAAGGGGAGGAGGGCAAAGACCACGGTGGCGGTATCGGTCCGGGTCAGCCTGATGTCCCGGTAGAAGGTACGGCCCCGGCCGGTGCCGAAGGCCCTCGACTCCATCGCCTCGGCAACCTGGACCGCCCGGTCCAGTGAGTTGGAGAGCAGAGCGGTTACGATAGAGGCCCGGCTCCTTATGCGGTGGGTCAGCTTCCCTTTATCGAGCTCCAGACCACGCGAGCGCTGGACGTCGGTGATACGCTGTGTATCGTCAATCAGGGTAGGAATGAACCGGGTGGAGAGAGAGGTCACCAGCACCGATTTATAGGGCAGTTTGACCTTTATCATCGCCAGCATAAGGTCGTCAGGGTGAACGGTGAAGGTAATGACGGCAAACGCTGAGATTATGGCCAGCAGCCTCAAACACATCGCCGCCCCGTAGAAGACAGCCTCCAGCGTTATCACCGGGGTACCCATAACGGGCATCTGGAAGGGAAAGGCAAATAATACCGTGGCGCCGTTTGAGCTCACCAGGGCGTTTATCAGGATGATAGCAGCGCAGAGATAGGCGGTAAACTTTATCGAAGAGCGCCACTCACTCCATACCCGGGCCGCCCTCACCACCGGAAGCGTGGAGATGAATAACAGCAGGAGAAAAACGGGGTTATCCAGAATAAGGGTAAGCGCAATGATGCTGCCCAGCCAGGCCAGCTTGCCGAAGGGATTCAGCCTGTGCACCGGGGTACCCCGGTCCCGGTAACGAAAACTTCTCATCGGGGCACCTTGATTATCTCACCATCTACGATAACTACACTAAAGGCATACTCAAAGTCAGCGGAGCAGCCTGCCAGGGTATCGGTAGCTGCCTCTACCCCGGCATCATCGGTGCCGGATACCATCCAGACCACATTCTCGCCGGCACCGACGCCCTTCGGGTTCCACACGCTCTGCGTTGCCTGGATAACCCCCACACCATCCCCAGCCTGGTATTCTCCAGTTACCTCCCCCCCGCCATCGAAGACCTTAAGGGAGCCGTCTTCAAAGTGGCAGTAGAAACCGAGCCGGTCCCAGGGTTGGTTTATCTCATCAATAAGGGGGAAATCAGCGGTACCGACCAGCATGAGGTTGCTCGACTCTTTCTCGCTTACGCTCAGCTCGGCAGCACTCTTTACCGAGACGTCCGCCACGCCTAGCTGCGCCAGGCTTCCGGCGAGCTGCCCGGCCTCCTCTTCCCAGCCCTCCTGATAGACAACCAGGGTGGGATAGACCACTCCCCGGTGGCCGTGCATAAAGGGTTCGGGGAAGTCGCCGACTATGGCCGGGACGAACTGGTGGAAGTCCCAGTTCCGATAGTCCCAGTGCTCGATATCGCCGGGGTGAAGGGTATAATCAAGCGCCCCGACGTTTGAAGAGACACCGTTAAAATAGACGAACCAGTCCTTTTTCTCTTGATAAGCCCCCTCGTGCTGAGAGGTAATTCCATTAATAGCGCCGACAAAGCCACCACCGTATCTGGTCTCGACCCGGGCGACCTGCTGTATGGCATCCAGGGCAGTGGTGTTCTCGTCTACGGGCACCAACTCGCTGAGTATAAGCTGATTACCGAAGTCACGGGTGACCACCACCCTGGCTGACGGACTCTGGTCAGCGGGGAGAGGGCTATTCACACCCTGGGGCGGGGAGATACCCGGGGAACAACCAGCCAGTAACGATACCAGGACCCCTATCCCGGTTAAGCCGGCTGCCGCCCTAAATCTCATAAGCCCTTCTCTTTCTTCTCCTCCAGGCAACAACCCCGACCACCACGCCGGAGACAACCACGATGGTTACCACCAACAAGCGCGACCCGGTGACATTAAGCCCGATCACCGATAACGGCGGCGGCGCCGTTATCCTGATATGCACCGGCACCTTCACTCCACAACCGAACTTGAGCTCCGAGGCATGCTCCAAAGAGACAACACAAATGGAGGGGTGGTAGTCACCGGAGGCAGTCACCGGGGGTGAGACAACTACCTCTACCACCTGACTGCTGCCCGGCTCAAGTACAAACTCCCCCGGGGTAATACGGAACCACTGCCCGACCTCCCCCTCAACATATACCCGGTACAGCGCCTCTTCACTCGAGGGATTAAGCACGTTAATTGAGTCTGCTACCGAGCCCATCGGATAGGCCTCCAGCTCCAGCTCATGCGGGACCACCCCGATGCCCAGCGCCTGCGCCTGGCCGGGAAACAATACTATAAACGCAATAAGCAGCGGAAGCAGCCTTAATACCTTACCTAACAAAAACCGTCTCCTTCGACTTCGGGCCAAAGCGGGGAGGAGCGCTTAACCCACCCCTCCCCCGATAGAAGTCTCTCTTAGCTGGTATCAGGGCGCTTCCGCCGCCCAGAGAATTATCGCCCCGCTCTGTTCCCCCACCCCAGCATAGTTTTCCGGAACAGTGAGCGTGATATCCGCCTCCCGGGAGCTACCCCGGGCAACAGTAGCGTTAAAGAGGTCCCACACTTCACCGTCCAGCTCCAGCCCGGCTGCATAGAGGTCATCAGCCTGACCGCTAACAGTACAGTAGGGA
>Ga0307992_1002506_pt1 | contig 10439 bp, 17 predicted proteins | sample EllFjometagen133_FD_203162 | JGI IMG/M metagenome (GOLD analysis project Ga0307992, IMG submission 203162) | Marine microbial communities from Ellis Fjord, Antarctic Ocean - #133 | ecosystem: Environmental > Aquatic > Marine > Unclassified | place: Southern Ocean | collected 2014-10-08
ACCATACAAAAACAAAACGCAGCTGCCGGCTGCGGAAAAGAAATAATGGCTAGGCCAGGCAAGGCAAGGCAAGGCTAGGCAAGGCAAGGGAGCGGGGCGGCGGAAACGTCGCTCTCGCTCAGATTTAAAAATTTAATTACTTAATATTTTGGAAGGATTCCAATATGCAAAAGCCACGGATGGCATTTTTGAAACATTGTATCGCTGCGATCGCCTGGGTGATACTTGCCAGCGTCGAACCAAACGCCGCGGTTGCCGAGATGGCAAAGACGCCGGTCGATTCCGATCCAAACCAAGCCGAAAAATCGCTGCCTTACAGCCGGACCGTCGAGGCGGCGAGGCTTTCCAAATCTACCGAGATAAAGGCCCGCGATTTTAACACGATCTATCTGGCAGCGCAACGTAACAAATGCGCCGGCAATAATTTACTGATTTTGCTGGCGATCCGCAAGGCCGAAAACGGGCGTCCCGGTTTGGAGTTTGGGATCATGCACCCGAAATGCCGCCGGCAGATGGCAAAGCGACCCTGCGAAACGCTCGACATACAGGCCGGATGGGCGGCGGCAACTATCGTAAAGACCCGCGTCCGATGGCAGCTGGCCGGCAAACCGGCGTCGAAACTGGACGCCGCGGACGGGTTTATCTTTTTCCTGGCCGACCGGTATTGCCCGGCGGCAACCGACCCGGCAGGTAATCTTCACTGGAAAACAAACGTTTCATTTTGGTTTAATAAATTAAAAGGAGTTTGCGAACATGGTAGCAAGTAATATCGACAGAAAACAAGTTGACCAGGCGATCGCCCGCGGCCTCGAAATTCAAAAGCGGGCTGTCAAATTTAACAGCGTCGACAGGTTTATCGCCAGCCCGATCGCCGATGTTGTCCCGTCGACCGACGACGAGATTATCGAGTTTGCGGCCGAGGGTATCGCCGCCCTGGCAGCCTGCAAACCGATCGGGGCATACGCCGCTTTGGGTTTGATAATCACCGAGTTGAAGTTGCGGAAACAACAGTAATCAAACGGCGGCATAAAGTCTCTTTTATGTGGTAAGAAAGGAGGCTCTATTCAAGATATATTTTCAAAAGCCGCCGCAATGGTCCGGGGCGGTCCCGGACCATCCTTAAAATTTTACAGGGGTAAACTATGACTAAAACGACAGCATATATGAGATCGGCAGGGTTTAAAGCGTATGACGCGGCAAACCCGGATATCTGGACGGCGTTTAAAAAGTTTACTTTTCAGCTGATCGACAAGGGCGTCGCCTGTTACGGGGCAAAGGCGATTTTTGAGAAGATCCGGTTTGAAGTTACGCTGGAAAAAGGCGCCAACGCCTTCAAACTCAACAATAATTTTACGGCTAAATATGCCCGGAAATTCATGGATTTATATCCGTGGCATAAAGGATTTTTTCAGGTCCGCCAGTCGCCCAAAACACGCCAGGCCGTCGTCACCGATCCGGTCGCCCAGGTATCGAGTGTATCGCAGGCGGGGCGGATATTGAGCCAGGCCGCCCATAAAAAAACAAAACAACCAGCTGGGCAAAAGAAGTTTGCCTGGGGTAAATAGCAACTTTTTATTAGGAGCAAAACAAAATGGAAATGAAGAATTTTTTAGAGAATGTCGCAAATGGCCAGGTAAACGCGATAACGGTTTGCCGCGATTTGGCAGGACCCGACGGCAAGTCGCAGACCGTTACGCTGGTAAATAAGCCGGTCGATCCGATCCGCCGCGAATCGCCCGCCCGGCAGCACACTTTCCACGAGGCGGACGGGTTTGTCGCGTTTTTGGGAAAGAACAAAACGCCGAATTTGGTCGTTCTGGCAGATGTCGACAGCCGCCAGGCCGCCGCGGTTCTGGACGATACGGCCGAAAAAGGCTTTGAAAACATCATTTTAAAGCCGGCTTTCCATCCGCGGTTTAAAACGCTGTTGTCAACAATTCTTATCAACCAGGGCAGCGAGCAGGGGATCACCCGGTTCGCAAAGCGGGTAATGATGAGCAAAGAGATCATCGTCAAAGCCGACAATCTCGACGGCAAACAGCTTGCGATGCAAATGATGCAGATCACGGTATCGCATAATATTACCGCCTGCGAGGGCGATGGTATATCGGCGATAAACGGGATAATGTGCAAATCGAAGATCAAGAGCGGCACCGGCCAGGCGACGATCGAGCTGCCGGAAACGATCACGGTCAAAACGCCTATCTTTATCAATACCGAGCCGGTTCAGTTTGATATCGAGCTTTTGATCACAGCCGGCGACTCGGAGACGCCGCCGAGCGTGATCGCAATGGCGCCGCAGATGGAGGAAAAGATCGCCGAGGTCTTTGAAACGATACTGGAACCGATCAAAAAGATCGAAGATGCGATCGTATCATACGGTCAGCTGGATACAACCAACTGGGATTATGTCAAATAAACGGCCGCCGTGGTTTGACGGATAAACAGCAACGTAATTTATCGAGGTAATAAAATGGCAACTCAATTTGAGGAAGTAAAGGTCGCGACTATCGACCAGGGAGCATTTTTAGCCGATGGCGAAAACGCTTTTCTGAAAGTGCAGAAAAAAGTTATCGCCCACGCCAAAGAACACGGCGGCGCCACCGGCGAGGTGAATTTAAAGGTCAAGATCAGTGCCGACGGCGACGGAGTTTTTAAGCTGGTAACAGACGTCACCGAAAAGATGCCGAAAAAGCCGTCCAGGGTAACAGCGGCGTTTGTCAATGAAGGCGAAGACGGGGCCGAGTGCCTGTTTTCGCAAGCTGGCGGGACTATGTCAGGCCATCCGCGGCAAATGCGACTATGCGACGACGACGGCGTTGTACTCGACCAGCCGGACGAAGCGACGGCATAACCAAACCGCAGCCGGCGGCATAATAAACCGCCGTCGGCTGCAAACTTGAAGGATCAAGAATTGGCAAAAGCTAAGACACAAAAGAAACCGCGGCGCGGGTTTAAAGGGATTTGGATTCCGGCCGAATTATGGCAAAATAAGAGTATTTCAAAAATAGAAATGCTTTTTATCGCCGAAATCGATTCGCTCGATACCGGCGAGGCCGGATGCTTTGCAAGCAATTCATACCTGGCCGATTTTTTCGGGGTAACGGCAAAATATACATCAACGATCATAAACAAACTCATCGAAAAGGGCCTGGTCGAATCGACCATCGACAAGGCCGCCGGCAACCGCCGATCGATGCGGGTACTATCCCACAAAATAGGGATAGGGGTATCCCACGAAAACCGGATACCCTATCCCACAAAAGAGGGATACCCTATCCCACAAAAAAAGGATGCCCTATATAAGGAAGATAACAAAGAGGATAACAAAGAGGAGAGGGAATCCCCCCCCCTATTGTCTGAAAGTGATGAAATTAAAAAACTTGAAAACATGGCGATGAAGGGAAGTCTTAAACACGAGGAAAAAAGCCGGCTTTCTTATCTGGACTCTAAGGCCAAGTGCCAGGAACTCAGCGACCAGTTTATTGAGTTTTTCGAGCGAGAAGTTTTGGGCCGGTTTGATAAATATTTAATTACCCCGGCGATCCTGGCTGACTGGCATCGGCAGGTATGGGCGAAATTCGGCGACGAGATCACGACCGCGGCGGTAAGCGACCACCTTGCAAAAATACGCAGCTGGCAGCCGACGATCGCCAGGGTAATCAAGATCGCCAAAGAGATCGCCGCCGCTGAAAAGAAAAAAGCCGCCGCCGTCAAGGGCGCCGAGCAAAGGGCCGCCGCCAGACAGGCCCAGCAAGACCGCTCGAAACTGAAACCGACACCGATTACCGAATGGTCCGACAAAATGCTGACCGCCGCCCGGGCGACCGCCCAGGTCGAAAAGAACGGGTTTAGCCTGGACCGGATCGATCGCGAGATCAAAAGAAGGGCCGCCGAGGCGTTGAAACGAACTGACAAGGAATCCTTGCCAACTGAAACAAAGCAAAACCCGCCGCGGACACACCGAAAATGCAAACTCGGTGTATCCGGCGGGTCGATGGCGATAACATGCACAGCGGGGTCCCCGAGATGAAAATGAGAAAGAAAAAGATTGTAAGTTTTTCAGGTGGTAAAGATAGCACAGCCATGCTTCATTTGATGCTAGAACTCGGCGAGCAGATTGACGAAGTGTTATTCTTCGATACTGGCTGGGAGTTTCCGCAGATGTACGACCACCTTGATCTTGTGGAGCAAAAGACCGGAATCAAGATAGTCAGACTCAAACCAGAAAAGCCGTTTAAGTATTGGATGTTTGAGCGTCCGATCAAGTCAAGGATAGATCGCCCTGAACATAAGATCAAGAAAGGCGACATTCATCGTATCGGCAATGGCTGGCCGTCCGCAACTCGGCGTTGGTGTACTCGCATCAAAGTCAATGCAATAAACGATCATGTTAAGCAGTACCGCAACGATGGCTTGACGATGTGTATTGGATTTGCTGCTGATGAAGCTGAACGCGGGGATACTGTTAGTCAAAAACAAAAGTTCTATGACCGCCGATTCCCATTGATCGAAAACAACATGGACGAAGCGGACGCCTTGAGATATTGCAAAGGTCTTGGCTATTCATGGGGTGGGTTGTATGAGATATTCAGTCGTGTGAGCTGCTATTGCTGTCCATTGCAACCATTAGACGAGCTTCGCAAGCTGAGGGAGCATTTACCGGAACTTTGGCAACAAATGCTTGAGTGGGATTCAATGCGACCTGAACATAATCGCGGATTCGTAAAATACGAAACAGTCCATGACCTTGACGCAAGGTTTGCATTTGAAGAGAAGTTATCTCGTATAGGTGTACCTTGCAATCTCTGTAAGCGGTGGAGCACGAAACATAAGGAGGTTTTAAGATGAAATCCGAAAAACTCTACACACGCAAAGATATCTGCGAAATAGTGGCCGCTAGTTATAACCAGGTAAATTATGCGATTCAAGCACTTGGCATTAAGCCGATCGACAAGTTCCAGCTGGAGGGCAAACCTCAGTGGAATGGTCTTTACAGTGGCCAGGCGGTCGACAAAATAAAGCAGCTGTTTATCGATCGCGAAACACGCCAGGCGATCGCCGATACAAAACGCCGCGAAAAACGCCACGATATTCTCCGCAAATCAGAAAAACGGACTGCCGAGGTTAAAGCGATCCCGGCCCGGTCAAAGAAAAGCCAGGCGACCATCGATGCCGACAACGGCCAGCATGACGAAATCGGGACCGCCTGGATAATCGCCTGCGAAAGATATCAAACAAAAAACAATGTCCGATGGATGCGAAAATCGGACTATCTGGAAGTCTTTAAATCAATGGGCCGTGATTGGCTCGATAACTTTTTACGTCAATTATAATTTTTAGGAGAAAGAACATGAACAAAACGCAAATCTTTACAATTCTGTTATCCGTCGGCGCCATTGCCGGTGGCCTGGGATGCTTCGCATTATCCGAATATGTTACGCCGGCAGAGATCGACGCCAGCACGGTCGTCATTTTCGAGGTAAGCCCTCCGCCATCAATGGCGCCGATCACACCGGCCCAATTCGCGGGGATGTTTCCAGACGACAAGGAACTTGCCGCCCGGCTGGCAGAAACAAATAAGCGAATGGCAATCGCAGACGCAAAACACAGAATAGCAAACGAACTACGCAAGGCCAGCTGAAAATAATTTAACCACGGATTTTTAAAAATGACAATGGAAATGAAAATAAAAGCTTTGGCGCCCTGGTTTGGGGGTAAACGCAATCTCGCATCGCAGATCGTTGAACTGATCGGCGATCATCGGGTGTATTGGGAGCCGTTTTGCGGATCGATGGCGGTTTTGCTTGGTAAGTCGCCATGCGTGATGGAAACCGTCAACGACCTTAACGGCGACCTGGTCAACCTTGCCAGGGTTATACAGGATCCAATTCTCGGTCCGAAACTCTACAGGTGGCTTCGCCGAACATTGATGAGCGAGGTGTTATTCAAAGAGGCAGCCGAAAGATATAAATCCTGCAAAAAAGTTCCGGCAGGCACTGACATCGACCGGGCTTTTGATTACTTTCTTTGCTCGTGGCTCGGACGCAATGGAGTTGCCGGGACCGCCAGTTGCAACATGTCGTTTTGTGCGAGGTACACGGCAAACGGCGGACACGCTGCCAAAAGGTGGAAATCCGTGGTGGAATCGATACCCGCCTGGAGGCGAAGGCTGGCAAACGTGACGATCATGCAGAGGGATGCGTTTGAGATTTTAGAGCGGATTGAGGACCGCAAGGGCACGGCAATTTATGTTGATCCGCCATACCTGGTCAAAGGGGCAAAGTATGTTCACGACTTTGAAAGCAAAGACCACGGGCGACTTGCCGAGCTGCTGGCAAGATTTAAAGAGACCCGGGTAATTGTCAGTTATTACGATGACCCTCGGCTTGACGAGATGTACCCGGGATGGGGAAGAAAAGAAATTATTGTATCAAAGGCGATGGCAAATCAAAGCAGTCGCGGCAGCAAAGATGTAAAAGCAAAAGAAGTCTTGCTGGTAAACCAGAAAATTCAAACGGGATTGTTTTAAATCTGTGTAATCCGTGTAATCGGCGGTTAATTTTAACTTTTTTTGAAAGGGAATTTGAAATGAAAATGAAGAATGTTTTTTTTGTTGTGTTTGGGGTTTTGGCTTTATTGCTTACCGGGTGCGGGGCTCCTGTTGAGACGGGGCATTACACAAAACTAGCCGAAATTGTTAATGAGAGTGTCGACACTCAGAAAGCGGCTGTGTCTGAAATTGTCGTTACGCTTAAGGAAACCCAGGCGGCGAATGCCGAGGTAATTGAAGCTTTAAAAGAGACTCGGTCACTTCCCGGCAAGGTTGTCGATATTCTTGAAAAGATACAGTTTGTTCCGCAAGAAAAACTTGCCCTGATCGAGACGGTTATGAATAAAGCAAGCGAACACCTCGGCGTATTACAGGCCGCGTCGCTTGAGGCTGCGAAGGTTTACGATGAGAAAGCCCAGGAAGATAAAATCGGAGCTTTGATCGATGCGGGCATTGTAGCAAATGCCGCGTCATCACCGATCAATCCGTATGCTGGACCAATAGGTGGTATATTAGCTGTTATTGCTGGCGGTTATGCAGCTATTCAACGCAAGGGCAAAGTTAGCATCGGAAAGAAGTACAAAGCCCACAAGCAAGGAGCTGCGGCGTTTATGAATAGCGGCGATACCACCTCTAATCAAGCAGATTTGCTTTACGAGAAGATCGGCAAGGCAAGGGTGGCCAACGGAGTCACTTGATTTGCGATAAAACCTAGGAGCGAACTCGCTGGCTATTAAAGCTTCACAGCCTGATCGGCGACGCTCGCAAAAGCAAGGGGTTAAATAAAAAACCCGAATCACGAATTAACACTAATGGACACGAATTTTAATTTTAACCATGAAGGGCATGAAGATCATGAAAAAGCGAATATTTAAATTTGAGCTTGGAGCACCCGTACAAGATACCATCTCTGGTTTTGAAGGTGTTATTATGGGCAGGACTGAATACTTTACTGGATGCGTGCAGTATGGACTGCTGAAAAAAGAGTTAACGAAAGATGGCAACATCCCCGACTGGATATGGCTTGATGAGGCACGTCTTTGGCAAGTCGGATCGTACGTTGAAATGGTAAACGAAGAGGTTGAGCCAGGCGGTCCGCAACCAGCAGCTCCCGAGTGTTAATAATCCGCGTAATCCGTGAAATCCGCGGATGGAAATATTGGAGCTTAGATTATGAAAAATTATCAGGTTATTTTTGTTGTTGTTTTGCTGGCGGCGGGTATTTCGCTGGCGTCGTTTAAATTTGCCGGGCTTGCCCGTTCTAAGACACCGGATCAACCAAAGATTCTCGCGAAAGCGGGTTGTGATCCTTGAGTGGCGATAACATTTAGATGCTATGATTATTGGTTCGGTTAGGATGCCGCGCCCGGGTGAGCCGGGTAAAAGCTGCGGCGCGAGGGATATCCGCAAAAGCGGCCGCCGCGGCTGACATTTATCGAAATTGTTATTAAATGTAAAAACACCACGATCAAGACTTTATTATTTTCAAAATTCACAGCGGCCGGCAACGGGTCGGCCGCATTTTTCAAAGCAAAGGAAAATTTTACATGGGAAATTTACGACGAATCACGAAAACACTTTGTCCGGCCGCTTACAAACGATCGATTGCCAAACGGTTTAAACCGTTTTGGAGTAAGCATAAAATCAGCTGGTTGTTTTCGCCGAATCAAGTATTAAATCATGGCGTGATGCTCTTGATTTTATTGCCGAAAACGAGGAATTGATTTACGAGCCTATCGAATTGGAGTTCGGGAACGTAGACGACGAAGACGAACCGGGCGACGAACCCGGCCGGTTAGCCTTGAATATCAGTTCTGGTTACACCGCCGGCTATTATAACAATTTTAAACGAACGGGAATAGTTGAGGTTTGCGAATGAGATTAGTTTTAGAGACGACGCAGGCGATGTATTTGGATATTACCGAAAGCGGTAGCGATCAGCTGAAAGTCACTACCAAGATCGACGGGATCGATAACCAGGAAATCGTCGATGCCGGGTCCGAAGGTTTAGATTTTTACAACACAAGCAACGTGCAGGTAGGGAAATTGAGGTTTCATAAATGAATGATTTAATCAACGGGATATTTGAGATTGCAGGCGGCGTCTTTTTGATGGCGAATTGCTTTAAGCTGCACAAAGACAAGCAAGTCAAGGGTGTTAGTATTTCGGTCACGGGCTTTTTTTCGGCCTGGGGTTTTTGGAATCTCTACTATTACCCGTCGCTCGATCAGTGGGTAAGTTTTATCGGCGGAATATTGCTTGTCGCGGCAAATACGATCTGGGTTTCAATGGCGATATATTACAGCATTATGAAAAACAGAGAGCGAGGCAATGAAAAAGATGGCGACGATGGCAACTTGCAAGATAAACGGCGTCCATGAGATCGAAAGCATTAAACGCCTGGACGAAGGCGACCTGGCGATCGATATTTATTTCCTGCGGATGGGTTATGTTTTCGTCGGGGTTTGTAAGCATTGCAAAGGCCGGATAATGGCAAAAGATAAACAAGAATTTAATTTTAAAGGGTAAGAACATGGAAAAAATTATTAAACAACTAAAAAAGTGGTCGTCGTGTAGTGAAGGGCTTGAGTACGCCATCAATGCAAAGGACGTGCAAACCTGGTGGGATGGTTGCGATCGCGGCGACTGGCTTTTGTGGGTATGCGGAAAACTGGCTGGGGATCCCGGCGGCGAAGCGAGAAAAAAATTAGTTTTGGCGGCATGTAATTGTGCAAGGCTGGCGTCGAAGTATGTTGCAAAAGGTGAAGATCGACCTCGACAGGTGATCGATATTGCCGAGCGATGGGCGACTGGCGATAGCGACGTGTCACTCGAAGATGTAAGAAAAGCCACCGATGCCGCCTATGCCGCCGATGCCGCCGCCTATGCCGCCGCCGATGCCGCCTATGCCGCCTATGCCGCCGCCTATGCCGCCGATGCCGCCGATGCCGCCGATGCCGCCGATGCCGCCGCCTATGCCGCCTATGCCGCCGATGCCGCCGCCTATGCCGCCTATGCCGCCGATGCCGCCGATGCCGCCGCCTCACAAAAAAATACGTTGAAAAAATGTGCTGATATTGTCCGCAAGTACTATACCTGGCAGGAAATCCGCGACGCGATTTATGCGATAAGTGAGTAGATAATGGCAAAGGAAAAACGAAAAGAAAAGCGGGCGTTAAGATCTAATGATTACATGGATGCCGCCCAGCAAGAAAGACTGATCGCTTACGTTACTAAATTAGCCAGGCATCGCAAGCTGGGATCGCTGCGGGCTTTGACTAATCAGGTTGTCGTGATCGTATTGCTTTCGACGGGTCTGCGGGCGGCTGAATTTTTGGGACTGAAAAAACGCGATCTGCCATGTTGTCACGGTAAGCCGGTAATTGACGTCCCCGCCCCGATTGCAAAAGGCAAACAACCTCGGACAGTTATAATTCCGGATTACCTGGGCGATATTATGACCAATTATATGGATATCGCCCGCAAAGGATCGAGGCCGGGATCGCTCTTTGTGGTAAATGAACGCGGCGGGGCGATGGCATACGAATCGCTTTTGTCGAAGATCAAAATTATCGGTAAAAACGTCGGTATGGATTGGCTTACGCCGCACAAATTCCGGCATACTTATTTAACCAATCTCTACAACGTCGACTACGACCTGCGTAACTGTCAAGACCAGGCGGGGCATACAAGTATCAAATCGACCCAGATATACACCAGAACGGAAAATAGGGGCCGTATGTCGCAAGTTAAGCGGCTGCCTATCACTGGCATTATGGCACAACTATCAGAGTCTATTATGCAAACTGATAAGCACGCCAAAGGGGGTATGTAAAGTGTTTAAAGCAAAGAACTTACAATCGAAAAATAAAAAGCCCCAAGGCCG
>Ga0307992_1002507_pt1 | contig 10435 bp, 10 predicted proteins | sample EllFjometagen133_FD_203162 | JGI IMG/M metagenome (GOLD analysis project Ga0307992, IMG submission 203162) | Marine microbial communities from Ellis Fjord, Antarctic Ocean - #133 | ecosystem: Environmental > Aquatic > Marine > Unclassified | place: Southern Ocean | collected 2014-10-08
AATTTTTCTTAATCATTAAATAATTTACTAGATCCAAAAGAATTTTTATTGTTGTATAAATCAAATAATTTATCACCGTCTAATGTTTTTCTCTTATTAGACACAAAAGAACTTAATCTTGATTCTGCTAAAACCATTTTTTCTTTTAATTGATAAAGAGATTCTATTAAATATAACTCTGCAGGATCAGGGTCAACAACGGACTCCAAAACTTCAATTAAAGAATCAAGAGTTTCTTCTTGTTTAACTTTACTTATTTCTTGTAGAAACATCTTTGCTAAATTTGAAACAGAACCTTGCATAATTTTGGAGTCTCCTTTTTATTAATTTGTTTCTTATTATAATAGAGGAAAATATAAAATGACAAATATTCGCCTAACATAATTATTTAATTTTATTGTAGTATATTTTAAATCCGTTTTCTCTAGGCGGATATTAGATTTGGATGAATTTATAGGTAAACTTCTTTTTAATTTGTTCTCTATCAATTAGAAGATCGGAAGTTTTTAAATTTTATTTTTGTTCTAAAAAAATTAGTTATCAATGAAATTTCTATATATATTAATTAATGAAGTAAGAATTATAATTCTTTACAAAAAATAAAGGAGATTAAAAAATGAAACGTAAATATTTTATTGCATTATTAAAAGAATTTCATATAACAATGTGGAAAGAAATTGAAGAAAAGAATATTCATAAGTATAGTACTTATATTCTACAGAACATTAGAATATTTCAAAGAGGTGATTTATTTAATGACAATATATTATTTTTTAATAATGTTAGAACAACAATTACAGATAAACAATATAGATCATTAAAACAAGCATTACATTCTGAATGTTTTATATGTGGTTATGCTAGATATAAAACAGATTTAATGGAGCCTATATGTAACCATTGTAAAGTATTTCCTGAATTTATTGGCGAAAAACAAAATTGTTTTGAAAGATGTAGGAGCTCATGAACTATTTATGAAAAATGGTTATTTGCTAAAACTAAAAGGACAAGAGTTAAATATGCAAGATTAATCCAAGATTGTTTTCCAGAAAATTAACTATCATAAAATCAAGGGAGTTAATATGTATAAAAAAGAATTTATAGCATTGTTAAAAGATTTTCATGTAGCAATGTGGAAAGAAGTTGAAGAGAAAGATATATTTAAAACAGAAACTGAAATATTTAAATATATCGAAAAGGTATGTTTATCCAACAATAGAATTATATCTTTCAATGATATTAAATATACTCTAAACGATAAACAGTTTTATTCATTGATTCGAGTTAAACGAACTGGTTGTTTTATATGCGGGTTTGCTAAATATAAAGCACTAGAAGAAAATTCTTTTGATTCAATATGTAATTATTGTAATGTTTTTCCTGATTTATCTTCAGAAAGAATAGAATTAAGATGTCTTGTTACAACTGGTGCTTACTCAAAATGGCTTAGTACAGAAAAATTAGAAGAAAAATTAGAATATATAAAATTAATACAAGATTGTTTTCCAGAAAGCTAACGGATAATATCCAGGGATTATTATGTTATTTATTAATCCCTGGATATTACCTATATTTGAATATTTAATATTTCTGTTCTTTTAGGCGGTTTATTATTTTTTTTATATGAAACTTTTTTAGTTACAGTTGTTTTTCTAGACACTATTTCCGGTTTTAAAGAGACATCTCCTATTTTTTCAGTTTCATGAAATTTTAATTCAACAAGAGGGACATTTTGAAATAAAATTGAATCTTCTGCAGCTCGGTAGAATGTTCCATTTACATCTTCTATTTCTAAAAAACATATATTGATATCATCATGATTCATAAAATTTTTAAAAATTGGAAGTTTAACAACAATTCCTTCTTTACTATTTTTTTTGTTTATTATACCTTCATATCTTCTTTCAATATTATCTTCAAAAAGAATAATTAACCAAGCGGATTTAACTAATAATATATTTGGAATATTATATTTTAATTCTTTTTCTTTATTTATATCTATTAATATCATTTTTAATTTCCTTTTTTATAATTTACTTTTTTAGTTATTATTGAAATAGCATTAATATCAACTTCATTCCTATTTATGAGAGTTGCTTCTATATTTTTATTTTCTCCTTCAAATTTAATATCAACTGGTTGACCAATAGTAAATAAAATTGTATCATGTCCAATTTTATAAAATCTATCTTTTTCCCAAACTTCTAGATAACTATTAACTTCCATTTCTTTTTGTATTATATTTTTTAAAATTGGTATATTTACATGTATCTCATTTAATTCTTTTTTTATTTCTGCTTCAAATCTATAAACTATATCATTTGGAAAGGTTAAAATTAAATTAGCTTTTTCTGCAATATCAATTTCATTAACCTTATATGTTAATGTTTTTTCTGAATTTAAATCAATTGTATTCATAGTTTATGATCCTCTTTTAAATTTATTATTCAATCCATATCATTATTTTGTTCTGAATTACCTCCTAGATCATTTATATTTTTAAGCACTAAGTTTAATCTTATCATTACATCTTTTGGTTCTATAAAAGATTGTTTAATATTTTTTGAATTTTCATAAATATCAAATTGATTGTGTCTAACATATTTTCTATGCTTTAATAAATTTATGTTATTATCACAACCAAATATTCTAGGATCAGATTGTCCAAATAAAGCTATACCTTTTATATCATAATAAGATGCTAAATGAGGAAAGAAATTATCAACTGATATCCATGTATCACATCTTTTTAATAATGATATAATCTCATCATATTTCATATCAAATAAATGTGAGTTACATTCTTGAATTATTGTTTCTCCAGTTACTCCAATTTGAATTATAGTTTGTTGTGGTATTTCTTTTTTAATTTTTTTAACTAATTCATTCCAATAAGGATAATCTTTTGGATTTATTGGATTTCCATTTCTTAACTTTCTACTATAAGGACTTATAATCATCATTTTATTGGTTCCTTTATTCCTAATACTTTCTTAACATTAGTTATTATTTGATTTTGAATATAGCATTCCATAATTGTATTTTCTATATTTAAAAAAATATTATCTTCAGGTGGTTGATAACCAGAAATTCCTGGAATAGGATCACCACCAAGAAAATTAAGAATACTATATAAATCATTACTATTCTTTGTAATGTTATTTAATAATTCTTTTGTTCTTGAAGTTATAGAATTAGATTGAAATGGTTTGCCAACTTCACCAGGTTGACCAGGTTGACCTAAATTTCCAACCTTTTCTTCTTTGTCTTTGTTCATAGATACATCCTTTCATATGCTTTCAATATTGATTTTTTCCAATCACGTTCAACCATAAATTTATAAATGTTATATTTATCTATATTACCAAGTCTTGTCTTTGCTTCTGCAATACTTATTTGTTCAATCTCTTCATTTTTAAATACATCTGGGAAACATGTAGCCAATATAATTTTTTTGTCTTCATATTTCTTTTTAATTTCTGGAAGTATTTTTAAAAATTCAATATGATCTCCTAATCCTGAATCTAATACAGCAATAAATTCATCACTATTATCTTCTAGAAGGTTATCTATATCTTCATTATTTAACCACTTTATAAATATTTTTTCATCGTCTTCCCACATTTTTTGATTTGAATTATTTGATCTGATACCACCAGAAGGTTGTCTTAAATGCCATGTAACTATATCACCAATTACAATTAATTTCCAATCATTACGAAACATTTGATGTGTAAACATTGTTTCTTCTCTATGACCAACTGGACTTAAATTATCCATATATCCATGAACAGCGGCAGCTTTTTTAAATAAGAATGAATTATGCAAATGCTCAACTTCTTTTTCTCCATTAAATTTAGACCATTGAGGATTTGCTTTATCAAAAATGTCTTTTATTAATCCAGATGTATCTCTTTCATTTGATATCTCACCAGGAACTAAACTTGTACTTGCTACAGCACCAATTTTGTCATTAGAAATTAATTTATTATATAATGTTTCTAAAACATTTGATTCCGCAAAGTTATCATCATCTAGTCTCCACAAAATTGAATGTTTTGCTTCACCTAATAATATCTGATGGTTTGCAACTTGTCCAATTCTTTTTCCAAATAAAACTCTCCAACTTATATTTTTTTCATCCAACATTGCAAACATATATAAATATGTGGGATCATTCCTTAAATCTATTTGTTGACCATCATCAATTAATATAAATTCATCTGGTGTTTTAGTTTGATTTAAAATACTCATTATAGCCATAGGTAATGTAGTATGATATCTATCTTTTGTAGATATATATGCAGTTACTTTATTGTCTGGTACTTGTTCTAAATCGTCTACTTCTGTTTCTTTATCATAACCATCCATATCTATTTTCCTTTCTCCTCCTGTTATTTGTAAGACTCCAATTCCCATACTTTTTGATGGACAACCAGGATATTCGTTTGAATCAATAAATTGCCATGATAAAAATTCATCCTTGATTTCATTCCAAAAAGTAGCTACATTACAACCAGAAGATCTGTGATATTCAGAATCAATTATATCATGAAATATTACATAACCTCCATCATTAACAAGTTCACTGAAATTAATAAAATCAGACTTAACTCCAATATATGAATGATCACCATCTATAAACATTATATCAACTTTTCCAACTGTATCCTTTACATAATTTATAAAGTCTGGATCATGACTATCACCTTGTAATTCAGTAATATATTTTTCATATTCAGAATCATTATAAACTTGTCTTCTATAATTTTTGTTGTCAGTTCCTACATATCCATGATCTTGAAATGAACCCCAATCAAATTTTAAATCTGTGCAATATACTTTTCCATTATTTGGTTTAACCATATGCGCCCATAACATAGCAGTTCCACCACGATAAGTTCCAACTTCAAGAACCTTTTTAATTTTATAACCTTTTAAAAATTCTTGAACCATCATTAATTCATATTTCTTCTGAGCAGTTGGCCAAGATGGAATAACAATATCTTTAATTTTATCTTCTTCTATTATATGATTTGGATGTTTATTAAACAAATATTCTTTGTTTCTATTATAAGTATCATCTTGCATCCATTCACTATGATGCTCAGCATGATATATTGGAAAACCACCTTCCCAACCAACCTTATTTTTTCCATATATTAGATTAGTATTTAAAGGAACTTGAGATATAGACCAACCAGTATCTAATGCTCGAATTGAATAATCAATGTCTTCAAAACCACCTGGATTAAATTTAGTATCTAATAATCCTATATCATTAACTAACTCTATTTTAATTGCAGCGCAGAAAAATTGGATAAATTCACAATCTAAATTATGAACAGGAAGTTTTAAAGGTCCAGTAATTCCAACTTTTGGATCTGAAAAAGGTTCCAATAACATTGGTAACCATTCTTTTCCTAAAATTTCAACATCTTGATTTAGAATAATAATATAACAACCATAAGAATGATTAATACTTTCATTAATTGCTGAAGTAGCACCCAATGGATTATCATACCATATATATTTTATGTTTGAGTCTAATAAATAATTACGATATTTTTTATCACATCCATTAGCAATAACTAATAACTCAATATTTGATAAATCTGTATATTTTTTAATACTATCAATACATTTTTGTAAATAATCTAAATTATCTCCATAAGCAGTAATTGTTATAGATATCTCTGGTTTATCTGGTTTATCTGGTTTATTATTCTTTGCATCCTTTACAATATTATATCCTTCTTTTATTATATCTGCTATTGATTCTTTCTTAATTCCATATCTATTATTTAAAGTAACAGCATCAAATTTTAGAATGTTATCCCATGTTTCTCCATAAAAATCATGAACAGTTCCCTCTCCTTTATGATAAAATGGAAAACTTCCAACTGCTAAAGGTCCTTCTTGTTTTAATGTTTCTTCTGGAACTTGTTTTATCTTATAACCTTTTTCCTTTACTTTCATACAAAAATCAACATCAACACCACATCTTAATTCTTCATCTAATAGTCCTATTTCTTTAAAGATTCTTCTTGGAATTATAGCACAAAAGAATACAATAAAACCATAATCTTTTTTATCCTGGTCAAATATTAAATCATTACCACCTAATACCGGAGTCATTTTAAAAGGTCCAGTTACAGCAACTTCTGGATCACTAAATGGCTTCATTAATTCTTCAACCCAATAATTCTTTTTTGATTCTAAAATTTGACAATCATCATTTAATAACATGATGTATTCACCTTTAGCTTTTTTAATACCAACATTAAGAGCCGGAACTGCTCCTAAAGCTTTTTCATGCCATGTACATCTTATTGGTATTTTTTGTTTTTGTAATTCTCTAATATATTTCTTTAAATCTAATTTAGCACCATTTGCTACAACAATTATTTCTATATCCCATAAATCAGTATATTTAATTATTGAATTGACACAATCTATTAATAAACTTGTTGACATTGTTGGTATAACAATACTTAATTTCATTTTTTATTCCTTTCTTATTCCTTTCTTATTGATTGATTTCTTTTAACTTAGTAAAATGTATAATTACTGGATTTGGTACTGAAAAATCACCGCTTGTATTTAGATTTGGAATTAATGCAGATACTCCATAATATCTTACTATTTCTTTTTGAAATGGTCTAGCTATAGAATATGGAGGTAATGTTCCATCAAATCCATCACTATATATTTCTGAAATATCAACAAATCCACAACTTTCCATTAATTTTATAAAAGATTCACCAGTCATTTTAAACATAACCCTTTCTTAATGAATGTCTCCTTCTTGTTTCTTTCCAATTCTTCTTTTCTAATGAATGTATGAATTGATTTTGTCCAGATGTTCCACTAGAACCACTTATTTCATTATTACAACTTACAATCTTTTTTTCAGCTATCAATTTAGATATTCCATTACTTCTAATCTTTTCTTCGTAATCTTGCATATATCCTCTCATTGGTCTTTTCTTTAACCAATTTCTAAATTTTATTTCTAATTCTCTAAACTCATTTTTTGATAACCATTTAGTATCTATTGTTATTCCTCCTGTTCCATCTTCTGATACTTGATAATAATCATCATAGTTATTAGACATATTAGTTATTCCATATTTATCTGGATTTTCTCCAACATCTGTTCCAGGATATGGAACAAAATTTGAAGCAAAAATTTGATCTGGGTCTGCTTCTTCTATAAATTTTTTTGTTTCATCTAAAGTATCTTTTGTTTCACCTGGAAATCCAATAATAAAAAATGCTCTTGAAGTTATTCCATATTTCTTAGCCCATTGAATGACATTATAATTATCTTTAACTTTAGCTTGTTTATTCATTCTATCAAGTATATATTGACTACCGCTTTCAGCACCAAATGATATTTGAATACATCCTGCTTCTGCTAATTTTTCATAAACTTTTTCATTATCATATCCTGCTCTTCCCATACATCTAAATTTTAAATTTAATGGTTTGATTAATTCTAATATTTTAAACAACCTTTTTTTATTAAGAGTAAATATATCATCTTGAAAGTTAATACTACTTATTCCATAATTATTTTTTATTATTGATAAATGTTTATATACAGTTTCTGGTGAACTCATTGATAGTTTTGCTAATTTATGCATTTTCGAGAGGCCGCAGAACGAACAGTAAAATGGGCAACCACGTGTTGTTAAATAAGGAATAGATTTTTGACCATCAATTTTTCTAGTATAAGAATTTATATCTATTAAATGATAAGCAGGTAAATTTATAAGAGGATTTAAGACTTCTTCTGATACTATTCTGGGAACATTATATTTTGTTAATATTGAAATTATTGCATTTTCACCAGGTCCAATAACTATATGATCTGCATAAGGAAAATCATTTGGTCTACTTGTAGCATGAGCACCACCAATAATTATTTTACAATAAGGATTTATTTTTCTACATTTTTCTGAAATATCTTCAACTATTTTTAAAGTAGATATATAAGCTGTAATTCCATAAACATCTGCGTAAGGTATTTCATAGGTTAAAACGCCGGATAAATCCAAAATTTCAACATCAAAATTGGATTTATTCAGACTTGCTGCTATGTAAAGAAGACCTAAAGGAGGATCAAGTCTATCATCCATTGAATCTGGATGAGGAGGATGAATTAATATAATTTTCACAGAGAACAATCCTTTCGCTTTTTAATATGTTCTAAAAAAATAAATAATTATCTTAAATTTTTTACAAACATTCTATAACACATGCTCTACCACCTTCGCTATTTCCAGTTCCCCAATCAATTGTACATTGATCTGCACTATCAAAAGTTATACTGTATGGATTTATAACAACTGGACTACCATCATCACTCCAACATTGAATAATAATTCCAGTAGCATTTAAATTATGGGTAACAGTCCATGTTTGATTAGCGACATATGTATTAGTATAAGTTCCACCTCCTAAACCGCTATAACCAGAAGTTCCAGAATATGCAGATATACCTGAGTAACCACTTATACCACTATATCCTGAGATTCCAGAATAAGCAGAAATTCCACTATAACCAGAAATACCTGAATAGCCACTAATACTAGAATAACCACTATATCCACTTATACCACTATGACTAGAATAACCCGAATAAGCACTAATTCCGCTATATCCGGAATAACCAGAGATTCCAGAATAAGCACTAATTCCGCTATATCCGGAATAACCAGAATAACCAGAGATTCCAGAATAAGCACTAATTCCGCTATATCCGGAATAACCACTATATCCACTTATACCACTATAACCTGAATATCCTGAGATTCCACTTATACCGCTATATCCGGAATAAGCACTATAACCTGAATATCCTGAGATTCCACTTATACCGCTATATCCGCTATAAGCACTAATACCAGAATAACCTGAGTATCCGGAATAACCTGAAATTCCACTATAAGCACTAATTCCACTATAACCTGAGTAACCTGAATATCCACTTATACCACTATAACCTGAATATCCACTTATACCACTATAACCGGAATAACCAGAGTATGCACTAATACCACTATAACCTGAAATACCAGAAATTCCAGAATAACCTGAGATTCCGCTTTTACCTGAATATGCACTAATTCCACTATAACCTGAGATTCCTGAGTGGCTTGAATATCCGCTAATTCCAGAATATCCTGAGATACCAGAGTAAGCACTAATTCCACTATATCCACTATAAGCGCTAATTCCAGAGTATCCGCTTATACCACTATAACCTGAGTAAGCACTAATTCCACTATATCCAGAATAACCACTATATCCAGAGTAAGCACTAATTCCAGAATAACCAGAATAACCTGAATATGCACTAATTCCTGAGTAACCTGAGATTCCTGAGTGGCTTGAATATCCACTAATTCCACTAAATCCAGAAATACCTGAGTATGCACTTATGCCAGAATATCCGGAATAACCGCTTATACCTGAGTAAGCACTAATACCAGAATAACCGGAATATCCACTATATCCTGAGATACCTGAATATCCACTTATACCGCTATATCCACTAATTCCTGAGTAACCTGATATTCCACTATATCCAGAATAAGCGCTAATACCACTATATCCAGAAATACCACTGATACCTGATATTCCGCTTTTACCAGAATATCCAGAAATACCTGAGTAAGCACTAATACCAGAATAACCGGAATATCCACTTATTCCTGAATAAGCACTAATACCAGAATAACCAGAATATCCACTTATACCTGAGTAAGCAGAAATTCCTGAGTAACCACTTATACCGCTATATCCTGAATAAGCACTAATTCCTGAGTAACCACTATATCCAGAGATTCCTGAGTAAGCACTTATACCACTATGACCAGAATAACCAGAAATTCCACTATATCCACTTATACCTGAGTAGCCAGAATAACCTGAGTATGCGCTTATACCACTATATCCTGAGATTCCTGAGTGGCTTGAATATCCGCTAATTCCACTAAATCCAGAGATACCAGAATAACCTGATATTCCGCTATAACCTGAGTATCCCGAGTAAGCGCTTATACCACTATAACCTGAGTATCCAGAATATGCGCTAATTCCACTATGACCAGAATAACCAGAATAACCTGATATTCCACTATAACCTGAGATACCGCTTTTACCGGAATATGCACTAATTCCACTATAACCTGAGATACCGCTTTTACCGGAATATGCACTAATTCCACTATATCCAGAATATCCACTTATACCTGAGTAAGCACTTATACCAGAACCTCCACTATAACCTGAGATTCCGCTTTTACCAGATTTTCCACTATAACCTGAGTATCCAGAATAGGCACTTATACCACTATAACCGCTAATACCCGAATAACTAGAATATCCTGAGATTCCGCTTTTACCAGAGTAAGCACTTATACCA
>Ga0307992_1002508_pt1 | contig 10434 bp, 6 predicted proteins | sample EllFjometagen133_FD_203162 | JGI IMG/M metagenome (GOLD analysis project Ga0307992, IMG submission 203162) | Marine microbial communities from Ellis Fjord, Antarctic Ocean - #133 | ecosystem: Environmental > Aquatic > Marine > Unclassified | place: Southern Ocean | collected 2014-10-08
TTTTGGCCAGAAAATAATTTAAGTAGAAAAAGTCGCAAACAGTTATTGAAGTCATCCGGGTTTTTTCTGTATAGCTCTTCGCATCTTTGTATATTCTTTTTCGAAAGATCAACAACAAATCCTCCCGACGCATTTTTAGCCCATAAATATTTTTGCCAAGCGTAAAATTTGCTAGAATCATCAAGTTGATATTCCAAACAATATTCTTCCCAGCTTTTATTATCAGTATTTTTATTTTTCATAAGGTAGATGCCTGATTTAGATGTACCCTACATCTTTCTTCTCTAACACCTTTTAAAAACAAAAAACAACCCCTATTTTTTGAGAGTTGCCTTATAAATTTATTTTATTTTTTACCATATCCACGTTGTTGTCGTTAAAAGTAAATACTACTACTTTGGTAGCTTATGTCAAGATTAAAGCAGATAAATGAGTGAAACCTAATATCATTAAATTTGTTATTAAACTATAGTATATATTTTTCTTTATCCTTTAAAATTTTAACGTTATCAAACAATTCTGGATATTTAGATGCCTCAAAAGTATGAATTGGAATTAAAACTTTAGGGTTCAAAGCTTTAGCAAAGGTTTTTAGATCTTCTATTGTAGCATGTCCACTTGTGTGAATTTGTTCGATTTTTATTTCTTTATCAGCACAATATTGCTTAAATCTATCATTTAAATATCCTTCCCACATTGAATAAATTATTTTAGATCCTGCAATATTCTTTATGCTTTTGACAAACAAAGGAAATACTGAATTATCTCTAGCTAACATAAGTATTTTATTTTTATTTCTATTTATTTCAAACATATCAATTTTTTTTGTATTATAAAAGTATAGTAACTTATCAGATACTTTTTCAGCCAATGTGGTAGCATGACTTTTTATAAATTTTACTCTTACATTACGCCAATTGAATTGAGGTATATTTTTTGATACCGTTCTAAGCTTGTCTAAGATATAGGCTGTATAAATGTCTATGACAAAGATATGACCTGTTTTAAGACAAGCCCTGTAAGCTGAAACAATTCTATCGATATTTTGAGATGAGACAAAAAGAAAAGTTATATTAGAAGAGTTCTTTAGGATCTTTTCAATTCGTTCCTCAACAGCGTTCTCATCATTATATAATTGTTTGCCACGGCCAAGCATTGAGCCTTCCATAAGTAAATAGTCTATATTTTTAGGCGGGTTTGCAATCATTTTATCAAATAAAATATTTTTTCGGCCATGACCTCTGAAATCGCCGGAATAAAATATTCTTTTGCCTTCAGCTTCAATTAAGAAAGCACGAGCATCAAAAGCTGAATGATCTACCAGGTATGAATAAATCTTAAATTCTTTGATAACAAAACTTTTAAGTTTGTCAATAGCGCTTATATTAAGTTCCCCTACTTTATGAGGGATAAAAATATTGGATATTTCAACCAATATTTTAGCACCTTTACTCATATAAATTGGAATGTCCAGATGAACATATCTTAGTAAGCCGTAGTGGTCGAGATGGGAATGTGATATAAGGATGGCATCTATTGCTTTTTCCTCGTCGCTATATAGGCCGGCTATCTTAGGTAGTAAATTTAACTTTCTTAACTCATCCAGCGATTTACCCTCTAAAACTCTGGAATCAAATGGTTTCTTATTAGAATTGACTAAAGGCATACCGAAATCTATCAGTATTCGAGATTTCTCTGTGGATAACTCCACACAACTTCCGCCAATTTCCTGTGTTCCTCGATGTATGGTTAGTTTCATATTTTTTTCAAGAAAGGATTATAATCAAGTTTTATGGAATTAGCCTTTTCTTGATAGTAGGCATCGTATAATTCAATACGGTCTTTTCCAAAAACAAAAGTATCTTTTCCTAATAATATAGTTTCTTTTTCTTTTAAGAATTTTTTATTTTGGTCGCTTGTTATCGCCACTACTGCTTCAATGATTAAATTTTCTGGAATTTTGCTTTTAAAACCAAATAATTTATACCATTCGTTGTTGCTTTTAGCTTTACGTAAAATTTGGAGAATTGTATATGCGTAAATGATGGCTTGAGACGCGGCGTGTTGGTATTCCCCAGGTTTTTTTAGCTCCCATATTGACAATCGTACCTTGTTATCTTTTCCCTTTCTTCTCGCCAGAATATCAATGTATCCGTTTCCTTTCTTTGGTTTCCCCGTATTTGCAGAAATTGGAACAGGAATTTGTAAAGGAAATTTGTTTGCAACCATGATAGGTTGAATTTGAAGCCCTGAGATTCCAAACTTTCCAGATCCTTTACACATTTCAGCTATGAATTTTGTTTCCACACGGTGCTCAGGAGTTTTTACCTTTGGAATTTCTTTTTTTTGTGAAATACTTTTGAAACATGTTCTAAATTTTTTTGCTTCTTCTCCGCGCCAAGCATATTTGCCATCTTTTGTCCTAACATCAAACCATTTTTTATTTTTTCTTTCATGTCCTTTTAATCGCAACATCACTTCTTCATTTTTAACTGTAAGCTGAGCAACTTCTTGACCTGAAAATCGCATAGAATAAATTGCCGTTACTTTAGATTTTGACTTGCTCACCGAGATGTATGTTTTAAGTGGGCTCCACTGATGAAACTCTTTTTTTGCCAATGTTGAAACGTTATTACCACAATTAAGTGCATTAGCCCAGCTGCTCAGTCTTTGATTGAAATCTAATTTATTTTGTTTCCAAATATTATCAATTTCATTTATAAGTTGCATTTTTCCCTTTATTTTTCCTCTTTTTTGGCAAACTCGCCTTTATTTATTCTAAAAAAAAAATTAGCAAAATGTTCGTCAAATTTTATAGATTTTTGTTTTTTAATTCTCATATATTTTTTAGAGTATAGACAGCTTAGTTCGTTATTATATATTTTATTTTATTTGTTTTTTAGAAAATCCAAAAGTGACTTATCTTTAGGCTGTAAATCAGATAAACAAAAATCTCCAACAAAATGATTTTTGTAAGATAATCCCTTTGATCTATCAAAGATTGCGTAATAATCTCCATTTGTAATAACTACTTGGGGGGCTCCTACTTCATGAGCGTAATGATATGCTTGTGATATAACATTCATACAATTTTTATTCAATCCCCAGTCTCGTTTAACTTCATTTACAATTAAAACTTTATTATTTTTTTGAATACTGATATCAATTCTCCCTCTTCTGTATTTGATATCAGACGTTGGCTTCCAGCCAAGAAATTGGTAAAAATTCTCTACTAAAGATTCATGCTCACGTTCACTATGGATAGGGTCTTGTCTCAATAATTGGATTTTATCTAGAAGATTTTTGTTAAACATCTTGCCTTGACCTCCGTTTTTTTTATTTGCTAATTTATTTTCATTTTTTATTGATGACAGGTAATTTACTTCAACTCCCCATAAATCATTAATTCGTTTTAAAATTTTTTCTCCATAAATATCTAAATGTTTTTTAACAACCATTTCTTCAAATAGTCCAAAACGTCCTCGACGAAAAACGTGTGTGTTGCCAAAATTCATTTTCTCTTCTATCCATTTAACATTCAAAAAATTAGGATGTTGATTCGCATCATTCCCACAACGCTTTATTCCTTTTTCAATAGAATAAAAAGCTACTTGCTCATCTTTTTTAAATGCCCTTCCAATACCTAGTACCTCGCTTAAACCAGCTTTAGCAATAATAAAGTCACCTTTTTTTACTTTATTGTAATAATTCCATAACTGATCTGCCTTTATTTTAGCTGATCTTGGCCGAGGAGATATATCTGCTTCCATAATTAATTGCTGTAGTTCGTTTATTTCCCTGTTTTTAGGGTTACCTATCAAACTACTTCCAATCGCCACTGTTTTATTTAATAAGTCATAAGACCAGATATCGTTAAAAGCTAAATCCCTTGTTTTATAGGTATAGTGTGATGTTTGTTTGCCATATGGAGTAACAACCCAGATTTGAATCATTTTTTTTCGTTAATACCCTTTTAAAAATTAAAAAAGCAACCTTTTTATTTTGAGAGTTGCCCTAAAAATTTACTTTATTTTTTACCATATCCATACTTTTGTGACGAAAACCCAATATTACTTTTTTGCTATTTTCTGTCAAGATTAAAATGCATAAATCATTGAGATTTGATCTCAATGATTTTAAAATAGAACCGTCCTCTTTTTCACGCTTATTCCTTTATTTTAGATTTAGAAATAAAATCTTCTGCTATAATCCATAATGTCTTTCCGTTTTTATCTACCCAATGCCAATTACCATTAATCCCACCCGGATTTTTTCTCTCTGGATGCAAATCCTTAAAAATTGACCATGTAAGAGAAGATATAGCATATTCGGTACCATCCTTATCCCATTGAATAGCATTGCTTTGGCCTAGCTTTCCGGTAATAGTGGCATGATATACGGGATTTTTAGGGTCGTATTTAATATAAGACGGCAACCCATTTTTAAGGAATACTTTATCGCCTTCTTTTAAAAGGCCATTTTCGATTACGATACGCATTGTGCGTGGACGATTGGATCCTCTTTCTTGTATTTTTTCTTCTTTTTCTTGAATATCAATAAGGTACTGACTAGCTTCTTTTAGAGGTATTATTATATTTGGTACTATCACAACTCTCTTTTCCACTTGATAAGGAGTAATTTTTACACATGTAATATTAACTCCAAATTTGTTGAGCCAAAGCACGGTAGTGGTAACTTGTTGTGAAAAATTCTCGGAACATAAAATAATACGTGGACGACTTGTTAATTCTTTAAACGGATCATCAATAACAAATTCAAGGATTTTACTCCTAGAAGATTCCTCGGTAACATCTATTTCTTTAAGTTTTTTCTTTTGATAGCTAATATAATAAGGGAGTAGTTTTTCTATCGTCATAGTTGAAACCATTGCAGCATATCTTACTGCTTGCAAATCTGCATAACCAGCAAAAGAATCTCTCTTAACTTCGATAACAACTAAATTCCCCTTACGATCTATAGCAAGCACATCAAGCCTGTCTTTTGCACCTTCAAAACGATCAAACTCAGTACTTACAACAAGTAGATCTTCACCTAGCATCTCAGGTGATTGACTAATCCACTCTTCGATGTGCTGTCGCTCCCAAATATTTAACCCGATAAAGCTTCCTGAGCTTACTTTGTCAATCTTGCCATAATCATTTGAAATTGAAAAGATCATATTAATTTCTCCTTTTTATGTTGCCTTAAATTTTATAGAAATCGTGGGATACAATACTCACAAAAGGGTCAACTCCCTTTTATTTGAACCGCCCTTTTTTTCATATTGCTTTGCACCGCTGAGACATCATCAACTGAATAAAAAATCATCTTGCCTAAATCCTTTGCCATTTGCAATTCAATATCAGCTCCTTTTGAACTGCCAAGATAAATAAATGCGTCACAAGCCTCTAGCCAGGGCCTGTGCCACCTCATATAATCTTTCCATTCCATTGCAATATTTGTTTCTTTAGCTTGTTTATCAACCCAATGTGTAAGATGTGGAATGTAGGGAAAATGTCCTTTTTTAAACAAAGCAAGCGCAGTATCAATAACAGCTTCAGTATTTTTTCTCAGCTCTTCCTCCGTTTCGGCAGAATATGGAGCAGCGATGTATATTTTTAAGGAATTTTCATTCATATTTTCCCTTTTTTTAAATTATTAAACCAATCACCATAATTATTTGGTTTTAATAAATCAAATGTATAAAATTGTTTTATATCTTGTTTGTATTTTTTATCAAAATTTCCCGGCAGAGGTTCCAGTAATTTTTCATTAACCGCTTTAAAATGAGCCTTTGCCCACTCCGCTTTAGCTGGTGTAGCTTCATCATCGTCTTCGTCTGATTTTATTTCCACAACTCGAATAATTGCTTCACATCCTTTATTTTGTAAACCTTCTAATGCTTCTAGGTTTTTGAGTTCATTATTTTTTCTAAGTGTAACTATATATTTGTCTAGATCAATCTTAACAAAAAAATCCGGATTAAACCCTCTTCGTATCCTATCTTTGCCTCCTTTCCAGTACTCATAATCAATAGAATAGAATCCCTTATCTGGTGACTTGATCCATGCATCCAGATATTGTGAATACTCAAGTAAACGAAAAACAAATTCTTTTTCAGGATAATGAGAAACAAGTATAGTGCTTAGAGGTGTTTTAAAAACCGAAAGATTAACAATATAAGGAGGTCTATCATCATTTTCGATCAAAGGACGTACATATTCACTATGCTTACCAAGTAATCCAGTCGAGTCAAAAAAAGCAAGTGTTTGCTGTTTGTCTGGTTTTCGGGTATTACCCAAATGCTTTAACAAAGCTTTTGTTTTTTCATCAACCTCTTCTTTATAGGATTCGCTCAGAAATGCTGTTGAATCACGACCCAACTCTCCAACCCGAACTGAGCCACGTTCTAAGTTATGTGTGCTTACAGGGACAATATTACCTTTGATATTCTCAAATACGCGTTTTTTCTTTCCACGTGGCAGAAAATTATTAAAATAAAGTTCAATCTCTTTTTTATTATCTTTCGTTAACTCCTTGTTTGGAATATCCGATTTTTCCATTGCATCCAAAATAGCATTTCTGATTTCATTTTCTTCTGGGCATCGGTTTTGTTCACCATTTCCAAAATCAAAGTGTATACCCTCATATTCTCTAGCCTTAAACCGCCGATATAGCGAATCTACTAAATAATCCACCGATACAGTCTTTTTCTTAAGTATATACTCATCCGTACCCTTAACACGCTCTATTTTGACATTTTCATTGACATCAAATTTTGTTAAAACAAGTTCTCTTGTGATAGATGTAATTTCTTTTTCCAGATTATTCTCTAACCTAACCCCTGATAAATAGTTAAGATTAAAGAGAGAAAAGTGATGCCTCCCACGCCAATTAGCCTTTTCTACTATTTTTAACGGCTCAGTTGTAATATACATATCAGCATTAGTTATAGCATCCATCAATTCCCTAATATGTGTAGCGAATTTCTCATGATTTGTTACAGTAAGCCATGGGTAGGTCATTTGGATATCCATATAAGGCACTTTTCTTGGAATCCGCAGCCCTCTTCCTATGACTTGCGAAATCAATAGTTTTGAATTAAAAATCCTTTCCTCCATAGGCACTATTTGAAATACATTATCAACATCCCATCCTTCCAAAAGTTTTCCTACAGAGAAAATAAACTCTACTTTACCTCCCACTTTTTCAGGATTTGTTTCTTCAATATTATCAAGCTTATTTTTAAATTCTGAATCAGAAATTCCAGTTATTACGCATATGACTTTCTCTCTAACCAGTTGATCTAATTCCGCATCAGAACCAATAGTACCGTTTTCTTCACGTTCCCATTTTGCTAAAAAACGTATAAATTCCTCAGTACGGTTTTGCGCACTAGAACGGGTTGGACAGTAAAAAACTGTAATTGGTTTAACTTGCTTTTTACCGTTTCGTTTGTATGCATATTTATTAGAAATTTCGATATGTTTGTTTAAAACGACAGCGAATCTTTTTTCTGTTGTCCATTGCATTTCCCCATCATCAGTTTCTGTGCTAATAATTGGATTAATGTCTTTTATATATTTTTCATTAACAGCTGTTCGAATATTGTAATCAAATATAACATCAGCAAAGTAATCATCTTGATTATAAGGTGTGCCGGTAAATCCAATGTGTCTTGTAATTTTCTTATTCTTTTTAAGAAACTGCATCCAAAGTCGTTCAGTTTTTACTTCCGAATCTTGCCCTACTCCTTCTTCTACCTCTCTATCCATTTCAAGAGTATTTCTTATGGCATTAAAGTTAAGATGTGAATAAGCATGATGAATTTCATCACCTAAAACCAACACTTCGTCAATATTTTTAAATAACGTGTCTCTAATTCCTCCTACTGAATAAATTGCATTAATATTCTCTATGGTAATGCTTCCGTCTTCGATTGCATCGTTATTAGTCAATAACTCGATGGCCTTCCCTTGATATTCTATTGGCAGACACTCATTCCATTTCTTATTATCTTTAAAATCCTGGAACTTCTCGCGAAGGCCCTCTTCAATAATTGTAGATGAAGGTCCTAATACTAATACTCTTTTAGTAAAACCCATTACAAGGGAAAGGTAGGCAACTGCAAACAAAACCCATGATTTTCCAGTTCCTGTTGCCATATGTACAACCCCTGAAATTCGATCAGCAAGCGGCAAATGACCAAGCATAATTTCTTCAGAACCAAAGCGCTCTCTAATGTGCTGTTTGTTTGCAAAATTTTCCTTAGCCAAATCAGCTGTATTATTATAACCTCCACCCCATAAATAAATCATAGTATGCTTGATGGCCTGGTATTGATACTCTCTTCCAGCGGTAATTGTATGCACATACTCTTCAATATCAGAAAAACGAAATTTTTCATAACGGCACTTACGAAGATTAATATCCAGAGTGTGCTCGGAAAGATTTAGTTTCTCTATAGTGCGAATCCTTCTTGTGGTTCTTCTTGGTGGCATAACTACTCCAAATTGAAAGGTTTAGATTCGTTGCCATGTTTATCAATAGCAATTAGGCCAACGCTTTTAGTAAGGCTTATTTCAACAGAACCGTCTTCTTCGATATCTTTAGCGAATACGGTTTTGTCCATGTCAAAAGGCTTATTTGGTTCATAATCCAAGTCAACCAAAAGCATAGCAAGTCCGGAGAAACCCTCAAAACGATTTCCTTCTTTATTTAATATCTTTGATTCAAATCTAACAATCTTAAGCCCTCCTTTCGTACGACTAGCGAAAAAATTTACGTTCTCATTGAAATAAAAAGCTGTTGAAGTGATAAGATTATTCACATTATCTTGTGAACTGGGTTGTTCTTGTAATCGTAGATTTCGAGAAATGTCTTCAAGGACCTTATATGGAAAAGTTTTTATTAAGAAGTGAACATCCTTGCCGTCTTGGTTTTTAATGATAGTATCACTAATATTTGTGCATGACTCCGGGGTAATGATATAATACTCACCTTTGAGTTTTCCCCCAGACTGATTAATAATGCCTTGTAAATAAGGTTCATCAATTTTAACTTCTTTTAAGAATTCATCATCCCATACGGGATAAACTTCAACCGGATTATTATCCTTAGCGGTATAGATATTGGCAAGTTTATATTTTTTGGCTTTTTCTTCATTGCGTGCCAACTGAAATAGTCCAAGGACAAAATCAACATAAGCATCTTTGTGCTTGCGAAGATCCATAATATGCGAGAAATCATATGCTCCGGATGAGATAATGCAAAACGGTTCAGGATTTTTTTTATATGGATCTCCTTTTTTAACAATGACCTTTCCAATTTTATCCTGAGCGTCTATTAATGCCTTTGATTCATTAATACGTAATAAGCGCCTTTGCATGGTATAAATAGCATGTTTTCCAAAATCACAAGCAATCCAACGACGACCTAATTTCTCAGCAACTGCAACTGTTGTACCAGATCCAGCAAAAAGATCAATTACTAAATCGTCTTTATCTGTATGGTTCTCAATTATTCTATGTAATAGACCCTCTGATTTTTGGGTGCGATAATTTAAATATTCTTTTGACCCGCTTATAAAAGGTTTTGTTCTATCTGAATCCCATACGTCTCTAACTCTAACATCACTGTAATATTTTTTAAATAATTTTTCTTTATACCTATCATCAACTGGAATGTCAGAATTTATTTGTTGAATTATTTTGTCTTTATCTCTATTATCCAAAGATGCAGGCTCAATATATGCTGTATCTCTAAATGACTTTTCATACCATATTCTTTCCTTTTCCAATTTAGGATAATAGGAATCTCGAGAATACCAAAGGATAGTCTGGTGTTTGCGTGCATATGATGAACTACTTATTCCTTGTATGCGGTAGCCGTATATTATTTCATTAATTAAGTGCTGTTTTCCAAATATCTCATCGCAAACAACTTTTACATAATGAATCGCTCTATAATCTAAATGTATAAAAATACTGCCGTTGTTATGTAGTAATCCCCATAGATAAACTAGACGCTCTCTAAGAGCTTCAATAAATTCAGCTGTTGCTACTTTATCCGAATAGCTCTTCTCCCCTTCTTTTCCTTTAAAATCTTGCAAAGAAGCAAACGGAGGATCAATGTAAATTAACTTAACCTTCCCTTTTACTTTATCTTTTGTTAACGGATCTGTATTATTATAGCAAGTTTTTAAAAATTGTAGATTATCCCCCTGAACGATAAGATTACGCCATTCATTTTTCTTTATTTCACCAAAGCAACGCACGGTTTGTAGTGGAGCTGCACCAATGCCTGCCCCCGCCTCTGCTAAAATAGCGGCTTTTGATCTTTTTCCAGCATATTCTAATGTTGGTATTTTGGCGCGATCAAGAGCATGTACATCAAATTTTTCTGCTGTTCCAGGAAAAAGCTTAGGTAAAAGAT
>Ga0307992_1002509_pt1 | contig 10429 bp, 7 predicted proteins | sample EllFjometagen133_FD_203162 | JGI IMG/M metagenome (GOLD analysis project Ga0307992, IMG submission 203162) | Marine microbial communities from Ellis Fjord, Antarctic Ocean - #133 | ecosystem: Environmental > Aquatic > Marine > Unclassified | place: Southern Ocean | collected 2014-10-08
TTACCCCTGCCATTACAGCAGGAGTTCAATTCCTGAAAGCTCTGCTATATAAGAGTTTAACAATGGTTGTGGGATTGTCAGCCTGCAAAATGTAGCCTGCCGGCGTCGTATCCAGATCTGAATTGATGGGAAATCGAAAGTTTGACAGTTAAATGTCAAAGGTCGAAAGTCAGAGCCAATATCTCCTCTGGCACTAATTTTTATACGATATAAAAGCTGGAACCGGAAATTTCGTTCCCCAATTTCGACCTGCCGATTGCGGGTTACAGTCGGGAAGACGAGAAATCCCATACCCCTCTTTGACCACAAATCCATCACAAATAGGGTATGTATGCAAAAAGAGTATCTTGTTTTGCTGTGGGTTCGGGATTTCTCGCTAAAGCTCGAAATATGGTAATCGGGGGATATTGGAAGTGGGATCAGTCCGTATGTTACTGGGTTTTTGGTGTTGTTGGGACTGGAATCCGGACAAAGAAGCGATTGCCCCTTGGTTCATTCGGTTCAACCCAGACAGTAGCCTGGTGTGCAGCTGCAATTCGCTTCACGATGGCCAGTCCCAGTCCTCTACCCTTTTTGTCAGCATTGTTGATACGCATATTGCGTTCAAAGATAACTTTGCGATCGATTTCCTGGATGGTTGTACCAAAATCATTCACCGAGATAGAAACTGTATCTTTTTCTATTTCCGCGTTGATGATAATTTTTTTGCCTGACTCGGCATATTTGATAGCGTTACTGATGTAATTTTTAAAAACCTCACTGATCAAAGGGTTGGCATAAATTACAACCTGTTCAGGTACATTGATTTCAACTGCTAATGAAGCCATGTTCAGACGGGCAGAGAATTCATCAACAACCTCAGTAAGTAAGGTATACAGATTCAATCTATGGAGAGGAATACTCTCACCAAATGTCGCCTGTGTGAGGAGTGAGGTTTCGTCGAGGACTTTCAGTAATCTTTGAGATGTGGAATGCAGTACATTTAAAACCTCATTGTCGGGCATTTCTCGAACAGCCAATTCTGACATACTGAAGATGACGCCTACTGGATTCTTCAAATCGTGGGTGATGATGTCCAGCAGCAATTCTCTCAGTCCGTCTGATTCAGCCAATCGCCTTTCAGATTCTTTGCTTTCGGTGATATCCTGGGCACAGCCCCTCAAAAAGTCTGACTCGCCATCCTCCTGCTCGGGTATGTCGATCTCCTCGTGAATCCAACGAATACTCCCATCGGATCGGATGATTCGATAATCAGTTCTTTCTGGCGCTTCGGATTGCATTTCCTGCTTAAATAGTTCAATATCATTTGGATGAACCCTGCTCAGGAAGGTGTCAATTGAAATCGGTTTTTCCTCATCAATATCAAATATCTGATAAAGCTCAGAAGACCAGACCAGGACCTTCGTTCGAAGACCATAATCCCAACTCCCAATGTGAGAGAGTTGCTGTGATATCAATAACTGGGCCTGCTTTTTGCGCAATTCCTTGTGCTTATTTTTCAGATCTTCAGCAGTCTTGGCCCTGACCAGGGCACCCCCAATCTGAGTGGCCAGCGTCTGCAGTTGGTTGAGGCTCTTTTCTGAGTATTTATCAAAAGTGTAACTCTGAGCAGTCACCTCACCGACTTGTAAATTATCCCACACAATGGATGCATACATGAGGGATGCACTCTTTCTGGCAACCTCGCCAAAGGGACGGTTCATGAATTTAGTCTTGATTTCAGCCGGTGTACGATTGACAAGGTGGGGCTTTAGCATCCCTTTAATACTATCGGGGTCCAATTTTTCAAAAGAGGTTGAAAGGGGCTTAAAGATGGTGGGAGTCGTATCTCCTTCCAGGGTATCCTCAGTATGCAGACCCCGGTTGATTCCATTAATATGATCGATATAATTAATTGAGATGGCATCAGAATCAAAGAAGCTGCGTATCTGTTTGGCCCCGGCCTTGGCAATCTCTTCCATATCCATAAACGTGCTCAGTGTATTGGCAAGCTCGCTGGTTAATTTCTGAAATCTTTGGCTTTCTTTTAACTCTGAAATATCTCGCCAGACAACATACAAGGTCATATTATCTGTTTCATGAGTTATGGCAGTTAACAATACTTCGACAGGAAGAACCTCGCCGTTGGCTAGAAGATGATTCCATTCAAATCGGTTACTTCCGTTCTGGTAGGCCAAATCCATCAGCTCATCTGCCTTTGCCAGCGAAGGTTGACCATCGGGCTGAAATTCGGGTGAAAGAACCGAGGGGTGAGTGTTTAGCACTTCTGCTTTGGTTTTATATCCAAGCATATCCACGGTAGCCTGGTTACAGTCAACAAACAAGCCATTATGAATGATCAGACAAGCATCAGCCGATTTTTTGAATAATTCTTTATATTTGGAAACCATTTTGTGTCCTAAGCCATGTTCAATTGCGTATTCTGATCTAATATTCTTAATAAGTTGACTTTTCACGCACTCAACTTGTTGTTATCAGCCAGAAAGTATGGGTAATTCTAGCAATCAAAAGGTCTTTCTACGGATTTGTCGAAGGTCAAAGGTCTGAAAGTCTAAAAGTAGGGTGTAAGCAGGTGCAGGGTAGGGAAATGGAAAGAAAGAAGGTAGAAAATTGTGAATTATGAATTATGAATTATGAATTGAAGGTAGAAAGTAGGAACCCAATTTCCATGAGTTCCTATTGTAACATATGTCGCTAACCTAGTCCACGTTGCGAGTTTACTCTATTTCGACTGATAAGGAGAAATCCCATATCGATCCTTGACCACAAATCCATCATACATAGGTTGATTATGTAAATGTGGGACCTCAGTTGACCAGCGTACCGGGATTTCTCGCTAACGCTCGAAATGTGGAAACCGTGGTTTCCTGGTTAGGGTTATTCCCCTATATATTCAACAAAATCATTGGAGTATTTATAGTTTCCACACTCACTCATACCCGAGGTATCGAATACCAGCTTATGACCTTTTTTATCGACCCAACCTATGATTTTGCCAGGATTGCCTACAATGAGAGCGAAAGCAGGTACATCTCTAGTGATGACAGCCCCAGCGCCGATGAAGGCATATTCACCAATGGTAGAGCCACATACGATAGTGGCATTGGCACCAATTGAGGCACTTTTCTTGACAAGCGTCTTGACATAAAACTCAGTTCCACGCTGGGGAAATTCTGAGCGGGGACGCTGGATATTGGTAAATACCATGGAAGGTCCACAAAAAACATAGTCCTCCAGCTCAACACCTTCATAAACCGAGACATTGTTCTGAATTTTAACGCTATTGCCAATTCTCACATTATTGCCCACATTGACATTCTGTCCAATAGAGACGTTTTCACCGAGAGATGATCCTCCTTGAACATGTGAGTAGTGCCAGATTTTAGATCCCTTGCCCACCGTAACTCCGGCATCTACTTCACTGGTGGGGTGAACGAAAAAATCAGGGGATGTGGGAGTGTTTTCACTTGCGGTCTCCTGCCCTTCTCCCTGAAGAGAATGAGTCGCTTTTTCCAGAACTTCTAGAACATCAAAAGCATTCTGACCATCAGCGATCTCAAGTTTTGAACCATCGAGATGATCGATGAAATACTGAATTTCATTGGTGAGGGGAAAACCCTTATCATAAGGAATCACCTCTGTGGGACCATCACGTTTAATAGGCTCACCCTGCACCCAGTCAATGCCCTTTTCATAGAAAAGAATTTCTTTATCCTGCGAACTATCCTCAAATGAAATCATCCCCTTCGATCCAATCATGACCATTCGATGTTCCTTAAAAGGGTGCAACCAACTGACAAAGATATGCCCAACCACATTATTCGGGTACGTAAGGGTCGTCATGGTGGTGTCATGGATACCGGGTTGGAGGAATGCTCCTCCCCGACTGACAACTTCAATGGGGTTTGATCCAATGAAATATTCAAAAATAGAGATATCATGGGGAGCGAAACTCCACAGGATATTTTCCTCAGTTCGTACCGTACCCAAATTCAGGCGATTGCTGTAGATATACTCCAACTTACCAATCTTTCCTGAATCAATCATCTCTTTGATCTTGATGATGGCGGGGTGAAAAAGAAGGACGTGTCCGACCATGAGATTCACATTGTGTTTGATAGCTAAATCTCTTAAGGCACCTGCTTCTTTGGTATTCAGAGCGATGGGCTTTTCGATGAGAACGTGCTTGCCTTGCTCCAACAGGTAGGAACCCACTTTAAAATGTGTTTCAGCTGGCGTAGCTACCGTAAAACCGTCAAATTCATCCAAAGGAACATCTCGAACACTGTTGAAAAGGGTCGCTTCCGGAAATAAAGTTTTCAACTCCTCACGACGATTTTCGCGGGATTCTACGATTCCGGCTAAGGCACCTAGATTCTTGAGCGTCTTGATATGATTGGTTCCCCATCTCCCCGCTCCAACAACACAGATTTTTTTCTTAATATCCATAAACTCCTCAGAATAAATAGTTTAGTGCAAAAATAAATATACATCGCTGATGTTAGTCGAAGGTCGGAAAGTCAAAAGTCGAAGGGGCCAGGGGAAAATCGGGGTTAAGAGCGTAAATGTTTTGATAAGGCTGAGATTCCTTTTGAAATGCTCACCGATTTTTCTCGCAAATCTTTTGACTTGTTCGAATCAATATAGTTTAGATCCTCGGCAAGGTATAGCATACTTCGGACTTCTCCACAAGAGGCTTTTGCTATATCCAAAAATCTCGCAAAGTCTTTGTCGGAACCTCGTTCAAAACCTTCGGCAATATTATTCATTATAGAAACCACTGCTGTTTGGATCTGATTCCTGAAACCCCAGTCTTTTGAGCCGGCTGGATCAGAATTGATGGACTGATAAATGAGCTTGACGAAATCTCGGGCTTCCTGCCAAATCCGCAAATCTTCAAACTGGCTAACTTTCGACATTCAGACTTTCGCCCTTCAGACCTTCGACTTTCGACTTTCGACTTTTCGACCTTCGCCTAACCCATCAAAGTTTCGCATACTTTTTCGATATCCGCCGTTTCCATATACGGATAAAAGGGCAAGCTGAAAATTCGCTGGCTCATTTCTTCACTAACTGGGAAATCTCCATCCTTGTCTGAGAGATGACCAAAGGCCGTCTGTTGATGCAGGGGTTTAGGATAGTAAACCGCTGTAGGAATTCCAGCATCTTTCAACTTGGCCTGTAGAGCAGCTCTATCTTCAGCATCATTGGCAAGAATTGAATATTGAGCCCAAGCACTGCTATATCCATCCTTAACCTGAGGGGTAACGACTCGATCTGAGAGCAAACTGTTGTACTTGTTTGCCACTTCATTGCGCAATTTCAGCTCGTTGGGGAAGAGTGTGAATTTCTCCAGAACAATGGCAGCCTGGAGGGTATCCATGCGACCATTTAGACCAATCCTGATATTGTCATATTTGTCGCCACCCTTACCATGCACCCGTACAGATACTAATTTTTCATACAGTTCATCATCATTTGTAAAGATGGCACCACCATCCCCATAGCACGCCAGGGGTTTTGCTGGAAAAAATGAGGTAGCAGCAGCATCGCCAAAACTACCTGCCTTGCGATCATCAATGTGTCCACCAAGACCCTGAGCAGCATCTTCAAGAATCTTAATATCGTACTTCTTTGAGATGAGTTCAATGGCAACATGGTCTGCAGGATGACCAAATAAGTCAACTGGTATGATTGCTTTAGGATTCAGCTCACCTGCTTTAATGACTTTATTAATGGCAACATCAAGAAGTTTTGGTGAGATATTGTAGGTCTTGGGATCAATATCAACAAATATGGGTGTAGCACCTAAAAGTTGTATGACTTCAGCAGTAGCGATAAATGTGAAGGGAGTGGTAAAAATGGCATCACCAGGACCTACATCCCAGGCCATAAGAGGCATGAGCAAGGCATCTGTTCCAGAGGAACAACTCACACAGTGCTTCACCCCAACATATTCAGCCAATTTAGCTTCCATTTCTTTCACTTCAGGTCCCATGATGTATTTACCATGAGCTAAAACATCTTGAATTCTCTTATCCAGGGCTGGTTTGATCAGACTCTGTTGTTTCGCCAAATCAATAAACTGCATTTCAACTTTCCTCATTTTATATATCAAAAACTTTAGTTACACGCATCATACTCATTCACCTGTGCAAAGTTCAAACCAGGTAAGCTAAAATTATACTAAATCTTGAATTTCTAATTGATCCAAATCCTTTAAAAAAATATCAGCAGTCATTCGCAAATATCATTCCCAAAGACGCGTATTTTAGCATTTTGTAATTGATTGTCTGTGCTGTGCCTCACGCCAAATGCTCTTGAAGTATCTCAATAATTTTATCTGATGAATGACCATCCCCATAGTGGTGGTTCCAGCCCTTTGGCTCTGGGAAATTTTTGGACAAGATGGAGATCTTCTCAAGCTGATCTCCCACAATATAATTCCACCCATCTCTCACTGTTTCCACCCATTCGGTTTCTCCACGTACGGTGAGGCAGGGTGTTTTATGTAAATAAGCTTCCTTCTGAACCCCGCCAGAATCGGTGATGATCATATTAGAATATCTCTCAAGCATCATCATATCCAGATATCCCACTGGATCAACGATACGAATATTCCCATCTGTTTGGCTGATCAATTTTTCAACGCGATCTCTACTACGCGGGTGAACAGGAAAAATAACTGATAAATCGATGCGGGAAACTTCCTTCAATATTGACAGCAAGCGATCATCATGATCAGCATTTGAGGGTCGGTGAATGGTCATGAGCAGAAACTTTTCTTTCTCAAGATTCAATTGGTCTAATATGCTTGATCTTTGTTCTGCAACCATGGTATAGGTCATTAATGCATCTACCATGACATCACCTACGATATGAATTCCTGAAGAAATCCCTTCCTGTTGAAGATTCTCCTCTGCAACCACGGTTGGCACAAACAACAGGTCTGAGAGTACATCTGTAACCACCCGGTTGATCTCTTCAGGCATGTCTCGGTTATAGGATCTCAGGCCAGCTTCGATATGGGCAATTTTTATATGAAGCTTTGCTGCAGCCAAGGCCCCGGCTAGAGTTGCGTTCGTATCACCAAAGACGATGATAAAATCTGGATTTTCTTTGACAAGAATCTTTTCAATGCCAATAAGTGAATCAGCAGTCTGTGAAGCATGGGTTCCTGACCCTACACCCAGATCATAATCTGGTTTGGGAATCCCCATTTCCTCAAAAAATATCCGTGCCATATTGTCGTCGTAGTGCTGACCGGTATTCACAAGAATTTCAGTATGTCCGGCCGCTCGCAGCGCTTTTGAGACAACCGAAGCCTTGACGAACTGGGGACGGGCACCGATGATGGTCACGATTTTCATATTATTTGTATCAATTCATTCATTTTTTTATGAGTCAGCAGTTCTACTCATTGACAATAACAAAGTTTATTCTGCCGACTAATTTAAATTATTGCTTGAACATCTATTTGATCCAGATCGGTTAAAATGATGTCAGCTGTCCCCTTTTCATAATCTGAATCAACCCCGGGGAAATGTCTGAGCTTACCTTCTGTAGCTCTCTCATATAAACCCTCAAAATCACGGTTCCGGCATTCATCAATGGCAGTATCGATGTATATTTCCTTATAACGTTCTGACCCGATAATTTCTTTCACCTGCACCCTGGTTTCCCGGTCTGGTGAAATAAAAACAGCAATGACAATGATGCCCTGATCATTCAGAAGTTTGGCCATTTCAGCAACTCGACGCAGATTTTCATCTCGATCAGCCTTATCAAAGCCTAATTCCCGATTCAATCCAGACCTGAGCATACTGCCATTGAGAACGATCACGGTCTTGCCAAGATCAAACAGATGGCGCTCCAATTCGTAGGCTACTTGATTCTTACCAGAGGCGTGCAACCCCGTAATCCAGTAGGTCTTGGGTTTTTGTGATAAGTGCTGTTCGCGTTCCTCCAGGCTCACCTTGGAACGATCTGCTTTTTTACTTCCCGTGTGGGCAATCTGTGATGGCAACTTTTCTGGATTAACGCGATTAATAATCATGCCTACTGCACTGGTATTATGAGTCAGTGAATCAATAAGAATAAAACTACCAGTTTGACGATTTTTTTGATAGCTATCAAAAAGGAGAGGTCTTGAACTGGTGAGGACGACTCGCCCAATCTGGTTTAATTGAAATGGTTCCGCATCCGTTCGCTTCAACGTATTCACATCAATCCCATAGCGAATAGCATCAACTCTGGCTTTCACCTTCTGAGTAGTATGTTTAAGTAGAAATTGCTTATTCAAATCCAGGTCAGCTTCATCCATCCAGACCAGCATGGCTTCAAAATGTCTTTCAACATGGGGTTGATTATTTTTACGGACCAGCATATCCCCACGGCTCAGATCAATTTCATCCTCTAGAGTCAACATGACACTTTGGGGCGGGAAGGCATAATCGACACTTGTGCCCATACTCTCAATTGATTTCACCCTTGTTGATTTCCCTGATGGCAGCGCTACTACCTCTTCGCCTCTTCGGATCACACCGGATGCTACTCGTCCTCCGAACCCTCTGAAATCCAAGTTGGGTCTCGAAACGAGTTGGATGGGGAAACGGAAATCAACGAAATTTCTATCACCGGATATAGAGATTGTCTCTAAGAGGTTCATGATGCTCGGTCCATGATACCAGGGCATATTCTCACCCCGATCCACGATATTATCACCTTTAAGTGCTGACAAAGGAACAAACTGGATATCTGGAATGCTTAGACGTGTTGTAAAATCCAGATAATCCAAACGGATTCGCTCAAAGACACCCCTCTTGTATTCAACCAGATCCATTTTGTTAACCGCTACAATAACATGCTTGATGCCCAATAATGATATCAGAAATGAGTGCCGTTTGGTCTGAGTTATCACTCCTTTTCGGGCATCAATAAGTACGATTGCGAGATGGGCTGTAGATGCACCTGTGACCATATTGCGGGTGTATTGCTCATGACCGGGTGTATCAGCAATAATAAATTTTCGTTTCGAAGTAGAAAAATAGCGGTAAGCCACGTCAATGGTGATCCCCTGCTCCCGTTCTGCTTTCAAACCATCCAGAAGAAGGGCATAATCGATTTCTTCACCGGCATTCCCCACACGCTTAGAATCACGTATCAAGGCATCCAGTTGGTCATCATAAAGACGTTTTGAGTCGTTGAGCAAGCGCCCAATCAGGGTGGATTTGCCATCATCTACTGAACCAGCGGTGAGTAGCCTGAGGAGATCTTTTTTTTCGTCCTCAGCGAGGAAATCTTCGATTCCTCTGGTTGGGAGGTTTGGAAGTTTGGATGTTGGGGTGGGGGGAGAGGTCATCGTCAGGCTTTTACTTTTGATTTGAGATAATTCCGGAATTTGTAGAGTTTTGCGCGGATCAACTCAAGGTCTTTTAATATTTCAACGGAGCTTATGTATTCGAGGTTTTGAGAAATCAAAATTTGAGTTTCGAGTTCGGATAAAGAACCAAGACTGATATTTAAAAAATGGATATACTCCTTATTGGTACCTCGAGCAGCTCCTTCCGCAATGTTGCTTGGAACAGAAACTGCGGCACGACGCATTTGAGAAATCAGGCCAAATCTTTCAGAATCAGGATAATTTGCAGTAAGCGAGTAAATTTCAGTAACCAGAGTAATAGATTCCTTCCAGACATCAAGGTCTTTATGAGTAGCCATTATCGAAGCCCCCAACATCCCAACATCCAAACTTCCAAACCTCTCAATTAAAAATACCCCTCCCGTTTTTTCTGCTCCATGGAACCATCCTGGTCAAAATCGATAACTCGGGTGGTACGTTCAGATTTAGTTTCTGTCATCATTTCTTCGATAATTTTTTCGATTGTATCTGCTTCTGATTCAATAGCACCCGTTAGCGGATAGCAACCAAGTGTTCTGAAGCGTACTGTTCTTATCTCTTTCTTAGCTGACAATTCTGGCGGCATGCGATCATCATCAACCATGATCAGTTGGCCATCCAAATCAACGACTTCCCTGGGTTTGGCGAAGTAGAGAGGCACAATGGGTATGTTTTCCTGGCGGATGTATTGCCAGACGTCCAGTTCTGTCCAGTTTGAGATTGGAAATACTCGGATGCTTTCTCCTCGATGGACTTCAGTATTGTAAAGGTTCCATAATTCAGGGCGTTGATTTTTGGGATCCCATTGATGAAAACTATCACGGAAGGAAAAAATGCGTTCTTTGGCCCGTGATTTTTCTTCATCGCGACGAGCGCCACCAAAAGCCGCATCATATTTGTGGGTATCGAGAGCCTGGAGTAGAGCTTGTGTCTTCATGGTATCGGTGTGGATTTTACTGCCGTGGGTAAAGGGTCCAACCCCTTGTTTGACACCCTCTTCATTTTTATGAACAATGAGATTTATATTAT
>Ga0307992_1002510_pt1 | contig 10426 bp, 22 predicted proteins | sample EllFjometagen133_FD_203162 | JGI IMG/M metagenome (GOLD analysis project Ga0307992, IMG submission 203162) | Marine microbial communities from Ellis Fjord, Antarctic Ocean - #133 | ecosystem: Environmental > Aquatic > Marine > Unclassified | place: Southern Ocean | collected 2014-10-08
CAGAAACAGATACGTAAATTACAAGAAGAAAAAGTTGAGCTACAAAACGAGTACATTGAGAAAGATCTTACTGGGATGACCAAAAAAGAGATCCAAGCTTATGCTATGACGTTGCCTGAGATTCCAAATCATCTGTGGGAAATTATGCAGACACAGGGTTTTCAAACTGGTTCTTCAGTATTTGGTAACATTGACAATCCATCAGATATTGACTGGGTCGTTGATATACCAGCTTATGCTTTCCTCTATGCTCCATGTGCTGTGCCTTGCGGTAAGATAAATCAAGATTACATAGATGATGATACTGCAGACTTTGTTCCACTATATGCTAACAGAAATGGTCAGTTATACAATATCATTTGTATTGGCAACGGACTTAAGCTTGAAGCTTGGAGACAAACTACTGATGTGTTGCGGCATTGGTGCACGCTTACAGGACTTAAAGATGCTATGCGGACTAAGTGGAAAAGAGTAAGACTGTTCAGGGCTCTCACTGATATTCTTGAACCTGTGAAACCCTTATACCCTCATCAGAAGCCGACTGCACATGAGGCTTTACAATATGACAAGTGCTCGGAGTGTGGTCGCGAAGCAAACAACTTCACCTGCAAGTCTGCTAAAGATTTTTACAAAACAACAAGTGTCTGTGAAAGATGTCAGGAGAATGCTAATGGGTAAATGCCTATGCGGTAACCCTACTAGAACTATAGTAGATAAAACAAAGACAAGTGAACGTGTGACTATACCACAAAAAACCTGTGGTCATAGTCACGGCTTTTTGTATCTGTTTCCTGCATTTGAAGCTTCAGATGGCCTATGTAAAAGATGCTATGAAGCAGAGAAACAAAAAGAAAAGGACCAGAAGAAATATGACAAACTCTGATAAACTTTACATAGATTTCGAAACCTACTCAGAGGTCGATATACGAAAGCATGGTTCCATGCGATATGCATCAGATGAGTCAACTCAAGTTATCTGTCTTGGATACGCATTCAATAATGAGCCTGCAGAACTATGGACACCAGATCAAGATTTCCCGTTACGTATTATTGTGCACATAAACAAGGTTAAAATGGTGTATGCCCACAATGCTATATTTGATTGGAGAATTTGGAACTTAGTGCTGTGGGAAGACTTTGCTATACCAAAGCTACGTCTTGAACAGTGCATAGACTCTATGGCTCTCTGTCAAACTTACACTATTCCTGCGTCGCTGGCTTTTGCTGGTGCTGCACTTAACATTAACTTACCAAAGTTGGAGTCGGGGGTGCGGTTAATCAACAAGTGCTGTAAGCCAGATAAGAATGGTGATCAGCCAATGCCCTGGGACAATGAGATGGTGTTCAAGGAACTCTTCATGTACTGTAAGAGAGATGTAGAAGCAATGCGTGAGATCGTTAACACATTACCCAGAGATACCTTAATACCTATAGAACAAGAAGTGTGGATGCTTACCGCTCGTATGAATGAGTTAGGGTTACCCGTAGACATAGAAGCTGTCAAGGCTATTCTATCTTATCTGGGTAAGTATGTTAAAGATAAGATGAGTATGGTTAGTACTATCACTGGAGGAGAGGTACAAACTGTTAATCAAATAGCTAAGATACTTGAATGGTGTAAAGGGCAAGGAATAGAACTGCCTAACCTACAAGCTGGTACCTTGGAAGAAGCTTTAGCGAGTGATATTTTACCGTCCCAAGTTCAAGAGCTATTGCAGTTGCGGCAAGAGTTGGGCAGGACCTCTACAGCTAAGTTTAAGAAGATCAAAGAGTTGGAGTACAATGGTTGGGTGCACAACAACTTACAGTATCATGGTGCGGGTCCTGGTAGATGGGCTGGTCGAGGATTCCAGATGCAGAATCTGCCTCGTGCAAGTGTGCCTAACCCAGAAGATTATATTAAGGCTTTCATGGACTGCGAGACTGTAGAAGACCCTGTTACAATAGGTAAAGCTCTTATACGCTCTATGGTGCTAGCGCCTCCTGGTGAGACCATCATATGCTCAGATTATCATTCTATAGAGAATCGTATTTTGGCATGGCTTGCTGGAGATGAAGTAACTCTACAAGGCTTCAGAGAAGGTCTTGATCAGTATGTCGATATGGCTGCTACTTTGTATAATATATCGCATGACCAAGTAACTAAGGATCAGAGACAATTCGGTAAAGTTATAATCTTGGGTGCGGGTTATCAAATGGGTGCAATCAGATTTCAAGAAGTCGCAGCTGATTGGGGTATCACCTTAGAGTCACACGAAGCTAAGTTTGCCATAGATACGTACCGAGAGAAATACTACTTGATCAAGAGACTCTGGAAAAGATTACATAATGCTGCTATAGAAGCCATTATGACTGGTAAACGGCAGACATATCTTAAGATAACCTTTGGTACGGCTACGGTTAATGGTGTAAGATGGTTAGCTATGAAACTACCTTCTGGTAAAAGCGTATACTACATGCACCCTTCTGTAGAGAATAAGTTTATTCCAGGGTATGAGTATATGGGCGAAGTTCCCACTATCACACACTCAGGCATTAACCCATATTCTAAAAAGTGGGGCCGATTAAAGATTACACCAGGTAGGCTCACTGAGAATGCAACTCAGGGTACCGCACGCGAGGTTATGGCACAAGGCATGCTTAATGTGCAGGAGTACATGCCAGAGATTAGATTAATATTATCAGTTCACGATGAGGCAGGAGGTTTAGTATCTACCCAGCTAGCTACTAAGGAAACTATGGCTAGGTTTAATAATCAGCTATGTGACATTAAATGGGCTGAAGATTGTCCTTTAGCAGCTGAAGGATATTTCTCTAAGCGGTATAAGAAGGGGTAAAATATGATTGATGGTTTTGAATCACCGAGTGGCAAAGAATTTGTAAAACTGAAGAGAAAAATATCTTCGTGGAATAAAACAGCAGAACTAGCTTATAATACAAATGACTCGCTTAGTATATACACTCTGTTATATGTAGAACAAAAAGCCTACAACAGACCGTATAACGTTCTACGTCTGTATCAAAGGTTTAACCGGCTAAGATGTAATGAGGAGTTAAGAAACCTAGATCTTCTCCTGGATACTGTACCTGTAAAACCGTCTTTGAAAGAGCATTTAAGGAATAATATTTATTTAAGTCTGCACTTGCAAAAGGTAAAAGCTGATAAGGAATACTATTTAATCTTGCTAAAGACGGAGTACCTAACCAAAAGTAGGCCACATATGCTTAGGAAACTCTATGGCAGCTTTCAAAAACTAAGACGAGCAGAGGAGGTAAAGCTATTATGAAGAAACAAAGGAAAAAGGTCAAAAAGAAATTTAAGATTCCATACTCTAGGTTTTGCATTAACTGTGGTGAAGTAGGATCACATTTTGTTCCTCCAACATATGGTAGCCCGGGATTCTTTACATGTGAAAAGAAGGAGGTAAAACGATTATGAAAGAAAGCGAAAAGGATGTTGAACGTTACTTAGTTGAGCAAGTAGAAGCGGTGGGAGGGCTTTGTAGGAAGTACGTATCTCCTGGTGTCATAGGTGTACCAGACCGTATATGTCTGTTACCACACGGTATGATTGCTTTTGTAGAGACAAAGTCTGAGGGTGATACGCCCACAGACCATCAATTACGGGAGCATGAGCGTATGAGTGACTTAGGTTTCTTTGTAGCTGTTGTAGATACCAAAGCTAAGGTAGATCATTTATTGAGGTATCAAAAATGAATAGTACAGAGCATGAGGTGTATGAAACCATAAGCTATTGCATGCATGTTTTAAATGCTATTATTATAATCATACGCACTAAAAAAGGAAAAAAGTATTTTATAACACAATTACTCCGACTTAATGTAAAGGAGAATTAAATGAATTATCTGGACACTATCACAGCATTACAAGCAACTCGTAGTCGTAATGAAAAGATCAAGATACTGAAACAAACAGGTGTTCTTACACAAGCGATACTTGAGTACACTTACAATCCATTTAAGCATTACTTTATTAACAAGATACCAAAATATAAAAATGAAGGTGGATCAACTTTAGCTCTAGTATCGTGGCTTAGTTTGTTAAGTAAACTCCAAACCCGTGAAGTATCTGGGGGAGAAGCTAAGCTATTAGTTTCAGATATGCTTGAGAATCTGTGTGTAAGAGATGCCAAGATACTTGAGTCTATACTCAAGAAGGATCTACGTTGTGGTATAAGCGCTAAGACTATCAATGCTGCTATTCCTGGACTTGTCCCTGAGTTTGGTGCAATGCTGGCAAAGAAGTGGGAAGACGACAGACTTGTAAAAGGCTTATATATGTCAATCAAGTATGACGGGCTTAGGGCTATATTTAAGGATGGAAACTTATATACTCGTAATGGTCATGTCATTCAAGGTGTACAGCATATAACGAACTGTATACCTAAAGATTATTCATTCGACGGTGAACTACTTATCCCTGGTTTACATTTCCAAGAGTCTAGTGGCAAGATACGCAGTGACGACCCCACCCTTGATGCTGTATATAAAGTGTTCGACGTACCAAAAGGCACTATGACATTTGATCGTAGGTACCAACTTTATAGTGATGTAGTTGGCATACTAGATGCACCTAGTATCACATCGGTCAAGCACGTTCAAGTTCGAAGCCTTGAACACGCGTATGATACGTTTGATAAAGCTCTTGCTGCAGGGTATGAGGGTTTAGTATTTAAGACTCCTAAACATTTATATCAAACAAAACGTAGCTGGGACTGGATGAAACTCAAAGCAGAGAATAGCAAGGACTTGCATGTAGTCGACTTCTTTGAAGGAACAGGAAAGTATGAGGGCCAACTTGGTGGTTTAATTGTTAGTCATAAAGGGGTTAAGGTAAGAGTAGGAAGTGGGTTCAGTGATATAGAGCGTGAGCAGATGTGGGATAATCAAGACGTGTGGCTCGGACGAACTGTAGAAGTAAAGTATCACGAGGTGACCCCGGATGGATCTTTGCGTCACCCAGTTTATAAGGGGCAAAGATGGGACAAAGATTAATATGAGGGACTCTAATGAGAAGTCAGACTATTGTTTCGTAGAAGCCATATGTCCTTTATGCCGAAAGAGGTTCAAGATATACGTTTATTGGAAGGGACCCGGAGTACCAAGGATGTACTGTGAAGTTTGTAGAAAAATAATAGGAAGACGTGAACGTCATTTTTACGGTCATGCGTATTATACATAAGGAGGATAAATGAGCGTAGATCCTATGCACACTTATCAAAAGAGAGCTCTGCAATTTAGTTTAAGTAATCCGAATTCTTATCTGGCACTCGATATGGGTCTCGGAAAAACCCGCGTATCACTAGAATGGTGCAAAGATAAGATCGGCAAGGGCGTCTTAGTTATAGCACCCTTGAAGGCTATATACACGACTTGGCCTGATGAGAATAAGAAATGGAATTTTAACTACACCTACACTATAGTGCATGGACCAGATAAGTTGGAGAAAATTGGGCTAAAGAGACAAATGTACTTTACAAACTTTGAGTCTATACAGTGGTTATTTGGTGCACTCAAAGACTTGTATAAGATAACCAAGAAGGTACCTTTTAGGACTATCATCATAGATGAAGGGTCAATGATTAAGAGTCCCTCTACTAAGCGGTTTAAGACGCTTAGGAAGCTCAGAGACATATTTCACCATAGGTTGTTACTAAGTGGAACTCCTGCTCCCAACTCTCTACTCGACTTATGGTCTCAATACTATTTTCTGGATGGTGGTCTAAGGTTATTTAAGACTTACGGTAAATATAGATCTGAGTACTTTATGTCTCTTGATTACAAGCAATTTACTTGGGCAATCAGGCATGAGACTGTAAAGATGAGATTTACAATAAGATTAAGGATATAACCTTTAGACTTGATGCAAAGGATTATATTAAGTTGCCTAAACGGATTGACAACATTATTAAGCTTAAGTTACCAGAGACACTACAAGCTCAATATAAGCAACTTGAGAAGAAATTTTTCTTGATGCTTGAAGAGAAGAAAATAGAAGTCCTGAATGCTGCAGCTTTGTCAATGAAGTTACGTCAATTTATTCAAGGTGGATTGTACACTGATAAGAAGGGTGCTTGGGAGCATGTGCACAATGAGAAACTCGATAAGCTGAAAGAGATGGTTGAAGTAGCAGATGGCCAGGGGATACTCTGTCCTATCCAGTTTAAGTTTGAGCTTGAGATGATTAAGAAGGTGTGGCCAAAGGTTGCCGCTATAGTAGGAGGAGTTCCCCCCGCTACAGCTCTTAAGCATATAAGGGACTGGAATGCTGGTAAGATACCTTTGCTCATATGCCACCCCAGGAGCTTAAGTCATGCTGTCAATATGCAAGATGGCTCACACATCATTCTATGGTATGGGCTTACGTGGAGTAGCGAGCAATTTTTACAATTAAATGCTAGAGTGGCAAGACAAGGGCAGAAAAAAACAGTCGTTATTCATTATTTTGTTATGGAGAATACTGTTGACACAGCCGTATATCAAGCTTTAAAATCAAAAATCAGAGGTCAAAATCAGCTGTTAGACTTTATCAAAAATTATTACACAGAAAAAGGAGAACTTCATGGAATTTTGGAAAACTGTACCTAACTTTCCTAAGTATAAAGTATCATCTTTAGGCCGCATAAAATCATATTGGAAATCTTCTGCGGGTCGCTTGCTGAGTTTAGGACCTAACTCTGACGGATATATAGAGGTGAGTCTTTATAGTAATACACAAAGACTTGTAACTTATGTTCATCATTTAGTCGCTGAGGCTTTTATTGGCCCAAGACCGTCTAAGTTAGAAATAATGCACTTGAATGAGGATAAAAACGTTAATGAAGTGAGTAACTTAGCTTATGGTACTTCAGCCATGAATAAAGCTATCTCTATAGCTAACGGTAAATATATAGGAAGTAATCATTCTCAAGCTAAGTTAACAGAAGCTAATGTGCTTGAAATCCGTGAACTATGTAAAACTATTCCACAGATACGTTTAGCAGAACTATTTAATGTCTCTGCTGCTTCTATTAGCTTAATTAGAAATAGACTTACTTGGACGCACATTTAATCATGGACAAAACCGTAGACAACGCTGTGATGGCTGCACTTAAGTCAAAGGTTAAAGGACAGAATCAGCTGTTAGACTTTATCAAAAACTATCATGAGGAGGGATAAAGATGCAAATAAGAGTTGAGATAAAGAATGAGATTCTTGGGGACTCAGTTTTCTGGGAAGGCGATATCAAAGGTATTTGTCAAATCAGGAATATAGTAGCTAAGAATTTAGCTGAGAAAGTTGCGCAAGACGGTAGAGCACGAAAATCAGGTATGTGGAGAGTTAAGGAGATTAAATGAAGAAAATTGATTATTCAAAGGCAGAACCAAAGCCACAAATGGAAGCCGTAGTTACTAGGAGCAAAGAAAAAGAGTTTAATATGCTGGTTCGCTATTTTTGCTTTAAAAAAGTATAATAATAGTTTAAAACGAGGCCTTTCTGTTTGTTCATTATGAGTAGTAGTATAAAGGCCCTATTTTTAAGTCTTAATATGAAGAAAGTGTATTTAATAGAAAAGGAGATAGAATGGTAGACTGGGATAAAAGGTACTTAGGTTTGGCACGGTATGTGTCTTTATGGAGTAAAGATCCAAAAAGGAAGGTAGGAGCCGTAGTAACCGAGGGTAAATATATCGTGGCTGTAGGGTATAATGGGTTCCCGAGAGGAATTGCTGATACGAAAGCGAGACTCGCCGATCCACTTATAAAGCTGCAGTTAATCATCCACGCAGAGGTGAATGCCTTAGCTGCAGCTAACGGAAAAGGAGACTGCGTTTATGTATATCCTATATTACCTTGTACTCAGTGTTTAAGTCGCTTGATCCAGAGTAATATAAAACGCATCGTGACACTTGATAAGATAACTAAGCCTACAACTAAGTGGAACCCGGAGCTGGTACTATCACTGGCCGAGGAGGCAAACATAGAAGTAGACTTTGTATCACTTGATTGACCTATTTTTCTCTTTAGCCATTATAGCTAAGTTAGATAAAGAGTTGTTCTTAGTGTTACGGTCCTTATGATGAACATCTTTACCGTCGCCTTTATGAACCCTACCTTTTCTTGCCATCATACGACGCGCCTTATTTCTCTGGGCGCGTCGTTTTATCTCTTTCTTCTTACCGTGAAATAGAGCGTACTCTCGCTTGTAGTTCCGTTTCTTTAATGCCATTATTTATCCTCTAAAACTTTAAGTTTGTGAAAATATTTATCCTCTAAAACTTTAAGTTTGTGAAAATATTTAGGTATACCTCTGACAGTCCAATACTTTATTCCCCAGCGCCACCAAGAAGCGCCACGGAAAATAAGAAACTCTTTATAAACATCAGCTGCAATTTTTTTTGTAACTATAGGATTAGAATCAGTGCGACAAAGATAATCATGTATTAACCCTGAAACTTTACTCGTGCCTCTTATAAGTGGGACTGATTCCCAATCCATTATAAAGTTAACTGGAATTAGACAACTGCACTTTAGAATATCACTCTCAAAATAAAAGGGTACGGTAAGCCTAGACCTTTTATAATCTATTACCTGAGATGTTGGCATTTCACCTATAGCAGTCATTTGATTGGCTCAATAGGTTTGTATGTACTATCATCCAGAGGTTCTAGTTTTTCCATAGGATATAACTCTCTAGGATCAATAGCGACTCTTGAGTCATAATCAAGATCAACCGGCAATGATCTTATTTTAAGAGAAATATCTTTATGTGCGATCGTGTCATACTGTGTAGTACATCCAGTTAATAATAGAATTGCTGCTACTAACAAAAATAGATTCTTCATTTTTTACCTTTTCCGGTTCGTCGTGGATTTTTACATCCCCCACGTCCTTTATTAGCTTCAGTACCTCTTCCACTTCCATCTCGTTTAGGTGTTGCTTTTTTAGCCATTATTTTGCTCCCCAATGTGTAAAGCTAAAATGGTTAGCATCTCTAAACCTGCCGCCCCATCTTGCGCTTTTGTGTAAAGTTTCCCAGTAACAGCCCAGCTCGAGCCAGACTGGATGATCGCCATTTTTAATATACTCTCCGTTTACAAATAAATTAAAATCAACTGCAAGTCTTATTTTATGCACACTGTTTTTAGCGGCGTAGGAGAGTTTGACACCAAATTCACCGTGTACTCTAGCGTCTCTGTAAGCATCACCAAAAGTTAATGCATATCCCTGGGTGTATGCATAAATGATCAGCTTACCTATACATTCAGTAAATTCTTGTTGTTTAGTAGAAAGTTTCATTCATTTAGCTTTTCTAGAATCATGTCAACTTTAGCAGCAATTTTCACACAATTAAAATACTTAATTTTTTCATTTTATCAAATTTTTTAATGTAGTTTCAATAGCTGCGAGCCGTTCTTTGATTTCTGAATTGTCCTCTCTAAGTAGCTTAAAATCCTCTCTGCTTTGATCTAATTGTTTTTCTGTTGACTTTACCCTGGATACTAACACACCTACTTCTTTTTTTACTTTTGGTAAACAACATCCTATACGCAAAGCTTCACAATGATTAGATGTAACATAAATCCCTCTTTCAACCCTGCCATTTGACAACCAATCCCAGACAATCTTTGCGAAAAGTCCAACCAAAGCAACAATAACAATCGTGAGAACAGGATCAACTTTCATAAGAACTCCATTTCAACTCATTAATATATAATTATTTTTTCTGTCTTCCTTTGTTTCTGGGAGGGGTACATCCACCTCTGCCCTTATTAACGATTCTACCCTTGCCATTCTTTGTCGGTGTGCCTTTTTTTGCCATGATATCTCCTTATTTAATTAATTTGCTTTAATCCCCTTCTGCATAGACCATTAGTTTGTAGGACTCCCCGGCAGCTACTTTGGTATCTGCGAAAGTCACATACCCCCAAAACGTCCACACTCCTGCTTGATCAATATCTTTTGCTAACAAAATCTCATATTCAATTACACCCGTGGCAGCCGTCACAATAGTGGCAGGTAAACTCCCTGTGGTTCCATCCGGTTTTTTATATTTAAGTAAACAAGTTCCCCCGGTAACATCCTGATCAACGGTTGCCGTTAATGTAAGAGCTGTCTGGCCTACATATATTTTTCCCATGCTAATCCTCCAGAATGCTGTCAAAGTTACTGGTTGTTGTTATCAGACTGTCAAAGCTGATCGCCTTTGTTATCAAGCTGTCAAATTCTATGTTTTCAGAAAAGGCTGCCACTGTCACAGCACCATAATCAGGCCAGTAATCATCAGGCCAATAATCATCCGGCCAATATGTTGCGGGAAAATATCCGGCAGTTAATAAACTCATTAGCTGGCATCCAGGGTTATAGCAGACCTATTACCGCTTGCGTCCACTGTCGCTGTTATTCTGTTCTTTGCGTCTCCACTGT
>Ga0307992_1002513_pt1 | contig 10417 bp, 6 predicted proteins | sample EllFjometagen133_FD_203162 | JGI IMG/M metagenome (GOLD analysis project Ga0307992, IMG submission 203162) | Marine microbial communities from Ellis Fjord, Antarctic Ocean - #133 | ecosystem: Environmental > Aquatic > Marine > Unclassified | place: Southern Ocean | collected 2014-10-08
TTCGTTTTTAAACTCTGTCCCACGATATTTGTATAAAAGGAGTCCTTCCGGTGTGAAGCCATCATCATAGTGTCCCGACGTAGTTGTCGTAATCGTCAGGGGGTATTCAGGAAGTATTTCAGGGTTGAAAATGCCTTGTGGAGAAACGAGAGGAATTCTCTGATCATCAAAGATGAATCCCTGAGCAAGGAGCGTTCTCGGGAGCACATCACCGTGAATATGGACCTGTTCAGATAGCCATGCGAATGCTGCAATGCGCAAGCGCCTATCCAGGTTTTTTTGCAGAATTGGTGTGCATGTAATACATCGAAAGTTGCGATCTTGATTTATAAATACTTAATATTTAAGATGTGATCCTAAGATTCCTCTTTATTCGATATTTTAAATTTCCTTTTTTTCGGATCGGGTTGTTGGCGGTAGAGAATAGCGATGTTGCCGATGAGGCCGACCTGTTTGCTCTTGGTAGCTTTGGCGATTTCTTTCGAGACTTCTTTTTTGGATTCTTTCAATTCTGCGAATTTTACCTTGATAAGTTCATGCTCTTTCAGGGCACTATCAACCGTGCCGAGCAGGTGCTCAGTGACGCCTTTAACGCCGATGATCACGATTGGCTTTAAATGATGTGCCTGCTCACGCAGGTATTTTCGCTGTGATCCTTTGAGTGGTTCCATTGTTTTCCCTTCTACTAAATAACTGACGTTTTAAAATACCCGGCGGTAGTGGGTATTGACAATAGGCTCCACTCCTCCTGGATAGGCTCCAGATTCAAGACCATGCAGGTCAACAGTGGTATCTTGCCCACAGATTTTCTTTGCGTGCTCTTTCAGCAGTCCCGCGTATCCGGGCAACAATGTCAGGTCGGTAATGCTCTGATGCCATATGCGTATAGCCACGGATATTTCTCTTTATCTCAAGTTTTTATGGTTTTTGTCCTCGGATGACGACAAAAACGAATGTCGTCATTGTTGACGCAGAAAGTATAGAATGAGCACACGTGTGTCAATCAAATATTTAAGAAATCAAACATGGAGCTTTTGGGGGACATAGGGGAAATGTTGATTTGTTCGGATAGCCACGCGAATGCTACAATGCGCACGCCCCTATCCAGGTTTTTTGCAGGATTGGTGTGCATATTAGTCCATCGCAAGGTGTGACCTTACTGTGTGAATACTTAATATTTAAGATGTGACCCCAAATCTCCCAAAAAGGGTGCTGCTGCCCCTATTCCCCACGATTGTGCCTCGCATCGTTTGGAAGCTTTGTTAGGTGATCCATAAGTTCATATATTCCTTATGTCAAAATTCACTACTACAACTCTGTATCAACCACATCTTTAGAAGAATCGCGCTGTGTCATGGTTTCGAGTTCAGCGACAAATGCTGCACGTAAATCTTGACTGAAATCAATAAAAGCATCAAGTTGATCTTCCCCCGAAATAGCAGACACCCAGTTAAGCTGCCATAGACAGCCTGCCAAAGTCAACAGGAGAAACATATCCCAGATATGAATGTCTCCTGATCCTATTGTAGAATATCTCGATGTATTCGAAGATACTCTGACGAGCTTCTGATCTGCTCCGGTATTTCTCAAAATACACGAGTTCTGTCTTTAATGTATGAAAGAAACTTTCCGTAACGGCATTGTCGTAACAGTTCCCTTTACCACTCATGCTCTGGATAAAATGATGCTTTTCCAAAAGCTTTCTAAATTTATGGCTCGCGTACTGGCTTCCACGATCTGAATGAAATATCAATCCCGCCTGCGGTCTCTTTCGTTTTACAGCCATTGTGAGGGCTTCTGTCACTATATCCTTCGTTATCCTTTTTCTCATGGACCAGCCTGCGATCTCACGATTGAACAGATCTAATACGACGGCAAGATACATCCAGCCTTGCCTTGTCCAAATATACGTGATGTCTCCCGTCCACGTTTTATTTGGAGCATCGGAGGTAAAATCCTGCTCAAGAAGGTTTGGAGCTATCGGTAAATTGTGCTTTGAATCAGTGGTAATCTTAAACCTGCGCCTTGTCTTTGCCATTATCCTGTTCTCACGCATAAGACGGGCAATACGGTTCTTGCCGCATCTGATGCCGCTTGCACACAATTCAGCGGTAATTCTGGGACTGCCATAGGTCTTGCGACTCTTTTCATGAACCAGCTTGATCTCAAAAACAAGTCTCTCATTTTCCTTGTCTCTCATACTCTTGCTGCGCTTCTTCCACGTGTAATAGCTGCTCCGACCTATATTCAATATCAGGCACATCTTCTCCACTCGATATACGAAGCGATATCTGTCAATGAACTGATATTTCATCGAGGGCTTTTTGAAAAGATGGCCAACGCTTTTTTTAATATGTCTCGCTCCTCCGTCACATCTACCAACGATCTCTTTAACTTTCGCATCTCTTCTACTTCGGGTTTCATGCATCCTTTACCAGGAAATGCATCTTCAATGTCTTCCAGGTACTCTCGTTTCCATCTGTGTATAATATTAGGGTGGATATCTAAATCCCGCGCTACTTCTGAAACCTTTCGCCCTCCCTCTGTAACTAAACGGGCTACTCCTTTCTTGAATTTCTTATCAAAGGTCCTTCTCTCTTTCTTGTTTTCCATTGCACACCTCCAAGCCTCTCTTCCTTTATCTCTAACTTTTCGGTGTGTCCATCACTTTGGGGGAACTTCAAGTTGCTTGATTCTTAACTTTAATTTCTCTTGCTTGGCTTGCTGCTCCAGATCAGCAGTTTCTGAGCTTTCATTTTCTGGTGCCGTGCGAATAAGACTAACGATTATCGAAATATCATCGCCTGAAGGAAGGCCGATTGCGTTTTCTAGCCATGTAATGGTTTTTTCATCTGTTGCATTCAGTGCCGCTTGATGGAAAACGTATTCGAGGCAAATACGCGCAGCTTGATCAATTCCTTGGGCAACTTCTAACCATTGTTGAACTCTATCTTCGTCCTCACCGTAATTATCTGATTCTGATGAACGAGAATTTGAATTAGGATAAAAATACGGGGCAGAATTCTCTGGATCGAGTCGTGCTAGGGCGCGAAAAACAGGTTCAAAACTTTCAAAAGGACGCCGGTCATTCGGTAAAAATGATCGATGTTGCCAGAGCTTTAGTATTGTCTCAACGCAATGTTGTTCTGCCTCAAATTTGTCATCACCCGTTGCATTTTCAGCAATTGTCATTTGTTCAGCAATATAATGAGCCATCCATCGTGCAAACGTATCAACACCTGGATCTAAACCGAGTTCTTCGACCAGTGCTTTACCTAAGTTGATAATGCGTTTCCGTATCTCTGAGCTTGCCATCTGCTGAGAGGATATAAATTTTGCTGTACGGTGGTGTGTATCCTGTTTCATCTTCGTTCCTCATGTAAGATTTATACTTGAATCGACGGTTAATTTTTACATTAAAGATGAGTTCACATTCCAGAATCAAGCAAAGGTTTTTCAAAAAGGTGAGCGACGCACTCAATCGATTGCCATGCCTGAGTGGTTCTTCATCTTGCCTCGACTTATTCGTTTTCCAAAGCTCACACCATATGGATGCTTTATCTGTGTCGGATAAGAACCATTTTCTTTGTTCTGAATCTACTGACAAACCCAATTGATCAACAATTGATTGTCCAACTTGATAGGGTGGAAAAGCTATCTGACCTGCATGTGGATCATATTCATCGAGACGTATCTCTGCGTAATCACGGCATATCCATCCCTTTAGCTCAAAGGGATATGACTCAAGCTCCATGTTTTCTTCTTGATAATCAGGTAATTTAAAATCATTCGGGTCCAGGCAGGTGGTTAGGGCGTTCAAAAGCGATTTAGAAGCCACTGGTGAAACAAGCGCAGTAGAAACGTAGAAGCTTTCCCCCCTTTCACTATCACCTTCTTCCCATGAACCACATACATTCAGCCACGTTTCCCTGTCTCGATCAAACAAGATTCCATCCAGAAAATCAACCATTGTTATTTCCCAGCGCCAATTTTCAGTTTTCTTCTGATGAATCCAGTCGCGCTGTAATAAAGGTGCTGGGTCACGCCGGTCAGATAACCAGCGCCCGTCAGTGCGTGTAAGTAAATGACGATGTAGCCACTCCGCCCACTCATTCTCGCACCAGTCACGTCTTTGCACAACAGGCATTCTCTCCAGTAATTTAGCTGCAACAACGAACATCGCGTGATAGGAAAGATAAAAGCTATAATTATCAGATTTTGGATAACTTGAGTGACTATGCCAGGTTTCTTGCTCTTGCCGTGAAGATCTCCATAGTCCGGTACGCGGATCGCTTCGATAACTTCCATCGATATCAATACACCACTCATCAATTACAACCCCAGTTGCAAGTTCCTCAACTTGCTTGCCTGAAATTCCAAATACGTCTCCAAGAGGTTCAAACCAGTAACGATCAAAATCATATCCATGATAGAATTTTAAACTCGTATCAACCTCTCCTTTTATGTGCCAATAACTTTCAACGTTGTCTCCATAACCAGCCATTTCTTTCACAGGAAGTTGGCTTACACCTACTCTATGAAGTTGTTCGACAACATCACTGCCATAGGTGTTTGGAAAGGCCTTTTCGATATTGAGCGCAATTTCTGCTGAAAATTTCTGAATGAGAACATGAGACATGGTTTCAAGGGCATGTCGGGAAAAAATAGTATGATGATTTTTTAATATCTTTGGATTATCAATAGAGACTCGTGCCAAAGCTATCAGTAGATATAGGCGTGCATGTAAATTGTAAAATGGGAATTTATGGTTTCCAAAGGCATTTACACTATCAAGTTCCATCCATTGGATTAAGGCATTAATTTCGCACTCACAACCAATCTCTGCAAGTCTCCCGACACAGTGTGCCGATCGCCAGCGAGTTTCTGCACGGGGTGAACCCAGAGCAGACCAAACGAAACCAGCAAATACCGTGCTTATTTCGTCAGGTGGGTTTAAACAACTTGACCAGCACCCATCAGCATAGTCGTCATCGACATGCAATTCGAATCGGGTCAGTGCAAAATCGAGAAGCTCGGTCGCCTGGTGCGATGAGATAAGGGGTGATACAATATCTACAAATCCAAAAAATGTACTTGCATCTGCTAAATCACTATAACCTGCTAATCCCTCAAGAATGCCTTTTCGAATGAAAGACATTTCATTGTCTTCAATCCGAATAGTCTCCGAAAAAGATTTTAACGAGTATCGGTTTGAAAATTCAGCAGCAAACCGCTGCCCAATGAGTTCAAGAAACTCTCCCCAATTTTGCTTAACGCTGACTTTACGTCTCCAATCGTCTGGCATGGCGGAAAGGGCATTTTTAATATCATAATAATCAGCACCTTCCGCTACTATAAGTGCTCGCAAAAATTTGACAGACTCACTTTCATCAATACGATTGAAGACTTCTTGCCAGAATGCCTCATGGTTACGCAATGTAGGCGAATTAGCATCGAATCGCTTTATCACCTGACTTATTCCTGAACTTGTGCTTAATTCCGAAGCATTGAGAATCTTTTCCCAATCAACTGGCGGTGTTTCATCCTGGTCAATTGAATTAGAAATTCCTAATATTATTTCCTCTTTTTCCTTTTCAGGAGTTTCAGCATAAAAAGCAATAATGTCATTCAGTACGCTATTTTCGATAGAGTGTTGTTGAGCAATATGTTTGAGTTTTTGCCAACTTTTTTCTGTCACTTCGTTCAGTCTAAGGTCTCGGATAGCTATATCCAGGATGTATTGACGGCAGGCTGTAGATGATTCTCCTTCAATACAAAGCGACGAAAAATCATCAAGTCCATAATTTTCAAAGAAGGCCGACAGTGACCAACCTACTGATGGGGAAAGATATTTGGAATGCAAAACTTCGCCAGCCAAAGCCGAAAGTTGTTCATCAAAACACCCAACATCTCGGTCCCGCCACCGACTTAAGGCAGCGAATGAAGATGCTGGCGATAATCTAGCACATATCCTAATAGCTCCATTGCGATCAAAGTATTTTTCTCTCGCAACGTTGTCACCTATTAGTTCAGCACAACGAATAAATCGATAGGCCATTTCTGGAGATGCATATCCACCCTCGGCACTGCGATTAGCTAATGTTGCGACTGCTTCCCACCGTTGAACAATTTCATCACCAAATTTTGAAACAGCCTCAATCGCATAATTGAAATAAGCAGCTGCATCATCACGGCTCACGGGAAGCACCGAGCGTGCAAGTTCAATATACCATTCAGCCCTCGTTTCAGGAGCTTCATTTGTTGCCGCTGCTACAACTTCATAGGTAGATCGTTCTAACCGATTTCTAATTTTTGAGAGATGATCTGAGCGATATGCACTTCGCACTGCTTTCAGGCGATCATGAATCCGTATTTTCTGATTTTCTTGCAAATGGTCAGCATAGATTTTCTCTACTTGGCTGCAGTCTGCATTTCGATAAAGCGCTATAATTTCAACGCATATTTGAGATATTTCGTATGGTATAGTATCGAAATTGCTCCATCTCTGAGTTCGTGCGCTTTGGGATTGCTGATCAGCATCATTGATTACCGCAAATATATCATCAATGTTATTAACTAAAATACGAGCTCGGATCATATACCAGGGTAGCAACCCACCAACTATCGCCTTGAATTCACGGACATCTTGTTCTTTTTTATACTTTTTATCTTTTTCAGCAAATTCCTTTGGAAGTAGTTCATCTAGATTCGGATTAAGATTACCCGAAATCACAGATCTGAGCGCAACCACGCGCAAATAAGTATCGCGTTTTTTCTCTTGATAGTTGCTGGAAACAGATTGAGAAGCTTTTATAGGCACATAATGCCTAAGTACACGCAAAATTCTCCTTTTTGACAAATCTCTTGCTGCACATGCTTCTATGAATGACACAATAGCTGAAACGGTTGTGTCGTTATATAAGTAATCTGGTTTTGGGATGCGAGCGCGGCTCGTGCTAAGCAAGGTTAAACAGTGAGCCATTGAATCAGCGCTTGGAACTCGTCCAACTTCTAACAGCTCATGCGCTATGGCTATCATCAAGTACTGATTTCGAGAACCAATTTGCGACATCGCATCTATCGCAGCAAAGTTTCCCGCATCGACGAGTCGCCTGATGAACCTACATGCAATCCGATACACTACCTCTGGAGGTCGCCAGCTTAGAATAAAATCTAATGCCTTGGGTACTCCAAACAGGTTAAAATGGCTAAATGTCAACTCTACAATGTCCTCATCTTTTAGACGGTCTTGGTAAAATTCATCCTTACTCTTTTCGCGCTCATCGAAATACAATCGAAGCCAGTGATTAGCTGCTCGCAAATATCCTCTTGCCTCTCCCTTCAAGTCTTCGACAGAAGACAGCAACGACGCTGAATAGACATTTTCTGAACCATCCCAACCGCCGCGTAGCATTCGCCGAAAGGCTAATTCGTGTACTTTTTGCTCATTCTGCAAGGGTGCAATCAAATCGACATTATTTGTGAGAAGTTCAAGCTGCCGCTGATCGCCAGCCATTTCTTCTCCTGCACGCAAAGCTAACTTTGTTGCATCGTCATACCGTTTTAGTTTCAGAGCGGCCTTGAAAGCGAATTGTAAACGATACACTCGGACATTGCGCTCGTCGATTGGATTGTCTTTCGGAAGTAGGTCGTCGGAAAGAGCCAAGTCAATTAGTTCACTGTACTTCTCAGCCTTTAAGAGCAAAGAAGGCAATGTCTCAGCAACATAAGGCGATTTATGAGCCAATGGCTCAAGACGAGTAACATACGAAACGATTTGTTCCGCTGTTGCGGAGAACCTTTTTCGAAACCAATCTTCTGTTGGCTCATCTCTGAACTGCACTGAGGTATCTGAAAGCCAAAGGGGCCGTCCCAAATCCGCAATAAAGCTTTTAACTGTTGCTTCATCCACTTCCGCGGCTGTAGCAAGTACCCTTAGCGGTATAAAGGGGGGTAGGGTTGCGAGGCCAGTACAAATTGCTTCAATGCGTTCCTGATAATTGGTGGAGAATTTTTCTCTTACAGCCAAAATGGCAGAGTCAAGTTGTGCCTCAATTTGCTCTTCAACTGTAGTGCCCGATGGCCCAAGGCTGGCAAGAGTTTCTGCAACAGTGTCAAATCCTGAACTGAGAGCAATTGCCTGCACACGCGGGTTACCATTGTTGGTCAAACGATGGAATTCTAAACCATCGGCATTAGTTGCTTGTGGAAAGCGCCTTCTAAGATGGATGAGTGTTTCATCCTTGGAAAACGACTCTAATTCCAGCTGAGGAATTTTACCGGAGGGTTGGAGAAGATCAATCCTTTCTGTTCTGCATAGTGCAACAAGTCGGCAACCATCTGGCAACGGCTCACGTAATAGCTCATGAACAAAACAGGGTTGGCCAAACTCTTGCGCAGCCATTTCCGCATTGCCTGCCGCATCAATGAGGATCGCTAGAATTGCGTTTTTATTTGCTTTCCTTAGAGACTTAGCAGCCATGCTGAACCGCGTCAGAAATTTTCTTAAAATTTCATCTTCTAAAGCAGTTGATTGGACTATAAGTGGATCACATAATCCATGGGATGCCAATTCATTTGCTATCTGAACGAGTGCGTCACGATGACGATGTCGCGGCTCGCTTCGGTTTCGGTATCGGCCACCACCGAAACAATCATAAACTACTCCCAATGAGCCTGCTGGTAAGGCATGTGTTATTTGACAAGCGAAAACTGACTTTCCAACACCACCTGTAGCATGGATTATTATGGGCATCGAGGCATTGAGAATGCAATTTAATAGTGTCTGATGTTGTTCTCGCGGGATGGGATTGTCTAGCTTTTCAAACTCTGGTGGTGCAGGATACAAATCCCTCTCGGCAGTAACCCCAAAGCGCTTTAATATATCCTCACGAACAATTCGCCCGTTCGAATGGGGTAATACCTTTTCCTGTACCAGAGCAGTAATACTGTCGATCTGGGGGTTATCAACAGTTCCAGCAAGTAGTTGTGCAATCTCGGCATGAAGTTCATAACGTTGTGCGTTATAGTCTCCTTCTCCATCTGCGAACTCAAGCAAAGCACAGAATTCTTTTAGATCATTACCTATTAATTTTGTGTATTTTTCAAGGGTTTCCCGAAATCGTGTGTTTGCTGTGCCACCTCTTTCAATTGTAAGGATGTTTTGCTTGAAACTCTCAGCAATTGACCTGTTAGTAACAATCGAAAAAGTTACTTTTGGAGGATTTCTGTTTTCCTTCACCCCACAGAAAAGTTCTGAATATCTTTCTGCAAATCCTTCGATTGTATTTTTCAGATCACTCAAGTTGAAAGGTTGTTCTTTTCTTTTAGTGGTGTGTTTCAGTTGGAAATATTCGATTTCCTGTAAGTCGCTTTCAACTGAATCTGAGTATTCAGCAACATCGATTGTATATTCTCCAGCCAGTTCCCGTTCCTTAGATCCCTCAATTACAATACAACGCAGCAGGGATTGGGGATATATCATTCTAAGGCAGCGACGGGCAGCCCAGCGATAATGAAAAACGTCGCCAGCCCTTGAATAGCTTACCAAATTACTTTCCATGTGTTAATTTTTCCTGTTCTCAATATGTAAAAAACTCGGAGCAAACACTTTCTTTTTACCATCTATCTTACTTGCCAAATCCCTAAATAAAAAACCCCTATCTCTTTTCCGAGAAACGGGGTTGTGTCTTTAATCACTCCACGGCTCCCTCCTTTGTGGGCTGTGGATGAAACGTCTTAAGTTTTTAAAAGATTCTGGATACTTTGCTGAACTGATTGAAAAAATACACCCTTAGGCAAAAATGTCAAGGAATTTCCACATGAAGGACGACGTGATTCGTTAATTGAACTAATTCGGGAAATGTTTTTGAAAAAAGTGAAAATATATGTATAAGGGTATAACATACTGAAATCAAAAGACGGGATCTTGTTTATGGATAGCTTCCGGGAAACCATACAGTTTTATCTTGTCGACTCAAAGACGACGCTGGGAAAGCTTATCGATGTATCCATCATATTTCTCAACTTTGTCATATGTGCCATTCTTGTCATTGAGACGTACGATGTGTCCGATGCGGTACGCGGCCTGCTGTGGAATACGGAAGTTATCATTGTGGCGTTCTTCATCATCGAATACGCGGCGAGGCTCTATGGATCGAAGGACAGACTGAAACAGCTGGTCGATATTTACAGTGTGATAGATCTCATTGCGATCCTGCCGACAGTGGCGCTTTTTGTGTGTCCTATCTTCGGTATCGCACTCAATGTGGGGTTTCTCCGTCTGATCAGGGCGTTCCGTGTCTTCAGGATCTTCAGGTTTTTGCGGTATACCAGGGGCCCGGATTTCTTCTTCGGGAACATCACCGTCCATGTCTTGAAGGGTGTACAGCTTCTGATTACCATATTTATGATATTT
>Ga0307992_1002515_pt1 | contig 10414 bp, 6 predicted proteins | sample EllFjometagen133_FD_203162 | JGI IMG/M metagenome (GOLD analysis project Ga0307992, IMG submission 203162) | Marine microbial communities from Ellis Fjord, Antarctic Ocean - #133 | ecosystem: Environmental > Aquatic > Marine > Unclassified | place: Southern Ocean | collected 2014-10-08
AGAAAAAATAATTAAAATAGGATTGGCTTTAAACTGTAAAATTCTTCCTTTAACAAAATTTGATAGGAAGAATTATTTCTATCCAGATCTTCCAAAAGGATATCAAATATCACAATATGATCTTCCTCTATGTGAGAATGGATATCTGGATCTTAAGAATGGTCGTCGTATTAACATTCAGAGAATTCATCTGGAAGAAGATGCTGGAAGGCTTATGCATGGTCAGCAAAACAATAGCTTGGTAGATTTTAATAGAGCAGGTGTTCCTCTTATGGAGTTAGTAACAAATCCAGATTTTCAGGACGGGGAGGAGGCAAGAGAGTTTGCCAGAGAATTGCAGTTGATTTTGCGGTATTTGGGAATTTCTAATGCTGATATGGAAATGGGAGAGATGAGAGTAGAGGCGAATATATCCGTTCAATCCATAGAAGCAGAATTTGCTTCGGGAACAAAAGTAGAAATTAAAAACTTAAATTCTTTTAAGGCAGCTAAAGAGGCGATCGAGTACGAAATTGTAAGACAAACACGGGAAATAAAAAATGGCGAGCAAATTATTCAAGAGACCAGGGGTTGGGATGGAAGAAAGACTGTTCTTCACAGGATAAAAGAAGGGTCAGCTGATTATCGTTATCTTCCTGAACCAGATCTTCCTTGTATTAAGTGGGATAAAAATCATGTCAGTCAAGTTAAGGATCAATTAGAAGAGCTTCCTTCGCAAAAGAGAAAGCGGTTTATGGCTCAATATGATTTATTGGCAAAACAAAGCGAAATCTTAGTGAGAGAAATAACCCTGGGCAATTATTTTGAAAAAGTCAGTAGCGAATTAGAGAATTGGCTAAAAATTAAAAAAATTAACAAATCGCAAGATGTTTCTCCCAATAAATTATTGGCTAATTATTTAATCTCTAATTTATTAGGATTATTAAGCGGAAGTTCAATAAAAGATAAAAATTTTCTGATTACGCCCGAAAATTTTGGAGAATTTATAGCTCTCATCATAGATAAGGGGATTGGTTCGATGGTCGCAAAAAGCATCTTGAAAGAAATGTTTGAAACAGGGAAGGATCCATCAGGGATCATAGAAGAAAAAGGATTACTTCAAGATTATAAAAAGAAGCAGATTGAAAAAGAAATAAAAGGAATTATAAAAGAAAATAAACAGGCAGTGGAAGATTATCAAAAAGGAAAAGAATCGGCTATCCAGTTTCTATTGGGGCAACTAATGCAACGTACTCAAGGAGGAATTGATCCTAAGGTCGGAGAAGAAATTATTAAAGAATTATTAAAAAGCAACGTTGCTTAGAGAAAACTAATCAACAAGAACGCGTAGTTTTTATTGGAGAAAAGTTATGATTAAATTCTTTGCCTCCAGAAGGTCATTAATCCAGTGAATGTTTTCATCCTTCTTGAACCAGGTCATTTGTTTTTTTGCAAGATGTTCGATATCTTTTTGCAGTTTAATTTTCATAGTTTTTTCATCTATTTCTCCGCGAAGATATCGGGATATCCAACGACATTCAAGCCCGAAATTATCTAATCTTTCCCAGGAGATTCCTTGATCGTGTAATCCTTTAATTTCTTCGACCATGCCATCTCGGAAATGCTTTTTTAATCTTTGGCCAATCTTTGTTTTTAATTCCGGGAAAGAAACTTTAATTCCAATCAATAAGGAGTCGAACAATGCCTTCTTTTGACGCGAGGGAACAGATCCTAACTGTTGAGCTATTTCGATTGCACGAATAAGCCTTCGTTTGTTTTTTTTATCAATTTGCTCAAAACGCTTACGGTCAAGCTTAAAAAGAGTTTCGGATAAGTCTTCGATGGATTTCTCTTGAAGAATCGCCCTTAATTTTTCATTTATTTCAGTAGAAGGAAATTGCCATCCATAAACAATAGAATAAATATAGAAAGGAGATCCTCCTACGAGAAAGGGAATTTTTCCTTTCGCCAAAATATCGTTAATTGTTTTTGTTGCCAATTTTTGATATTGGACAACATTAAAATGTTCTCGAGGATCGATTACATCCAATAAATAATGAGGGATCCCTTCCATTTCTTCTTTAGGTATTTTATCTGTCCCGATGTTCATTTTTTTATAAACTTGACGAGAATCTGCAGAAACTATTTCTCCCTGGAATTCTTGAGCAAGCTTGATTGCTAGCTTGCTTTTTCCTGCAGCAGTTGGACCCAAAACAACAACGAGCTTTTTGTTTATCATCTTGAAAAATATTATAATTATAAAAAATTAACAACAAGGAATAAAGGAGGGAGTGCGCATAAGGTCATCTATTGGTTCTTTGTTTTCCTATTTTTTTACTCCGAAAGCATTTGTTGTCACTAAAACAACAAAAGAAAAATTTTTTTGGTCAACTTCTGAGACTAAGCAAAGCTTCCGGAGGGCTATTGATAATTCTTGATGGAAGAGAATCAACGAAGATCTCTTTTTCTTGCAATTAATAGCGAGGCTCATTCACCTTTTTGATTTTATTTCAGAAGGAGATTTTTCTTTTGCTTCTAATCTCCAGGGAGTAACATTTGTTATCTTTGTTAAAATAATTTTCCCAAGCAAACTAGGATTAAAGCTTTCTATTTTAACCACCTTGTAGGAACGTGAACGCCCCAACATAAATTGGTGTTTTCTATTTACTTCTTCAATAAGGACGGGAATTATTTTTGAAAGATAATGGCGATTATTCTCAAGAGCTGTTTTCGCTAAAACCGAATTTAATTTTTCCTTTCTTTTTACCTTTTCTCGATGAGATATGTTGTCAGTCATTTGAGCGGCAGCAGTTTGAGGGCGAGGAGAAAATTTGGCAATATGTGCTGAATCATATTTAATTTGTTCGAAGACAGCAACGGTATCATTGAATTCATCTTTTGTTTCTTGAGGAAAGCCGACAATAGCATCGGTAGAAAGAGAAATTCGCCCTTCTAATCCTTTTCGTTTTTCCCAAAAACTTTTTCGTATTTTTTTTACAATTTCGTTGTATTGTTCGATGCTATAAGATCGGTTCATAGCAGCTAATACCCTGTTATTCCCAGATTGGACAGGAAGGTTAAGATAAGGGGCAATTTTTGATAATCTGGCCATTGTTTCAATGAGCTCGTCGGAGAAATCTTTTGGATGAGAAGAGGTGAAAAATAGCCAGAAATCCCCAGGAATTTTATTGATTAAAATCAACAATTGAGAGAAGTTTAGAACATCTCCGCTAGCTGTTTTTCCAGAAAAGCTGTTTACATTTTGTCCCAGTAGCCATATTTCTTTATAATTTTTCTGAACAAGATTATTAATTTCTAAGAGAATTTTTTCTACTGGGCGAGAGTATTCTCGTCCCCTGGTATATGGAACAATACAAAAAGTGCAAAAATTATTACATCCCGTCATAATTGGGACAAAAGCAGAAAAAGGGGATTGATAAACTGGAGGAACTTCTAAATAGTGGTGTAATTTATTCTTTTGTTCAGGGAAGCCTAAGAGTTTAGGCCAAGAAAGGAGATTTTCCTTCTCGAGAATAAAATCAAATTCTTCCTTTAACTTTTCTTGATCTTTATTAGAAATACATCCGGTAAGAATAGTTCGCAGGTGGCTATTTTCTGCTTTTTGCTGTCTTATTTTGGGAATGAGACCATAAATTCGGTCAACGGCCTTTTGTCTCACCGAACACATATTAACAATAATTAACTCCGCTTGATCTAAGAGCGGAGTTGATTGATATCCAGCATTTTCAAGGATAGTAATTATCCTTTCGGAATCAGCGTAATTCATTTGACATCCGAAAGTAATTAAGTGATACCTTTTCATTTACCGAAATTTCTTGATTTGTTCCTTAATTTCCTGAATAATATCTTGTTTAGCTAAAGATACTAGTTCTTTTTGCCCTCTCTTCCGAACGGTTAATTGATCTTTTTCTTTCTCCTTTTCCCCGAAAACTAGGATGTAAGGAACCTTCATTTCTTCACCAGAACGAATTTTTTTCCCGATAGTTTTATTGCTATTATCTATTTGAGCTCTAATTCCTTGAGAAACAAAATATTCATTAATTTCTTTAGCTTCCTTGTCGTATTTTTGACTAACAGGAATAACAAGGGCTTGAATAGGGGAGAGCCAGACAGGCAAATCGCCATTATAATGCTCTAAAAGGACGCCAATGAATCTTTCAACGCTTCCGAGAAGCGCTCGATGAATCATGATAGGTCTCTCTTTTTTGCCTTGGCTATTGACGTAAGTCATGTCGAAACGTTCAGGGAGATTAAAATCAACTTGAATAGTTGTGCATTGCCAAGCTCTACCCAAGGAATCGTTTATCTTGATGTCAATTTTGGGACCATAAAATACTCCTCCTTCTTCATCGATTTCGTAAGGAATATCTAATTTTTCTATGGCTTCTTTTAGGGATTGGGTTGATTTCTCCCAAATCTTTTCACTCCCAATGTATTTTGCTGGACGAGTAGAGAGATAGATTTGATAATCTTTAAATCCAAAAGTTTTTAATAATTCTAAGGCGAAACGAAGAACTTGCGATAATTCGTTTTTTAATTGGCTAGGAGTACACCAAATATGGGCATCATCTTGAGTAAATCCACGAACACGAGTAAGCCCATGCAAAACACCTGATTTTTCATAACGATAGACCGTTCCTAGTTCGGTATAGCGAAGAGGTAGATCACGATAGCTTTTTGAATGCGCTTTATAAATTAGAATATGAAAAGGACAATTCATTGGCTTGAGCTGATAGTCGTCTTTTTCTTTGTCGGATATTTCTTTTAGGTGCATGGGTGGAAACATGTTTTCTTTATAGAAACCAGTATGCCCAGAGGTTTCCCATAAATTAAGTTTAGCAATGTGAGGAGTATCCACTAATTTATATCCATGTTTTTGATATTCGTCGATAACGAAATCTTGAATTGTTTTTTTGAGCTGAGCTCCTTTTGGGTGCCAAAGGATCAAACCAGGACCAATTTTTTCATCGGCATGAAACAAGTCTAGTTTCTGTCCGATTAAACGATGGTCTCTTTTTTTTGCTTCAATTTGACCTTGCAAATATTCTTCTAATTCATTATCTGTCTTAAAGGCTACGCCGTATACTCTTTGAAGCATAGGATTATTTTCACTTCCTTTCCAGTAAGCTCCAGCAACTCTAGTTAGTTTGAAAGCGTCGAGATTTATTTCTTTACTGGAACTAACATGTGGCCCATGGCAAAGATCGACAAAATCATTACTATGATAAAGTGAAATTTCTCCTTCAGGAATTTCTTTAATAATTTGTATTTTATATAATTCTTCCTTGAATAATTTTTGAGCTTCTGTTTTTGTAGAGAGTTCTTTTTTAAAAGAGACGGGTTGAAGAATTATCTTTTTCATTTTCTCCTCGATTTTCAGAAGAGCTTCAGGGGTTATTTTCTCTCTTAGGTCGAAGTCATAATAAAAACCATTTTCAATGGCCGGCCCAATACCGAGCTTAACTTCCGGATATAATTCTTTAACGGCCATAGCCAAAATATGTGCTAATGAATGTCTAATTGTTTCGATGTTCATGTTAATAAAATAATATTTAAAAGCGGATGATTAATTTATTTCTTTAGCTGATTCACAAATAATTTTCAATGAATCATTTCGATTATTTATTAATCCTTGAATTAAAATAATCTTATCTCTTGCGAAGATTTCTTGATTTTCTTTAAGTATGTCAGGAAAAACAACAACTTCAATTTTTCTATCGAAATCTTCTATTTCTGCAAAAAGCATTTGTTTGTTGTTTTTGGTTAATATTTTGTGTATCTTCGTAATAATTCCTCCAATTTTAACCCTTCTTCCGACCAAATCACAAGTAATAAAGGAAATAGGAGTAGCTTCTTTTTTTAAAGCATCTTTAAATCTATCTAGAGGGTTGGCGCTAATATAAAGTCCCAATAATTCTTTTTCCCAATCTAATTCTTGTTTCTTTGAAGTATTTTCTCCCGAGGGTAGATGCAACGAAAGCATATTTTCATTCGAGTTTCCGGAAAAAAGGCTTGCTTGGTGACTGGTGTTTTGTTCTTGCAACTCCTTAAGATGATTTAGAATTAATCTAACATTGTTTATAACTTTATTTCTTTCAATCAGATTATCGAATACTCCTGTTCGGGCCATATCTTCCATAGATCTCTTGTCTATCTTGATAGGGGCAACGCGTTGAAGAAAATCTTCGAAACTCTGAAAAGGTCCATTATTCTTTCTTTCTTCGATTATTGCTTCAACAACTTTTTGTCCAACATTTTTAATAGCTGATAAACCAAATCGTATTTTTTTCTCGAAAGGAACGACTGAAAAATTATGAAAGCTTTCATTTATATCAGGAGGAAGAACTTCTATTTTCATTCGTCGACAAGTGTCTATTAAAGAAGCAACTTTTTCATTATTGCCTTGATGAGACGTAAGAACAGCAGACATGAATTCAACTGGATAATGTGCCTTAAGATAAGCTGTTCGATAAGCAATCGTTGCATAAGAAGCGGCGTGGGAAAGATTGAAACTATAGCGGGCAAATGGCTTAATCCAATTCCAAATTTCCTGAGCGGTTTCCTTGGGAATCTTATTGACTTGCATTCCCTGAATAAATTTGTCTTTTTGCTTATTTAAAAGCTTAACTATCTTTTTTCCAATCGCTTTTCTTAAAATATCGGCTTCCGCTAAAGTAAAAAGAGCTAATTTATGAGCTATTTGCATGATTTGTTCTTGATATACAGCAACGCCATAAGTCTCCTGGAGAATGGGTTTTAAATCTGGGTGGATATAGGTTGGTTTTTCCTCTTTTTTCTTCCTGGCGATATAGCGAGGGATAAATTGCATTGGTCCAGGGCGATACAAAGCAATCATCGCAATAATATCTTCAAATTTACTAGGTTCTAATTGCTTCAAGTAGCTTTTCATTCCACTACTTTCGAGTTGAAATATTCCGGCAGTATCAGCGCGTTGTAAAAGTTGATAAGTTTTTTTATCGTTTAAAGGAATGTCTTCGATGACGAGATTTTTACCCTGGACGGCATAAATACGAGTAAGAGTATCTTCGATAATGGATAAATTCCTGAGTCCCAAAAGATCAATTTTTAATAATCCTAAATCTTCTATAGAGTGCATTTCATATTGGGTGATAATGCTCTCTTTGTCTTGAGGGGGGTGTTGCAAGGGGATGGTGTTAGAGAGGGGTTGATCGGAAACTACCACTCCGCAAGCATGTGTCGAAGCATGCCGGACGGTTCCTTCTAGTTTTTTAGCTAAATCAACTAGCTTTTTTACTTTTTGATCTTCATTATAAAGTTGCTTCAATTCTGCTACTTCGGAAAAAGCTTTTTCGAGAGGAAGATTCATGGGAATCATTTTTGCTATCTTATCGCAGAGTTCATAGCTATATCCAAGGGCTCGTCCAACATCACGAATAACTCCTCGCGAAGCCATTGTTCCGAAAGTAATAATTTGAGCGACATTATGTCGTCCATATTTCTTTGCTATATAATCAATAACTTCATCCCTGCGTTCATCAGCAAAGTCAAGATCGATATCAGGCATTGAAATGCGGGAGGGATTTAAGAATCTTTCGAAAATTAAATTATATTTTAAAGGATCGATTTCAGTAATATCCAAAAGAAAAGAAACAATTGATCCGGGAGCACTACCCCTTCCCGGGCCAACAACAATGTGATGATCTTTTGCCCATTTAACAAAATCTTGGACAATGAGAAAGTAAGGGATAAATTTGAGTTTTTCGATGACGCCTAATTCGTAATTTAATCTTTTGAGAGCATCTTCTCTTGGTTTCTTCTTTTTATATTTTTTATCTAAGTTTATCAAGCATAATTCTCTAATATATGCTTTGGCCGTTTTTCCCTCGGGAACTTTATATTTGGGGAAAATTAATTTACCTAGTTCTAGCTCAAGATTGCAACGCCTGGCAATCAAATTTGTATTTTTAATTGCTTCGGGAACATCTTTGAATAGCTCAATCATTTTCTGGGGAGAGCGCAGGGCAAAATTTTCTCCGAGCATACTAAAGGCACGGTTTGTATCATTAACGGTGCTTTTCATATTAACAAGACGTAGAATTTCTTGAGCTTCCGCATCTTCTATTTTGAGATAATGAACATCATTGGTTGCCACTAAAGGAATCCCTGTTTCCCGAGATAGCTTAATCAGATTTTCGTTTACTAAAATTTGATCTGGCAAAGAAGGATGATGCTGGATTTCTAAATAGAAATTTTCTTTCCCAAAAATTTCTTGATATCGAAGAGCAGCTTTTTTGGCCTCTTTGTATTTCCCAGTTCTGATTAGATAAGGAATTTTTCCTTGCAAACAAGCAGAAAGGACAATTAGTCCTTGATGGTGTTTTTCTAACAACTCTTCATCAACTCTGGGTTTATAATAAAATCCTTCTAAATTAGCTTTGGTAACTAATTGAACCAAATTTTTGTATCCTTCTTTATTTTTAACCAAGGCAATCAAATGATAATTTTTTTTATCTAAAGAACTTTTTTGGGACATCTTGTTTTTGGCTACATAGAGTTCACATCCCAAAATGGGTTTCATCCCTCGTTGTTTTGCTTTTTGATAAAATTCTATTGCTCCATATAAGTTCCCATGGTCAGTTATGGCGATTGTATCCATCCCCAATTCTTGAGCATAATCTAATAAATCATCTATCTTGGGTAATCCATCTAAAAGACTATAATGAGAATGGACATGTAAGTGAGTGAATTTAGGTTTCATTATCTTACTAATTCCTGATATCTGGTTCCTCTTAAAATTAAGTCCTTTTCAAGAGAAGCATTCCTGATAATAAGGTATTGGTTTATAGTTGCGTTTTCTAAGTTTACTGATCCTAAGATAAGGGCGCGGACTAAATCCAGGGATCCATCGAGGGTACTTCCTTGGAAGTTAAGATCTCCGTTAATAACGGCTTGACGTAGATAAACATTCCCTTGAATAGTTAAACCTCCATGATCAGCGTTTTGGATTTTCGCCTTTTGCAAATTAAAGTTTTGCCCTACTTGTGCTTTGGCCAGACTAATGAATCCATAGTTATTCAACTGCTGAAAATCGAGATTTCCCTTGATTTGGGCCCCAACTAAGTTAATAACCCCTCTAACGGTGGCTTGATCTAAGATTACTGAGCCCCTTATGATTGCTTGTTCAAGGTGTAATCCTCCCTTGATGATGGATTTCTTTAAATTTAAATCTCCATTAATGGTAGATTCTCTCATTGATACAGAACCGAGGATGGTTGCTTCTTGTAGATTTATCCCCTGATCGAAAGTTTTTCTCGAAAGATTAAGATCTGATAAAATTCGATAACTCAAATCAATTTCTTTATTGGCAACTTGAGCCTTTCTAATTTCTTTCTCTATTTCAATAGAAGAAAGAACAGCATCGGAAGTTAATGTGGATGAATTGTTAGAATGGGGTTCCATATTTTTTAAAAGATACTAATATTATAATAGTTGTCTACACCCAAGTATAAAACTAAATGATTTTTTTTACAAATTGTGGAACCTAATTTTTATTTAGAACGAAAGTTACGACGCGAAGGATATTGTTTCGTTTTGGGGATTGATGAAGTCGGTCGAGGAGCTTTGGCCGGTCCAGTTACTGCAGCGGGAGTAATTTTGCTATCTGATTTTTTTAAAAAACGCCCTCCGTCTTGGATTAAATTAGTTCGAGATTCTAAAAAGTTATCGGCTAAACAAAGGGAGTTTCTTTACGAAAAAGCAATTGGGCAAACTGACTTATTATGTTGGGCATCTTCTTCTATTGGAGAAAAGGTAATTGACGAAGAAAATATTCTTCAGGCAACAAAATTAGCGATGGAAGCGGTAGTTCGAAAGATAGTTCCCCTTGCTAGTATTTTAATTTTAGATGGAAATTTTTCTATTTCTTCAGATATTCCTCAAAAATCTATTATTGGGGCTGATAATAAGGTTTTTTCGGTAGCTCTTGCTTCAATAGTTGCCAAGGTTATACGAGATCGACTAATGATAAGTTATCATTCTCGGTATCCTCGATACGGATTTGCGCAGCATAAGGGATATGGGACTAAACATCATTTGGCGATGCTTAAAAAGTATGGAAGCGTTATCATTCATCGTCAGTCTTTTCGAGGGGTAAAACCCTCTTAATGAATTTTGCTTTGTGCTTGGCAAAAGCACAAAACTTTGCTAGAGTAAGCTATCTTTAATTTAATCCAAGAATTTATGGCAGTTCCGAAACAAAGAAAAACAAAATCAAGGCGTAATCAAAGAAGATCACATATTCATCTTCCGGTCCCTAATTTGGTTAAGTGTTCAAAATGTGGTAAGCTTAAAAAATCACATACGGTTTGTGTTTATTGTGGGTATTACAGGGGAAAAGAAGTAATTGACGTTTTGAAGGGACTAGGAAAGAAAG
>Ga0307992_1002516_pt1 | contig 10413 bp, 6 predicted proteins | sample EllFjometagen133_FD_203162 | JGI IMG/M metagenome (GOLD analysis project Ga0307992, IMG submission 203162) | Marine microbial communities from Ellis Fjord, Antarctic Ocean - #133 | ecosystem: Environmental > Aquatic > Marine > Unclassified | place: Southern Ocean | collected 2014-10-08
TCATTCACTCATTCACTCATTTATTCATCTAACCAAACCTCCCTATGTTAGAAATCTCTCCCCTGTTAATCCTTCTCATCGGTATAATTATCGTAATTGGATTGATAATTTTTCTGCGCCTTAACGCTTTTCTTGCCCTTATTACAGCATCGATTATTGTTAGTTTACTGGCTCCCGGAGAGTTTTCCGAGAAGATCAGTCGTGTTGCTCTGGCTTTCGGATCCACTGCCGGCAAGATCGGTATTATCATCGCACTGGCAGCAGTTATTGGGAGGTGCCTTATAGAAAGCGGTGCCGCTGACCGAATTGTGCAGTGGTTTGTCAGGTTATTCGGGAAAAAGAATTGCTCCATATCACTTATGTCCAGTGGCTTCTTGCTTTCAATCCCGGTTTTTTTCGATACTGTTTTTTATTTACTTATCCCACTTGCACGGTCAATGCACCGCCGCACTAAAATTAATTATGTGTTGCTTGTTTTAGCTATGGGTGCAGGTGCATCTATCACACATTCCTTGGTCCCCCCTACACCGGGTCCTCTGATTATGGCTGAAACATTAGGTATTGATCTTGGATTTATGATCGCTATCGGTATATTAGTTGCCATCCCGACGGCAATTATAATTATGTTTTTTATCAAGTATTATTCCCGGAGAATGGATATTCCAATGCGCCCTATCGAAGGCGCTGAGGAGGAGTCTGAACCACTACCTGATGACCGTTTACCAGGCTTATTAACTTCCCTGTTACCGATCATTCTTCCGTTGCTCATGATATCAGCACATACCATTGTCTCCACAATGGCAAAAGGAGCTGAAATAACATCTAATATAAAACAGGTTGAGGAGATAACCGCTGTACTTGGTAATGCCAACCTGGCTATGTTAGTTTCTGCTATTATTGCACTTTTCGTGTTTTGGCATCAGCGACGTCCTAAAATGAAAGAATTTGGTAAAACAGTTGAAACCTCATTAATGAGTGGAGGGATAATTATCCTGATCACCTCTGCAGGCGGGGCCTTTGGTGCCATGCTTAAGGAAGCACAGGTTGGTCCGGCTATTCAGGCTTTATTCGGTAATGGCGCGGACCAACAATTAGGAGGAATAGGACTGTTGTTTATGTCGTTTCTTATCGCTTCCCTGCTCAAGTTTGCCCAGGGTTCAACAACTGTTTCCATGATCACAACCTCTGCAATGATAGCTACAATGCTTCCATCTGTGGAAATAATTGGATTTCATCCTGTATATATCGCTGCTGCAATTGGTTTCGGTGCTCAATGCGGCGCATGGATGAACGACAGTGGTTTCTGGATATATGCAAAAATGAGCGGATTTACCGGTATGGAAGCTATAAAAACCTGGACCGTTACCCTGGCAGTAATGTCCATTGTCGGCTTTCTGATTACGTTGTTTTTTGCAACCTTTTTGCCACTGGTATAATAAACTGTAATAAAAGATATCAGAACTCAATATTAATTTAGCTTGTATGAAAAAAAAACTGATAGAGAATAGGGCTAAAAGGATTACATCAATTGGGTTGCTTTTAATATTTTCAGTACTATCGCTAACAAGCTGTAACTACAAACCTGAAAATCCCTCTGTTGAAGATAAAATGATCGGGGTAAAAATATATGATCACAATGAAGATTTTGAATCCCTTATAATCGATTGGAAAGATATGGGGATTAATACAGTCTTTACAAGCCCACAACTTTTTTCAGATAAAAAATTCAGAACAATAACCAAAGAGAATGGGATAAAAAGCTTTATTATCCTTCCAATATTCTTTAATCCTGACGCCCTTGAGGAAAAACCTGAACTGTATGCCATTACAACTAAAGGAGAGCAAGCCAAAGATGAATGGGTAACATTTGTCTGCCCTTCACGGGAAGAATACCGGAAAATGATTATTGATTCTGTAAAAACTATAATAAAAGAGCTTGATCCTGACGGAATAAGTCTTGATTTCATTCGTCATTTTGTATTCTGGGAAAAAATATATCCAAACAGAACATTCGAATCACTCCCAAACACATGTTTTGACTCAACCTGTTTAAATAAATTTCAAGCGGACACAAAAATTGATATTCCGGACTCTTTGAAAACAGAAGACAAAATATATGATTGGATAAAAGTTAATTGTTTGAATGAGTGGGGAGATTGGAAATGTGAACAAATAACAAGTCTTATTGCTGAAACTTCAAAGGAAGCCCGAAGAATTAAACCCGGAATATTGATCAATGTACATGCTGTACCGTGGCGACATGATGATTTTGATGGTGCGATAAAGACGGTTGCCGGACAGGATTTTTCAGAAATATCAGATTATGTCGACTACCTGTCACCTATGACCTATGCACATATGGTAAAAAGGGAACCTTCGTGGATACACTCTGTTACCAACGATATTTCAAACCGGGTTAACTGTAAAGTGATCCCCAGTATCCAGGTAAATAAAGCGTACCTTGACACAGAACTTGGGTTAGAAGAGTTCAGGGAATCACTTAAGGAAGCACTTGCTCCTCCTTCAGGCGGGGTAGTATTCTGGTCGTGGGAACAACTGAGCATAAAACCCGCTAAAAGGCGGATTATTAAACAATTATTGAAAGGTATCGATTAATAGAAACGAAATTTATTTCACTCCTGAAATCTTAATAGTCCAAGCATAATTACATGGTGGTTTTTTTCTAATAGATTCCGGAATATTCACTACTACACCATTATGAACTTTCTCCCATCCCAGAATTTCATTTGAGCCAAGCATCTTTACAATAGCATTTTCTGCCGGTGTTACTGCAGATATGCTAATTTTAGAAGGTGGCTCATCTTCACCATCCTCAGCAAGATATATCAAATAAACAGATCCATCATTCTTATTCCTTGTAAGACATACTTTTCCTTCCTTATATGGTTTGATTGGCCTGGTGTTATAGATAGCCTCATTATTTACTTCCATCCAGCCGGCAATTTCATTCAACCTTTTATAAGCTGTTTCATGCCATATCCCGTCCGGTCCGGGAGCAATATTAAGCAGCAGGTTACCTCCTTTGGCTACAATATCTACCAAAAGATGGACTAATTCCCTGCCACTCTTATATTTTGCATCCGGCACCCATGACCAGCCACCACCGGCAATAATACATGATTCCCAGGGATATGGTAAGGTTTCTTCTGGCACCCGGTTTTCCGGAGTTAAATAATTCTGATTCTTACCGGGCACCGCCCTGTCAACTACTATCAGTCCGGGCTGCTTTTTACGAGCTTTTTCTACCAGAGCATCCATATTGATATCCTGGCTGACAACACGTTTTTTCAGGAATCCTGAGGCGGTTTGAGCAAGACCACGATTATAATAATCCCTAAGGTCTTCTCCTGATTGTTTAGCCACCCAGCCGCCATCCAGCCATAAAATACTAACATCACCATAGTCAGTCATTAGTTCCATTATCTGGTTATGCGTATAATCAACGAACTTACCCCAGCGTTCCGGATATATATCAGGATCATAATTAACATTACGATCGGGGGTTGCAAAGTTAGGCCACCAGTAATACTCACTATGCCAGTCGGGTTTTGAAAAATATGCACCAACCCACATATCCTCTTTCCTGAAAGCATCAAATATCACTTTAGTAATGTTTGCGCCGGGGTTGCTGCTAAACGCACATTCTCTATCAGTCACCTTATAGTCAGTGTATTTCGAATCGAACATACAGAATCCATCGTGATGTTTCGTGGTAAAGACCATGTATCGCATGCCAGCTTTCCTTGCTGCTTCTGCCCATTTCGCAGGATCAAATTTCACCGGGTTAAATGTATTCTTAAGCCCTTCGTACTTCTTTTTGTAAGCAGTATAATCATCCATACTTCGCCGGCACCATCCTTCATCCTCAGCACAAATCGACCATGATTCAACAATACCCCACTGGCTGTATGCACCCCAGTGCATTAATAACCCGAATTTCATATCCTGCCATTCTTCCAGATTCTTAAGAACAAGAGGATCGGTTTCAGGAACATAGGTTCTTTCATTATGTTGTGCTATGGCAAGTGATAATGAAAAAAACAAACAGGGTAAAAATATTAAAGTTGTTTTCTTAAAGTTCTTTAATTTCATCTTTTTATAAGTATTACGTTTACATTATTTTTATAGTAGTTTTTAATAATAACTTCAATTTTCAATTTCACCTGTTAGATTGTTTTGTACTTTTGAAGTAATCAAATCATTTTATTCCACTAAAATAACCCAATTAAAATGAAAAGAATAATTAAGCATCTATTTGTTACGCTAACAATTTTAACCTTGTTTTCTTTTAATGGCATTTGCCAGGAAGATTTTCCTGCAGACCTTGAAAATCCAACAATTTTTAACCGAAACAAAGAGACACCCCATGCTACTTTGCTTCCATTCAGTTCTCAAAAGGAAGCAATAAATAATAACTGGGAATCCTCACCCTGGTATTATTCCCTTAACGGTACCTGGAAATTCAACTGGGTAAAAAAACCTTCAGAACGTCCTAAGGATTTCTACAAACCTGATTTTGATGTCAGTTCTTGGAAGAATATTCCTGTGCCTGCAAACTGGGAAATGGAAGGCTACGGAATTCCAATATATGTTAATATTCCCTATGAGTTTACAAGAATACCCCAGCCACCTCATGTCCCCCACTACTGGAATCCTGTCGGTTCATACCGTCGCACATTCACCATACCGGAAAATTGGGAAAACAGACAGGTCTTTATTCATTTCGGAGCAGTTAAATCAGCTTTCTATCTTTGGATAAACGGTAAAAAAGTGGGATACAGCCAGGGTGCCAAAACACCAGCGGAATGGGATCTTACTTCTTATCTGAATGAAGGTGAAAACACTCTTGCTGTTGAGGTATATCGCTGGAGTGACGGCTCTTTCCTGGAGTGTCAGGATTTCTGGCGTATAAGTGGCATTGAACGTGATGTATATCTTTATTCAACACCATTGATACATATACGCGATTTTTTTGTACATGCTGATCTTGATCAAAATTATGAAAATGGTTTGTTAAAAGTTGATGCCGCAATAAAAAATTATATCCCTGGAAAAGAAGCTAAAAAATACAAATTAAAGATCACTCTTCTTGACACAAATGAAGAAAAAATACTTTCAGAAGAAAAAGATATTGATTTCAATAATGAAGGAAATATTATTATCCACTTTGATAATACAATTGATAATCCTGCCAAATGGACTGCTGAAACACCAAATCTGTATAAACTGGTTCTTGAAATAACAGATGAGAACAATAAAACTATCGAAGCTGTTAGTTGCAATATTGGTTTTCGAAATGTGAAGATAGAAAATGCTCAATTACTGGTCAATGGAAAAGCTATTTATATTAAAGGTGTTAACCGTCACGAACACGATCAATATACCGGTCATGTGATCTCCAGAGAATTGATGCTCAAAGATATTCAAACAATGAAACAGTTCAATATCAATACTGTTAGAACAAGTCATTATCCAAACGATCCTTATTGGTACGACCTGTGCGATACATACGGTTTGTATGTAATAGATGAAGCAAATATTGAATCACACGGAATGGGCTACGGGAAAAGGAGTCTCGCAAAAGACTCAATATGGAAGGAAGCTCACCTCGACCGTGTAACACGAATGGTAGAACGCGATAAGAATCACCCTTCAGTCATTATCTGGTCAATGGGTAATGAGGCTGGTGATGGTATAAATTTCACAACCTGTTATAACTGGATCCATCAACGTGATAACTCACGACCGGTTCATTACGAACGAGCTGAAAATGGTCCTAACACTGACATTTACTGTCCTATGTATCCCGGGTTGGAGCATCTTGAAAAATATGCTAATTCCAATCCCGACCGCCCTTTGATCATGTGCGAATATGCCCATGCTATGGGAAACAGTACCGGAAACTTCCAGGATTACTGGGATGTGATTGAGAAATATGATGTCTTGCAGGGTGGTTCAATATGGGACTGGGTTGACCAGGGATTAGTAAAGAAAAATGAGGCAGGTGAAGATTACTGGGCTTTTGGTGGCGACTGGGGTGCTGATACAATACAAAGTGATCAGAATTTTTGTATAAACGGACTTGTGAATCCTGACCGTACTCCCCACCCCGGAGCCTGGGAGGTAAAAAAAGTTTACCAGAATGTAAAGATCGAATCCGTTGACCCCGGAAAAGGAATATTCAGTATCACAAACAAATACAGCTTTTTAACACTTGACCACCTGAATATTACATGGGAACTACTGGAAAATGGAACAAAACTATCAAATGGAAGCCTCACTGCCCTTAATGTCAAACCCGGCGACAGCAAGGATATTGAAATTTCTCTACCTGCAATTGATCCTAAACCCGGTGCTGAATATTTTTTTAATTTCAGTTTCAAAACCAACAAGGAACTACCACTTTTACCTGAGGGTTTTGAATTAGCAACAGAGCAGGTCAAACTTCCTATAAGAAAATCAGTAAGAAATATTTCCGTAGAAGGACTTGATCCCTTACATGTAGAAAAATCTGATAAACAAATAACCATCCAGGGCAAAGACTTTTCAGCAATCTGGGATATCTCTACAGGGGAACTTGCTTCTTATTCGTATAAGAATATGGAACTTCTGAATAATCCTGTTAGACCCAATTTCTGGCGGGCTCCTAATGACAATGATTTTGATAACAGGATGCTTGAAATATCAGGAGCATGGCGATATGTTTGGAAAACCAAAGAACTGAAAGACATGGCATTTTTTGAAAATTCAGAAAAATCAGTTAAGATCTCAGCCAAGTATTATCTCCCTGAAACAAAATCAGATCTTACAATTAGTTATACAGTTCTTGGAAACGGCGAAATTATTTTAAACAATCATCTTTCTTCCTCCAATGAGAAAATGCCGGAGATCCCCAGATTTGGTATGATGCTTCAGTTGGCTTCAGAATTTTCTACAGTAACCTATTATGGCAAAGGACCGTACGAAAATTACTGGGACAGAAAAACTGCATCTTTTATTGGCAAATACGAAACTACAGTTGAGAAAATGTACTATCCTTATATCAGTCCACAGGAAACTGGTAACCGCTGTGATACACGGTGGGTTACACTGCGTAATGAAAATGGCGATGGAATTATGGTTACAGGAATACCAACTTTTGATTTTTCCGCACTCTATTATACTCCAGAAGATCTTACACAGGATTCCAGGGGAAGCAAACATGAATATGAACTTGAGGAAAGAGATTTCATTACGCTACTGGTAGATTACCGGCAACGGGGGGTAGCCGGAGATAACGCATGGGGTGCCAGACCCCACAAGCAATACACGCTTATAAATAATGAATATGAATACACTTTCCGGATAAGACCTGTTTCCAAGCAGGATAACATTGATGAACTAAGTAAAATAAAGTATAATCAGGATAAATAAGTTTATACTTTTCATTAGGCTTTGTTTTTTTTATAAGCAATTCATATTCTTCAAGAGATACTTTTTCCACATTTCAAAAGCATCATGAATTTGTGATTTTATTTTTGTATCCGGTTCAATTCTTCCAACAATCTTCAACCCGGTAAAAGCCTCTTTTGGAGATCCAAATAAGCCGGCACCTATTGCTGCTCCCCTGGCGGCACCAAGCGAACCATCTGTATTATAGAGCTCAATTACCGCACCGGTGAGTGTTGCAAGAGTTTGAGAAAACAGATCGCTAAGGAACATATTTGTTTTTCCGGCTCTAATAAACTCTGTTTTTATGCCTGTTTCTTTCATAATATCCATTCCATATTTGAGCGAAAATGCAATTCCTTCCTGTGCAGCTCTGAACAGGTGTGCTTTATGATGTATGTTAAAATTCAGATTTTTAATTATTGAACCAAAATCCCTATTATTCAATACCCTTTCAGCACCATTTCCAAAAGGATATATCAGCAAACCATCTGAACCGGCAGACACCCCGGATGCAATCTTGTTCATTTCTTCATAACCGGTTCCCTTGTCAGCGACGTTTTTCTTTAGCCATGAATTTAGTATACCTGTTCCGTTAATACATAAAAGCACACCAATCCGTGGATCTTTTTCAGCATAGTTCACATGTGCAAAGCTATTGACTCTTGATTCAGGGTCGTATTTAACCTGATCAGTAACACCGTATATTACCCCTGATGTTCCTGCAGTCGCAGCAACCTCACCGGGTTCCAGAACATTTACTGAAAAGGCATTATTAGGCTGATCACCTGCACGGTATGAAACTTTCAAGCCATATGGCAAACCGAGTTCATCTGAAACAGACTTTAATAATGTACCCTGGTCTGAGAAAGTCGGAATTATTTCAGGGAGCATTGTTTTCGGAATTCCGAGGTGATTCAGTAACATATCAGAGATACTATTATTCCTGAAATCCCAGAATATTCCCTCTGACAATCCTGGAATAGTTGTTTGCACATCCCCCGTCATTCGCATAGCAATATAATCACCGGGAAGCATGATCTTATGTATCTTTTCGAAAAGTTTGGGTTCGTTATCCTTAACCCACTTAAGTTTTGATGCTGTAAAATTGCCCGGAGAATTAAGCAGGGATAACAAACACTTTTCAGCACCAAGTTCTTTGAAAATACTGTTCCCGGTTTCAACAGCCCGGCTATCGCACCAGATTATTGCAGGACGCAGAACATTATGTTCCTTATCCACAGCAACCAGACCATGCATCTGGTAAGAAATACCAATTACTTTAATATTCTTTTTATCGATGTGTTTTCCGGAAAACATTTTTTTTGTAGCATTCTTCAGATGCTGCCACCACATTTCAGGATTTTGTTCAGCCCATCCTGATTGCAAAGCAGAAATAGTCATTTCATCATCAGGAGAATATGCAGATGTTATACAAGAACCATCAGAAGTATCAAATAGTGCAGCTTTTACCGATGAACTGCCAATATCATATCCGATTGTATACATAAATTCAGTTTAAAATTTATAGAATTATTCAGATTTTTTTTTACTTTAGCCACCACTAAGCACCTAAAACATAACAAAATTGAATTAAATACGTATCATTTTTAAAGAAAATATTGTTCCGGCACTAAATGGTTTGCCCCCAAAAATAAATTAAAAATACCAACAACAAAAACTAAACCTAAAAACCATGAACTCAACTAATGTATCAAATACTTACAGTGTCCTTGGAGATAATGTAATAAATATGTCTTATAACTCCAGTGAAACGGGGAGTAAAGAAAAAACAGATCCTTTGAAAAGAAACTTTGAAGGAGTTAAAATACTTATTGTTGAAGATGAAAATTCTAATTTTCTTCTTGTTGAAGCCATCCTTAGAAAAACCGGGGTAAATTTACTGCACGCCTGGAACGGAAAACAGGCAATTGAAATGCTGGATGAAAATCCAGATATAGATCTTTGCCTTATGGATCTTAAGATGCCTATCATGGATGGATTCGAAGCAACAGAAAAGATACGTGAAAGAGGAAATAACAAACTTCCTGTTATTGCTCTTACAGCTTTCTCAGAAATGTTCCACAAAAAAACCGCTATTGAAAAGGGGTTTAATATGTATATGGCCAAACCTCTAAACAGAAAAGCCCTGATTGAAAATATCGCTACCTGCCTATAGATTTGAAGATTTCACACCTAAAGAATTAATACAAGTTTCTGGTAACTAGTTGCTAGTCACTAGATATTGTTTTCTTCGCTCTTTGCTTCTTCCCATTCAATTTGATAAAAGGAATTAAATAAATTAACTTTATTGAAAATATTTTTTGATGAATTTCCGGTTATCAAACATTGAGATTAGAACATAGCTTCGTATAGTAATGGGACATCTAATAAAAATTATATTTATATTGTTTCTTATCCCTGGTCAGGGTTTGTTGACTTTATGTATTTCACCCCAAAAAAAACATGGTGTAACTCCTGAAAATATATCACCTAAAAACCAGCAGGTTATGAAAAGCCAGCAGGATACTACAGAATGGTACCGTCCCAGATTCCTTGAAAGACAAGACGAAAGAGAAGAGATGGTAAACAAGGATATTGCCCAATCTCCGTATGATCCTGTAACGGATAAGAAAGTGCTTAAAGCAATGAAAGAAGTGCCACGTCACAAATTTGTTCCCGGGTATCAACTGGCAAATGCATACAGAAACCATCCTCTCTCCATCGGAAGCGGACAAACAATCTCACAACCCCTGATCGTTGCACATATGACCGAGCTTCTGGAAATTGAACCGGGAGACAGAATCCTTGAGATAGGAACAGGCAGCGGTTACCAAGCAGCGGTACTATCCGAACTAACACCATACATATTCACAATAGAGATTATTGAAAAACTTGGTTTGAGAGCCAAAAAAGTCCTGAATAACCTTGGTTATAAAACCATTAAAGTAAAAATAGGTGATG
>Ga0307992_1002517_pt1 | contig 10413 bp, 20 predicted proteins | sample EllFjometagen133_FD_203162 | JGI IMG/M metagenome (GOLD analysis project Ga0307992, IMG submission 203162) | Marine microbial communities from Ellis Fjord, Antarctic Ocean - #133 | ecosystem: Environmental > Aquatic > Marine > Unclassified | place: Southern Ocean | collected 2014-10-08
ACAGTTTTTATTTTATTTTTTAATGTTTTTAAAACTGGATATACTTTACTTTGTAACAAATCACCAATTTTACTTTCATTAATATTATAATTAAATTTTCTTTCCCATTCTTTAATGGTTATTTTACCTTCTAAAAATAATTCTGTATTTTTATCAGATTTAGCATTATTTATTTGCTTGTTTATAAATTCGTCATATTTCTTTAATGGTTCCATTTTTATTGTTTATTTTTTCTAATCTTATATATATATATTAAAAATGGAATTATTAAAGTTGATAAAAACCATTTCCAATTTTCATTCATAAAATCAATAAAATTATTCCACCAATTTTTATCAGAATATACATATATAAAATCTTCATATACTTCAACATTTTTACTCATACCATCATAAATTATATCAACTGTTAATTTTAATTTATTACCTTCTTTTAATGCTATCACATTCCATTCCCATTTTGTGAATTCATTATTTTCAATCATTTGTTCTTCTGGTGATATTGGAACAATAGTAAAATTTTCATTAGTTGGATCTATTAACTTTGCCCTCATCATAGGAGCAATTCTAATGGTTTCTGTGTTAGTATTTTCTTCGGTGAATGTTTCTACTTCTGCTATAATAATATCTTTACCAACACTCTCAGATATCGTCATATTGACTATTGTAGTCTTACCAATTACCATAGTATCTTCCATCACATAATATATATTACCATAACCAGCATCTTCAGGTGTAAATTCAGGAACATATTCTACTTTTTCTTCTATGTTTTCTATTATAATAACTTTAATAGGTTCAATATCTTCATTACTTCTTGTGGTAGTAATGTGGAATATAAACAACCAATCCCTGAATTGTTGGAAATTAAAGCTGATACAAGTTTTCAACTGGCACAAATTGTGGTTCCAACTAAAACTAATTCTAAAACTAATGAAATTGTTGAAATTTCTAAAACTACTAAAATACACCATACCGAATTTATAGTTTTTAAATTGAAAAATGTTAAGAAAGTAAAAGAATTCAATAAAAAAACATATGTACCCCGTGGTGGAACATCACTTTATGATGCTATTGGAAAAACCATTGATAGTGAATTAGATAGACTTTCATCTTTACCAAAAGGAGAAAGACCAAATAAAACATTATGTGTAATTTTAACAGATGGTGGAGAAAATGCCAGTAGAGAATATCATCAAGATTTAATTAAAAGGATGATAAATGAAATGAGAGAAGAATTCAATTGGGAATTCATTTTCTTAGCCGCAAACCAAGACGCAATGTTTACTGCGGATGGTTTAGGTATTTCAAAAGGAAACGCTATGAACTTTGATGCAACTGGCGATGGTGTTACTCACGCTTATGCTTCTATGAGTAAAGCGACATCACATTATAGAGCATCAGATGAAACAAGTTATGATATTTTTGAGAAATCAGAAGATTAACAAGTTTCAAATTATAATGAATATTAAACGAAGAAAAACCACTCATTTGAGTGGTTTTTTTATTTTTTTTATAAAACTTTTTTACTAATTTTGTTTATATTATTTAAAGAAGTTTTTAATTATGAGCACAAAAGTATATAACGGTATAAAATTCAAGTCAAAAGATTTTAATATAATTTTAAAACAATTAAAAAGTCTTAGAGCACCAGCAAAAGAAATTGCTATAAATGATTTGAAAAATTTTCAAATGAGAGTTTTTATTGGAAATGAAGATTTGATTGATAATAATCCATATGATGTTGTAAAGAAAATGGAAATATCTTCAAATAAAAATATGCGAGATCACGAAGATATACTTATTAATTTTCATGTTGTTATTTATCCCCACCCAAATGGTAACATTTATGGTTACTTTTTTGATGATATCAGGGAATATAAAAAATTACTTTTAGTAGATAAAATATGCGAGGATTATCATTATCAAAATCAAACAGATATGAGTAATTATGATGAAGATAAAGAATCTTGGAAATCTATGACAAAAAAACGACAAAATGAACTTGAAAACAATTGGGAAGAAAGAAACGATATTTGGGAATATTTAATAGGTTATGGTACATTTTCTGAAAATGGATTTCTTTATGAGATTGTTGATGGTGGTCGTGATTTGTGGAATTTTAGATTGAATAAAGAAATTGTATTTTTTCAAGATAAATATAAATTACAACGAGATAGAAAAGAAAAGTTAGATGAAATTGGAACTTAGAAGAACCATATCACAAATAGGTATTTCTCTAATCTGTTATACTACTACAAATGAATTAAAAGCAGAGGAATTTATTCAATGTTTAAATTATAATATTGAAAATAATATTACATTTGAAGAAATTCTTCGTTCACTTAAAAATCATAAAAATGAAAAAATACATATAAATCAACCTCTTCAAGTTTTGTCAAGTTTAAAACTACCTAATAATTTACCTAAATATAAATTATTAGGTAGTTTTATTCGAAAATTAGGTTCTATTAGTCAAAATAATAATCTTTCCATTATTTTAAAATCTTACACTACTAATTCACTCGGAAATACAGTCTCACTTTCAAATTCTGCTTTATATGGAAGTAATTTTGTGGGGTTTATCACAAATGGGAAATTGGTTGTTCAAAAATCAAGATATTTAGGAACAAAAGAATATGACTTAGATAATATTCTAATAAGGAGTTTGAGAAGAAAAAAGTTAGAATCTATCGAAAAAAAATAAAACTTCTTAGTGAGATTTAAGTATAATATTATGTCTGGTGGATGTAAACCCACTTAAAAAAATCCTGATGTTAACAGTAAAGAACACTGAAGCCAACAGGAAGAAAAATGGCGGTGACCCAGGAATGGAAGCTTTTACAGGAACAGTATTTGGTTTTAATCCGTTACACTTAGAAAGGCGTTGAATATTACGTTGAAATGTTTAGTTTTTTTGTTATCTTTTTTCACTTTAAAAAAAGATATACGGTTAAATTAAGGACTCAATCTTAGCCTTTTGAAGATTTAGGAAAACATCTTACGTTTTAGAAATTTTTAGAAAAATTTCAAATGAAAGTAGACGTTCAAGAACTTCTACTTTTCAGCGGTTTGATATAAGAACAGTTAAATTATAAAGCCATTACATTTGTCGACAAATTGTGATGGCTTTTCGTTTTTATTTATTTTTCAGAAACCTTCTTTATTTCTTCTTTTGTGAAATTGTTGGTTATAAATTCGGTTAATAATTTTTTACCTCTTTTAACATTATCATTAAACAATAAAGAATAGACAAGTTCTCCGTTTATATCTTTTAACCAAAAATTAAAATCGCCTTTTGATTTGAAAGGAATACTTTCTTCTATATTTAAAAACCCTATAAAGTTTTCACCATTATCATAAATTAGCAAAAATTCATATGTGTCTCCCCAACAACTATAACTATCTTCATTAATCGTAACTTTAATTAATTCAATATCGGCATAGTTAGTATAATGTGAAAGAGCGCAAAAATAAATACTAAAAGCGCAAAAAACATTAAGTTTTTCTACCAGCAAATGTTTTGCCCTTTATTAAAAAATAGAACCCTATAAGCCCAATTATAAATACTACTGAAATCAATAAAATCATTTTAAGTTTTCCTTTCTTTTTTAATTTTTGTTGTTAATATTTTAATTTTTGTTATTTAATATTTTTAGTTTTCTTCTTCTTGATATTATAATGTGTTCATCAATTTTCTTGATTACAAGTTCTTCAAAAGGTTTATTATTAATTGAAAATAGTTTATATTTAACATCATCAGATCTGAAAACCAATTTAGTCATTTTAAATGGTTTAACGCCAACTTTAACTTTAATAAAAAATGTATGTGATGTTTTTCCACGAACAGGATAATCTCTAACCTTTTCAAAGCCATAGTTATAATCTCTACCTTTATATGTTAATTTCTCATTCACCTTTATTTTTTGTTAAATATTTTTTAATAAGCATAATTGTTCGATATCCACCAATTCCTGTAATGAAAATTCCGAAAAATATCCATATGATAAATAATAAAAGTGAGTTATCTGGAATATTTATGAATTGAACACCTTCAATTATAAGAAGTATTCCTAATAAAAAGAAAACAACTCCAAATCCAATATTTACAAATACTAAAACGAATTTGTTTGTTATTTCTTTTTTCATAAATTTTGTAAATTTATTATCAATGTTATGTTTTATAGCATATACTGAGTATGTTAGTGCTGTTACTACCAACACAAATAGTGTTATAATTATAATTGTTCCTATTGTCATTTGTTATTTCCTCATATTAATTTTATTCTTTTTTATCTCCCCAAATTTCACTCAATTTACTACTTCTTTCATTTCTTATATCTTCTGCAACTTCAGTTTGAGTTTTAGGAATTAAAATATCTATTTTTTTAACAGTATCTACAAATACATTTTTCATTAAATGAACTAAAGGATCTTTAATTTCTTTAGGATATTTACCTCCTTTATAATCCTCATAATCAAACACAAGTTCATGACGCTTTCTATTAATTTGAACTATGCCTATTTGTTTATCCATATCAAGTTGAAAATCATAACCATTATAGTTAGGACTATAATAATCAGTATCTGTAACTTTCACAGTTTCATTTGTTTCTGATATTTTTTTATCTACATATCTGATAATTTTTGACCATTTACTCATATCATTACGAACAGAACGCAAGAAAAGTTCTTGTAGTTTTTTCTTACGATTTTCATCGTATATAAGATAAACATTATTGTAATATTTTGTTTTAGTACTCATAGTTGAATTTTTAATTACTCACTATGCAAAAGTAGGAAAAATTTTGAAATAAAAAAAAATTTAATTTATATTATGAGAAAGAAATGGTAAAATCACAATGAAAAAATATCAAAAGTGCAGACATATCATTAATAAAGAAGAAATTTTTGAAAAAATCAGAAAATTAAAATCACAATATAATATTGAGTCCTAAAAAAGCCAGCGGTTCCCCTGTGTTACACGTATTCTCTCCCAATTGTTTACATTGATGGAGAGAATTCTTTTATTAATACCACTTTCCCTGTAAGCTTGTTCATCAAAATCTTTTTTATTCACTTTTTCAAGTTTTTTTTGTCTTTTCATTTTGAGATGCTCGATATTTGTTAATAGTACTCCATGTTCGACAAGTATTGATGAATTATTTATTGAATTATTATATACATTAAAAGGTAATGAAAGTAACATGTAGTAATATTCTCTTATTTTAGAATCTAATGATTCTAAATATTCAAAATCAATTACAAAATAACTATTTGGAAATTTTATAAATTCATCTTCAAAAATATTTAAATCGGAAATATAGATAACATATTGTGAATTTTCTGTAAATGTCTCTACAATATTTCGCAATACATCTAATACAAATAATTTTGTTTGTGTAGAATAATTAGATTTTAAAAATTTTTTTAATTTGTTTTTATTTATCATAATGTATATACTGTATATACTCTAATTTCATTAGAACCATAATTATTCCAAATAATAGAATCGTTTTTAACATCGACCATAAATATAATCATATTTGCGCCTTTTGAATATTCGCTTAGAAGTGCGGCGATTTGAAATTTATCTCTGAATCTAAATGTTTCATATTTTTTGTGTTTATCCGCAGATACTGAAATTTTAGTTTTTGTTTGCAATGAAAAGCCATATTTAAAAAGATCCTCAATTTGAGTTTTAATTTTTATAGTTGCAATATTTTTTGGTTTTGTTTCTTTTTCTTTTTTATTATGACCTCTATAAGAAGTTTTTATATCATCGGTAGTGACTTTTCTATGTATATGATAATCTTTATTACTGGATATATGATAATCTTTATTGCTTGATATATGATAATCTGGCACTTTTTTAGATTTTTTATCTAAATTTTTTCTAAGTTCGTTTAATCTTTTTAGTGCTTCACTTGACATTTTTTATATATTTTAAAGGGTTAAAAACTTTTAACTTAATATAGCATATTATGTATTTTAAGTTTAAATAAAAAAATGTAAATTATGATTTAATTATTGAAAATGCTTATGAGTAATTCTTTTCATCCCATCTTTTATTTGAAAATCTCTCTAAAAAATTTATCCAAGTTCTTTTATTTGCAGTTTTTCTAGGTTTTCTAACTTTATATCCATTAATATTTTCTGCTTTTTTTATAAGTTGTTCTTTAGTCATTTTACTCCATTCAGATTTTTCATAATCTAATTTTTGATTATCTTTTTTAGATGGATGTGGCATTTGTGTATATGTAATATTATTACTTCTAAAGTTATAAGATTTCTTATTTTTTTCTTTAAAAGATTCAAATTCTTCAAATGTATCAAATCTTTTACACTTATTTATAAGTGTATAAAGAGAGATTGATTTTTTTGATTGTAATTTATTTTGAAGTTTAAATATTTTAAGTCGTCTTACCAATTTGTCATTTAATTGAAAAGAAAAATATTGTTTATCATCTAATGGATAATTTTGAACCCACATAGCACCATATGTCCTTGATATCAAAGAACTGGCTTTCCTAAGTTTTTTAGATTCACCTTTTAATAAAAATATGTTCTTACTTTTTTTTAACATTTTTATTTTTTTAATAGTAATTTTATTTTTCACAAAGATAGATATTGTTTTATTATTAAAAAAATTTTTTATTGTTGTAATTATTTGTATTTTTGTAAATATGAATATAGAATATTACAATATTAAAACTGAAATGCAAAAAAATGGTTTATGGGGAATGCCAATGAATCTTATTAAGATGCAACATACACCACTTGATGTTGATTGTAATTTACATAGTGCTATAATTGTTGCTTTGGATGAAATTCATAAAACAAAATTTAAAATAATAAATCAATCAAATGATAGTTGTTTAATTTATTATATTGGTAATGTTTTTAAAGATAATATAATTAAAAATATGTATGTTGTGAAATATGATAATTTTTTTCTTGAGGGTAATAGACTATATTATATTAAAAATGAACAAGAAAAAAGATATTTAAAATTAAATAAAATAGATGGGTTACAAATTTAAATGGCTAAAAGCATCTTTAATAGGACGAACAGTTGGTAAAACACAATTTGTTATATGTAAGAAGTCTATTAAGACTTTCAAAAAAGGTGAAACATATATCATTACAGGTATGTATGGTGATCCACAAGGTGCTCATGAAGCAGGTTATGAATTTATGATTACTAATTTTTTGAATGTTATAATAGTTATGGATGGATTAAATGGTAAACCTGGTCAAGAATTTTATTTTGAATGGAAAGGAAGAAAAAAATACACACCAAGATATGAAACTGTTGGGGATTTTCAAGATTATTTTTTTGTAGATATTGCTGAGGAACGTAAGTTAAAATTGAACAATTTAAAAAAATTAAATGATAAACATTGAATATAAAAATTTAGATAAACATTTCACATTAAGAAAGAAACCTATTAGCCCTTTTTATGTTGAGGATATCAAAATTCCAAGAAAATTAAAAAAGAAGGTTAAGAAGTATGTTAATGTTCATTGGAAGAGTCTTACTAATGGTCAAAGATTATGGCATTATATGGAGAAAAATAACATGAATTATAAATGGTTTTTAATTAAAAAAATATGTGAACATGATGCATAAGAATAGTTATAATTTGAATCATAATGATATCATTATATGTATCAAAGATTGGAAACAAGATAATGGTGATATTTATTTTAGTAAAGGTACAAAATATCGAATCATGATGGATGGTCTTTATCAGACAGATAACAATGAAATTTTTATGATAAATATTACTGATGGGATGGTCTTGAAATCGGGGTGTGTCGCAGTGATACATTATATAAAAGATGATGAATTTTTAAATTATTTCAAAATAGATATTAAAGCAATTAGAAAAGAAAAATTAGTAAAATTACAAAGAAAAAATAAATAAATGATAATTGGTAAAAAAATAAAAAATAATATAGAATATACCTCTATTACTCATGAAAATAATCCTTCAAAGAAAGAGTTAATTAAAGCGTTGGATATTATTCATAAATCAAAATATTGTATTGTTTTTTATCATTTATATAATTCAAACAAATTAGGTTATACTTATTATAAAAATGGTAAGGTTCATAATGATTTTGGATTCGCAATGTGTAATGGAGATAAATTTTATGGTATTAACGGAGAAATATCACAAAGTACAAAATATGAATTTGTTCCTAATATTATTAAAAAATTTAGAATGCAATTAAGAAAAGAAAAATTAGAAAAAATATCACAAAAAATTTCGAATAAGGATGCGAATAGGTAAAAAGGCTTCTCAATTTGAGTAAAAATGAGGTAACAGAAAGATTAAATAAAAATAATAATAAAGTTATTTTTATTAGTGATTATTATAATACAAGAACAAAAAGTAAATTTAAATGTTTAATTTGTGATTATGAGTGGTATGCTTTACCAAAACATATAATAAATGGTGTGTGGGTGTCCTAAATGTGGGAAAAGAAAAGCAGCAAAAACAATTAAACATAATATAACAACTGATGATTTTCGTAAAAAAGTTAAAAAAATTAATGGTAATAAATTGTGTGTAATTGGTGAATATGTTAACCAGGATTTTAATATAAAAGTGAAGTGTAACATTTGTGGTAATGTGTGGCTTAGTAAACCAAAATATTTAATAAGAAACCAAGGTTGTTCTATTTGTGGTCATAAAGAAAAAGGTAAAAAACAAAGAAAAACACATGAAACATTTTTAAATGAAATAAATGAAATTCATGATGGTAGACTTATATTACTCGAAAAATATGTTACGGGTAAAGATAGAATTAAAGTGAAATGCTCAATATGCAATCACATTTGGAATCCTGTATCAAGAAGATTATTACGTAGGGGTTGTCCTAATTGTAATATATCTAAAGGTGAATTATTAATATCTAAAATATTAAAAAAATTAAATATAAATTATAAAACATATTATATTTTTAATAATTTAAAGACGGATGTTGGAGGTACACCTATATTTGATTTTGTAATTTTTGATAAAAATGATAGCCTTAAAATGATTATTGAATATGATGGGGAACAGCATTTTAAACCTATAAAAAAATGGGGAGGTGAAAAACGATTAAAACGACAACAAAAAATAGATAAATTTAAAAATGATTATTGTTATAATCACAATATACAGATGATAAGAATTCCTTATTATGATTTTGATAACATTGATAACGAATATATAAAAAAATTAATTAATTATGTCGAGTAAACAAGTAATAGTGATGAGAAAGGATTTAAAAATTCGAAAAGGAAAACAAATTTCTCAGGGTGCCCATGCATCTTTAGGTGTAGTTTTAAAATTAATGAAAAAGTCAGATTATAAATATGAATTAGAATTTGAAAAAAATTCATATTTAGATCAATGGTTAAATGGTATTTTTACTAAAATTACTGTTGGTGTTAATTCTCTTGAAGAACTTATGGAACTTTATAATAAGGCTTTAGAAATGAACATTCCAACTATATTAATTACTGATGCTGGTAAAACTGAATTTAATAATATTCCAACTATCACTTGTATTGCGATTGGTCCTTATTATTCAGAAAATATTGATAAGATAACTTCACACTTGAAACTTCTTTAAAAATCATTAAAGATATATCCAAAATTTTCAGCATAATTATTATCTTGTATCATATCTATAAACAATTGATCATCATTTAGTGATTCTAATAAAAATTCTTTTCCGAAACCTATAATAGAACTTCTCAAATCCCAATAACCATCATCTGATGGTCCACTACAAGCGTCTGATAACCAAACTGGTTGAAAATAATACTCAAGTAATTTTAATAATTTTAGGTAGTACTTTTTTAATTCTTCAATTTCAATTTTGTGAAAATCTCTATTTTCTATTTGATCAAGTTTTGATTTTCTATTAAATTGATTTATAGCATTATATAGTCGTTCCTTTGTCACATCAGTTTTTTCTTCCATTACCAATTTCCAATTAATTTTATCTACAATTTTCCAGAATATTGGGTTGTCTATATTTTCCAGAATTTCTTTTTTTACTTTCTCACGATTTATATCTTCTGTTTTCATTTTTTATAAATGTATTTTAATATATAATATAAATATAATATTTTTAATGCAAAGTTTTAAACTTTTTGAAAGGACATACAATATTAATTTATCTACAAACAAAACGGACTACCAATTTGTTAAAAGAAATAATTCTAGATTTAACCGATTAAAACATCTTGTTTATCAAATTGAGCAACATGGTTCTCCATTAGAAGGTGAAAAAATTTCAGAAATATTATTAGGTTCTGTTAATTTAAATACTCTAGATTTATCATATCCTTTTGTTGATGTTCAAGTTGTTAATCCTATTAAAGGTGTAACAAAAAATAATGAACTCA
>Ga0307992_1002519_pt1 | contig 10411 bp, 11 predicted proteins | sample EllFjometagen133_FD_203162 | JGI IMG/M metagenome (GOLD analysis project Ga0307992, IMG submission 203162) | Marine microbial communities from Ellis Fjord, Antarctic Ocean - #133 | ecosystem: Environmental > Aquatic > Marine > Unclassified | place: Southern Ocean | collected 2014-10-08
TTAATTTCGTTGTTGAAAAAGAAAAGCCATACTCTTTACAAAACAATAATATTCTTGGTATTGATAGAGGCATAAATAACATTTTAGTTTGTAGCAATAATCAATTTTTTAACTCAAAACATTTAAAACAAGTTAAAGGGAAATACCAATATTTAAAATCTATCTTGCAGTCAAAAGGCACTCGTTCATCCAAAAGAAAACTTAAAAACATATCTAGACGAGAAAAACGGTTTGTAAAAGATTTAAACCACCAATTAAGTAAAGTAATAGTAAATAGTGAATATGACACATTTGTCTTAGAAAATTTAAAAAAGATAAGACAAAACAAAGGAAAAAGATTTAACAAAAAATTAGGCAATTGGAGTTTTGCACAATTTGAAAACTTCTTAACTTACAAGTCTGAAGGAATGGGAAAAACAATAATCAAAGTAAATCCAAGATATACAAGTCAAATGTGTTCAAAATGCGGAACAATTAAAAAATCAAATAGAAATGGGAATAGGTTTAAATGCAAAGAATGTGGGTTTGAATTACATGCAGATTTAAATGCAAGCAGAAACATCGCTAATCTTGGTAAATCTGAGATTAGCAGGTTGTCCGTCAACCAACCAATCGTAGCAACTGAAAAGTTAGTTACAAGCTAACCAATTTATTGGTTGGTAGTTGACACATTCATATAATACAATGTTACAAGCTAGCAGAGCACTTATGTATTCCTATGGTTATAGGGCTCAACAAGAAAATGCCCACAAAATTTCAGTTGATTTTGCAGGTGCAATTTTTGGGAAAAAATATAAAGAATATATAAATACTTTTGATAGGATGAGACGAAAAAGGCACACCACTGTTTATGAGGAAACAGGGATAATAACAGAATATCATGCAAAGTTTGCTATTAAGACTGCAAAAGAGTTTTTAGATTTAGTTAAAATAAAAATCAAAGATAAATTAAAATAAATTGTAGTTACCCAATTGGGATTTTCAAAGGTAAATGCTGGCGACTACAAAGTAAAAAAGTAGTAGTAGTCTCCCAATTATCCTAAATAGTTTGTATATTGTCTGCCAAAAACTTCATAAATATATTTTATAAAATCTTTTTCCTTTTTATCAATATCATATTTTTGCAGAACCAGGTAATAATACATTTTTTCATCATTGAATATATTGATTAGCGGATGCTTTGAGTTTAACATTACAAAATTCATTAATAATCTTGATATTCTTCCATTTCCATCTCCAAAAGGGTGAATTCTTACAAATTTTAAATGGACAAGAGCAGCAAGTTCAATCGGATGTAATATTTTTTTGTTTTTATTATACCAATCTATAAATTCAAACATAAGTTTTGGAATTTCAGAACAATCTGGACAAATATACGGTCCAACCCGAACATTATACATCCTAAATTGTCCTGCATCAGACATTATCCCAGTCATTTCTATTCTATGCAATTTTAATATAAATTCAATGTCAATATCTTTTTTATATAAGAATAAAAAATCAATACATTTTTTCATATTCTTAACTTCTTTAACATCTTTTTCTTTTGCGTTTATTATTTTTTTTCCTTTGAGAATTGTGTTGGTTTCTTCAAGTGTCAAGGTGTTTCCTTCTATTGCGTTTGTGTTATATATAAATTCAATAATTCTATCTTTTTCAGTTTTCCATAAAGTTTTATCAATTTTATATTTTTTTAAATAATTTTTCTTTATTTTATCAATAATATTAATCTGTTTTTTAGTCAGATAATGTTTTATTATTTTTTGTTTTCCTCTTTTTTTATCCAGTATTTTTTTATTGTTTGTTTCTCTAATATCTTTAGGTATTTCAGTTCCAAGATATTTTCTCGTTTTTTTAAATTTTCCTTTAACTCTTTTGTTTTCAGTTAGATAGTAGTAAGTTTTTCCTTTAATAATTTTCTTTTCAATATATACCATTATATTAATTAGGGGGCACATATTTATAAATAGTTAGGGGGCACAGTGTTTTTAATAATTGAATATTTATATCTCCTTTTTCAAGGGGGTATGATATGTTTAAAAAAGTTAAGATATCATCTTAAGATATAAAATGTCTATTTATTATTTTAAAAAAGGCGAGAAGATGAAAACAATTATAGAAGTTAAAAATTTAACAAAAAAATTCAATAATGTTATAGCAGTAGATAATATTTCTTTTAATGTTAAAGAAGGTGAGATGTTTGCATTTTTAGGTCCAAATGGTGCAGGCAAAACCACCACTATAAAAATACTAACTACTATTCTCTCTCCAACTGAAGGCAAATTAAAACTTGGAGGATACGATGTAAACACACAAGAAAAAAAAGTAAGGGAGAACATAGGAGTCATTTTTCAAGATTATAGTTTAGATGATGAATTAACTGCATATGAAAATTTGTATTATCATTGTGTTTTATATAGTATTCCAGAAAAAGAAAGAAAACCAAAAATTGAAGATATGTTGAATCGAGTAGGTTTATTAGATAGGAAAAATGAATTTATTGGAACGTTTTCTGGAGGTATGAAAAGACGTGTTGAAATTGCAAGAGGTTTATTACATTCTCCTCAAATATTGTTTCTTGATGAACCCACATTAGGTTTAGATGTTCAAACACGATCCTTATTATGGACACAAATAAAAAAACTAAATAAAGAAAAGAAAGTAACTATATTTTTTACTACTCATAATCTTGAAGAAGCAGAAAAAATTGCTACTAAAATAGCAATATTAGATAAAGGTAAAATATTAATCCAAGGAACTGCAAAAGAGATTAAAAAAACAACAAAAACATCTTCTTTAGAAAAAGCTTTCTTAAAATTAACAGGATACGATATTCGTGAACAGCAAGCAGACCCTACAGATAAATTTAGAAAGAGGTTTAGAAAATGAATAGTGTTTTGATAATGATGTGGGAAAGACAGGTTAAAGAATATTTTAGAAATAAATACAGAATGCTTGCTACTTTAATGCTTCCATTTTTGTTTTTAATTGCGTTTGGATTTGGTATTAGTCCTATGTTTGAACAAACTGGGAATGGTAATTATATCCAATATTTACTTCCAGGGATTATAGGGATGACTATCCTAATGGGTTCAACAATGAATGGGATGTCTTTGATATGGGATAAAAAATTTGGTTTTTTAAAAGAAACTCTAGTTGCTCCTGTTTCAAGAACAAGTTTATTGTTTGGAAGATGTTTAGGTGGAGCAACCACAAGTATATTTCAAGGAATAATAGTTCTTATACTAGGAATTTTATTAATGGGGTTCCAAATAACAGATATGTTATTACTGTTAATTGCTATACCTTTTATGTTTTTAATTGCTTTATTTTTCAATTTATTAGGTACAAGTTTTGCTTCTGTTTTTGATGATATGCAGTCTTTTCCCATAATCATAAATTTTTTAGTTATGCCTATGTTCTTTTTATCTGGTGCTTTATTTCCTATTAATAATTTCCCAGACATAATAAAATTTATAGCATCTATAAATCCATTTACCTACTGTGTTGAGTTATTAAGATTTGGATTTGGCACTGTTGTAGAATTTAATGTTATTTTCTCATTTAGCATATTGATTAGTTTAATTGTTTTTTTAGGGATTATAGGAACTCATTTATTTAATAAAATTGAACCATAAACAAATACTTTTATAAACTCCTAAAACACCTAAAAAAATATGGATTGCATACAAAGTACTAAAGGTATAGAAGGGCATAGAAAAAAGTTCAAAAATTTAAAGCTTATTCAATGTGAGATAGTTCCTTTTTCTGGTAGTGAAGAAGAAATTGAACAAGTTCTATCTATTGCAAATACTGAATATTCAAAAATAGGTTTGGGAAGAGAGATATATTCAACAAATATTCTTTATCCAAATGGGGTATTTATTGCTAAAGAAGAAGATAAAGTTCTTGGGTTTGTTAGATATCAAATTGCTAATGAAGAAATGGGTAATATACTTATATCAGTTGATTATGAGAATATAAAAAAAGGATTAAGTGATGCTTTAATACAAGAATGTATTAAGGAAGCAGGAGAATCTAATTTAAGACAAATTTCTGCAACAGTATATGAGGATAATTTTTTAGCACGATATTTGTTTAAAAGAAATGAATTTACTTTATTACCTTATCTTTTTCAGGGTTATAAAATGTATAATGCAGTTAAAGTAATTAATAAATAGGTTTTTATTTTTTTATTTTTTAAAACCTGATTCTTTCATTTCCTTTTTTAGGTTTTATTTGTTTTTTATTAATGATTTTGTTAGTTTTTATTTTCTTTTTTATAATTTTTAATACTTTTTAAGAAATTTACCAAATTTTAAAATCAGTAGTTTTTTCCAAATTAAACAGAACATTTATAAACACTAAAATATACTAAAAATAACATGAATATTTATAATAATAAAAATTTTGATAGAGATATAACTCCAGATAGGAAAATATCTAGAGATGATAGCCTAAAGGGAAGAACGCAGATATTTTCAACTATTTTACCAATTAAATATGTAATAGTCCCATTTTTTGATAAAAGAGGAGAAGAAAAACAAATGATAAAGATAGGTAATTTACCATATATTACAGAAAATTTAGGAAAAATAGATATGATAGATTTTTCTTGGCCAAATAAAGTTTTTATTGCTAAAAAAGGAAAACAAGTAATTGGTTGGGTTACATACCAAATAAAAGGAAATAATTTGAAAAATCTTAAAATTGCTGTTGATTATTCAACTGCAGAAAAAGGAGTAGGTAAAGCTTTATTACAAAAGTGTATTGATTTTGCCAAAGACTCTGGTTTTAATTCAATATCTGCGATGATATTTTATTCAAATTTATTATCTCAAGGTTTGTTTAAATCTATGGGATTTAAATTGCGCCGATCCACAAACCCTGCTTTTTATGGGTATATTGCAGAACTTAAATTATAAATAAAGAATTCAAAGATTTTTATTTCATCTTTTTATATCTATTAACTGTCAAGAAAGACCATAATTATTTTTTCCTGTAATTTTTATTTTCTTAATTTATTTTACTTATTTTTTCCTATCATTTTTATTTAATTTCTTGCTTTTTCTTGTTTGTTGCTTTTCCCTGTTTTTTCTCTTTTCATTCTCTTGTTTTACTTTTAGTTTGTTTATTATTTTTTTCTGTTTTTTATCATTCCAATAAGCAAGAATGATTAGTATGAGTATAAGCAAAAAGAGATACATATACATTGATCCTTCTTTCGCAAGAACTTGGGCAATACTTTCTTCTTCTTTTATTTCATCTGTTTCTTCAATTGTTTGTATAGGAGTTATATCACAAGTACATGATTGATTTTTATATATTGTATTTCCACAATTATCTGCGCACCTGCCAATCTGAATTCCTTTTGTTTCTCCTTCTTTACATTCACATGAAACCCAATTAGATATATTACATCCAGTACTTATACAAATATCAGTTGTTTCTGTATCATTATTTGTTTCAATCTCAGTTGTTTCTATATCTCCTGTTTCTCCATCATTTTCTGCTCCTTCACCTAAAATAATACATTTATAATTAATACAAACCTCGTTTCCAATACAGTCGCCATTATCGCAACAATCATATTTAACCCATTTATGATCATCTGCATAACCACACTCACCTGTTATCTCAATACATTCTCCACCTAAACATTTTTCATCATCATCGCAATTATTATTACTTGTACATTCAACATTTACTGGTGCAAGAACACATAAATTATTTTGACATATATTTCCTACTGCACAGGTTTCATCTTCACAACACTCATACTCATTCCATTCATGGTTTGTTGCATATCCACATCCTTCTGGGAAATTCCTGCAAAAGCCAAAAGCACAAAATTCATCATCAGGGCAACCATCATTTCCTTCACAATCATATGCTAAAAGCCCATTACTTTGTAATAATTGTCCTGTAGGATAAACAACATAATCCAAATCTTCATGTGTGTGTCTTCCTTCAAATTCAAAAGAGTTAACTTTAACATAAAAAGTTGCCGGAACTTTTCCTGCATCTTCTTCAATAGCTTTTACATCTTCACTCATTATATACTGAATAACTATATTTCGTGATTCTCCAATATATAAATTTTCAGGATAAATAATCAATTTTCCATTATCTCCATCAAAACTCCCTTCTCCTAATACTTCTGGAGGTTCTGGACCTATAAGTACTTTTACTGTTTGAATATATTTTTCATCATCTCCAGAACCATAAGATTCTAAAGTTATAGATTCAACTTTAACAGGTTCTTGAGTATTTGGATAACCTGAGGGAAAGATAGTATAAGCTAAAACATAATACTCATTACTTTCCATATCATTTGAATATGTTTGTTCTTCAGGATTATTCTCATCTAAAACAACAGACACATCCATTGGTGTTGCCCAGCACCATGTTGAGTAAAATGGTTCTACTGATTTATCAAAATTTACTGTTTGTGCATAATTATCATAAATTCTAAAGAGATAACTTACTTTATCATCACATTCATGTGTTATTTCAATATCCTCTAAAGGAATTTCAACTTCTACTCTCCATCCAATAATTCCTCCATGGTCTAAACAGTCGGGTTTTATATGAAAATTATATTCTAATTCTGAATAGTCTGCATCTCCTGATTTTTTATATTTTGCAGTTCCATCTCTGTAGAATAACATCTCAAAATTATCTCCAAATTCTCCACCACCTTCTGCCTGGAATTTTAGAAAAACATCAATTATATCTTTTTCATTATCAACTGTATCATCTGAAGAATATATTTCTAAAAAGAGACTATCATTTCTATATCCATATGAATAATGAAAACCTTCTTCATATACTGTTTCATAATATTCTCCAACAATTAAGTTGCCGTTAAGCTCTGGTGTTTCATCTAACCATTGCATGTTTATATCTGCAGATACTAATCCAATATTTAAAAGTATTACAAATCCAAAAATTATATTTATGTTTTTCATAGTTTAACAAATATAGGAAAATTTAAAATACTAACTTTAGATGTTTTTTAGAAAAATACAGTTTAAATGAAAAAATAAGATAAGTTTTTATTTTATTTCGTTTTATTATTATTATGAATAATACGCAAGAAATAGAAAAAGTGAAAGATTGGTGTAAAAAAATCAAGAAAGAACGCAATAGAATCTACATTATTGAGAGAAATCCTTTCAAAGATGAAATATCATGGATGCGCAATAAAGTATTTGTAGAAATAGACAGACCCAGGGAAATCGCTAATAAACACTCAGTAGTTTATGATTCTCCCACTAATTCGTTATGGGAATATATGAATGGTTCTTGGAGAAAAATAGGAAAATAAAATATCAGATAGTAATTAAATTAAAACAAGAGATAATAGTAGGATAAAAATAGATAATATATAATAAATCTGACTTGATTATTTAAATCTAGTTTTTGATATTTAATGTATATTATTTAAAAATTTAATCTATAGTAAATATTTATTGTTTTAAATTATTTTATATTTATAATATATGCTATAAAATAAGGTATATTCTTGCTAATTTATACTGTGGTATATTTTATATTTAATAATTTTACAGGTTTTCCTTCTGGTGCATCATAAACCATTAAAATAGTCTTATCTTTCTCATGTACAAATGTAACTATTTCTTTTTTATTTGAATCATATCCAGAAATTGCATTTTCTCTCACTCTCAAATTAGAAACATCATAGTTAATTCCAAACAATGCACAGGTTATTTTAAAATTGTCTTTAATTTTTTGATATAAGGGGTGGCCTTTAACAATATCTGTTTTTAGGTCTGTTTTTTTAATAGAATTTTTATACTGACTTTTTTCCATATATAATTAATAGGTTTTTGTGTATAAAAAGCTTTTGGTAGTAAGTAATATGGGTGTTTTATATGAAAGAAATTTTATTTAATGATATAAAAATAACTGTTTTTGGACATGCGAGTACAATGATAAAAACAAAAGAAAAAATAATTTATATTGATCCTTTTATTCTACCTGATACTCCTGAAAAAGCAGATTTAATTATTTTTACTCATACCCATTTTGATCACTGTGTTGACCCTTCAGCTATTAAGAAAGAAGATACTGTTTTGATTGGATGTAATTGCAAATTTCAACAAGAAGATATAATACCAGGACAAGAGATTGAAAAATTAGGAATAAAAATAAAAACAGTTGATGCTTACAATCCAGACAAGCCTTTTCACCCAAAAGGAAAAGGTATAGGAGTTATCTTAGATTTAAATGGAACTAAAATTTACCATGCTGGAGATACTGAATTTATTCCAGAAATGCAAAATACGAATTATGAATGTGATATAGCACTTTTACCATGCGGTGGAAAATTCACAATGGATCCAGATCAAGCATTAAAAGCTGTTAAAGCAATAAAACCAAAGTTAGTTATACCAATTCATTATGGAAAAGAATTTGGTGTTGATTTACCAAATGGAGGACCAGAAATAGAAGAATTAAAAAAGAAGATAGAAGAATTAGGAATTAAATGTGAATTGCTTTATTGATAATCTAAAGTTGTTTATTTAATTCAAGTAAAAAATCATTAATTTTATTATTTGGGATAGTACAACCAGCTGCAAATTTATGTCCTCCTCCTGCGCCTCCGATTTGTGTAGAAATTTCTTTTAGGATTTTTCCTAAATTAATATCACTTTCTTTATCAAGAAGGCGCGAAGAAAATTTAATCTTTTTATTTTCATCCAAAGAAGCTGCAATAAGAGGTTTATCTCTTTTAGATAATAACATACCTGCTACTACACCAATAATTGAATCATTTATTATTCCGCGTGCATCAATAAAATAAAATTTGCCAAAATCTTCAATATGTTTTTTAGCATACTGAACACCTTCTCTTAAGTTTTTTTTATGTAATAAAAGAAGAGTTTTTGCTTCTTCATAATACTTATCATGGTCTAAACAAACACCTAAACCAATATCTGTTCTATCATTTCTCCCGCATGCATTAAGAATAGTTGAAAACTCAGCTACATCATACATTTCACAATTTTTAGGTCTGTTTTTTAACAAATAAACTTCTCCAATTAATTTTTTAGAATATTTATATAAATTCTTATCACATAAATATGAAACTAATTTATTTATCAATATTTTTTTCTCATCCTCATTTAAAGAGTAATAAGTTCTCCATTTTCCATTTTCTTTTAATTCAATTCCTGTACTTTCTAAAAAGGCATTTGTTCCATTTTCACTATTGGAAATACCAGGTAAATAAGGATCATCTGAATATAATAGAAATTGTTTTAAGGGTCTTGCTCCTCTCCCATATAATCTAATATCTTGTGTTTTTATGATTTCATCTCTTTTAACTGCCTCATCAACTAATTTTAAATTTAAACCTCTAAAAGGGTATTGAACATCCCCCATTGCACCAACAACTGCTAGATCTGCCTGTGTTTTAAATGTAAAAAAAGCTGCTCCTGAAGCACTTAATCCTAAACTTCCATCAAAACCAAATAATTCTGGATTTATCTGAAGATGTTTAATATTTTTTGTCTGGTGGTGGTCAATAATAACAATTTCTCCCTTTAATTCATTTACTAATTCTGTGCCTCCACCTAAATCAACAAAAATAATTTCCTTTTCATTTTTTAATTCTTCCATTGAATTTTCATCAAGTTTTCTATATACTTTGTTTCTATAAGGTTTATTCATGTTTTGAAGTGCTTTAATAGTGATTGCTCCTGATGTTATACCGTCACAGTCAAAATGATGTACTACTAGAGGGCTCTTGAATTTTTCAACAGTTATTCTAACCTCTTCAGCTCTTTTTAAAAAGTCGTTAAAATCCATGAAAAAGTTTATACTATAACATTTTTATACCTTACCATACATTAAAATAGTATGAGAAGTTATAAATTAGTAATTATCCTGTTTTTTGCCTTATTTATTACCATGTCTTTCGCAGATCCTTCTACTTCATTCCAACAAATGAATGATCAATTTCAACCTCATTTTTGGGAAGATGCAGACTGGATGTGTGATAATGCATTAGATTTATGCTTTCCTTGGAAAGTGTTGAAACCAGAATATACTCAATCTTTATCCTCAAGTGATTTTAATGATATTCAAATAATTTCAGATTTATCTTTATTAAATAATTATCCTGATGCAAAATCCGAAATAACAATAGCCCAAACTGAATTATCTGGCGGGCAAAATTCATTTGAAGTTTTTTCAGGACCTACTTGTATTGATGTTGCTTCAGTTTCTTCGTTAGCAGGAGTAGTAAGAATAATTGAAGATTGTGAAAGAAGAGGAGGAAGGATAACCAGTAGAGGGTGTAAAGTTAGAGAAGGAAATGAAACAGAATATTATCCATATGGTATAGAATCTGCATGTGTTTTTGAATATCTAGAATTATCTG
>Ga0307992_1002521_pt1 | contig 10404 bp, 6 predicted proteins | sample EllFjometagen133_FD_203162 | JGI IMG/M metagenome (GOLD analysis project Ga0307992, IMG submission 203162) | Marine microbial communities from Ellis Fjord, Antarctic Ocean - #133 | ecosystem: Environmental > Aquatic > Marine > Unclassified | place: Southern Ocean | collected 2014-10-08
ATCGTTGGCGACGACGTGGGGATTCATCCCCGACTCGACCTTGGCGATAGCGTGACCGAGGTCACGCCTGCGGTTCAGGTCGTCCGTCCCTTCCATTTCCGCCAGCGCCTTGGTCACGACGTCGTTGGGGGTCAACGACTTGGACAGATCCGTGTCGGCGGGGGCGGGGAGGACCTCTCCGACGATCGCCTTGGGGGCGTTGGGGGCGGCCAGCTCGTCCTTGACGGCGGCCAGGGACTTCTTCAGGTCCCCGTCGGAGGCCTCGATGGCCTTCTGAAGGAGTTGGTTCGACTCCGCCAGGGCCAGGAACCCCTTGGAGAGGGCGTCGAGGCGGTCGAAGATGGCGTTCTGCGCCGCTTCCCTGGCGGCGATGTGCGCCTGGGACTGCGCCAGGATGCGGTCCGCTCCCTGAGACACGGCCTTCACGAGGTCACCGTCGTCGGCGTCCTCGACGCTGATGCTGGTGTCGAGATCTGCATCCACGCTCTCGGGACGGCTCTTCTCGAAGATGTCCTTGATCTCGCCCATGGCCTTGGTCAGGGCGTCCACGTCCACGGACTCTTCCGTGTCCGGGGCGCCGTCGTAGGACCCCTTGGCGATCTCTGTGGCCGTCTCCGGGGTCATCCCCGCCTCGATCAGCTTGTCAAACAGCTCCTGGTTCATCTTCCTCTCCTTGGTTCAAATATCACGACATACCAAAACATTCCCTACCCAACGACCCTGGCGATCTCCTTGGCGATCCGGATGGCCTTGTCGTAAGGCACGTAGGGAAACGTGTTTGTCAACAGCGTTGCAAGTTCCGGTATACCCATGCGCCGCTCTTCCATAGCATACCGCGCAAAAGTAGCAACGGAAGGGGTGTCCTCTAAACTTTGAGGCACCAAGGGAGAAAGAGGTGCTCCAGCCGCTGGAACGGCGGGATGCTGATAGCCCATGGTGCCGCCGTCCAACGACTTGGCCAACACCTCCAGGCGTGCATCCGGGTTGACGGGGTGAGCGGTCACGGCCACGTTCAAGACCCGTGCCCTACGCACTTCCTTGCCGAAACGCTCCTGGACCTGCCCCTCCACGGAGAACCCCAGTCGCCTTTCGTTCCCTGCCTTCTCCATGGCCTGTGCGTTCTTGTAGATGTCCCTGGCCCTGTCGTTGTGGAGATAGAGCACACCCTCCAACTTGGTGGCGGGCTTCCCCTTGCAAACGGTGGGGGTCACACTCTCCGGATGTCCCAGGACGTTCTCCGGCCCCTTGGCGTGCTCGTAGTTCAGCCAGCCGTACTGGAGGAAGTAGGACCAATCGAGGCCCTTCTGGAAGAGGGTCTCCCCCTGGAAGTCCCTGGTCTCGGCACTGATGACGCCACCGATCCGCCCGACCATCACCTCCTCGTCCCCCCCGTTGGGGCTGTGACGGGTCCGGCCCTCGGCCTTCTCGATGGTCTCGAAAGGGGTCCACAAGCTGAAGAGGTTCTTGTTCATCGTCTCATCTCCAAAACGCCTTCTGCGTTGACGACCATCCCCGGGGGGACGGCCATGGTATCGCAACGACAATTAGGATGCAGCGGCCAGACCGTAGGAAGCCATTCCTCTGGTTTCTTCCCGACGTTGGTCCCGTTGGCCAACAACTCCGCCGCAGCGAAGACGGCGGGTCTGCCCTCCCCGTCACGGAAAAGGCGGAGGCAGTGTCTACAAGCGTTGGTCTCCGTCACCCGGGCGATGTAGGCGTCATCCCCCCAGTCCTCGATGGCCTCCAGGAAGACGCCCTCGTTGTACGCCCCCTGCAACTCCGTGCGGGCGATCCGGTCCCAGTTGTGGGAATACTTCCCGGTCAACCGTGCCAGCTCCAGGGCCAACTCGCCATAGTCCCGGTGCGTGGCCAACGCCTGCGCCACAGCGTCCCGGATGATCTGGACTCGCTCATCCCGGAGGACCGGGTCCGCCTCCTCCTGGATGTCCTGGTCTCCCCAGACCTCCTCCAACATTGCCCCTGTCTCCGCAGATAGTGTGTTACCTAGTCCCCGTGCGTATTCCCCGGCCCTCTCCAAGGCCTCCTGGTACGCCGCTGCGATGGGGGTGGTCATCCAATCCGGGGTGGGGATGTCCTCTCGGAGGACGCTGGGGGGTTGCTCCGTAGAGGGCGCCTCCGGTGTCTCCACCTGGATCCCTTCCTTCGGGAGCACTACCGGGGCCTCCGGCTCCTCCTCGATGGACTGGTCCACCCGGACCTTCCACTGGTCAAGGGACCACTCCCTCATCCTCTGGCGGTCCTTGAAGGGGGACTTCTCGACGACCTTGGAGACCCTGTACATGAAGGAGAGCGGGTCCAGTGTGTTCTCCATCCCGGGGAGGATTACACCTCCCAAGTCTGCCGGGTCCAATACCCCGGCCTCCAGAAGCTCTTGGACTCGCTCCGGAGAGATCCCGGAGGCGGCCTGCCCGTAGGTCTGCACCAAAAAGGCCTCGTGGTGCATCTGGACCAACTTCTCCCAGGCGTTCTTTAGAATCGCCGCCTTCACGGTGTCAGGCCCTCCTCCAGAATCTTGGTGGTGGCGTCCGCCAACGCCTTGGACAAGCGGTCCATGCGCTTCTGGTACAAGTCCGTCATCCGGTCCGCCAGCTCGTCAACTACCTCCATCTCCCCGCCCCTTGGGAACGCCTTGGCGAGGAGGTCCTCCTGGAGGAGACCTGTCTCGTTCTCCAAGGCGGCCATTACGCCACTCTGCGCCTTTCGGACCAAGTCCTCCTGGGACGTGACCCCGAATTCCCCGGGGGTGCTCTCTTGAAGGATGATTTTCATCCGTCGGACTCCCTTGCCTTTGCTGCCCTCTGAATCAACTCCTCCTTGGTCATCACACCGCCGCCCGGTGCCGGAGCCTCCTTCTTCAACCCCGCCAAAATCCGCTTGGCGGAGTAGCGGGCGTTCTCTGTCCGCTGCCGCTGCCAGACGCTGTTACGACGACTCCAGCGCCAGCCCTCACTCTTCAGCTTGCTCCGGATCTCCTCGCTGGGGATCTTGTCGAAGTCGAGCTGGACCCGGTTATCTTCGGCGTTGTCGATGATGGTGACGCCCTCGTCCTCCGCCGTCTCCGTGGTGGGCCGGGCCTGCTCCTTCTTCACCGCAGCAATGCGCTCCCGTACCCTCTTCATGTTGGCGTTGTTGTTGGTCAGGAGGTAGCTTTCAAAGCCAATCTGCGCCCCTGGATATGGAGGCTCCATCAACTGGCGGAAGAGTGCCTCACTGACCCCGATGGCCGCCAACTGCTTGACCTTCTCCTCCTCGGAGAGTTTCTTGCTGCGGATGATCTTGTTGACCGCCTTGTAACTCTTTTGGTCCTTCTCCATCTTGGCGAGCTTCGTCTCCAGCTCCGCCACTGCGTCGGAGCGGTCGGAGCTGATACTCCGGGGATTCAAGGTGTTCTGAATCTTCTTCATCCGCTGCTCGACGTAAGCCAGCATCTCCATCATTTTCTTGTCGGCTGCGTCGCCCCTCTTCCTCTGTTGCGCTACGGGGAAGTTCGACGGCCCCGTGATCATGGTCGACATGACCCGGGACTTCGATGCCAACATGGACATGAACCTCTGACGGATCCCCTTGGCGGCGTCCTCCACGAGCGCCTTGGCCTGGGATATCTTCTCTGGGTCGTTCCCGGCAGCCTTCAAGGCCAATGCTGCCACCTTGTCGACCGTGGCCACGTAGTCGGCCCGGTCCTGCACCGCCCGGCGCTCCGGACTAAACGACGTTCCGGAGCTGGCCGTCACAGCCAAACTCATCGGAATATCGTCCGCAGACACGACGACCCCGAGTTTGGCGGCGGAGGGTGCGTCTGACTCTTCGGGCTCGGGGGTGGGTGCTGGTGCTGGTGCAGGTACCTCTTCAACGACGGCATCCCGGAGACCCTGTACCACCCGCTCCTGTACTTCTTTGATCTGATCGGTGGTGAGATGTAGATGGCTCTCGTCGATGTTCTGCCCGATCCCAGGACGAAGCATCTCCAACGGGTCCTCTTCCTCCAGGTACTCCGATGCGTACTCTTTGAAATCGTCCGTCGTGGCCGCCACAAGGGCGTCGATGTCCGACACCTCTGGTATCTGTTTCAGGCTGAAATGCTCGATGTCTTCAGCGGACAAGGGGGCGTCGTAGGTGACTGTCCCATGGTGGAACGTGGGATGCTTCCCGAACTCCTCGAAACCAGCAGGGACCGTGGCCGTCGAGACCGGCCGCAAGGTGAGGGCATAGGTGTACTTCCGCCCGGCGGCGGAGGGGGCGTCTGCCTCTTCGGGTGCTGGCTTGGGCTCGGACTCCGGCTCAATCACAGCCTGTGGCTCTGCCTTCCATCCCTGCTCTATTGCATAAGCCATACCTGGGGCCACGTTGCGTTGTTCCGGTCCTACTTGAGCGCCACCCTCTGAGAAGAAACGCACCGTCTGTCCTTTTCGGTGCATGTACACCTTGTCTCCGGCGGGGGTCAGAAAAGGCACTCCATATTGACTTCCCCAGTCGTCTTTTGTAGGAGCCTTCTCCCCCTCTGGCATAGTCTCGAAATTGTCCTCAGACACCTTCACCGGCTCGGGCTCCTTCTCCACCATCCCCCCGAGGAGGCCCGTCATGGTCATCGGTGCCTTCTTCTCCGCAGCAGCCGCCTCTGCCTTCTCCTCCACGGCCGTCAGGGACATGGCCTCGTTGAAGACCTGCGCCGGGGTCTTCACGTCTCCGATGACTTTCCCCTGGCCCTCCGGGTTGTGCGACGCCTGCCGGGCGTAGTTCTGGAAGACCTTGGCCAACTGGTTGACGCCCGGCCTCCGGATCAAGACCTCCAGGAGCTGAAGAGCCCGCTGGTTCTCCAGGATGGGATGGTCCTCTGCAATCCCCGGGAGTTTCCGGAAGACGTTCCGCAACTCCCGGAAAGCCACAGGAGTCATGCTGGAACTCGGGGCCTTGAACGTCCCCTCGTCCACCTTGTCCTGGATCTCATTCAAGGCGGAGACCGCCATGGTAAGATCGTCGGAGAGGTCGTACCCCGGGCCGAAGCGCTGCGCCCGGACCATGTAGGGGACCGACCGGGCGAGATTCTCCACCAACTTGTGGCGGGCGTGGGAAAGCACGTCCGTGTCCCCGATCATCCGCCCGACAAGGACCCTGGCCACAAGCGTTTTTCCGTCTGCGTTCAGAGTGCCCTTCCCCCGGACCATGTACTGGTTCCTGTTACGATCGTCGATGATTCCGTTCTTGCTCAGAGCGTCGATGAAAGGACGAGAACGGGACGCACTCAGGTAGGAGGAAAGGGTGTCCTCCGCCTGCATCGTGGCTGCCAACGTATCCAACGTCGCCTTGTCCAGACGTCTCCCAAGGGCAACCTGCATTGTTCTGGGGTCCATCCCCTGCGTGAAGCTCTCGTTCATGGCCCGGACCATCCGCTGGAAACCTGTTTGAGAATCATCCTCCAGCGCTACGACCCGGACGAGGACCGGGTTCTTCATGGCGGCGACGTCCTCCGACGTAAGCCCTACTTCGTGAGAATGGTCCGCCATGTACTTCTTCAGGCGCTCCGCCACGTCGGGGTGGTCCTGGTAGGCCATCTGCATGGACATGACCCTGCTATTCCCTCCCAGAACTACACCCGCCTCCGTCACAATAGGAGGCCCGTTGACCGCATCCGGATTCGTGTTGACCACGAAGGAGGGCAGAAGTCCCTGCGCATTCCTCCGGACCTTGTATTGCTCGTTGGGGTCCTCGTGGTAAACTCGCTCCTGGACCCCCTCCGGGTAGCTGGCGTTCTTCTTGAACCCCGCCGTGGGATCGTGGGAGGCTATGACATCGGAGGCTTCCATCAACTTGTACTGCGCCTGCATCGCCTGGGGGCGGCCCTCCGCCCCGGCGTAGAAGAAGGAGGAGACGGCCCCCTCCGCCTTCGGGGCAGTCCGGGGGGCCAAGGAGGGGACCTCCATCAGGGTCTCCCGGACGGGCTCCACGGCCCTGTCCTGGATGCCCGGCCACGCCTGCTTCAACATCTGGAGTTGGTGGGCGTTGGTAGCTGCCAGGGCCTGCGCCAGGACCGCCGCCACCTCCGCCGTCGCTCCGGTCTTGCCTCGTGCGACCTTGATCAGGGACTGGAGCTTGATGATCTCCCGCTCCGCCGCCTTGGCCACGTCTGCGATTTTCGCTGCGAAGGTGCTGTCCTTCCCTCGTGGCTTCCGCAGCTCCAGGGCGGCGGCGACGTGCTTCAACTCGGTCTTCTCACCACCTGCCAGATTCTCAGCGGCGGACAGGATCTGGCGGTGCTCCTTGACCAGCTCCGCTCCTTCCTTGGTCATGGTGTTCCCGATGACCAACGCACGAGCCTCCGGGTCCCAGCCCCTCCTCTCCAAGGATTGCTCGATGACCCTCTTCGCCCGGAACGGGTTCACGCCCGCCCGCTGGAACGCCGCCTGGAGCTTCTCGTAAACCTCGGGGACTCTCTTCCGTAGGTCTTCCATCCGGGCGGCCTCTGTGCTCCCCTTCAAGTCCTCCAAGAGCTTCTTGGGAACCAAGCGGAGAACGGCGTTGACCGTCTGCCGTGCCCTCTTTTCAGCGTGGGCGTAGAAGTTCTCCCCGTAGTGCCGGGCCATGATGCCCGTCCACTCGTCCGGTGTAACCTTTCTCTCGCCGTCGTCCAACCGGAGAGTAATATCACCGTTTTCGTCCACGATCAGGATCTTGACGGTGTAGTCCCCCAGGCGGACCTCCTCTCCTTCCTTGACGTCCCTGGCGGCGGCGCTGTCCCTGTAGTAGTACCTGTAGGCCTTCTTGCCCTTGGCGTTGATGTAGGGCACACGCCGAATGTACTTCCCCCCAACTGCCCCACCCTTGAAGAACATCTTCTCCAAGTAGACCTGTGAGGCCGTGTCCAGGATCTCCTCTCCGTGCATCTGGTCCACGACGTCGAGGTAGAGCATGGCCTTCTTGGCTTCGTCCTTTGCCGGGGGGTCTTTTTTCTTCTCCTCTTTCTTCTCCTCTTGTCTCTCCTCCGACTCTGGCTCTGGCTCTTCCTTCTTCTCTTCGGGCTTGGCCTTCTCCTCCGGGGTCTCCTCCGGCTTCTTCTCCCCTTCCGGCTTGACCTCCGGCTTCTTCTCCTCGGGCACGGGCGCAGGCTTGACCTCGGGTGCTTCCTTGCCTGCCTTCTCCTCCGGCTTTCCAGCCGCCTTCGCCTGCAACTGCATCTTCCAATGCGGATTCTTCCCCGGGGTCAATCCCTGGATGAAACCCCAGAGGGCCATCTTCATCGCCCCGACCTTCTTGGAGTCCCCGCCCGTCTGCTTCTTGATGAAGGCGGCGGTGTTGGTGGTCTTCCCCTTCTCCTCCCCGTCCTGTGCAACCCAGGTGCCGCCCTTCTTCTGGTGTGTGACCCCGTTGGTGTCCGTGACCTTCCAGCCCTCTGGGAGTTTGTCCAGAGCCCCGGTCAAGGCCTCGTGGTTCTTGGCGTCGTCAGTCTCGGTTGGGGCGGAGGTCTTCTTCTCCTCCCCGCCCTTGTCGTAGACCCACTTGTCTCCGACTTTCTTACGACGACCTCCACGGGGGCCCTGCTCCCAACCGCCCCCCGACGGCTGTGGAGCCCCCGCCGACTTCTGTAAGTCCCAGATAGTTCCTCGGAGAATCTCCATGTCCACCAAGGTCGCCATCCCGCCCTTGCTCAGGGAGGCGTCGGTGACATAGGCCCAAGACAGCTTCCCTGTCTCCGGGTCAGTGACCAACCGGCGGCCCTTGGTTACCCCGCTTCGCTCTCTGGCCTTCATCAAGGTCTGCGTCAGGTTGTCCACCATGTCAGTCAACCTCCACGGTGATGCTCTTGATCCCGCCGCCCTTCTTCAGGCCGCCCTTCTCCACTGACTTCTCCGGCGCTCCGAAGTCGAAGGCGGAGTCGTCGAAGAGCTTGGTCACGTTGAAGTCGTCCTCGCCGGGAGTCTCTTCGTCGGGAGGTGCTTCCTCTTCGCCAGGGGCGGCCTCTTCCCCGCCCTCTTCTGCTTCCGCTTCCTGCTGCTGCATCATGCTGGCGGTGTTCATGTAGGAGGCGTTCATGATCATCTCGCCCATGGGACCCCGAATAGGCTCCTGGTCGTACATGGCCCGGACCTCATTGATGGTCCGGAAATACTGCACGGCCTTGGTGTCGAGGTCCAACTTGTCCTTCTCGGTCTTCGCGTCGAAGCCGCAGAACTGGAAGACGAAGTCGTCGTCGATCTGGCTCTGGACGAGGTTAAACCAGGACTCCACTGACCTCATAAGAGGCCGCAGTCCCCGCTCCCTGGAGTAGGTTACCTTGTCCACGGTGCCCGTCGAATTCAGGGTGTTGCTCTGCCCTTCATTCCCGAACTGGTAACCCAACTCCGCCGGGTCCATCTGGTAGACCATCGTGGCCTGTCGCAAGAGGAAGGAGATCCATTTATCGTACTCCATCTCCCGGTTGTTGTTGGACATGGCGATGTTCTGAAGCTCTTCCTTGTTTTCCGGGTCGAGCTGGATAATCGGCGTCTTGTGGGCGTTCGATGCCCCCGACAACATGGAGTAGAACTCCCGCCGGAAGGCCCGGAAGAGCTGTGCGTTCATCTTGCTTTTGATGGCCAAGATCCCGGCGGCGTGCATCCCATGCTTGAAGTTTGCAGCGTTGTACTGCTCTGCGTTCAACAAGTTGGAGATGACACGGACCAACTCCTCCAACTCCGGGTAGCCGTAGCCGTTGACCCTTATCCAGGTCCGGGGGCGTCGGATACCGAAGACCATCTCCTCGGGGGTGAACTTGGCCACGGTCTTGGAGTCGAGGAGCTGGACGTACCCAGTCTTACCCCAACTCCTCCGCCCGGCCTCTTTCTCCGTCTCTAGGAGGGGGGCTCTTCGTATCGTGGAGCCGTCCACGGCCACGAGGCCCGCTACTTTCCCACCCCGTGTCTTCACGATCTCGAAACAGGCCTGATCGAAGATCAAGGAGTCCCGCATGATCTTCCGGACGAAGACCTCCAGGCGGTCGTCGTAGGACAACCTCGGGTCCCCGCAGGTCGACCACCACTGTGTATACTCTTGGATCTGCTTTGTGGCCGCTCTCGATGGTGACTTTGTACTCTCCCGGAGAGCTATCTTGTATCCCAGGGAGTAGGGGTCTTTTTGCGGGAGACAGAACTCCGCTATTTGATTGATCCTGGTGTGGAGGATGGCGGAGATCAAGGGCACCCTGGCCATTTGACGCAGGACATTGTACTCCAGCCCTATCGTCCCCTGATGATGCGGCGTTCCCATCCCCATGTCGGCCAAGGACGTGTGGGCGCTTTCCATGTCCAAGTCGTAGGCCGACGGCGTGGGGGTCTCCTGGGGCCCTGCGATGCCCTTCCCGCCCTTTATGAGATCGACGGGGATGTCTCTGTGCAAAAGGTTGTCCAACCAACGCATCAGGTTTTCCTCCGCTCCAGGTGTCCTCTGACGAGGTCGGACAGGGTCCCGGTCTTGGTCTCGCTTTTGGTCTCACTTCGCTGTTGCTTCAAGATGTCCTCGTAGACGTCCTGGATGTCCCCCAAAAGCGCCTTCCGTAAGGCGCTTTCCTCGCCTGGGCTAACACCGGAGATCAAGACGTTGGCCCGATCCATCAAGGTGTCCGCCCGGTCACTGTCAACCCCGAACTGCCCGACACTCTTCAAGAGCATCCGGGCCATGTCCAAGAGCCGGGCGTCGTCCTTGCGGTCGATTTTCATGGAGGCTCCTACCCTTTGCCCTTGATGAGATCGGTGAAGAAGGAGGCGGCCTTCTTGGTCTTGGGGAAAATCTGGGCCATGCCCTTGTCGTGGTTCACCAACATCCAATTGGAGAGGACTCGGATCGCAGCGTCCATTGCCGGGGAATCCTTCGGGTCGTGGGGCTTCGCTTCCTTCGCCTTGATGGCCTCCTTCAATGCCCCGACTGCTTTGTAGTCCCAGGTCTCCGGATCAGCGGGGAGCTTCCCTTTGATGTGCTCGTTCTTGGCCGCCTGCTCCCGGATGTCCGCCTTGGCCTCGTCGTGTTTGGAGGACTCCTTTTTCTCGCCTGCAACAGCCTTGATGCGGGCAAGGAACTTGTTGGTCGTGTCCTCCATGCCCTTCTGCGCCGATGCCTTGGCTGCATCGGTCTTGGCGTCGGCCGCCTGATGGACGTAGCCCTGGAAGTCCCAATTCAGCGAAAACATGTTCTTGTCTGCGTGCATGTCACTGGAGGAGATCCCCGCTTCCTTGAGGGCTGCTTGAACCCTGGCTCGGAATGAGGCGGCGTCCACCTTCTTGACCGCCTCCGTATGCTTCTCCCTCGCCTTCCTCTTCGCCTCCATGCCGGGGGTCTCGCCCCTCTCCTCTTCCTTCCACGGAATCTTGTGCTCCGGGTCTGCCCACTTGCCTCCACGTTTCCCTATATACGGCCCGC
>Ga0307992_1002522_pt1 | contig 10399 bp, 16 predicted proteins | sample EllFjometagen133_FD_203162 | JGI IMG/M metagenome (GOLD analysis project Ga0307992, IMG submission 203162) | Marine microbial communities from Ellis Fjord, Antarctic Ocean - #133 | ecosystem: Environmental > Aquatic > Marine > Unclassified | place: Southern Ocean | collected 2014-10-08
AATAGTCATCTGCAATATATGGACTTGCTTTCGTTACATACAAATACACCCACCCTACAAAGTCTTTAGGCACACTCTTGCGTAGTTCCATTGTCTTATTGCCTATTAAGATGTTATATGCGTGTTGTGATTGTATCGACATTACTATTGCTTTCATAGATACCACCCAAATTCATATATAACCTGTTCAAATCCATCTTTGTCTGCACTGCCATTTTCAATAGTAAACATTTGAGCCTTTTCATCTTTAGCCATTGCTATTGCTTCATGAAAATCATCGGTGTAATAATCAATAATATCTTTTAAATATATTCTATACATTTCATTCCACCCCATATTCAGGCATAATCTTCCAACAATTATATACACATTTATCAGATGAATCCCAAGTGTCTAAGATTTGTCCATCGACTACCGTGACTAAGTGATGTGCTAGATTAAGTATGTAAATGCCTTTACTATATAACTTAACAAACTTTTTACCAGTCATCCGAGGCTCACCTAGACGTGCTGGGAAGGATATTTTGACTCCTTTAAGGATTTTTTCTACATAATACTTATAATTTTTTTTTGAATTAAAATCTTTCTCTTTGGTTATTTTCTTTATTCTATTTACCTCTAATTTAATTTCATGATAGCTTTTACCAGTTGCTGCCACAAAAGCTCTCTTAACACAGTCATTAACACGTTTACCTTGTGGATGTGGATTGAAGTATGTCCAATAACTAGTCATTTAATTTCCTCCATAGTTTTATCTTACATATATAATAATAAAAAAAACAAACATTATGTTTGTTTTTAGTTATTTTTATTTAATTTTTGACTACTTAGATATTGGTGTTTCATCTTGTTGTAAGATTTCTACTATAACATCTACATGAATCTTATTAACTTTAATTGTTCCTTCTTTTCTAAAATATTTGCCAGGTTTAAAATTGCTATTTCCAACAACTAAAGTTTCAAGTATTCTAAATAACACGTCGCTAGCATCTTTCAATGAATAACCTAATATATTCATCATAGCATTATAAATACTTCTTAATGCTACTAAAGTTGCACCTTTACTACTATAACTAAAACAAGAATCAATTAATTTCTTAGTAGAATTTTTTGAATTACTTTTATTAAGCGCCTTAATTAAAGCAATAAGCAATCCTTGTAATAAATCAAATTTTTCATTGTGTGGTTTAGTAGCAAATGCTTGCTTACTAATAAGCTTTGATTTTGAATTAAGGTCTATTCTATCATGAGTACTTCTAAAACTTCTCGTTGATACTAGTGCAGTAACTTTTTCATTTCTTAAATATATTTGACTAGGAAATACGTCAGTTATAATCTTATATTTAATGGTGGGCTTCTGAATAGGTTGGCCAGGTGATATATAAAAAGTATTATGAGATATTCCAACTGGTGCAAACTGCACTTTTTTTTCTTCTAGAGAATCATACTTTATTGGTGCATCACATTTTATTGGTGCATCACATTTTTTTGCTTTCTTTAATTTATTAACTATATTCATTTTATTTCTCCTTTTATTTTTTTACTTATTAAATATCCATGCTTTTTCATTCTTTCACCTCAATAATATTCAGCTGCTGAGGCTTTTAATTGCCATAGCATATCAACTCTTTTATTAGACTTATTCACTGCATTTAAAATAATAATTTCTTCAATACTGCCACCGGACTCAAAATGAAATTTATATGCTTCTTTGAATTTTGCTTTAGCTATTTCTAAATCATTTTGTTCATAATCAATAAATGTAACGTTTTCACCAGCAGCAAATCTATTAATCCCATAAAATTTTATAATTACCATATAGCATCGCCTCCTTTTATTTTTTAATCATTATATTTGGAAAATGTTTCTCTATCCCAAATCATATATTATGAATAGGATTATGTTCTTCCCTATTGTAAGCCTTCTTAATTAATATACTTACTTCTTTTCTTATTGGAATACTTAATGATGCATAGTATCTATAAATTTGACCTCCGCGAGCACCCTTAATTGTAATAAGTTTTTTTGTATTTTCATTAAATATATAAATAATACCAAACTCATTAATGCAATATAATTCTCTACCATCTTCATGGCCTTTATCTACTAAAAATCCATCTAAAAATATATGGCTTAGTAAGCCCATTTTATTATATTCGTTATATCTAGAATTTCTCCCAGTAGCTAAATGCTTAGTAGCTACTAATGCCTTTTTTTCTAATGACATAATTTCAGGCATACTAAGTAATTTTATTACCTCAAATCTACTAACTGTTTCTACTGATTCCATAAATTTTACTCCTTTCATGTATGTTGCCTATGATTTCACAACCATAATGATTTGCATACCAAGATAACATCATGTTATGTTCTCCAACCGTAAAACCACCAGAATTGTCTTTTACCAAATAACATTTTAAGGTGTTATCCCACACCCTAAATTCTGTTTCTCTCATATTATTTAGCCCACTTTTCATAGTATTTTCTTAAATCTTCTTTCATCTCAGCTGTTAATCTATCAAGTAAACGCGATGCTATAAGAGCACCTATAACAAATGATAATACCCCACCGGTTATAAATCCTATAAAAAACATTATCCACATATTACTTATCCTCCTTTAATTTTTTCATATTTTTATTTCTCCTTTATTTTTAGATATTTAGCAAACTGTCTTGCTCTAAAGTCTGAAAAGTTATTATAATTTTTATCAGACATCCAATGAGATAATTCTACTTGCCACTCATTAGGTAAATCGCCTTCATAATGATTAACTAAGAAGTGTACAAAATTATCTTCACGTTCTTTTAAGAATCTAATCATTGCTTGCATATGTGGAAGTTGTGATGCATAATCTCCTCTAAAAAGACTCTTAAATACATGATGATTTCTAATAGCATATGCTAACCAGATAGTATTCCAATAAGTAAGATTGATATACTCAGAAGGATATACTTTTAAATTAGCAAAAGCATCACCTGACCATGTACTACTTTTCTTAGATGACACATATACTGTGCGATGCATTCCTGTTTGTTCTACATCAAGTATAAATCCATCTTCTTTACAACTAATAGTTCTATAAGTAGTAGCATGGTTAGACCATTCATATTCACTAGGTGGCATAGCCGCCTCTTCTTTAGCAATTTCTTCTAAAGTCTTATTTTCATGTCTTGAACTATATTCTAACATTCTTTCAATTATTTTATTGTCTAAATTAGGTCTTATTGGAATATTTGTAAGTTCCTCATGACCTCTAGTTTCAAAGTAAGCACCTTCCCAACGGCTTTTATCATTGTCTGGCTTGTCTCTATCAAATGGCATTTCCTCTATGATGTCCTTTCTTATATTAGGTTGATATAATGTAGCCCCATTACTATATATAGCAGCACAAGTTTTATTTAAAAACCATCCTGAAATTTTACTATTACCTTGAATTTCAAATACCAAATCATCATCTGTTATATATCTAGTTAAATGGAATGTCCAAAGATATTCTACTAAATTAATTTTAGATAATCCAAGTTCTATGTTAGTATCCCAAGTTCTATTGGTATAACCTCTACCCCTATTCTCACCATTAGACATTTGAATTAGATAAATATCTTCGGCGTATCTTTGAGTCTTTTTAAATGTTTCTTTTAGTAAATCATCCATCTCACCAAATCTTGTATCTTTTAAATATAAATCAGCACTTCTAAATAAAATATATTTAGTTTTCTTTGCTATTGCCTGTGAAATATCCTCTTTTATAGGAATTCTTAGAATGTCTTTTCTTTCTAATAAACCATCAATAATAGATTTTAAGTATATTCTAGATGAAGGTTGTTTGCTTTTCTAATTTTCTATTTTTATATAGCCTTGCTCATCAGTATATAATCTTCTATTAATATCTGTTGGCTTAATTAATAAACCCCTAACATTAAATATTTCATCTGTCTTTTCTAAGACTTTCTTATATGCTTCATATACATCTATATATGCGCATGCTTTGTGACTTTCAAATAAAAACATAGCCATCTGGGCCTCATTTAATAGTGATATAGAATCCCTCGTTATTAGTAGTGTCTTATCAATACTCTTTTTATAAATATATACATTGCCACCCTTTCTGCCAGGAATTACATATGTGCCGGCTTTTGCCTCGTTTGGTATAAACCCGGTAAGCATATTTTTGTTTACATCTTTCATTAATCTATAACCCTCTTTCTTTTATTTTGAATATTATATGTCTTTTATTACTGGCAGGGGTAAGGGGAATCGAACCCCTGTCTACGGGTTTGGAAGCCGATATACTTTCCACTGTACTATACCCCCGATATATTTTGTTACATTTTTATGGAACATCTTAACTTGTTCCATTTGTTTGGTAGGCACTCTTGGGATCGAACCAAGGATAACGGGTTCAAAGCCCGTTGCGCATTCCACTTCGCCAAATGCCTATTTAATAATAGTTGATGGCCTGTGTATTCCTGTGTACCCCTATTAACTATGATATTAAGTAAAGTTAATCAACACTCAGATAGAACGTTTAAGAGAGTCTGTTATATATCTCTCACCATCATTGCTACTTTATTTATTTAATTTTATGGTGGCACGAGTGGGATTCGAACCCACACTGAACGGATTTTAAGTCCGATGCCTCTACCAGTTGGGCTACCGTGCCTTATTTAACTTAATCAATGCTAATTCTACATGTTGGTCTTGTAAACCTATTTTCCAATCTGTTTTAACTAATTGTTTTGGATAATGTTCATGAATATCAAACTCTTCATCATCTAAAATAATAAATCTTTCTACTTCTGGGTGCTTATCTAACCAAGCCTTAATCTCAAGACCTCGTTCCATATTTCTGTCTCTTGGAGTAATATCAGTAATAAACATATTTCTTTTAGCAAATGGTTTAGTTATATTTTTTTCAAAGTGTTCATTGCCAGCCATAAAACCACCACGCCATGAAGATGATATAACTATAATAGCTCCTGATTCTTTTACAATAGTTTGTAGTCTATCCATCATTTCATCTGAAGTTCCAATGATTCCACCTTTTCTTTTACCATTTATATGTTGGCTCATAATAAACTCTTTACTATTTAAAACTCCATCTACATCTAAAAATATTACTTTCATATTATTACTCTTTCTTATTTTTATATTGGTGAGGAGAGAGGGAATCGAACCCTCATCTACTGGGTGGAAGCCAGTTATAATAAGCCATTATACGACCTCCCCACATTATATATATATATTATAATACAAATTATTTAATTTATGATTGGTACCACAGGCGGGATTCGAACCCGCACTAGATAGGGTCTAAGCCTATTGCCTCTACCAATTGGGCTACTGTGGCATATTGGCCTACCTACTAGGATTTGAACCTAGAATTCCGCATTCGTAGTGCGGTAGTTTATCCATTTAGCTTATAGATAGATGGTACACGCAGAGGGACTCGAACCCACAATCTTTAGCTTAGGAAGCTACTGCATTATCCATTATGCTATGCATGTATATGGCACACCCGCCGGGGGTCGAACCCGGAATGTAGCCTTAGAAGGACTATGTGATAGCCATTTCACCACAGATGCATATTACTTAATTATGTTTTACTTCTCTTTTACTTTTCTTAATTCTTTTTATTTTATTATTTCTCCTTAATTTCATTTTGGCGGAAAGGATGGGATTTGAACCCATGTGCCATTTTTAGCCTACGCCCTTAGCAAAGGCGCCTCTTTAACCATGCTTGAGTACCTTTCCAATTATATACTACATAAACTATAACAGTCAATAAAAAAGACCCTCCATGACTAAGCCTGGCATCGACAGGCACTTCTCAAGAAAGGGTCTTAATATATTTTAAATAAGTCCTTAAAATGAGAGCACTAAAAATACCAACTATTCCCTAGTCTGTTTTTTCTTAGTTGCTTAAGTTGTAATCGCCTAGTATTCTCCATTTTTTAAATCTCCTTAATTTCTATGGCGGAAAAAGTGGGATTCGAACCCACACATCGCTAAGGACTCTACAGTTTTCAAGACTGTTGTCATTACCCAGAATCTTTTGACTTATCTTTCCATCCAGTAGTAGATAGATTTGCGCACACTACCTACTAATGATGCATGCTCATTTTCTATGAAGAGTTGCACTCCAGTCACCTTATATATCTACATGCTTTCTATTAAGGCTATACTTTCTTATACTTATCTATCAGAGTTAATAAGTATCGCATACACTGGTATGATTTGAAAAATCTGGTGGACCAAACAGGCATTGAACCTGTAACCGCTCGGTTATGAGCCGAGTGCTCTACCAATTGAGCTATAGGTCCTTATTGGTGGAGATGAGGGGAATCGAACCCCTGTCCATAATACTTGTAATACGATTGTCTACACAGTTGTCTCACTTTGTTACTATCTGAAAATTTGTGAGCATAACTCTCAAAAGTTTTAGGATATATCTTAAGTTATACTATTACCTAATTTTGTATAACAGCAACTTACGTTTGTGGCAGAGTCATAGGTCGTAAGCATATTATTCCTATAAGTCCGTTCTCACTCTTCTTAGTAAGAAAGTGCAAATAATGCTGGGCTTTGGAGTGAAGCAACCGCCGCCATATCAATACTTGCGATGTAATCTTGTTCGTTGATTATGCTTTTTTGATAGTAAGTTATCAGCTCTGTGCAAATCTGTATTCATAATACCATGTCGAAACCTTTACAGCCCCATACTGAGATAGTTAACCAGACTACCTCCCGGAATTTAAAACTTTTTCTGTTTCGCTAACTAAAAATAAGTCTATTATCTATTTAATAATATTATATTTAATCAATACTATTTAATATATCACTAATGCTATGAGCCATTTTTGAACTACTAAATAAAGATGATAGGGTATTGGATTTTTGTTTAATTGGTATATATCCAACATCATTCAATATTGAAGCAAAGTGTTTTGTTTCTGATACATTAAAACCTTTATTAGTCGTAGACATTTGAATAAAGTTAAAGCCAAGTGTTTGTAATGCTCTTAAAGTAATAACATCCTTTTTTGTTAACTTATAATTTATTCTTTCCCAAATTAACTTTAATGATTGTTTATTTTTATTTAACATTTCTCTAAGTGAACTGACATTTTCTGGCTCATTATTATAATAATAAACTTTCATTATGTCAAATTCACCACAATCATCATCTGCAATTTTTAGATTATTTTTATAACAACTAAGTGTCATAAAACCACTTAAATCTAATAATGTATCTCCAACTATAATATATAAACTTTTATTTCTAACTTCTACAACCATTTTGTTTTCTAACTCTAACTTTGTCATATTAACCCCTTTATTAAATTTTTTTATTATATTGGTCCGGTAGTAGGGACTTGCACCCTATATCATTTGCTTCACAGGCAAACTGCGCACTATATTGCATTCTACAGGGATGTACTATTTATATCTACATTTGCTTAAATAGTCATAATCCTTTTTACTAATTTCATACTTATGCATATTGCCATATTCAAATAATGTTATAGTATATTCTTTGCCATCAAAACAAAGTAAACTAATATCATCTAATTTAAATTCTAATGGAAAAAACCCTGACATAATAGAAAATACCTTATCTGAATTTTTCATCTTTATTTAGTGCTCTCATAATCCAGTCTACATCTCCATATGTTATTTTGCCAGTTTGTAAAATTTCTAACTCAACTTTGAATCTAGATTTTTTATTTGAATTAAGATTGCCAGTAACTTTATATGCTCTTTTATCTGCTTCAAATGATAAACCACTATAAAGAGCTAAGCCATTTTTTTCAAAAAAATCAACCATATCATTCCAAGCTTCTTTTTTATTATCTTCAAGTGAAAATTTAATAGAAAAACTAAGGTTATCCCCATATGTTAAATTACTTCTATCAAATACAATACCATTTGCTTCAGCAAATTGTTTGCATACTCTATCAAATTTTTTATGTACTTGTATTGCACCTTGCTTAGTAAATACTTTATATCCCATAATTTAATACCTCCATAGTTTTTATCTTACATAAGTAATAATACCAAAAAACAAAGCTATGTTTAATTTTTATAATTTTTATTTGGAGTATGAGACCGGATTTGAACCGGTGATAGACGCTTTGCGGGCGCCTGCCTTAACCTAACTTGGCTACACACACTATATAATGGTGCCTACTGAAGGATTTGAACCCTCGACATCCTGCTTACAAGGCAGGCGCTCTGACCAACTGAGCTAAATAGGCATAACAGCGGCACATACTAATTAATTAATAATAGGGTTAGCCCCAAAGTTAGTATATGCTTTATATTGAGAGTCAATATGTGGTCTGCCTATATTCACCACAAAGGCTTCCTTGGCCTTTAACTATTTCAAAGCCCCTAAGGCTGATTGAAATCTATTATTCAACTGTAATATTTGATGCTTGTGGGCCTCTGTCAGACTCAACAATATCAAATGAAACTTCTTGTCCTTCATTTAAAGATTTATAACCTTCAATTAGAATTGCTGAGAAGTGTGCAAATAAGTCTTTACCATCTTCTGTAGTTATGAAACCATAACCTTTTTCATTAGAAAACCATTTTACTATACCTTTCATTCTTGTATTACTCCCTTCTTTTTTAATCAAATACATTATAACAGGAAGTAAATCGAGTTATGAAATGCTTTAATTTTATTTTGGTGCTCAATCAAGGAATCGAACCTTGTCCTCTAGCTTGTAAAACTAGCGTCCTCCCGTTAGACAGAATCGAGCAAATGAGGATATTTCTCTATATCCTCGACTATATTCCAAGGATTCTTAATAAAGAACCTCATGTCTTTGTCAATACAGATTTATAATTTATGGCCCCACCAATTGGAGTCGAACCAATGTCCCATGGGCTTCAACCATGTGCTAAGCCGTCTCAGCTACAGCGGGATTTATAATTTTTCTACTAATACTACTAAATCAACAACTTTTCTATTTCTATGGAAACTAATAATTTGATATAGTCTATAATCTTCTTGTAATCTTCCCAATGCATTATTTATAGGACCCATATCGCCTTTTCTAATAACAACAACTGCCATTATTTTTATTTCTTTCATGTGTTAACCTCACTTTATTATTTTGGTTTGGCGGCCCCGATGGGACTCGAACCCACGACCACCTGATTAACAGTCAGGTGCTCTAACCAACTGAGCTACAGAGCCGATGTTAAACATATGCCTACCACCAGAGATATCTGGTGGTAAGTTAGCTTTGGTGGAGCTTGTCATTGGATATCCCCAATGCTTGTCTCCATATTGGCGGCACGTACGGGACTCGAACCCGCGACCTTCCGCGTGACAGGCGGATATTCTAACCACTGAACTAACATGCCGATGTTAAGGGTTTTACTTTAGTTGTCCCTTATTCAACGACTATGCAAAAACATACTCGTCCTCTATTTATTATTTGTGAAAGAACTACTACCATTAGGCATCACTCGACCGTCCTTTCATTGAGTGTCTTTAATAATTAGCTTAAGTAAAGTTAATTAAACCTTACTTAGATAAATTTTTCTTGTTTGTTTTACCTTTGCGTTTTAGATTTGCTTCGGTACGACCAAACTGACGTTGATAGTAACTAGCATTCTTTGCAGATTGTCTAGATTTTTTACTACCTTTGTGTCTACCCATATGGTATCACCTCCATTTACATGGCTGTAATACCTCCTAATTTAAACATAATCTTCACCTCGTTTTGATAGTTTAACCATCAATAAAATTAATAAAAAATAACTTATTCCCTCTAGCACCTTATATAGTCTGCAGTTTCAAGGTCTCTGGGGGTTTCTGTGGAGACATATTGCAATATATCTCAATCCACCCTTCTTTCTTTATTAATTTTATTCATGGTTGCGGGAGTGTGATTTGAACGCACGATTTCAAGCTTATGAGGCTCGTGAGGACGACCAGACTCCTCTATCCCGCAATATTTAATTTTATGGTGGCATGGGTAGGACTCGAACCTACAACAACCTAATGTGAGTGATTTACAGTCACTTTGCTAATTCCATTCGCTTCCGTGCCATTTAATAGTAGGTGCCATAATTGGGTCCTCTTTTATGACTTGGGATTAGCTTTCTAAAGGGACTAAGCTTAGCAACTCATTTTGTCTTTGAGCCCTTAACCTACTATATATTCTAATTTGGTTGGAGTCAAGGGTATCGAGCCCTAAGTCTCGGACTTATCAGGTCCGTGTTCTACCATTAAACTACACTCCATTATGCAGGGAGCTGAGGTATCGAACCCCTAATCTAGAATGCTTCCAAAGCACGCTCCCATCTCAGACCCACTCATAGCATAAACTATGAGATGGTCATATATCCTTATAGATATGCCTCAGTATACCTACCGA
>Ga0307992_1002523_pt1 | contig 10398 bp, 7 predicted proteins | sample EllFjometagen133_FD_203162 | JGI IMG/M metagenome (GOLD analysis project Ga0307992, IMG submission 203162) | Marine microbial communities from Ellis Fjord, Antarctic Ocean - #133 | ecosystem: Environmental > Aquatic > Marine > Unclassified | place: Southern Ocean | collected 2014-10-08
AGTACTCGTATTTCCCTTTCAACTCATTCCGAATTTCTAATATATCGGCAATATGTTCATTATTACTATTGAAAACCCGCGAAATGTTTTGTTGGTTAATTTTGATTTTCCAGTCAAAGATTCCCGAGTAAAACGGAAGTACATTGTTGATATTAGACACATGTAATTCGTTCCAAATAAGTGTGTTGGGTGTGTTGTGTGTACGAGTGTTCCATAGTGCCTTTCCTTCATAAATCGTAAACCCTGATCCTTGCGGATCACGAATGAGTGCGACTTTTCCCAAACTGGCTGTTTCTTGGGTCAATTCGATGATACCGCCCAGTGCACGAGCCTTTTCAACTGTCTTAGCTACACTTTGCACTTGAATATAAGTCATCCAAAAATGAGGCATACGCATTTGCTTGAATTTATCCGGTGTTTCGTACAAACCAACGATCGGCTCATCGTTCAGATATGCAGTATAATAATCATATTCTTTTATAAACCCCCAATCGAACACTTTCTCATAAAAAGCTATGGACTTATCGGGTGAATAGGTTGAAAGGTCTGCAAAAATTGGATTATTTGGTATCATAGGTTCAACTCTTTGTTATTTCCAAGGTTTTGTTTGATGTTGATATCTAGTGAGTTTGATCTAAATGGTGACTTGTATGCATTGGTATATAGCATTTAAACCCAAAACCATACGGCTAGAATCACAGTTACGATAATATTATTTATATCTTTTCCGTTTCCATACTTCTTTGTAAGGTTGTCCTTGAATGGTCATCTGAGCAGTCAATACATCGTGGTCAATCATGAACTTTGTTTCATAAATGGTACCATTGGGCATATAGATTTTTCCGGTAGTGTATTCACCGTTTTGATAGGCAACACCATCCATAAAATAATCTTCACTATTATTTTTGGCTTCAATCTCAGTGGTTCCATCATTGTAATAGTGAATTTTACCGAAATATTGATCATCATATTTTTCTATTTCATAAATCGCCAGATAGTAATCATTTCTTACTTCCCAAACACCGATGATACTATCACCAGGACTCATCTGATCCGTTCCAGCTTTTATTATGTTTAGGAGTGTTTGGTCCGTGGTCCCCTGGGTATTTCGATCTTCACCAGATTGAGTAAATGTACTATCAGTGAACGTCTTTTGAATACTCATTTGCGAAATGCTATTTTCGATCACCTGTTCCTTAGCTTTTTGAGCTTTCCCATTGCAGGAAGAAAAGTTTAGCAGCAGAATGCTAATTATTATTAGTTGACTTGTTTTCATTTTAACACCTGTTTTAAATTATATACTTCGTTAATAAGTATCGATATCTTGATTTCTTAACTTCATATTATTTCTACTATATTTCTACTATATTTCTACTATATTTCTACTATATTTCTTGTATTCGTTGTGCTATTTCTCTTAGTCGTAACCATTGTTGGTAATACAATGGCAGACTAACCAAACTTTCAATATATTGATATACATACATAATCAGTGCGAACAATGCTCCATATTGAACGACGCCGCTGGATACAGAAAGACTAATCGACGCCATGAGTAATAGGATCATTAATATCCAGCTGGCAGAATAATTAATGGTTTCTATGTCAGATAATTTGATATTCCATTTCATCAATTTTAATAGATGATTTTTTAACCCGGATTGACGGTTTGAAGCAATTATGGTTACTTGTGCTTCCATCTCATTATTAAACTGTGAATTATATTGAAATGTTTTATTGCTGCTTAGGAAATAAATGCCAACGACCAATACTCCGGCGATTATCGTTCCGAAAAAAATATTTACATTCAAAAAGGCAATAATTATCATAACCCCAATCAATCCGATACTATGTTGAATAATATCAGGGAATTGGTTTTCGGCAAATTTAACCATTTCCGCTAACATATTAAGGCGCGCTGCCTTGATGGAGTTGTTTTGTTGTCGCATTCGATTGACAATTTCTCCGCCCATTTTTGTGTATACTTTTGCATAAAAACGTGAATCGTAAAGACGCCTGATTCCCCCAATTATAACGACTAATGCACCTAATACGCCTAATTGCATGATGCCTGACACATCCTTTTTCAACATGCTTTCAATTGCTTCTCCAATGAATAATGGAAATAAAATGCCCAGCAACGATTCTATTATAATCAGTGTCAGTGTTAATAATAAACGCCATCGATATGGTTTTACAAGACTGCTAAAAACCATAATAATAACAATTTAACACGGGTTCAGAATACCACATGCTCCACAATGCCAAAAACATCCATAGCATTGAAACTGACCAGAATAGTATCGGGCTCTCTTCTCTTGTGATAGTATCCAGAAAAAAGGTGGTTCGATTTTTAATTCCTTCTACACTCCATAAGAGAAACAGTGCCGCAAAATAGAAATTAGTCAAGTTGAAATAGAATGCAGGTGGCAACAATATCAAGGCTACAAGGGTTTTCCATTTTATGTTTTGTGAAGTTTTTCTTGTTTTTGTAGTCGAAGGAGATCCTCCGCTCGGTAGGGGGGAATTCGTATTGCTTTTATTCATTATTTCCGTGGCTTTATATACTTTCCATGTCCCGTTTTGTAACTCTTTAGCACTCATTCGAGAAGGAGTAAAAACGGTGTGAGATCCATCATATTTTGACCAGTCTTTGGTTAGAATACGACCTTCGGCATCTAGTTTATTAAAGCACTCAGAACCGGGAAAAGGGATCATCAAATGCGGGTATGCAGTATCAATTCCTACTTCTCTGATGAATGTTATAGTTTGGTCAAAAATTGTTGTATCGTGGGCATCAAACCCGAAAAGAAAATCGCCCACAACTTCAATACCGTAACTTTTTATAATATGCACATATTCTTTAATTTTGTCAGGCTTTACAAAACTTTTGCCCTGTTCCTTTAGAGCATCTTCTGAAGGGGTTTCAATGCCAAACAACAAAATCTTAACTCCTGCCTTTTGGGCTGCAGCCAGCAACTCTTGGTCTTTTGCAATCAGGATGGTTGTTTCTCCATAAAAGTTCATGTTGAGTGGAGCAAGAGCGTGAAATAGCTCCAAGGCATATTTTTTATTGTGAGTTAGGTTATCTGAATGCAACTCTACCCATTCAACACCTAGCTTTTTCAGATTATTTAATTCTTCCACGATATGTGCGATTGGACGCAAGGTAAATTTGTCGAAAAATTTATGGACAAGGCAAAAACCGCAGTGCATTGGACAACCGCGACTTACCACAACCGACCAAATCCAATTGTATTTTGCGACAGGTATTATATCTGTTGGATAAGGCTTTAGCTCTCCTAAATCAAACTGCGAAGTGCGTTTGTAGAGTGGTTTTAGCGTGCTATTTTCTACATCAGAGATAATTTCTTCCCACAATCCCTCCGATTCACCGACAATGATTGTATCAGCATTTTTCACAGCTTCGTTTTGAGAAAAACAGGTGTGCAAACCACCTAATATTGTTACCCTACCTTTTTTCCGAAACTTTTTGGTTATCTCATAGGCTCGATAGGCATCTGGGGTTGACATAAATACTGCAACTATATCTGCATCTGATCTAAAGTTGGTTCTCATGCCAATTGTTTCGTCACACATTTCTATTTCCGTGCCTACTGGTAGAGCTGCAGCGGCAGCAAAAATGTTTTGTGGCGGACCACCAGTTTCTGCTTTGTACTTCGAGTATGAGCTTCCCGCCGAAGCTTTGATTAGATATATTTTCATCTTATTCCTCATTATTTCATTACCTCAAAATTCTATACCAATACGAACTATTGGATTGTGATAAGGTGAGTCTGCTTCATTATTCAGTTTAATGTTTAACAAAATATCTAGATTAAGTAAATCCCAAAAATTCAGTTTGTAGCCAATGCCCGCAAAGGGTGTGTAATTATCAATGCTGTATTTGTATTGTCCGCTTTTGTCAATGTAAATTCCGTTGCCCCGCAGTGTTTGATAAGAACTCTGCACAAAAACGTATTTTATTGGGGACGGTTTATGTTCAAATGGAGAATACTGTAAAACGAGTTTTTCTCCCCAATACAAAATTTTATCTTCAATTTCTGATTTAATAGTGATATTACTTTCATAATGATATGCAGTATTATTTGTGGAATAAAATGATATTGTTGGCCCTAAGGCGATATAAGTCCCAGGCAATACCTGGACGCCTAGCGCAGGGTTAATTTCAACGCTTTCCTGATTTCCTCCGAAATCAAAGGAAGCAGTTGTTCCAAATAACAAATTCTTATTTGATTGTGCGAGGAGGTTTAATCTAAAGAGGCTAAAAACTGTAATTAATAATACTTTTTTCATTATTCTGTCCATTGCTTAATAAATGTTGATACAAATGTATCTGCGAATGAACAGAATTCTTTTGACTTAAATCAAAAAATTATTTCCTTGCCCTAATTCGACTTAGTGTCTCTTGTGATATTCCAAGAAATGAAGCGATTTGTCCCAGTTTGACTCTTAGTTCTATGTCAGGGAAATAGCTTAGTAATAATTCGTATTTTTCCTTGGCGGACAAAAACGACCAACCTTTTGAAAAATGATCTAAAAATGATAGATTTTCTTCCGCCAATAAGCGGGCAAAGTTGCTGAATGCTGGAAAATCGGCAATAAGTTTTTGGTAATTATCGAAACTGATGGAATACATTATAGAGTCTTCTAAGCATTCTATTTCTTCAAAACTTGGTTTTTGTGCATAAAAGCTATACCAGGCTGTTACAAATTGATTCTCAGCATAAAACCAAGATGTTATTAGTCGCCCATCGTGATGGTAATAGTTGTGTATCAGACCTTTTTCTATAAAATAGAGTGTTCGTGCACACCTGTTTTGAGCTAACAGCTTATAACCTTTTGGAAGTGCAATTACCTCAAAATTCTGTCTGATTCTGTCCCTTAAATCAGCATCCACAAAACAACGTGTTCTGATGTATCGCAGTAAATTTTGCATTTCTTAAATATCTTTATTTAGCTTTAAATGAGTGTAACTGAAAATACTCATACCCTATAAACATGTCTTGAGAGTATTAGGACAAACCTAGTTGTTTTTCCGTTGTGTGCAATATCGTTTTGATAAATGATTGCTTCATTATGACCTTTAAAATGATGTAGTATTTAGTTGAGTATCTAATAGCATTGGCTTGATCCCCACCCAATACATCTCAGTTGTTAGATACCCATGATTGTGAAGGAAGCCCGTTATGTTAAAGAGCTCGTTTTGGAATGTTTTCCGTGGGTCATGTTAATTAAGGGCTGCAGATTCAATCAAGTTGGTTGCAAGGTGATGCTTAGGCGCAGTGGACCTATCGCAGGCTTAAATTTGATCGTTTGTAATATTGAGTGGTAAATACAAAGCTTTACAGGAATCGCTGTGGTACGGGGATTTAGTGGTGGTGGCCTCCCCGCATGTTTCACCGTAGGTGACAACTGCGCGATTCGGGATCCCGACATTCGTATGCATTCAGTCGGGACAGGCTCCATTGAACCGCCATAATTTATCCCGCCGAAGGGGGGAACACAGCTTATCCCGTACATGCAATGTCGGGAAAGTGTCAGGACGGGGATTTTCAGTAGTATGCAGACCAGCCGTCGCTCCACCCGCCGCATTTGGCGGGGTCCGAACTATGGCCTGGCAGGCCTTTATACAGTAAGGGCTAGCAGGTTTTAGTTGCTAAAAAGTTGCTGCTTTAAATAAAACTAACGAGGAATACGTAGACAGAAACTATTACCTTTAGGTTTGTTAGGCTCGACCCATGCTTCTCCACCATGCGCGATTGCAATTCGTTTCACAATAGCAAGTCCTAAACCACGACCACGCTTATTCTCCTTCGCAAGCTGGGCATTACGTTCAAATACATGCATTCGATTTTTTTCCGGGATCGTCTTTCCAAAATCTTTCACGGATACCAATATTGATTCATCTTCTTCTACTGCTTCAACCAGTATCTTTTCTCCATCGCGTGCGTACTTGATCGCGTTGCTGATATAATTCTTGAAAATCTCTGATATTAGAGGATTTGCATAAATAACCATACTCTGTTGAATGTTCATATCGAGACTCATTTTAAATTCACTCAGACGTAATTTGAACTCACTGGCCACCCCTGACAGGACGTCATTTAGATTTAATTCCTCTTTTGGAATTTTTTCTCCGAACATAGCTTGAGTAAGAACTGTTGTGCTTTCCAAAACCTTGATGAGCTGTTCGCTACTAAAATGGATCAGGTCAATTATCTTATTTCCTGGCGAATTTTTTTGAGCTATCTCTGAAAAACTAAAAATGGAAGCTGCTGGATTTCTTAGATCGTGTGTGATGATATCAAGAAGAAGTCCCTTTAAATTGTCTGATTCAGCTAGTTGTTCTTCCGCCTGTTTATGAAAGAGGGCATCAGCGATCTGGCTGGATACATATTCCAGAACCTTGAGATGCGACTCTGTGTAAAGGTTTTCATCTTTATAGCTTTGAACAACGATGGCACCCACACTTCGCCCGTTTAAATGAAGCGGTACACCCAGCCAGAGTTTGGATGGAGTACCGAGGAGTTCGATCTCTCCTTGGTTATGCATTCGATAAATATCTTCCATTCTGGCAAACGTAGATTTCCCACTCTTTATAACATATTCAGTCAATCCATTCCCGAACTCCACAGTCCCAGGTGAAGAATCCTCCTCGTCAACATAATAAGGAAAAACAAGATTGCCCCCTTCAGTCTTTTGTAGAGCAATGTAGAAGTTGGTAACATCCAGGACACTACCCAGATAATTGTGAATTGAACGACAGAGTGCCTCTAAATCCTTTTCCACGCTCGTCGCTTCAGCAATCTGGTACAATACAGTTTGTAATTGATATGCTCGCTGAAGCTTCTCCGCTGCTTGCTTGCTTTCGGTGATGTCCCTTTGAATTCCAAAATGTCCGATGATTTTATTTTCATCGTCATATAAACAAACATAATCGCCTTCTATGATCATGTCACAGCCATCAAGTTTCTTCTCATTAGTCTCGACATGGAGCTTCCCTTTGTCAAAAAGCTTTCGCCATGTATCTTTACCGTGGTCAAGATCGTGCGCAAAAAAATCATTCGGTGTCAAATTTACAAACTGGTCACGATTCGCTCCATATTGTTCCAACATGGCATCATTAACTTTTGTAACACGTTGATGGGAGAAGACGTACGCTAAGGTTTTATCTTTATCGACGTTTTCATTCCATTCTACGGGTTCATCAAGCATCATAAAGAAGAAGCTATCCAGTGATTGAGTGAAAAACAGATCTAGCCTTTTTTCATTCACCTTCAATGCTATTTCAACTAATTTTCTGTCTGTAATATCAGCGATAATATGAACTGCTCCTGAATATTCATTATTAGTATCAAGAATGGGGTCAGCATTAATGGCATACCATCTGTCTTTAATTTGAAGGGTTAGGCTCTGGCGTTCCCGCTTTTGTTTTGCCTGAATTGCTGGGTATTCAGGAATCGGTTCCTCTGTTTGATGCATTATGGTCCAGTAGTGTTGCCCTATTATATCAGCGCAAGGAATATTGAACATCTTTGATGCCATTTTGTTTGATCTGAGTATGCGTTGATCTTTATCGATCAACCATATCGCATCATTTGTAGCATCGAAAGTAGCTTGCCATTCCTTTGAAATCTGTGCATACTCATTTTCTATATTTTTTCGCCGTGAGATATCGCGCAAACTGCTTTGAACTCTTTCGACAAGACCGTTAGAGTCAATAATTGGACATAGCTGGAAATCAAAGGTCAGCTCTCTTCCTTTATAACGATGACAAAATTCCTCCCGTAACCGCTTTTTCTCTTTGAACGCAGTACCAATCATCTTTTCCCAATAATCGCACAAGTATGTTGGGAAACCTAACTCTCGGTGAATCTTTCCAATAAATTGGTTGGGTTCCATGCCAGACAAGGCACTTGCAGCAGAGTTGATATACAGATGTCTGAACTTTCGATCATAACAGCTAATGATATCTGCTGTGTTTTCGGTTAATATTTGAAAAAGTTGTTCATTTTCACCTTTTAATTTGAGCCTTTCACGGAGTGAAAGCAATTCTTGGATCAGTTCATTTTTGGATTTGGCGTCATCTGATCTCATAAAATTGACCCTTCTCAGGGTGTTTTAAAACATGAACACTGAGTGTTACCATTGGGCGTTTCGAAGTATAAATCTGAAATTTGAACTGCATTTTCAAATTTTGGAAAGTTGTTGATTCAATATCTGTTCAACAACAGGTGCTTCAAAGACTTGTATTAGACAGTCAGATTCATATCCTGGTCTGATTATGTTTTCTAGCAAATTATTATCCTGATAATAAACACCGCTTCATTGGAAACATTAGAGAGGTCAGGGAACGAAAAGCTTTTTGTCGATGGAAAGTAATTGGAAAGTTTTCTAAACCAATATCTATCGACAAGTCCCTGTTTTTATAATGTTTTGAAGCTAGATGATGAGATAGACTCAAACCATGTAAATGGGGGCAATATACAGTAAGTGCTAGCGGGTATTAGTTGCTAAATAGTTGAGACTTAAATGGTTACCTGTTTTGACCCCGTCACATACTTTTCCACAGCATCTAGTAACACATCACTCAAGATTGGTTTGGTAAAGAACTCTGCGGCCCCAGCCTCCAGAGCTTCCATTCTTATTTTTGGAAAGGCATGTGCACTAACCACAATTGAGATAGGTCCATCATCAAATTCAGTTTCAAGATCTTTAATCAGATCGATTCCGCTTTCACCACCAGGTAACGAAACATCTATAATAGCGACCTTAAAAACATTTTCTTTAAGCGCTTGTTTGGCCTCCTGTACAGTGGAAACCATAGATATCTCATATTTCCCATCAAAAATTACAGTATAATACTGTTGCGAGGCGATATCATCTTCCACTATCAATACTTTCGCCATTGAATCAGCCATTATGACCCCCTCTCGTACTTAGGAAAAATGAGCGTGAAATTACTGCCGACATTTTTTTGACTCTCTAGCTCAAGCTCTACATCATTTAAACCAAGGTAGCGCTTTGTGAGAGCCAAACCCAAGCCAACCCCCTGGTAGTTCTTTGTAAAACCCTCACTCTCTTGACTATAGGGTTCATAGATTTGCTTCTGATACTCATCTGAGATTCCGATTCCAGTATCAGTGATTGACAGAGTCAGTCGATCATTTCTGGTAGCGCACTTCAATTCAACTGAGCCTTCTTTTGTGAATTTGATAGCGTTTTCAGTCAAATTGGCAATCGCCTGATGAATGCAGTATTCATCAGCGTAAATGAGTGTTGGCTGGTTTGATTTGATCAGTTGAAATTCTAGATGCTGGCTCTGTGCTAGTGGCTCTAATTGTTTAACGACTTGTTCTGCAATCAAACTCATATCCATCTCAATAGGGTGGACCTGAATGATACCGGCTTTCAACTGAGAGATGTTTAAGATGGAGTCGACTGTACTCATCAGACGGGTACTTGAATTGTTAATGTATCCGAAGAGCTTTTGATCTTTTTCAGAAAGGAGATCACCAAATCGTTGTCTTATCAAATCAGAAAATCCAAGGATACTATTAAGTGGTGTGCGGATCTCATGAGATATGTTGGCCATGAATTGATCTTTGACCTCATTGGCCGCATGAGCTTCTTGTAGAGCCAGCTCTCGAGCAATTTCTGCCAGCTTGCGCTCCGTGATATTGCTGCCTGTCGCCTGGACCTCCTTTAAATTTTCATTTTCATCGAAAATACCGCGATCTACCCAAAGCCGCCAGATCTTGCTTCCATCAATGGATTTAGATTCATGTTCGTCACTTAAAACCTGGTTTTTCCATGTCAGAGCGACAATCTTTTTTTCAAGCCTTATTCTAGCGCTTTTAGACACTCCCTCTAAAAAGTTGGTTCCCAATACCTCCTTCCTGGAAACATTAAAGGCTTTGCAATAACTATCATTAACAAAGGTTCGGGTTCCATCAGGTAAATAGCGCATGATATATTCGGTCTGATCATGAACAATGTTACGATAATTGGCTTCACTCTCTTTTAATGCTGCCTCCGCCAGTTTGCGCTTGGTGATGTCTCTAATAACGACATGAATTATCGGTTGGTCATTGAGCTGATATTTGCATGGAGTTGCTTCTGCATCGAAAACCGATTTGTTTTTCCTCGCAAATTTTGTTTCTATAGTCAACTCATCACTCGTTTTTATCTCTGTCAGTACTTGCTCAGAATGTTGAAATTCTGAAGGAGGATGTAATTCAGTGACAGTCATTGTGAGTAGTTCTTCTTTTGAATATCCAAACTCTGCAACAGCCTTATTGTTGGCATCAATGATATTCATATCCAAATCATGGATAATTATAGAATCTGGTGATAATTGAAAGATTTGACGGT
>Ga0307992_1002525_pt1 | contig 10396 bp, 2 predicted proteins | sample EllFjometagen133_FD_203162 | JGI IMG/M metagenome (GOLD analysis project Ga0307992, IMG submission 203162) | Marine microbial communities from Ellis Fjord, Antarctic Ocean - #133 | ecosystem: Environmental > Aquatic > Marine > Unclassified | place: Southern Ocean | collected 2014-10-08
GCAGGTCGCCAGCATTCCGACAGCGACGGTGGTGATAGGCGTGAGGGTGGCCGTCACCCCCGTAGCAGCATGGACCGCACCGAACCGCAGACTCACCAAACGACCGCTGGTGTTAGCGTCCTCGACGTAGGCTGTGTAGTCCACCCCGTCGATGATGCCCAAGGGGGCGAGCACCCGAACCTTGAAGGGCTCATTCGGCAGATGGTTGAAAGAATCGAAGACCTGATCAGCTACCAGAGCGGGGTCATACACGGCGTCCGTGTAGCCCGAGAATGCCTCCCAAGGGGTTGCTCGCTCAGAGGCCGCGATGAAAGCGGGGGACACCTCACAGTGAGTGGCGTCCGTCACCGACTGCACGATGTAAGAACCGGAGCTGACCTTGATGCGGTAGCCCGCCTGAAGGGCTGTGAAGTCCGCACCTGGGTCCTCGAAAGTCGTGCCCCCGGCCACCCACTCACCCTGACCGCCCGTTACCACACTGGCACCGTAGCGGGTGATAAGCTGGACGTTGCCAGACTGCCCATCATCATCGAAGAGGTAGTCCACGTCGGGCTGCTGGATGGTGTAGGAACCACCACCTTCAGAAACCGCAAAGATACCGTTGATGTCCTGGGCCGGGAGAAGGGTCTCGGGCACGACTGCTGGGTTGCCCAATTTAATGTGTGAAGTACGCTGAAGCACCTGATTAGATGAGCTGGCACCATCCAACCAAGCGAATTTGCCCTCAAAGAAGAGGTGCTGGATTTCCTCGAACTGCCCGAGCCGCTGGTCGATGATACGAAAGTCGTCCCCATCGAACACGGCAGACTGAAGGTTGAAGAAAACCCCATCGTCGTAACCGGCGATGTCCTCGACAGGCGGGTAGTCAAAGAAGACAAACGGCGTCAGAGGCACCGACTCGGTGAAGACGGTATCTTCAAGCCGCTGCTGGGCGTAGTAGTCCGAATCTGCCGAACTACGGTCGAGATTCAACAGGCTGCGGGACAGCCCCATCGAGACACCAGAGTCCGAGAGCCAGTTGGGCTCCCCACCCACCGCCTGCCACCCAGGCAAGAACCCCAGAGCCGTAGCTCCGCTGAGATCCTTTGGCCCCGGCCCCCAACCGATCTCGACGACACCCGAGTCCACGTCACCAGCTTCAATGACCACCCTGTCCCCGAAAGCACGGGCCTGCCCCGTGCCCGTGATCACGGCGTCGATGGAGTCGGCCACCTCGTCAGCCGTATAGAAGTCCTGCACTGCCAAGGTGCTGGCGTCCCAGACGTAGGCTGTCCCGTCGATGGCGAAGTAGAGCACTTCGTCCATGTCGAAACGGAACACGATACGGCTCTTCGAGTAGATGGCTGCCGTCTCGGTGTACGTCGAGGGGTTCAACGTCGCCTGAAGGAAGTAGACATCCTGGCCAGCAAACAACGTCCTCGTTTCGGTGCTCAACTGCACCTTCGAGTAGGGGTTGCCACTGATGCTCGTCGCCTCTCGGGCGATGTAAGCCTCCCCACCAGGAACATCGAACGGGAAGTCAGGCAGCTCGCTGTTGCGATCCACCACTACCAGTTCCTCTACAGCCCCCTCCTTCGAGAAGATGATGATGTCGCCCAGTCCGTCGAATACCCGTCGAATGAGGCCCAATGTCTGTGGGGGGCCAGCCAGCGTGTCCCCGCCTGGACGCACAGGGATGTCCACCCCAGCAGGTGCGACGCCTTCAGGATCAGGCACCGCTCCCGTGCCGTCCGGCAGATTCAGCACACCGGACATCCCCAGACCCCTATAGGCGGCGACAGGCGTGTTCTCTGGCCACAAGATGGCGTCGGCTAGGTACATGGGGCCTAGCGGGTCCAGCGTCGTTGTAGAGCCGTCTGAGCGCACTAGCGGGCGAGGCCCTTTGGTCGGCTGCGGGATGCCGTTGAGAGCCACCCCATCGTAGATGACCTTCGCCCCAAGGAAGAACTTGCTGAACGTCGCGCTGTTGGGGTCAGCCTTGTCGATGTCCGTCTGTGACAACTTCACCTTGCCCGTAGTCAGAGCGACCGCACAGGTGCTCTCCACAGGATCCAGGGAGTCCAAAGCCGCTTCGTTCTCGACCAGCGTGACGGCGAGCGGGGTCCGGTTGTTGATACGGACGAAGGGGTTGTCGGTTGGGCCGGGCACCGGGGCAAGAAACAGCTCGCCGTCGATGTCGCCCACGAGGCCATCGGCATCGGCAAAGAAGCCCCGGTAGACGTACCAGAGAGTCTTGCCCGCGTGCTTTTCAACGAACCCCGGGTTGAACTGAAGGGCACCACTGACCTGTCCGACTACTCCCGAGTAGCTGGTTCCCGAGAAGTCGTAGGTCCCCGCCAGCTCAATGTCGCCCACCACAACGACGCCAGTGAATCCGTCCGGGTCCGAAGTGCCGACCGGAGTGCTCAGGCGGTCGGCGGAGGAACCGAGCCGAAGCATGGCGTATTCGTCACCTATCAGGGCATCTCCGGGCAGCACCGCCCCGAGGGGCAAGTTGTTGGGCGGGGGTGAGAGCTTGTACGTCTCATCGAACAGCAAACGGTCGAGGTCAACCGGCCCGGTGCCCTTGTAGGGCATCCACCGCTGAAGGGTGCCGTTCCATCCGAAGCGGGTCTCGTAGCGGTCGTTACGGGTCCACCAGAATTTCACCGCCGATAGGGTGTAACGGGGGGATGGGATGATGTCCCCACGACTGAGCTTCAACCCACCGCCGAGTGCTGTTGCCAGAGTCGTCGAAGTGAGGCCAGAACCATTGGCCGTGTAGATGTTGTTGTCGGTCACCGTGACGATGCCCGAGATGGCGTTGAAGTCGAGGGTGCCCACCTGGACAACCAGATAAGGGGCAGAGCCTTCCCGGCCCTGCGTCGGGTCCTCCAGGTCCACCCAGCCGTCGTCGTCGTAATCCACATCGCCGCGAGCGATGGTTACATAGGTGATGGTGCCAATCTGCCTGCCGCCATTGTCCTGAACGATGATCGAGGTGGTTGTTGACCCCGCAGGGATGCTGCCGGTGCCTTCTTCCGTCCACCAAGTCGATTTCTCGATCATGGCGAGCTGCGACGAGAAGGCCGTCCAGGTCAGGTACTCGTTCGGGGATGTGCCTGGGGCGTCAAGGATGGCAGCCCTGTACTGGTCACCAGCAAGGTCCACAATATCAGGCTGCGCCGCACCACGGTTTGATGGCGGGATACGAACGTCACGCACCACACCGTTGATGGGGGCACCTGAAGTAGCCGAGTTGCCTGGGGCGACCCGGGGGGCGCGAAGGACGTGTCCAGAAAAGTCGAAACCCATGTTAGACCATCACCGATGTAGAGGCCCCTGATGCCGAAGCTGGACTTGGGGGGCCAATGACCGTACCCGATCCAGTGGCGGTCAGAAGCAAAGAAGATATGCCCGTAGCCAACCCTTTGGCCATCATCGCAGATGCGGGGCCTGGGCCAAGGGTCACATTCATCTGCGTCTGCAAAATGGAGTAGAGCGTGCTCGGGTTCGCCGCCACCACCTTCGAGATGTCGCCCCCCACCCCGACGCCAACCACGCCACCCGTGTACTGGCCGTAGCTGGAGATCGTCTTAGCGAGAGCCTGAGCCACTACCGCCCCCAAGGCTGCACTCAGAGGGCCAACCATCCCCGACGAAGCGAGACCTGAGATGACCAAGGCTGGATTGGGCACCAGGATCATCTTGGTCGTCGGGACGTTGATAGCCCCAGCCCCCGCCGTCCCCACCGAAATCCCCTTGAGCACGACCGAGGGACCCCACTGCACCATTGCCGAGGATATGGCCCATGCCAACTGGTCAAAGTTGGTGCCCCCGAAGGGGAAGGCACCAGCCGCACGGAACGCGGCCAAGTCGGCGTAGTACAGGGGTGGGGTGAGAGCCATCTACTTGACCAGAACAGTCCGAGCCCCAAGGCCCCAGGTCCCGAACGGCAAATTCGTGAAGGGTTCCCTAGAGCCAGCGCAGATGACCGGGCCGATGTCGAGGCCATTGCCGGGCGACTGAAGAAGAACGAAAGCGTCCGACTTGATCTGGACCGGCCCCGTCGCTTCGAGGCGGGCTGCTACTTGCCCCTTCATCAGCAGAGCACCAGCCGTCGCTTCGAGCTTCACGTTGCCCAAGAGGGCTGCCGCCGTGATGCCGGTGGCGTCGATGGAGACCTTGTTAAGAAGAGCCCTCGCCTCCCACGAACCAAGATTCGTCGTGTAGCTCATGTTCCCGATGAGAATGCTCGTCGAGTGGCTGCCGAGGAGGAAGGTCTCTTTCCGGTCCCCCATGTTGTAAGTGACATCTTCGGCCACCAAACCAGGATAGAAGGGCGTGTAGTTGCGCTCGTGCAGGGCTCCGTTGGTGGGTAGGAGCATCTTCGGGCCAGAGAAGTTGTCAACCCGCTTGCCCGTGACCGTTTGCTTCATATCCTCGGTCGAGACGGTGACCTGCTTCGATGACGTGATCTCCACCAAGTCGTGGCCGAACACCTGGGTCTTTGAAGCGTTGACCTCGACTGACTGGCCCTTGACCAGCACCCCCCTCTCAGCCCTCAGATGGGCATTCGTCCGAGCGTGGATGTCCACACTTGGGACGTTGCCCTCCCCACCATCAACATCCTGAAGGCGGGCCGCCGTGGATGATTCATCCCGGTTGGTTCCCCCACCGTAAATGACCACTGGCCCCTGCTCACTGCGGAGCCGAAGGCTGCTCTTTGAGAGCGTGGTGAAGTGGATGCCGCCCTTGAGCTGGAGTTCCAGAGCCCCACCCACCGCCAGACGCATCCCACCTGCCACGGCCATATCGAGACCGAAGCCGTTGGTGGGGCCTGAGATGTTGATTCGAGCCTGCCCATTTTTGTTGACAGACCACCACGTCGGAGCCAGCCGACCACTTGGAGGGGTCAGCTTGAACAGGGTAGCTGCGTGCTCCGACAGCGGGGTGCCACCAGAACCACCATCAGAGGCGATGCGGGCGGCTTCGATACGAGGGCTCACCCCACCACCGTCATCGAACACGCTGGCGACCAGGGGCAGGCCATACTCTTTGCGACCCTGAGCGGAGAAGGGCTCATTCCCCACCACTGAACCCATGACCTGTTCGATGTAGGGCATGTTGCCCGATACGCCAGGGGTGTCCGGGTCGGTAGGTGGCAAACGGTCAGCATCGAATCCGTCCGTTTGCTCCGTCACCGGAAGACGGCCATCCGTCGTGTGCGACAACTCGACGCGATGCTCAGTCAGGGTGGGGGCATCGGGGAGATTGGTGATGTTCTCCGTCGTCCCTGTGCCGATCCTGTAGATGTTCTTGCCGCCATAGACAGCATCATTGAGGTGCTTTTGATCTACGGCTGTGCCGTCCTCGTTGATGTACCCGCCGTTGCGCAAGAACATGAAGGGGTCGAGGAAGCTGGGGTAGGTGTAGAGGGTGGATTCCAAGCCATCCTCTCCAGTGAACATGCGGCCCATTGCATCATCGGGGGTCAAGTAGCCGTCGGGGTAACCAGCCGTATCTGCCAGTTCACCCTCGGTGATCGGTTGATCCCCACTTGCCTGAACAATCCCGTCCCAAACGTGGCCGTCACTGAACATGGTTGTGGGCAAGCGAAGGGCATCCCGCTGGACCATGCCCGAGTAGGTGCGGCTGCCTGCCAGAGCAGTAAACTGCTGAAGGGCACGAAGGATAGCGGCCTGATCGGAGTCTCGAAGAATGAACTCGTTGCCCCGCCTGTTGGCGAGGATGACGCTTTCATCGAGCACCATGTCGGAGCCCTGCGAGCTGGACGCCATGATGTTGCCCGGCTGGATGTGCCTGAGCTTGTGCCGAATACGGTCGAAGATCCCTTTCAGCTCTTCCTGGTTTCGGCTTGTCCCTGCGTCATGCTCATCCTCAGAAAAGTTCGAGAGGGCCAGCCAGTCCCGACCCGGCCACACGCCCGGGACAATCCAGTTAAGGATGACGGGGGTAGCGGTCCCACCGAACTTTTCTGATGACTCCTGCGGCAACCAACCAATGACGCAATAGTCTCCCACCTCGGGCATGGCCCCGAGGAAGTGCCGACAACCCGCTGCGGGATAGGTCAATGGAACCGGGACCCGCTCGAAATCCTGCTCTGTGCCGATGACCGTGCGGAGGGTGACGTAGTGCTCCTCATAGTCGATGGCAACGACACGGGCGACCCCGAGACCAAGATTGCCCCCCTTGTCGGGGTTCATATCGTCGATCTTCTTCTTCTTGACGGCGGGGAGTTCGGTCAACTGCCCCTGATGCACACGGTTGAAGACCGTCCAGGCTTTGCCAAATTCATCAGCCATCGTCTAGGCCATCCTCAATTTGCTGTCGGTCGGCCTCATAGTTGGCCTTTGCCTGATTGATGTTCTCCTGAATCTGGTCGCCTACCCCTTCAATGGCCTTTATGATAGATGGACGGGGGCCTTCAAGAACCTGTCCTCTCAAGGCTTGCTGTTGCTGCTCCCACTGGCTTGCGGCCTGTGCCGTAGTGCTGGCCAACCATCGGGTACCTGCATCCTGAACCGCACTGCCGTAGCCCTCCCGGCCACTCACACCTGCGGGGGTGAATTGGAGGAAATGTTCCTGTCCAAATGCCGCGATATGCACGTCTGCTTCAGCGGCCTTGCAGTTGCAGATGTGGCCGGTCTGCTGGATGTTCAAATCAGCCAGTGAGTATGCCGCGTTGATGACCGGGATCTTCTGCACCCCGTCGAGCTTCTGGTCGGCAAACACGTTGGCCAGAGAGAAGTCCAGCAAGGTGGGTTCCCTGCCTTCCAGCAAGAAACCGTAGTCGAGGATCTGCTTGTCAGTCAGATTGGAATCTCGAAGCTGTCGGATGACCTCTTCATTCAGGTAGCGAGCCGTCTCCGAATCCGGCTGTACCTGGAGGTTGGCTCCGGCCTTGGGTCGGGTGACCTGCTTGCCCCCCACCGTGACGGTCTCCATGTCCTCGGCGGCATACGTCTTGACACCGGGCGTTCCCAGCACGAAAAACCGTAGGACTTTCTCGACGGTTTTCTTGTCCACCATGGAGAAGATGTCCTTCTTGTGAAGCTGCTCGAAAGCACCCTGGGGCTCAATGCTGACCCCCCGCCCATAACGGTAGGACCCCACCACCTCATAGCCCTGAGCATCCGACACCGGGAACACGGGGCTGAAAGTCGTATCGGACCCGCCCTTGATCTCCCTCTGGAACAAGCGTGTAGCCGCTGAAAGGTTGACCCCGATACTGCTCCCGAAGGTGTTGTTGAAGACCCCGATCACCTTGTCGATCTGAGGACCAACCTGCGTGATGCCAGCACCGGATGAGCCGCCGTCCACCCGAATCCAATCGACTATGTTCTTGCGGACAGCTCCGATGTACTTCACGAAATGCTTGGCCAAAGATGTCGCGGCGGATGTCCCTACTTCCGTGGCCGACGCCTTGGCCCTGCCCAGAGACTTCTTGCCCTCACTACCGCTGTAGGTGTACTTGCCAAATTCTTCGGTGATTGGAATCGAGGCGCTAAACACCTGTAGGTGTGACGGAAGGACCCCCCCGTCTACGGTAGTGATAGTGGTAATGCCCATCTCATCCATCGTATAGCCCGCAGCAGCAGTGGCCTGATCGAGCTGCTTCACCATCCAATCCCATTTATCCCCAAACAGGGTTTTGGGGGTGTCCGTCAGTTTGGGGGTCGCCTTGAAGATATTGATGATCTTGGGCAGGGCGGATTCGCCCAGAGAACCATGATTCATGGCCCGCACTGAGCTGGTAGCGGCAGTTGTCGTATCCACTGGCTGAACCGAGAACATCAACTCCATGATGTCGCTCGTAGCGTAGGCCCTGCCACCCGCTTCACCACTACTGTCCAGCACCCGGATACCGACCGTGGGGGTGGCTTCCTTGAAAGCCGCTTCCGGTATCTCGGCCCCAGGGAAAGGTGCTTGGGGGTATGTGTCAAACTGCTTGATAGGACGACGGTCTTCGAGAGCGATGATGCTCTGCTCCGACACCACCACCTTGCCAGGGGTCTTCGTATCGTAAGCGATGAACTTCGGGGCCTGCTCTTCTACCTTCGGGTGAGAACACGAGTAGTAGCGGTAATTGCCGGGCTGGGTGCCGTCCGAGAAGGTCGCCTTCTTGTCAGAAAGCATGTCGAGCAGGCTGACGCTGCTGCTCAGGTCCCCCCGCCCCTGGAAGTTGATACCACTGCGGTACATCCGACCAACTTCACTTCTCAGCAAGAAAAGGAACGCCACACCGTGCATCTCAGGATCATTGGTGTCCCGCCACGAATTCTGGATTCTCTGGTTCTTCGTGTTGATTTGACTGGTCTTGTTTTTGAAGGCCACTTCAGCATTGCGGATCTTAGCCGCAAATTCATCACGTTTCTTGTCGTATGCAACAGGCTCGCTGTACCTCGTAGGAGTAGTCTTCAAGGTCTCCAATTCACTCTGGAGTGCAAGGATGTTGAAGCGCAGTCTCTTCAGAGCGAGGTCATCCAAGACCGCATCCGCTTCTGCGGACTCTGTCGCTGCCTTGAGCTGTGCTCCAGCCTGAAGCACATTCACCAAGGTGTTCTCAGCCACGGCCTTCCGGGCTTCTTCAGGAGTCTCAGCACCCACACCCAGGTCACCTTCTTGGAAATAGAAGGCGACCCGGTAAGGCTTGGCTTCTTCGCCAGCCCCATCTTTGTAACCTGAATCCATCATGTAGACCGTACCGCCAGCCTTCTTCACCTGAACAGGCTTCAAAACCTTGAGCGTGACCCCCATTTCCAACAAGGACCGGAGCACGTCCACACTGGCGAAGTTCTCCAGGTCACTCCCAACCACGAAGAACATCGGGTTGATGGCGTTCGGGTCGAGGGCCATCACGACATTCGGGAAGCCGACCAACCTCATGTTCCCGTCCTGACCGACAGTAGTCAGCGGGCGGGGCGGAAGAATCATGTTGCCCATTTTGATGTCCTCGACACCTGCTGATGTCTGGATACCAGGGGCATAAAATTTGGCCCGTTTGCCAACAAGTTGAAGGCTGGTCGTACACTGGCCGCCGACAGCATGTGCGTGGCTGAAGCTGTTGCAGTAGTAGAAGCAGTCCAAGTAGGGGATGTAGACGGGGTAACCAGGGCGAATCTCTGGGCGGATAGGAATAGTGACACTGGCAGAATTGATGCCGATGTTCATCACGTCCATACGGTTGACTGCCGCGAAGAACATGCTCTTGGCATCATTGAGGTAAGCGGTCTCCAAGGTGCCCGGCCTCCAGCCAAACTGAGCCACCAGCCGGTAGTCGATGTACTGACCCCTCACACCCCATTCGTTTTCCAAGCCGGAGCCCGCCACGCCCTTGAAGTGCGAGCCCTTGCACGTCATGTAGGTGACCTGCGGCTCATTCTCAGTGAAGGAAATGTTGATGATGTCGATGTCCTCGATGCGGTAGACCCGGCTCGAAGACGTATCGAGGTTCCACATTGGCGGCTTGAACACGAAGTCGCCGTCCACATCCTGATAGAACTCGAACCCCGTTACCTCCACCACCTTCTGGGCGATGTCGAGTTTCGATTGGTATGTGGACTCAAACATATTGACCTGACCGATGAGGCCCAGATCCTTGACAAACGCCTGCATCTCGACGACGTTCAGCTCGTTGACCGCCTTGTTGCTGGCCCCCCTACCAGCCGTCCGGTCAGCATAGGAAGTTGCTGCAAGGCCCTTCCGACGATTCGCGTTGCCCATCCCAACAGCCACGGATTGCTGATAGACCGCCTTGGCCGAGCCGGTGAGGTCTTGCACGTTGAAGCGGTTGCGCATCAGCGACATGAGGCTGGCAGACGAGGTTTTCCCCAGCCACGCCGCCGCCATCGTGGAGAACAAATCACCCGTGGCCCCGTGCATCCGCAACTTGACCGTCCGCCCCTGAAACCGCTTCTCCCAATACTTGATGTTCAATGAGTACAGAGTCTCATCGCCCACCTCGGTGACAGCAGTCTGGTTGGACTTGCTCGACAACGCCCACGCCACACCACCAGCCGCACCCGCCATGTCGTGGTGAAGCGTGTAGAGGATCTGGTAGGGGTGCATCCCCGAGAAGTTGTTGCCGACAAGGCTCATCTTGAGCTTCGAGTTGGTGGGCCGGGCACCGAACGCCGAGGCGTTCGTGCTCATGTTGTGGTACTCCCAAAAGTGAAGCATCGACCCGCAACTAACCGAAATCGTGTTCACGCCGCCTGAGTAGCTGTGGCTCACACTTTTCACGACACCATGAAAAACATGGTAGTACGGATAGGAAAGAGTGTCCTCCAGCCCCAACCCATCCAGGCCCATCTGCTCCAAGAATGACAGATTAACCTGAGCTGTCGTCGCCGTGATTCCCGTGTCCTTCTGGATGCCTAATGTCTCTATCTCCT
>Ga0307992_1002526_pt1 | contig 10395 bp, 16 predicted proteins | sample EllFjometagen133_FD_203162 | JGI IMG/M metagenome (GOLD analysis project Ga0307992, IMG submission 203162) | Marine microbial communities from Ellis Fjord, Antarctic Ocean - #133 | ecosystem: Environmental > Aquatic > Marine > Unclassified | place: Southern Ocean | collected 2014-10-08
GGAACTTTTAAGAATGGTTCTAAAACAGAATCAACAAAATTAATACTACGTGTTCTCTTTTCTGAACCATTAGCCATTAACATATTATCATCTCTATTAAACAACACTCCATGTTTTGAACATATTAATCTCGCCAATGTTGTTTTACCACCACCAGGAGGTCCAGAAAACAAAAGATTCGGCAGCGAACATTTTTCAATTATCTGTTGAAAATCTGACTTATATCTATCTGTCAATACTAAATCATTTAAAGTTTTAGGGCGGAATTTTTCTACCCACAATGAATCTATAATTTCACTCATTCACACACTCCTTTTATTCTTTTAGCACTCAAATCCTTTTTCTGTTTGTAGGATTTGTTTATAAAGATATTCCTGTTCTAATTCTTTTTTTGCTTTTTCTTTTTTTGTTTCGCTAACAAGTTGGTATGCTTTTTCTCCTGATATAAATTCGCTATTTTTGTTAAATATAAATCCTTCTAATATAAATACAGCATTTCCAATTTCTTTAATAATAAGAGCAAGTGTTGCTGCTCGTTCTGGTTTGGTTGTTGCCTGAAATGATATACCCAGATTATCTTCTTTTTTACGAACTAGAATGATAGCTTCTTCTATAACAAAAACGTATTCATTTCCTTTACTTTCTTTTAATTCATAAGCACTATATACCACTAATCCATATTCTTCTAATTTTTTTTGAACTTTTTTTACCAACACAGATTGAAAACCCTCCAAGTCTTTAATTTTATATTATGTTCTAAAGAGAATTTTTAGTATCTTGGCAAAAAAACAAGTATAAAATAATTAAGGGTAAGTGTAAGACAATTTAAAATAATCAAAATTGTCCTACACTTTATATTTAGTTCTTTTTTTGTTTTTGCTGACCAACACGGGTTTTGGTTTTTGGTTTTTCTTCTTCTTGAAGGTGAGTAGCTGCTGGACAATTTCCTAGACGCCATATCTGTCCAGGATCAATGTAAACGCTACAAAGAGTATTATCATCACTATCTATTTTCTCGCATCCAATACATTTCTTAATGATCGGTTTTCTCATTGCCTTCAGCCGTTTTTGTACTGATTTAAATTTATTGTTTTCGCCAATCCCCAATTTCGCCATAATTTACCTCCTTTGTTTTTGTTTTGTTTAATAATATATGAACCCTGACTGCCCCTGTTGACACAAAGTTCTTGCACACACCGTCAGGCCACCTCCTATCTGCGCGGCCACCCCATTTCATATATTATCCCCAGTAATCGCTTATTATAAATAGTTTTTCTTTTGCTCTAGTTATTGCTGTATATAACCAGCGAGCATAATATTCATCGGACCATCTTTTAGTTCGTTGTTCAAATAAGATAACTTTTTGCCATTCTGATCCCTGAGATTTATGAACGCTTATAGAGTATCCATAATCAAAATAGTTAATGGGACCTATTCCTTTATCGGTGGCATATTCATGTTGTTGTGTGCTTTTTTTAGAACGATCATACATCGTATAAGAAACTTGACCAAAACATTTTTTTGCTACTGTACATTCTATTGGATCACATACAAGATCTACATCCAAAGTCATTCGATATAAATTATGATCCTCACCCATTACCCACAATACCGTTCCAATCTGGCCATTCATAATTCCGCGATTGTGGTCATTTTGTAAGCAAACAATCCTTTCACCTGGATATGGAATTTTATGTTTATATTCAAGTTTCTTTCTTATAATGTCATTCATGTTAGCTCTTGTTGTATTGAAGGCTGTTAATACAATTAAATTCTCATCAAAAACAACTTTTTCATTCCAGAACTCTTGACATTTGGGGTGATTCCATGATATTTTAAAGACGTCTTTAGAAAAAACCCTATTGAATGGAATATACCCCTCATCTCTTACCCATTTTGAAAGAGCTATTATTGGTGAGTTTAACGCCTGTCTGTGAATTTCATTTAGTTTGAAATTGGTATCGCGTACCAAACTAAAATTATCCCCAATAGGAGGCAACTGTCCATGATCTCCAACGGCGATTATAGGTCTGCCAAATTGTTTAAGGTCGTGCCATATTTTTTGAGATACCATAGATGCTTCATCTATAATAAAAACATCGTAGTATATTTCATCTATGTCTTTTAATTTCCATCCTGTAATTACGAATGTTTTTAATTTTTTATCCCACCTTACTTCAGGAGCATAAATGAGACCATGGATTGTCCCAATATAGTCGTTTGCGGTATTGATAATATCAAGTTTGCTTCTTAAAACAGATGATGCTTTTCCTGTAAAGGTTAAAAATGCAACATTCAGTTTCGGGAAAGATACCCTTATTCGATCTCTTAATTCAGTTATAAGGGTAGTCTTTCCCGTCCCTGCGTAGCCTCCCACGGTGGTTACAAACAAGTCTCTATGATTGACTGGTCTATAATAACCACCTTGATGAAAGTTTTGCATGATACCATCAATTACATATTTTTGCTCAGCGGTTAGTTCCATTATTATTTATCTTTTCTCTCGACTGTGAATGTACAGTTATTATTACATTCTATTTTTTGTTGGGTAACGTTGCCCCACCCAGCCAACTTGAAATATCTATTGACAATATCCATAACTGGTTTACATTCTACCCAACAATTACCTCTTAATACACCTTGTCTGAGGGAGTGATTGATTTTCTGTATTAAAGAATTAGCACTCTCTCTATATCTCTCGTTCTGTTTCAAATCAAATTCTTCTACTGTTATCGGCTTAACCAATTCTATCATGGTGTTCCTCCTTATCTAGGATAATTCTATTATTCTTTATAGATCATTCTTAGGGTAATGCCCATATTCTTCATAAAATTCTTTTGGAGCATTTCCTTCTATTATAGCAAACCGACCATAGTATGTACCGAATAGTCTGTTAACTATTTCGGCTTCAGTTACTGTAATTTCTGTAACTTTGAAATTTTCTAAATATTCCTCAGGATCCTCATATGTTTCGGCCTCATTTGTTCCGAAATCTACTTCCTGCGGAAATGGAGTGTGCATTATCTCATTTTTCTTAAATTCCCATTGTTTTTCGGTCATAACATGGAACCCATAGATAGTCATCTCATCTGCCCAGTCACCTTCAAATTTCACTAATAACAACATTGTTTTATATCCTTCGTTTTATTATTTAGATTGATACGTTACAAATCTTCCAACAGCAGAATAAACATTATCTACATACTCTAAATTCTTCCCTACATATAGATATAAACCTTTTGAAATATTTCCTTTCGCTTCGTTTAAGTGAATCTTAAATACTTTAATACCAGCCTCAATTCCAATATCAACGTCATGTAGATCATTCACATTGTTAATTTTAAGTTTTGGAACCCACTCGGGCATTACTTGCATAAGTCCTCTGGCGTCTTTTTTACTAATCGCCATAGGGTTAAATTGAGATTCAATCTCAATCATACCGACCAACAGTTGCGGTAACATCTCATGTTTATCTGAAAATATTATGACATTATCAGCAATTGATGCTGCAACTTCTTTTGGTATTCTGGTATATCTAATTTTGATGTATGAGCAGATATTTTCTCTTAATTGTTTTTTATTTACTCCTTCATATTTATTAATAGAAACCTTTTCTACACTCTCATTACATGTTTCAAGTAATACATTTAATCGGTTTATTTTTCTGTTTTTATTGTCAAGAGCTATTGTAATGGCCAGAATAGAAGCGAGCATAATAGTTATTGTAACTGACAAAAAGATAATTATAAGCCTATAACGTTGTAATTCAGATTTGGTTTTTACCATAATAAATATCCTTTCTTTATAGAATCCACTTTAAAATGTTAATGGCACCTACGATCCAAGGAAATATAATAAACATAATAATGAATAACAATCCTCCATACAATATGATGTATGGTTTATTTCTATTCAACCACGATTCGTAGTAAATATCTTCTTCATAATTTGTTTCTGTCATCTCTTTCCCTCCTTAACTATAAATATCTATATTTTGACCTTTATATTTTGTTCTGTTTTTGAATATCAAAATGAATCTTTCCAGAGGGGATGGTTTTATTTTAATTTTTTTATGTTGATGGTTGAGTGGTTCTAAAACATGATGTCCTTGATCTGTTATTGCTACTACTTCACAAGGACCATCTGCCATTAGAATTCGTTTACCTATATGCATATTTCCTCCTGTAATTATCCAATCCATAAAACAAAGTCTGTATGATTGGGCATGTTTTTCTTATATCTGATTTTATCATCAAAGATCATATCAATATGATATTCTTCACAAATTAATCCTTTGGAATCCCACCATATTTCTTCATCACACCACCATCCATTTTTATCTTCCCACATCTTAACACCTTTATCCCTTAGAAAATCCACAACTGATAATATTTGATTTTTTTCCAAGATAATATCAAGATGTATCAACTCTTTTTCAATTTGTTTATATGGTGGACCTGATATAACAAAAATCTGATAATCAGGACAATTGTTTAATAATTTTACAAAGCTTCTAATCACTTGACTAGAATCTAATGTCCCGTGGATATCAAATGCAATTTTCATGTTACCTCCCTATTTATATATAAGTACATAAAGTATTTTCTTTCATTATTTGATCAACTTCTTCTATAGTGAAATTTGATATAATGAAAGGAGAACCAACGTACAATTGATATTCACATCGTTTTACACATTCAGGTTTCTCATCTTTAAAACCTTTTATTTCTACAGTTTGTACTGCATCTACAAATGGACATTTATCAAAATCTCCATCGTAACATATACAATTTCCCATAATTTTTTTACCTCCTTAAAATAGTCCACTTGTTGGATCATCCCATGAAGTATATAAATGACCATTATCTTGAAATACCAAACTTCTGATATTATCCGTTTTATGTGCTTCTTGAATACAGTAATCAGAAAAACAAACTGATATCCCTTTATAACTATATGTTGTTATACCAGTTTGTGAGATAGTTCTGATCTGTTTTAAATTCATATGCATCATTTGATCTACATATGTATAGTAGTGGTCTGGGTCAACATTTTCATCAATCCATTTTGTTACTGGATTGTTTCTATCAGCACTGGACGGGTAATTAATATTCCTGAATAAAACTTGATTAACATTTCCAACATTGTTAATATTTCTCATTATTTCTTCAAATGTATAAAGGTCTGATATGTACCTAGTGACATTAATACAAAGACGAATAACAATATTATGTTTAGATAATATTTCTAAAGTTTCAGAAAGTCGATTTACAAATTTCATTTGATCAATAGAAATAGCTATAACATTCAAACCAGCATTATATAAATCTCTGGCTGCTATAACAGCTTTTTTGTTAAGTTCAATACCATTTGTTTGTAGTTCTAACCAATAGTCTGGAAAATTATTTGCCATCCATATAAGTCCATCGTAATTCATAAATGGCTCTTTTTTACTAGTGATAAGAACATTATTTACTCCAGCTGAATTGGCTACTCTTTTAACCTTGGAAATATTTCGTTGTACCAAAACTGAATTTGGAGTTGTTTCCCAAGTAATTTTGCTAATACAGTAAGGGCATCTTTTATCGCATTTTTCCGCAGGTACACTAACAGTAAGATTTTGTGCTTTCATAATATTCTCCTTATAAGTAATTTTATTAAAAATAAATAATTCCTTTCATATATTTATATATATAGAATGACTTCTTTTTATTTAAGAATAAAAAATTTTTATTAAGAACATAAAATAAACGGGTATATGAAAGGAGATCTTATAAAGATGGTCGACAATTATGAAGAAGAAGCAAAAGAATTAGTACGAAAGATGAACGAACAATTTAACAGATTTAATCCAAAAACAGAAGAAATAATTAAAAGACAAAATCCTGAACAGGGTTTATTAAAAGATACAAATACATCAATGGAAAAAATAAATCCAAATATTTTAAAATCAGGACCACCCCCAACCCCAGTTGCTACATCTGGAGCATGCAGTCAATGTGGTATGCTTCACCCACCACTAAAACCAGGTGAAAAATGTCCAAATGCTAAAATTGAATTAAAATCAGAAAAAGATGGGAAAGATGTAAATATAAATAAATATCTTGTTGATTTAAGAAATATTGCAGTTAGTCACATCAGCATCAAAAAAATCAAAGATCCTGACAAACTTTTTCAGAACATAATAATAGAAATAACCAAGTATTTAGAGGGGTATAGTGAATGATCAATAACAATAGAGAAGCGGCATATGTAAATAATTATTTGTTGGAAAAGGAATTTTTCTTACCTGATAATGTTAGAAATGCTTTAAGTAAAATTTCTTATTATATGAGAAAAAAAGGTGATAATAAAACAAATGCAGTTCATAAAACACACAATTTTTATAAGTACAAAAAAAATGTTATTTTAGAAAAAGAATATTTATCGAGACAATTTAATATCAGACAGGCTCATATCAAAAATGGAAAAGAAAAATTTAAAGATTGGGCAAAAGAAATGCGTGAACGTAGTTGTGGTATTAAAAAGAAATTATGTGAATGTGGATGTGGACTAGAAGTTACCAAGAAAGGTAACAAATATATACATGGTCATCATCGAAGATGTTTATCGCAAGAAGAAAAAGTTGAAAATGCTGAACATATGAGAGAAGTAAAGGCGTTGAAGAATAGAAAAGATAATGTTATTTTTATTGATAATTTAAAGTACAAAATCTTATAAGAATCTTATAAGAGAACCAAAAATCTCTTATAAGTCTTATGGATTTTCTTATAAGATTTGAGTTCTTATAAGTCTTATAAGATCGGGGGTGCTTATATATAAATAATATAAGCACTAATAAATTAATGCATGACAATCTAATTAGTAAATCTACATTATTAATCAAAGGAAAAAGTATATCTTTATGTCTACCTCCCCTTCAACCCCTCTCAGGGGACCTTCCAGGGTTTTGGGGGATAGGGCAAAGGCAATAAAAAAGATATTTATCTTAGAATTAAATATCATCTATTAGAACATACAAATGATAGAATATAAAAGAAAGGAGATTCAACTAAATGTACAATGCAGATAATACCAAATGGTTCAGCCAGTCTTTATTGACCTACAAAGATAAAGTATATGGAACTGATGGTTTTCTACAAATTTCAATTTCTACAAATACTACGGACTATAAATATTTCAATTCACCATTAATAAACTTCTCAATAACCAATAATCATAAAAAGTCATATAATATAAATTTTCAAAATGCACAGGACTTATATAAAGCATTTAAAAAAGTTATATCTCAATTAGGTAATAATACTGAAGTAGATATTCAAAGGAAATATCAAGTAAATTCAATTATTCATTTTTCATTTAAAATCAACTCAACTAATGATGAGAGAATTGTTGCTATAGAATTAAGAGGAAGTGAAACAGATTTTACTAAAATAATTGTTCCGTTGGAGGTTGTATTTGAAGGAATAGCTAATTGTGTCAGATTATTTACTGATACATATATGGATCTGTGTCATAAGTTATTAATACAATCAATTCAGAATGAGACAACTCAAATAATACATCAACTCCCAAATTTAATCAAAGGTATATCATCTCAGATTATATCTCAGATTCCCGAGCACGATGAAGCAAATGGAGATTGTGTGTCGGAAAAGATTGTAGAAGAAGCAATTAGAACAGAATCAACTATTGCCGATCTTGATAAATTTATGGGAGATGGTATGAAAAACATCTCAGTTCCTGAATTAGAAAAAGAAGAAAAGAAAGCTATTACTGAAGTTAAAAGTTTATTTATAGAAAATGTAATTGGAAATGATCTAACTAATTTTGAAACAATGTTAATGAATTATTCAATGAATCCAGCACCTATTTTGATTCTTGCAGATGAGTTTAAAGACAAGATGCAAAATGATGTTGAAGGTGAAGATTTTACAATGTTGTCAGGTATAAATGAAGATGATTTAAAATCAATAATATATCTATCTAAAATGTTTTGTTCACTTTCACATCAGAATCATATAAACACTGGAGCTCCATTGCCTTTTTCTGTTCCTATTTTTAAATATAATCCAGTAAAATATATAAAAGAAAATATAGATATAGCTTTAGATTTATTCCTTATTAATTTGTATGTACGGACTGTGAGAAGAAGATTAGAGAGTAAGAAAACAGATATAAATCAAAATAAAGCATTATTTTATTTACAATTAAGATGTTTTACAGATGCATTTGTATTTAGTTTTCTTGATAAGGTTGATAATCCAAAAAATATTCCATCAATTATTACTTCTAGATATGAATATTATGAAAGTATTGGGGTTTTTGATCATTATATAAAATTATTGGAAAATTCTATGTGTCCAGAAATAACAAAAGATGATATATCTTCAGCAGCTATAGAAGTAAGTGGAATGGTATTAGGAAAAAGTTTATATGTTAAACAGATGCATGAAAAATCAATTGTAGAAAATAATTCAAGAATTGAATCTAAAAACAACTACACTTTAGAACAAATTATAAATGAGGTTCTTCCACTAGAAATTGCTGAGAAAACAGGAAAAGATATTAAAAATGATTTAGTTATAGAGGAATTAAGAAAAACACATCCAATTTCAGATGAGGTTCTTAAAATAATTCAAGGTAAAAAAACAAAACTTAAGAAACAAGATGTAACTGGAAATTTAGAAAGAATAGTAAATTTCTATATGGATAAAAGTGAAGTACCTGATCAATATAAAGATGACTTCATTAAATACATTAAAGGGTTAGGAAACAACAAGATAAATTTTAATGATTTTAAATTTCCAATAGAAGAATTTGGAGATAATATTGTTAAAATATTATATTTGTGGGATCCAGAAGGAGATCCAAAAATTACGAAAAGTTATAAGTACTTTTTTGGAAAAGTTGATAATGAAATTATGGAACGTAGTTTAATTATAACTCAAATTAAAAATTGTGAAGAATCAAAAACCATTGCCGATGACTGGAAATTTGATTAGAGGAGATTAAATGGCACTGAAGTTGGGAAAATCATTCGATCGAAATTATAACTTAAGACTTCCTTTTTTAAATGGACATTATGATGTTGGTTTGTTCTTCAATAGAAAATCAACATTTTTGTTATTTAGTGTTGAGCCTGGTTTGAGAGGGGGAGATGTTGATGGACAAGGCATCAAAGTAAATATGTTTAAGAATTTAGAATCTTCTAAATTTTGTGAGACATTTCTTGAACTCCATAATTATCGAAAAAGTACACTTGATATATCTAATCAATTTAAAGCTATAAAACCAGAATATTATCACGAGATCTCATTTATTCTAAACGAGACAATTAATGTAGCTAAAGTAGAAATATATGATGATAAAACTTTATTTGATTGTTTGAATATTTATGGTTTTACATTAAATTCATATTTAAATGAATTTATTTTTATAATAACTGAGCGTCAGAGTATCGTTAAAAAATTAAATCGGAAGATTGTAAGGACAACAGGAATCCAAATTGCAACATCACAAGCCATTCAAATGATGAATGATTATCATTCTGAAAGTTTAATATCTGGAAGAGCTGGAATGGATAAAGTAATTCCGTTGGAAAAAAAGAAAATTATTACTCTTGATGATAATGATAATAATGGAGATTAAATAAATGGGTGGAGATCCACAAGGTTTAGATAGAGAACCACGCACAGATTTATATTGGTTTATTCATAATGTATATGCTAATTTTTTCAAAGATTCCCTTGATTATTTTTCGTTGCATCTATATCCTAGATTTGAATTTCGAGTTGTTGGTACCTATGATAAAGCTGTAGAATATATTCAAAAAGAATGCCAATATGATCGAGAAGTAGATAAACCTATGCTTCCATCAATAATTTTAAACCCATCTGGTGAGTTTGATTTAGCAGAAGGTAGTGCTGGTGGAAAACAACTTTGGAGATTTCCCAATTTAGCACCAGGTATGATTAAGAGAATTTTCGATCCTGTTTATCAAGATAAAAATGTAGAAGTTACAGTTGGTTTTATTCGTATTCAAGGCGATCTTGAATTATTAATGTTGTTAAATAGTTTTTATGAATATTGTGATTTAAGAATGTTACTGCTTCAAATATTTGCTGGTTATGAGAGATGGATATACCCTCAATTTTTTACTACATTTGTAATTTTGCCTGAAGAACTTGTTAATTATGAGTATAGTAATCCATATACTGGTTTAAAATATAAATTAGATTGGCAATCTGCTGGAGCATATGATAAACTTGTTAGAACTATAGCAACTAATGAGTTAGTAGTGCCATGTCAGATAAAACCAATATACAAACTAACCAGTTTTAGCGATGCAAGTACAAGATATGGAGGTGCCGATCAATTAGCAGATTGGAGATT
>Ga0307992_1002527_pt1 | contig 10394 bp, 20 predicted proteins | sample EllFjometagen133_FD_203162 | JGI IMG/M metagenome (GOLD analysis project Ga0307992, IMG submission 203162) | Marine microbial communities from Ellis Fjord, Antarctic Ocean - #133 | ecosystem: Environmental > Aquatic > Marine > Unclassified | place: Southern Ocean | collected 2014-10-08
GCGCGCACGACGTTGACATCGCTACCCAGCTCGACGCCATCGCCTACTCGAGCTTCGCTCCAGGCGAGGCCCCCGAAGACGTAGCCGCAGCTGCCGAGGCCCTCGTTGCCGAGGAAGCGGAGGAAGCTGCGCCGCAGACACCCGACCTCGCCAGCCTGCTGCCCACCCCTGGGGGTTAGCCGTTGTTGGCGTCGTCGGCCCCGTGGGTCATCGCCACGCCCTTCGTCCGCAGCCGGTAGGCCGTGGATTCGGGGCGGCTTCCCGTGACAGCCAGGATGGCGCACTCGGCTTCGAGGCCGTCGATCACGTCCTTTATGCGCCGGGGCTCGAGGCGCAGTGTCGAAGCGATGAAGCTCAGGTCCACTGCGTCACCGCTTTCGGGGAGTAGCCGCAAGAAGGCCCGGCGGTTCCGCTGGTACATGGTGCCGCAGACCGTGGACAGCAGCCAGGCCGTACTCTGCAGGTGGAGCTTCACCAAGCCATAGGCCGGGGCCAGCACCTCAGGCGTGATGTACCACGACGACGATTCACCCATGCCGCCGAAGTCGGCACAGAACAGGATGGCCGCACGGATCGCCAGCGTGCCGGCACGGGAGTAGGTACCGCGCATGAGCGAATTGCCCTTTTCCATCGCCACGTGTAGCGCCTTCTGGAACTTCTCGTGCATGTCCGCGGCGGCATCGGTGAGCCCGGCACAGGGCAGGGCCGGGATGCTGTTGACGTAGGTAAGCCGCTCGATGAGGAAGTCGCGGTTGAGCGCGCCGCCCGTGGGCCGCTCCCAGCCAGGCTTCTCCGCCGTCCCAGCCATGTGGCACCACCTGGACATGAAGCCGTTGCTCCAGTCCCGCGAGCTGGTGGACTCTTCGATCTGTTCCGGGGTGCTGCCGCCAATGACACTCACGCGGTGGTCGACGATCTTCCCACCCTCTTCGCTGCCAGCCAGCCGGCGGCCGAGCGGCCTGTTGTCCCACAGCTGCAGGTACTGCGTGCGCACGTTCTGCATGTAGCCGTCGCTGGTCTGTTCCAGGAAGGCGCCAAGGTCGCTGTGGATGATGAGCTGCTGCGGCTGGGCCCGCACAGACTCGATCTGCCCTTCCCAGCTGCCGACGTTCTCGGCCACCAGGTCGTCGTTGATCTCGAGCAGCAGCTCTTCCGAGAACTCGAGGCAGGTGGACTTGTAGGTGGTGCCGTGCTCGCCGATCAGGGTGCCCCACCACTTCACCGGGACCTTGCCGTGGTAGTCGATGAGGATCTGGGGGGACAGCAGCGGCGCCAGCGTCGCCATCGCACAGTTGAGATGGAAAGCGTAGGGCGCCGAAGTCCGTTTTCCGCCCCAGGCAACGAACTGCCGGACGAACGACTTTGTAGGCATCTGCATGGCGAGCGCCAGCGCTTGGCGATCTGTTACAGGTCCGACAGGTGCCAACGTCTACTCCTTCACACGACCACAAGGGTTGCCTTCCGCCGGGGAGAATAGTCTACGGCCCTGGTCAAGTCAAGGCTTCGGGGGCAACACGCTGCCCCGCTTGACGCCTGCGAAGTGCTGGGGTAGCTTTGCGGTGGAAGGAGTGGAAAGCATGGATCCAACAGCGCCTGCACAAATGCTGGCACGACGACTCTGGCTCGACAAGCGGTTTCAGACCGCCGACGATGCCTGGGCTGCGCTCGAGAAGGCCTGGGCCAAGGTGCAGGCAGCGCGCAACGCCGGCCAGCACCGCAAGGCAGCTCGCCACCTGACCGTGGTCGCTGCCCTGGCCATGATCGCTGGGTTCCACGAGAAGCGAACTACAAGGCCGCTGAAGTAGATGCGCCCTGTCTCCCTCCTACGTCGCCGTGCCTGGGTCGAGACCGCCGCAGACCCGCGCGTGGCGTGGCTGCGTGACCTGCCTGGTGTCTGGACCGAGACCAGCCGCACCGGGATGCGCGTACGCTGCGCCCCCGACAGCGCCGCCCCCTGCCGGAACATTCTGCACAAGCTGGGCCTGCCCGCCAAGGTGAAGCTGCCCGAGGGCTTCGCCGCTGCCTGGGGCCGCAAGGAAGACGTGGACTGGGCCGGTGAGATCGTCGGCAACCTCTGCGCTCCTGGCGGCTCGCTCTCTCCCCTGGTGGACAGCGGCCGCACCCTGTGGGACTGGATGGCAGCCTTCCAGAAGCTCGGCGTAGCTCGAATGGGGGCACTCGGCGGTGGCCACATCTGGCAGGACCCCGGGGCCGGCAAGACGGTGCAGGAGGTCGTAGCGGCCTACGTCATCGCAGCAGCCACCCCGGGCTACGACGGCGAAGACCACGCCACCACCCCGATCATCTTCATCACCAAGGCCGCCGTCCGCTACCAGTTTGCCCGCCAGATCCGCCGCTTCACCACCGACACCCCCTACGTCAACAGCCCAGGCAGCAAGCCGCTGGGTGAGTACCTGCAGAGCCTCGGCCCCTGGCGTGACGGCTACGGCCCCATGCGGTGGGAGCGTCGGCCTGTCTGCGTCTTCAGCTGGACCGACCTGCGTACCCGCTGGGAAGACGTGGCCGTGATGAACGCCAAGGTGGTCATCCTCGACGAAACCCACGTCGCCAAGGCCAGGAGGCGAGAGCGCTGGGTCTCCGACGGCAGCGGTAAGCCCCTGGCCCGGCCGCTGAAGAACCTCAGCTGGGCCGCCGCGCAAATGGTCAAGACCGTGCCCAACGTCGTCGGGGCCACCGCCACCGAGGTCGACAACCTGCTCGATGACCTGTGGGCGCAGCTCGACCTCATCCAGCCCGGCTGCTGGGGCCGTACCTTCTCCCGCTACGCCTTCAGGCACTGCGGCGCCGCGGAGCGTGACGGTGGCGGGCTCATCATGACCGAGCCGTCCAACGCTGACGAGCTGGCCCTGCGCCTCTCCGTCGTCGGCTACCGCGTCCCGAAGGAGATCACCCACGCCGGTCTACCCCCGAAGACCCGGACCAGCGTGTGGGTGCCCCAGGAGGCCCAGGTGAGGGCGCTGGGGAAGTGGACCGAAGAGCTGCGCCAGGCCGGGAAGATTCAGGACGGTGGCGAGCGCGACGACCAAATGAAGCTCATCCGGGTGGCCCAGGCCGCCAGCAGGAAGCGCAGGGCCGTCGTGGAATTCGTCGTGGACCGCCTGGTCAACCACAACCAGAAGGTGCTGCTGCTCGACATGTGGCGCGACAACTGCATCCAGCTGTACAACCGCATCGCCAAGGAATGGAAGGGCGCCGTCACCAGCAAGGATGGCTCAGCACCCGGCCCCCAGAATTGCGGCGGCGTCCAGGACCCCCAAATGCTCGAGAACCTCTGGCTGCTCATGGGTGGCGGAGGCATCGGGGGCAGCCCCCTACACCGCGACTGGGTCCAGCGCCGCTACATGGGCGAGGGCCTGATCCGCCACCCCGGGCCCTGCTGCGTCATCGGCACCATGCAGGCCATCGGCACCGGGCTGGACTGGCACGACAGCGACATGCTCGGCTTCTCGGCCATCCCGTACAAGCACGGCACCCTGAAGCAGAGCGAGGACAGGGTCTGGCGCAAGGGCCTCACCAAGCGCGTCGAGGTCGTCTACTTCTTCGCCGAGGGCACCTACGACGAGCGCCAGGTAGAGATCCTCGACGACAAGTCGGCCCACGTGGAAGCGGTGGGTGGCAACGCCGAGGCCGTTCGCTCCACCATGGAGGCGCTCCGCGGCGTGAAGGGTCACGAGGAAGAGCTTCGAGCTGGACTGATGGACTTCCTGGCAAACAGTGAAGAAGGGGATTGGTAATGGCGGATGTAACTGAATTGTCAGCGTCGATTGCACCGAACGGCATCGTGGAAAGGGCAGTAGAGCGCCTTCAGGCTTCACTGCGAACGGACCCTGCGTGGCTCGCGAAAGCTGCCGCGTTCCACCGCCTACACGGAACGGCGAAGGGGCAACGAGAACTGCGGCGTGCAATGCGACTACCGTTCAACGTCCGTACACAAAAGCTGTCTTTCCAGTGGGAGTTCGTGGATGCAGTGATGGCCGAGGCGCACAAGGAGGCGGCGAAGTTGCGGTTGAACCTCCCTGTGCAGCCACGTGTAGCTGATTATGTTGCGTACCAACGAACCATAAACCCGGACCAAGCAGAGCCGGCGGTGCAAGCCTGCGCCTCGATTAGTTTAGCGATGACAGCGTGGCGTCGGTGCGGTGCGCCTGTGTGGCTGATCGAAAACACGCTGGCGGAATTGCTGGCTGAAACGGAACCACCAATGGGGGTAGTTACGCCGGCAGAGATGAAGAACAATCTCCAGCTGCCGTTCCGTAGTCTATGCCTATTATTGCCCGTCGGCGTGCTCTCCTTGGCTTCGTCGGATGGTACGGAATTCACAGTGGAGGCCTTGGTGCTGTCGGACGCGGCTGTGCTAACGCAGGATGCACGAAGAAGCGTGAAGGTAGCCATGGCTGGCGGTGTTGAGGCTACTAACGAATGGTTCCGGCAACCTGCGTCGGAACTTTGGGTGCGCTCGATACATGTTGCAGCCTTTACCCAAGCGCAAACACGAAGAAACATCATGGGCCCGTCAATGGCGACGTACATTTCGCCCGGCGCTGGTGTTTTGGGCGGGGAGGACCACCTGGCCGTCCGTGCGTTCGTTTGCAACTTCCTCCTGGCGTTGAAGGGTCGTTATCTACGGCGTACGGAACGTGAACCTACGCACAGCTGTCGTAGGCAAAAGGAACTTCCGCCGCATGCACAGAAACAAACAAAGCCGTACACCGTCGTCGGCTTGACTACACCTGTTCAGGGATCGCCGCAGGCACCGAAGCACCGAGGCAGCCGCAATGTCCGTTCCCACTGGGTCCGTGGCCACTGGCACGCCTACTGGGGCCAAGATGCCGGTGAGCGCCTGATTCTCGATTCCCGTGAGCGCGATGACGGCGTCGTCGTCTTCAAGTACCTACGCTGGCTCAAGCCCTACCTGAAAGGCACAGGCGAAGCCGCCAGCCCTCGCTACAAGTCGAAGGAGTAGACTATGAAAGCCTTCATTCAACGAATCATCGCCGCCATCGGCCGAGCTGCACAATTCCGCGGCCCCTGGTACGCAGCTCACCGCTGTTCCTGCCGGAAGTGGGGCTATCGCCACGGTACTGTCCGCGTGGTCACGCCCAGCGAAGCCTCTACAGAGTACAAGGTTCCAGCGGAAGACGCCGCGAGCAGTAGACGCTTCGGGGCCTGCCCACGCTGTGGCTCACTGACCGCCACCGCCACCATCTACACTGGACGCTACGTCACTTCCCTGCTCCCCTGGGTCTCCACCTACTGGGAATGGAAGACCGAGGAAGGAATCCAATGAGCTTCGACCGCCAGCCCTTCAGCCTACGCCGCCTGCGCAGCTACATCCGGAAGGGCGTCCCGAGCCGCAAGGTCGTCCAGGCCGCCCAGGCCGTAGCCGCAGGCGCCTACCCCATCCTCATCGAGGACTGGCGCATCATCGACGCCTGGGACATCGAGCACCAGGTCAACGGCTTCCTCCACCTACCCGAAGACGTCCGCCGCGATATCTGCATCCGCGTCGTCGCTGAAGGAGCGTGAGATCATGGGCGAAAACTGGGTAACCGCCATCGTCGTCATCGTCTTCCTCAGCGCCGCCGGCGCAGGCATCCTGGTCAGCATCGGCGCGGCCTTTCTGGGCGCCGCGAGCTTACAGGCAAACATGCTCGGCGGCGGCGCCGCCTTGTTCTTCCTGCTGCCGATCAGCGGCGTCGCCTGGTTCGTCAGCGTCTGCATGACGTTCATAGCCGCCACATTGAAGGAGTGAGATCATGGGAAAGGCATCACGACGGAAGAAGGCCCGCAAGACCACTGGCCAGGCCACCGTGGTCGAGGACGCCGACTTCACCGAGGCCGGAGCCGAAGGACTACCCGACGAGCTGTTCCCACGCTGTGAAGCCATCACCGAGGACGGCAGGCGCTGCTGGTGCCGCCCTGGCCACAAGGGGAAGCACGTCATCGCCCCACCAGGCGCAGCCCGGACCGAGCGCCTGAAGAAGGCCCTGCGCCGCATCGTCTCCCTTCGCGGTGACGTAGCCAGCGATCTCATCCTGCTCGCCTGGATGCGCGAGGTCGGCATCGAGAACGCTGGCAGCGTGCTCACGCCAGAAGAGCTGGACATGGGAGGGGCGGAAGGATGACCGCCGAGATCCTTACGCCCGAAGAGCGCTTGGTGCTGGCCGTCGCCGTAGACGAAGATCACCTCGATGATGAAGACAACGCCGGCCAGGGACTACAGCGCCGACGCACTTCGCTGAGCACGAAGCTTCGCATGAACCACCAGCTCGACGAAGACAGCCTCAGCCTGCTCCGCAGGATCTGCCTCGAGCGCCAGGGGACCAAGGAACACGGGGACCCTGCAGGGAAGCTCTACGAGAAAGTGCGGAAGCAGGTGGGGAAATAGAAACGTGTGCAACTTTTTAGTGGACAGGCCGGGGACGCCCGGCTAACCTTCGACTTGAGGGGCAACTCGCTGCCCCCCAGCCCGCCGGAAACGGGCACCAGGAGAGACACCATGGACGCCAAGACCACCATGCCCCCCGCAGTCGCCGCCGCCTTCGCAGCCCGCCCCGAGGCCACCCTGGCCATGCACCACATCGACATGGGCCATGGCTACAACAAGGCCAAGTGGGGCGGGCAGTGCAAGCTCACCAACGACCACATCGTGGTAGGTGAGGTCATCCGAAACGTCGTCGTCTGGACCCGTGATGGTCGCCGCTTCGACGGCTACGTCTCCAACCGTGCTGTCGGCTACCTCTTCGGCGCACGCTGCTACGAGTACACCGACGCCGACGAGAACACCAGCACCGTCGCCTTCGCCGTCCACCACAAGTGCAGCTCCGGCTGGGAAGCAGCGCTTGCCGACGCCACCCCCGGTGACAGCTTGCACCTTATCCAGCGCACCAACCACCACCATACCCACGTGAGCTACGCCCTGTCCGCCAGCAGCGGGTGGCACGGCCCCAAGCGCTCGACGTTGAGCACGAAGCAGCTGCAGGCCAACATCCGCCGCAGCAAGCGCAACATTCTCTGGCACCTCGAGGGCTGACATGTCCACCACCGAAACCAAGTCCTGCGGCCTGGATCAAGAAACATTCGACGCGATTATGGCGGTTCATCGTAATTTGATCGTGGAAGAACAAGCAGAAAACGCAGCTGAACTGGCCAGAATCCACGAACGTGCGTGGGCACGAAGAGAACCGGGCGCCACAATAGCACCTGCCTCGGAAGATCCTGCGCGGCACTTTGCGTGCATGTGCCGTCGTGACGAGCTGACACGTGAGCTTCGTGAACTCGACATCATGGGGGCTGTTGTCGCCGCTTGCCCCGACATTCTCGCGGCCACCGCGGCCCGCCGTGAGGCCTAAACCATGCCCATCACCGACAAGCTCACCGCCGACGAAGCCGCACTGCTCGACCGCGTAGAATCGTACCTGTGCCGCTACAGCCGTCTGTCTCGCGACGAAGCGCGTACCGTGATGGTCGCCAATGGCGGCGCCGTCGCCCGTGCTGTCGTCTTCGGCTGGCACGAAGGCCGTACGAACGCGCAACGCGAAGTCACGGCTGCGATGTCCATGCACCCACCCGCAGCGATGCTGTCGTTGCCGAAGAAGCTCGAAGAGGGTTCGTAGCCGTGTTCGGCGTCCTCCACCGCTACAACGCCTGGGAAGCCGGCGAGCTGCTCTCCGACGGCACCTGGCACCCCTTCCCCGGGCGCTACCAGCAACGAAGCGGCGCTGTGACGAACCTCCGCCACAACTGCAGGCGCCTCGACGTGAAGCCCCCGTGGCCCGTTCCCACCCTGACCCTCCCCACGAAGAAGGCCTGACCATGGCCAAGACCCCACGCAGGCGCCGGACCCGTGCACCCACGGCCAGCAACTACCAGGCCACCTTCACCCCGAAGCGTAGCCACGAAGAGCCCACCGTCCGCACCAGCCTCCCCAGACCCCCAGCCGGGATGCTCACGGGTCGCCTGTCCGCAGCTACCGCCTGGGTCGAGAAGACCCTGGGCGTAGACATGGAGGAAGGCAGCCGCATCGAGGTGTTGGGCGCTGGCCGCGTCCGCGTGAGGCCCCGGTGGAGCGTCTACGAATACATCACCATCGAGCCCATGGAGGGCTGAGCCATGCCCATCGCCTACACCCTAACGACGCCTGCATCGACGGTTGGAGCTGACACCATGCTGCACGATGAGCCAACCACCAACGACATCGCCGAAAACCCTTGGGGCCTCGACGCCGACGTAGCCGACCTGGCCAGGCAGAGCCGCGCGCTGGGCATCGAGCCCGAGCCCCGCACCTACGGCGCGAAGCTGTGGGATGCCTTCCTCGCCGTCGGCCTGCTCATCGTCGCCGTCGCCTGTATCTGGCTGTTCGCCCTGGCCCTCGAGCCCCTCCCCCCGGTGCTCCCATGACGGCGCCCGAGTCCGCCGAGACGCGGCGCTACCGCCTGGCCCTCGAGTCACTGACCGTGGGCGGCTCCGAGTACCACAAGGACCCAGAACGCTGCGTGGCTGCCATCCGTGCCAGGTTCGAGCTGGAGCACCGCGTCACCATCGCTGCGAAGAAGGCCGAGAAGGCGCTGCAAGCTACGCTGGAAGCCATCCGAGCCACGGAGGCCACGGCCTGCGACCGACTGCCAGACCCTGAAGAAGACTGTGACTGCGGAGGGTGTTCGCTTCTGCGCGCCCGTCGAACCCCGGAGACGACCCATGCCGAAGACTGATCCCACCACCCTGTACGTCTACGATGGACGCAACCACGCAACACCCGGAGCGATCTACAGCGTAGCCAAAGATCACCACGTCCTCGCCCACCCGGCCTGCGCTGCGGTGGTGGCCGAGCGGGATCGGCTCGTGGTGCTGCTGCGGGCGGCGCTGGATGGGAAGTTGGCGGGGCCGTGGGGCCCTGGACACCATGTCGCCATGCGGTCGGAGCGTGGCGGAAGAGGGAATGTGCTTGTGATCTGGCACGCGAGCATGGGTTGGGCTCGCTCGTCCGCGTCTCTCGGGACGATCCCGGAGCGCCAACATCACGGCACCCAAGCCGACGCCGACGCCTGGCTCATCGCCCACGGCTGGACCCTGATGACCCCCGCCGATCAAGCGCTGCTGGACCGGGGAGGTGAGGGGTGAGTTGGTGCTGCCACTGCGGCGAACACTGGGCCACCCACGGAACCGCTTGCAAGCCGAGGACCGAGACGGTGTCGATTCCATGCCCTACCCTCGGAGCCCAGCAGGAAGCCATCGATCTGATCATCACCCTCCGCGCCCGCGTCCATGCACTCGAGCGAGAGCAAGCCCTCGTCGCCGAGCGTGCCGCAGGTCACCCCGGAATGTGCTGTGGCCAGTGCATTGCAGCTATCGAGGCTGTAGAGATCGAGCGCGACACCGCCCACGCTGCGGGGGTCGCGGAGGCTACAGAGCGGTGCGCCAAGATCGCACGTGAGAGCAGCGTAGAAGGGGACTACCTCTCACGCCTGTTCAGGGCGTCCACCACCCCACCCACCGCCGCCCCCAACGAGCCCGGCATCCCGAACCTCGACAGCCCAGAGGAAGAGGGGAGGGACGGGGGATGAGCGTCAGATCAGAAGACAAGATCGTTGCATCAATGCGCCGCGCCGTGAAGCGGCTTGCCAGGGATGCAGCGGAACTACAACGGCTACGCGGAAGAAAGCTGTGTCTCTTCGCTGAGGGTGGCAGCCTGTACGTCATCGACTCCGACCGAGACTCCGAGTTGTGCGAGATCGGGACGCCCCCGCGAGCGGTGGACTATGACGAGGGCGGCTCAATCGTGGCGCGACTCGACGGGAACCCGTACTTCGATGGAGGTGGGTGGTGACCCGCCGCCAACTCGCCCGCGCCTTCGCCCGGTTCGTGCTCGAGCACCTCCGCGCGTCGTGGCGGGAGAGGTCGTGGCGGGACGAGACTGTGAGGTAGAGAAAGATCGCCCCGGGCAAAGAAAAGTCCCGGTACCTATTGACGGTGGATTAGTCCCGGTGTATTATCAGAGTGTACCAAGCAGAACGGAGCCACCATGAGCCGCAAGCACACCAAGTCCGGCCATATGCGCGACAACTGCCCGACCTGCAGCCCCGAAGCTCCAATGGGCTTCACTGCCGACTGGAACCGCGACGGCGAGACCGGCACCCCCGTCTGGGCCTGTAACAACTGCGGCCACCAACGCCAGCGCATCGTCCGGATCACCAAGCGCCAGGCGGCCCTCGCCGCCATGCGCGCCAGCCGCTAACCACTGGAGCCACCATGAGCCGCAAAGTCACTGCCCGCAAGGACATCGAAAGCGCCGGCATCGTGAACATCATGACGCGCACCAAGCCTTGCGGCTGCGGCTGTCACGGGGCCGACTCTTGGCACAAGCCTACCATCGC
>Ga0307992_1002528_pt1 | contig 10387 bp, 8 predicted proteins | sample EllFjometagen133_FD_203162 | JGI IMG/M metagenome (GOLD analysis project Ga0307992, IMG submission 203162) | Marine microbial communities from Ellis Fjord, Antarctic Ocean - #133 | ecosystem: Environmental > Aquatic > Marine > Unclassified | place: Southern Ocean | collected 2014-10-08
GACTGTGGACTGTGGACTACCGACTGATTATTTCTCTTCTCCTTTTTCTCTTTTCTTAAGCCTGAGATAAAAAGGGATACCGGCAAGAAGAAGCAATAATCCCAAACCAATTATCTCCAGTCCTAAACTAACCACTGCCCAAATTGAAAACAGAAATGCCATGATGGAAATAATTGATTTTCCAATTAACTGCTTATTATTATATTTTTCTTGAGTGCGGTAGTATATTACCATTTCAGAAGCTGTTGACAGCAGATAAGGCAAAAGGGTTGCTAGAGTAGCCAGCATAATAATAAAGGTGAACATTTCTACCAATCCCCGTGTATAATTCATAAAAATAAGCACTGTTGCCAGAATACTTGAAATAACCAGTCCAAATATTGGAATATTCTTTTTTGAAGTTCTTCTGAATATCTTTGGAAAAATATCATCTTTTGCCGCAGCCATCGGTAATTGTCCCTGAAGAAGTATCCATCCGTTCAGTGCTCCAAAACATGCAATAACTGCTCCACCTGCCATTACATACCCGGCCCATGAATTCCAGATATTGTTTGCTGCGTCAGCAAATGGCGCAGTAGAGTTTGCAAGAGCCTGAGGGGAAATAATACCCATTACTGCAACAGTACTACCAATATAGATCACCGCAACCAGCAATGTTCCGAATATTGTAGCTCGTGGGATTGTCCGCCCCGGATCTTTTATTTTATCTGCTGGAATAGTAACCGATTCAAGACCGAGAAATGCCCATAATGTAATGGCTGCAGTTCGTCCAATTGCCGAAAAAGCAGACTCCCCGCTTAAATTGAACGGTTTAAAGTTACCGGGATCAAAATAGAAATAGCCAAATACTGCAATTGCAATAAGCGGAAGAATTTTAAGAATAGTGAAAACAAGCTGGACAGATCCAACTTTTCGTATTCCAAGGGTGTTGATCCATGTAAAAAACCAGATTGCAGATATTGCGATTAATCCTGATAAGAAATAATTTTCGGCTATTGCCGGGCAGAAAGAACCGAGATAACCAATTGCTGCTAGGGAAATTGCGGCATTTCCCGACCATATTGAAATCCAGTAACCCCATGCCACAAGAAAGCCTGCCAGATCACCGAAACTTTTTCTAGCATAGATGTATGGCCCGCCAATCCCCTTTACAAGCCTGCTTAAACGTGCAAATACAATAGAAAGAAGAATGGCTCCTGCAGTAGAAAAAAGCCAGCCAAGAATTGAAATACCTCCAAACAACGCAAGAGCAGCAGGAACCAGAAAAATTCCTGAGCCTATCATGTTACCCGAAACAAGAGCAGTGCTCATCCACAATCCTAATTTCTGTTCAGAATTTTTCACAGGCTATTCACTCATGTTTTTTCTCTGTTTAAAGAACTGTTACTAAATAATTATTACCTATAGAAATTTCAATGTTAATAATTGCTTGATTGTTATTTGCTTTTTTGTGGACTGTGGACTGCCGACTATTAACTAATTATTTATAAAACCTATAAGTTAATGTTTTTTTTCAATCAATTTGCGAAACTATATTCTTTATATATTCCTCCCCTTTGCTGATCAATTCATCATAATCAGGAAGTTTTACAAGATTGTTTATCAAGTCGAGTGTGCGTTTTTCAAGAAGATCAATAGCTTTAGGACTACCCTCATTTATCCATCTTTCCAAAGTAATTCCAGACCATACAGGCTTGCTCTCTATCTCTTTCCTGTAATTATTAAGAGTACTTTCAGAAGTAAGAAAATTTCCTCCCGGACCAACAGAATTTATTTCATCCAATACTGCAGATTTCTCATCAATTAAAAAGCCGCTTGCGAAATTCTTTGCCATCTTAATTATTCTGTCTGCATAAACTGCTGATGTTGGAGAAAAAACAAGGGAATCAAAATTAGAACCAACAAACGGAGCCAAACCAACTTTTCCTAAACAACTGGTTAAATGATTCATCCATAGCGCACTGCTTGCATGCAGATCAGGCCCCCATCCATTACCACTACCTGATGTTCCACAGTGTGGAATACGATAATATTCCATCATCTCAGCACAGGCAAGATTCATGAGAAATGACTGCGGAGTATAAGTACTGATCATAGCAGACATATCAAATCCTGCAGGAAGACTCCCAAGCATAATTGGGGTTCCTTCTTTTATCAACTGACTCAATACAAGTCCTGCCAGTAATTCAGCATTTAATAACGCTATTGTACCGGCTGAAGAATAAGGAGTTGTAGCCCCATACATACTATAATTTGAAAAAATAACAGGTAATCCCCTTTGAACAGTTGCGATCATTTTTTCAACCGTACTATCGTTCAGAATTAAAGGAGTAACAGGATTTATATAAGGTAACACAAATGGTTTAACAGAAATATCTCCATGAAGATATTCCAGCAGGTCAAATACTTTTGAAATTGTATTATCTTTCAATACGAGAATAATAAGAGGTTTTCCTGTATTAGCATACATGTCCAGAATCCCATATAAATCAGATATATCTGGTGAAACATCTGAAGGGATACCGATAGTTGAGATAACGTCAATATTTGGTAATGCTTCACCCAAACTGGCAGAAACCTCCATATGTTTTCGTAAGAATTTAATTACTTTACCTGATCCCGGCTCCTGGTAATGAGTGTTTGTTACTCCAATACCAAAACGGGTTTTATCAAGATGATTCGCACCTATATCGAAAGCAACTTTCCCTGATCTGTTAAACAGTGTAAAATCAGAAGGAGCTGTCTTTATTGCCCAATCAACCAGTTCCTGCGACAGATATATCCTGTTTTTCTTTTCAGTTGCAATTCCGGCATTCCTGAAGATCTTTCTGGCTTCGGAAGAATCCACCCTGATACCCGTTGAAAAAAGAATTTTTTTTGAGTACTCATGTATCTCACCTTTCTGCCCATCTGTGAGCAAACTAAGACGTGGGATAACATTACCAGCTCCTGAAAGAGTCATTCTAACAATTGTTTTGTTTTAAAGAATTTTGTTGTAAGATAGGGAATCTTATGGAGATGATGAATTATTATCAGGCAATCCAGTAATCCGGAATCCTTTGTATTTCATTTTAAATAAACAATTTTAATTATTAATCTTTGTAGTTTCAAACTAATACATCACATTATCTTTGCAGAATATAATATTTATGTTAAAATTTAGGGTTGTAAAATTTATTAACTGAATATTATTTACTTTGGTTTTAGTCTGAACTTTAGCACTCTAAATAAATTGGCAAAGATCCAGTCTCATATTATATCTATTCATAAGTCTGTTTTGGTAATATTACTATTCCTGGTAATAGTTCCTTTCGTCACAGGACAAGAATCAGATAGCATCATTGTTCGAAAAGGAAATTATTTCTTGATTGGAGACAGTATTGTACATATACCAAGCGATTCTATAAGTTTTTTGGAAAATTATATCCTTGCTCCAACTGATTCCTTAAATATCAAAAAGACAAAAGGATTCTACGATTCTTTAAAACTGAAAGCAAGTAAGCATAAATGGACAAGTGAATTATACAGTTGGTTGTTTACAAATGCTCCGGCACGTGATTATCTTGCAAAAACAGATAAAAGCGAGCAGGGATTCATTCAGCATGAGGGAAAAATCATTCGTAATGTCAGAATCTTAGAACTAAACCCATTTGGTCCCATGATTCGTGATACATCTATTATTGACACCTCATGGATAAACAAAACACTGAATAAAATACATATCAAAACGAAAGAAAAATATTTACGAAATAACCTGATAATTAAAAAAGGAAATGAAGTTATCCCTTATGTTCTGGCTGATAATGAAAGAATTATCAGGAACCTGCCTTATATTGAAGATGCCAAAATAATTCTTATTCCCGTTTCGGAAAAAACTGTTGATGTTCTTCTCATCACTAAAGATAAATTTTCCCTGGGATTAGATCTGCAATTTTCTGACATTAATTCAGGAAAACTGGAAATCTATGATAAGAACATAATTGGCATAGGTCATGAACTTAAAACTAATCTGTTTTTTAACTATGATGAAGATCCAAGCTGGGGATATGAAGGTATATACAAAATAGATAATATCAGAGGTAGTTTTATTAAAGGGATTATAAATTACAAAAATGCTTTCAATACTGAATCATTCGGGATAAATCTTTCAAGAAAATTCTTCACTCCAAATATTAAATATGCAGGAGGAATAATTATCAGGAATACATCTACCTATGAAGATCTGGATACTATGCTCCTCCCAACACCACTTAAATATGGATATCAGGATTACTGGCTGGGCAGATCATTCATCATTGATCATGCATCAAGATCACGCTTGATTATCTCCGGCAGATATCTGTTCAATAATGTTTATAAAAGACCGGAAATTGATGAATATTCTTACTACGATCTTCACAATTTCCAATTGTACCTGGGAAGTATTGCATTTTCTAAACAAAAGTATTACAAATCAAACCTGATCTATAATTACGGAACTACTGAAGATATCCCTTATGGTTTTTTACTTGAGTTTACCGGAGGATATGAGGATAATGAATTTTTTAACCGTTATTACACCGGGGTGGAGTTCTCACATGGGAATTTCATTAATAACCTTGGCTATTTTCATACAGACATTGGATTTGCCGGTTTTTTATCAGAACAACGGTACCGTCAGGGATTATTTCATATTAAGTCAGGTTATTTTACAAATCTCCTTCCTTTTAATAACTACCATCTAAGACACTTTATTAATATCGATTATAACATAGGTATCAGGCGATTTGAAGATGAGTACATTAACATCTCAAACGAAAACGGAATACGTGGTCTTAGCAGCGATAGTCTCAAAGGAACACATCGTTTAACAATGAGTCTTGAAACCGTTGCCTTCTCCCCCTTCTACGTTTATGGATTCCGGTTTGCCTTTTACGCTTTTACAGATTTTGGATTTATCGGGTCGAACAAGTTTAGTGTTCTTAAAAATGATTTGTACTCAGCTATCGGGGTCGGACTAAGGATCAGGAATGAAAGGCTTGTTTTTAAAACGTTTCAGATCCGCCTGGCTTTTTATCCAAGACTACCGGTTGATTATTCAAAACAATTTATTTATATATCCGGTGAAAGGCTGTTCGATCCCAGGGATTTTGATGTGGATGCTCCAGGAATTCTGGAATTCAGGTGATAGCCTGTAATATTTTATAAAAAAAATCGTATTTTACCATAAAATCTCTACAATCTATGGAGAAATCTAAAGGACTATGGCTGTCATTTACCGGTTTTATCAGCAGAAATCAGCTTTTAACCGGAACAGATAATGTATTACTTGCTGTTAGCGGGGGTGTTGACAGTATGGTAATGGCTAACCTATTCCTGAAAACAGATAATACTATTGGTATTGCGCATTGCAATTTTCAGTTAAGAGGTACCGAATCTGATAAAGATGAAAAATTTGTGCGTGAATTCGCTAAAAATTCTAACACACCTTTCTACGTAATAAATTTCGATACTGAAAAATATGCTGAAGAAAAGAGGGTGTCAATTCAAATGGCAGCCAGGGATCTGAGATACGAATGGTTTGAAAAAATCAGGGTTACCGAAGGCTTTGATTATATAGCACTGGCACATAACAAGAATGATATTCTTGAAACTGTATTGCTAAATATTGCCAGAGGAACAGGACTAAAAGGCATGACCGGTATAAAAAAGAAATCAGGTTATATTATCAGACCCTTACTATATGCAACCAGAAATGAAATTGCTCAATATGTTAACGATAACAATCTTTCTTATCGTGAAGATTCCAGTAATGCAAAAATCAAGTATAAACGGAATAAAATCAGGCACCAGATTATCCCTGAGTTTGAGGAATTGAATCCCGATTTTATTGATTCATTTTCACATACTATTAACCAGATAGAAGAAGCCTATGGAATATTCAAAAATATGGTTAATAAGAAAAAAGAACAAACGGTTACAGAAATTGGTGATAAAACCCTGATTGACATTTACAAGCTAAGGAACCTATCTAATAAAGCAACATATCTCTATGAATTTCTCAAACCATACCATTTTCCCTCTCAAATAATTCCTGATATTATTGAATCTCTTGAAGGAATTCCAGGAAAACAATTTCTTTCACCAACTCATCGTCTTATAAAAGACAGAAACCATCTTATTATCACGCCACAAAAAAAGGATACCACAGAAAAATTTTATATTGACAGGGAGACAAAAGAATTAACCCAACCTATACGATTATTATTCAGGAAATTCTCCTCAAAACCCAACCTGAAGATTCCTCATTCCCCGGATATCGCATGGATAGATGCATCTATTCTTGAATATCCTTTAGTCCTGAGAAAATGGAAAGCCGGTGATTATTTTTACCCTCTTGGAATGCAGGACCCCAAAAAACTCAGTGATTTTTTTATTGATGAAAAACTATCCCTGATTGAAAAGGAAAACTCCTGGATACTAACTTCAGGTGACAAAATTGTCTGGGTTATTGGTAAACGTATCGATGACAGGTTCCGGATAGAAAAAGAAACAAAGGAGATTCTTGAAATAAAGATTGGGTAAACTTGTTTTTTATAATGGCTACTTGTATGGATTACAAGAATTAAAAGAAGCAGAAGGAGTACCCATGAGATTAGTAAGATTTAAATTAGAGAATTAAAGGGAGATTTGATTTGTGTGACATAAAACATTAAGTCTTAACAGGGATTTTTGAAAAAGTAATATGCTAAAACACCTGATAATAAGTTTTCTTCGACAGGTAAAATTTAATAAAGCATTATATGCATTAAATTTTTTAGTGCTAACATTAGGATTTGTAATTCTTTTATCGATTTATTTCTTTTTAAGAAATGAATTCAGATATGAGGATTTCCAAAAAAACAAAAATTCGATTTTCCGGATAATAACTGTAAATCATACTTCTACTGAAAGGGATAAAACCCCGTTTACTCCTGGTCCACTGGGTATAGAATTAAAAGAAAAATTTCCACAAGTAAAAGATGTAACAAGGTATTCAATAGAAAACAGGGAATTATTAAAAACAAATAATTATTCAGATGTATTTAAAACAGGACGTTGCGATAAGTCGTTTTTTGATATTTTTTCGTTTAAATTAATTAAAGGAAGCATAGAGTCGTTCAATTATAAAAGCGAAGTAATAATAATTACAAATAATACAAGTAAGAAACTTTTCGGAAATGAAGATCCTATAGGTAAGGTAATTAAAAGCGGTTATGGATTTAATTATTTGGTAATCGGAGTATTGGAAGATTTACCCAAACAAACCCATATTCAATTTGATGCGCTTACCCCGTTTAGTGCATACAGCCATTTAGACCGATGGCCTACATACCAAAATTATCAAACCTATGTTTTATTTAAGGAAAACCCCTATTTTGATAAACATAATTGGAAAAGGCTAAGATATTTTCTAAAAGATTATGTAAAAAATTATCAATTATTGGAACTTCAATCCTTAAATGACATTCATTTAAATTCCGATTTCGATGACCCATGGGTTACAAACAAAGGAGATAAACGTCTGATATATTTGCTAATTTCAGCATCCGTTATTTTAATTTTTGTAATGCTCTTTAATTACTTTAATTTAACTACTTCTCTATACATATCAAGAACAAAAGAATTTTCAATTAAAAAAGTTTTTGGATTAAACTCTGATAAGATATTGTATGGACATATTATCGAAAACATATTTTTTATATTGATCAGTGTTTGTGCTTCATTGCTGTTATTTTATATTATTATTGAGTTTTTGGGACCATTAATAAATTTTGATATTAACTTCCAAAATCAAACTAAATCCATATTTTTCATTAGTATTGTTTTTATCGGCATTATGTTATTGCCTGCTATTGTCACCCATTTTCTGAGCAAAATTAATTTATCGGGATTTTCATTAAGCAGTTCTTCTAATTTTGATATAAATCCAAAATATCGAATATTTGGGATGGCATTACAAGTATTAATTTCGGTAGTTATTATATTTTTTGCTATTGTAATTTCAAATCAATTAATCTATATAAAAAATAAAGAATTAGGTTACGATTATAAAAATATTGTATATACACCTATTTATTCATGGATATATAAAACAGAAACAATCAGGGAATTATTACTTAAAGATCCCAACATAATCTCTGCTTCTGCAGTATCTGATCTTCCAATTAATTTGACTTTTAAAAGAAAGTTGACTGATTGGGATAGTAAAACAACCGAAGGAGATACTTATGTATACCTTATGTTAACTGATATAGGCTTTATTGAAACTTTTAATTGTCAAATAATTGAGGGGGCATTTTTCTCGAAAGATTTTACCTTAAATAATTATTTCTATGGGCAAGCTGATAAGTATTACGTGGTAAACGAAGAAGCAGTAAAACAAATGGAACTAAAAAATCCTATACATACAAAGTTTAATTTTAGTGGAGGAGTTAGTAAAGAAATAATTGGAGTCGTTAAAGATTTTCATTTCAGACCTTTACAAAAAAAGATTGAACCTCTATTTATTCAATTTAATCCGGAGAATTGGTTATATCTTTTTATAAAACTAAAAGAAATTGATAGAAATACCTTAAATTATATTAAATCAACAATAGAAAAATTTGAGAATAAAGGTTACCCGATTGAATTTAAAGTTTTGGAAGATGATTTTAATAATTTATACAGTCCGATAAAAAGAATGGCTTATTCAACAATAGTTTTTGCATTAACGGCATTAATACTGTCTATTATTGGATTAATTGCAGTAATCTCATTTTTAGAAAAGAAAAAACAAAAAGAATTTGCCATTAAAAAGGTTTTTTACGCACAAACAAATAGAATTATTAAAGATTTTATAATAGAACTATCATGGTATATAATGCCTTCTATTCTAATATCATCTATTATTGGTTATTATGGCACAAAGAAATTGTTACAAGGTTTTGTATATCAAACACCTTACCCATATTTCCAACTTATTACAGCAATTTTTCTAATATATTTTCTTATTATGATATTAATATATATTAAAGTTAGAAAAACAGCAAACTTAAGTCCAAGTGAGACATTGAAATGCGGGTAAATAAAAGATAAACACTTATGCCTTAGGTTTTATACCAAAAAAAGAAATTTGTAAAATGATTTATTATTCGTAATATTGCGAACAGAAAATATTTATATGGAAAAAGCGAAAACCACTTTTACGGAAAAACAAAAACTTACAGCACGTTTTGCAAAAGCATTGGGACACCCGGTACGTATTTATATACTGGAGTTATTATCAAAACAGGCGTGTTGTTATAGTGGCGATTTATCCGAAGTATTACCAATTGCTAAATCAACTCTCTCACAACACCTGAAAGAGTTAAAAAATGCCGGATTAATCCAGGGAGAAATTGAATCGCCAAAAATCAGATATTGCCTTAATAAAGAGAATTGGGAATTAGCTCAAAAGCTTTTTAAGAATTCTTTGCAAATATGATTTTTTTTATATAATTATTGTTCGTAGTTTTGCGAACGACGAATAATAATAATTTATAAAAATGGAAATAAAAATTCTTGGCACAGGTTGCCCAAAGTGTAAAGCACTTGAAAAAGCTACAATCAATGCATTGGCAAAATTAGATATTGCCGCAAACCTATCTAAAGTTGAAGATATTATGCAAATAATGAATTATGGTGTTATTTCAACTCCTGCACTTGTTATTGATGAGAAAGTTGTAATAAAAGGACGTGTCCCGTCTGAAAATGAAATTAAAGAAATATTAACCAATTAAATTTTATAAGAAATGAAAAAAGCAGGAAATACTTTATTACTGTTATTATTTGTTTTAAATGCAATTGCATGCAATACTGCTCAAAGCAATAATAATTCATCTTTGGATGATAGTACCGTAATAACAAAAAAAGTTGAAGTCTATTATTTTCACGGAACCCGCAGATGTGTTACCTGCATTGCTGTTGGGGAAGTTTCAAGTGAATTAGTAAAAAGCAAATATGGGAATGATCCAAATGTAAAATTTATTGAAATCAATATTGATGAACCCGGGAACGAAGAATTAGTAGAAAGATTTCAGGTTTCAGGTTCGGGGTTGTATGTATATAACGGCAAAGATATCCAGAATGTTACAGCATTTGCTTTTCAACATGCCCGTGCAAATCCGGATAAATTAAAAGACAAGCTAATTAAGTTGATAAATAAGGATCTATAAACAGGTGGATTTTCTCCAAAATTGGCTTGATAGCAGTACTCAGTTTCCGTTTTTAACAGCACTAATATTGGGCTTAATGACTTCAATCAGTCCATGTCCGTTAGCAACGAACATAACCGCAATTGCATTTATTGGAAAAGATATAAATAATAAGCGCAAAGTATTTGCCAACG
>Ga0307992_1002529_pt1 | contig 10386 bp, 3 predicted proteins | sample EllFjometagen133_FD_203162 | JGI IMG/M metagenome (GOLD analysis project Ga0307992, IMG submission 203162) | Marine microbial communities from Ellis Fjord, Antarctic Ocean - #133 | ecosystem: Environmental > Aquatic > Marine > Unclassified | place: Southern Ocean | collected 2014-10-08
AATTCAGAAGGCCATCGACATAATCTAGAAATGCGGTGGTAATTTTATCTGTGTTAAATTGCACATAATCGAAATTTGGATTTCGCGCATTACTGCAGAACAATAAACAAGTGTAAGTTGTGGCAGTATCAAACATTTGACTTGCGCCAAAATCCACTATTTTGTGGACATATTCGTTGCTACCTAACAAATTTCTGATACCTACTCCATAGTCAGATGAAAAGAATTTGTTAGGTTGAATAAAAGCAAAAAAGCCATCTTTTCCCAAAAGTGAAGCTGCTAATTCATCGAATAGTACGTAGATATCGTAGCTGTTAGTTGCTGATACATATTTTTTCTTATATGCATTCTTTGTTGATTTTTTCATTGATTGGACTCGAATATAAGGAGGGTTTGCAATAATGACATCAAACCCATTCTTGCTCTCAAATACTTCACTAAAGTTAAGTTTCCATAAAAAGAATGGGCGAATGTTCGATATCTTGAATTTTTCGATTTGCGTCAATAATGGCTCTTTATTTTGTTCCTTTAAAGTGACTTCTATTAACTCCCAAGTAAGAGCTTCTATTTGTTTTTTCATTTCATCTTTTTCTTTTTTAGGTGCCGTATCGAAAAAGTCCTTGTGTAGTTTTTTTAACTCCTCTGCTTTTACTTCACTTTCTTGATCGAATAATGTCGCACGCGCAACCTGGATTTTTGGGGTCTTTGTTAAATTCTTTAACCTATCGCTATATCTTTTTAATTCTGCCTCCAACCGCAGTCTCTTGTTTTCCTGAAGATCACCTTTAGAGTGAAGATCGAAATACTCTCTTTGTAGTTCGTTCATTTTTTCTTTAACCTCGGCAATCAGTGATGAGTTATCAAAGATAGACTTAGTAACTAGCTTTTCATCAAACAATTTTATGCCTTCATATTCTTCAAGCAGACTGTTGCCCTGCATGATCTTATAATCTAAGTTTGGTAGTGGCTTTATTCGTTTAATATCTTGTTCATCAACTATCAAAGATAGCCAAAGACGAAGCTTTGCGATCTCAGTAGCACCAGGGTCTATATCTACCCCGTATAAACTGTTTTTAATTGCATTATGTTTGAATCTATAAATAGTTCTACCATCACTATTTAGATAACTAGTTAATGTGTTTCTAGTCTTAGTGATCACTGTCATCATGCCAACCAGAAAGGCACCCGAACCAACCGCAGGATCACATACCCGGATATTTTTCAGAGCTTTGTCAATCGCCTCTGCATTCTTTCTTATGCTGGCTGGCAACTTATAAGAGTAAGTGTCAGTTTCTTCGCCAGCTTCAGTAACTTTAGTATCATGTTCTACGGCTGATTCACCAATTTGAATAAGAATTACAATATCTTCCCTATTTACCTTATCTTTGAGTTCTGTAACAAGATAGTTAATCAGACTTTCTTGGCACATATAGTGGACAATCTCTCGAGGGGTATAGTAAGTACCTTTTGATTTTCTATCTTTAACCTCAAGTAAATTCTCAAACACCTTTCCAAGCATCTCTGGGTCTACGGCAACTTCTTTTTCCAGAGGCTCATCTTCTTTGACTGTAAAGTTATACCTGTCGAAAACGTCTAGGATTCCTGTTCCTCTGTCTCCTTCCTTGGTTCTCTCATCATTAGAAAACAACTTATTAGACAAATTGATTTCTGTATCAGTCCATCCATAGTTATTGAGAGGATCAAACAAACCACCATTTAAAAAAGGAATCTTACACTTGAAAAGTGGATTGAAATGATCAACGTCAGATCTATCTCTCGCCAGAGCGTCATAAAAAAGTGGCTCAAGTACGTCATTAAAATAATTATTGTAATTCAAAGCCTTTTTATCAAACAAATCTCTTAAAAATGTTTTTGATCCTGTTCCCCAGTCTTTACCTAAACCTACTCCAAACCAGCCCTTTTTCTGTAAAAAATACAAAAATACAATCTGCCCCAAAAGCTTTTTAGTAAAGTCAACAGTTTCGATGTTTTTTTTCTGAAAATCTTCTTTTATTTGTGTGTCTGCTTCAATAATTTTTTCTAGCGCCTCTTTAGTATTAAGAAATAGTCGTTTGTATTTTTCGAAAAACTCTTTTGTAACTACCTCTACACTAAATGCATTTTCTAGGTCGTCTAGCGTTGGAGGGGCATCTTCTTCTAGCAAAATAGGTATCAGCTGTCTTTGGGCTGTATGGGTGTTTTCCTCTTTACCAACTAAAAAAGAGAAACGCCGTGCGGGAGTGAGTTCAGTATAAGTTTTTAATTTTCCAGCATCGGATTTACCTAGCCGATACTCCATCTTAACAAGCGATAAACGCCAATCGTTGGTGCCTTCAACGTAAAATGCCACCAATGCAGCGTCTTTAGTAACATCACCACGACTACCATTTAGATACCAGGATATAAAATTTCTTTGCAATGTGCGTGCGCGATCTAAAGCGCTTTCGTGAGTGAGACAAACTGACAATATATCTATCTTGTTGTTGTTTTTGTCTTTGTATTTGCCAATTCGTTCAAGTGTTCTAATCTGCTTTTTATAGGCATCTGGGATGTCGTTACCCCGATAAACAAAAGTTGCTGATTCAAAAGAATGAAATAGATTTTTTGTAAGACTTAAAAAATTGTCCCTGTTGTAGGGACCTTCAAATGTCTTTCTAATTAAATTGGTTGCGGTTCGTTTATTCATTTGACTTTCAGGTATTCAGATAATATAACTTCTCTTGGTCCTGAAACTTGTGCCGAGCTTTCGGCTAATGTTTCTTTGAAAAATTCTGATGGTATATTCACTTTTAATATTGAAAGAAGCTTTAGTGGATTAAATTTCTTACTTAGTTCATGATTGATGGTTTTCAGAAGATCTTTGGTGGTGCGTTTTGGTAAAGCACCCTCTTCTAACAGTCGAATAACATTATTGATATATACTTCGTTTTCATCTGTATATCCCTTGAAACTCTTTATTTCTCTTGATTTAAGAATTTTAGCTACCTGAACACTACTATCTCGACCACGCTTTGTCTGCACCTCTTGTGCCTCTTCAGTTGTTGATTCAATAAATGCCTGCTTATTATTTGCCAGTAAATCGTAAAAGTTGTCGCCAATTTTCTCACGCTTTGTATCACTCTTTACTTCTAATGTCTTAGCGGCAGATAAAAAGTCCAATTCATGTGCTTCGGTGGTAGCAAGATAAAATTTCTGAAGCTTTCCTTTTCTAAAAAAAGTGAACAATGAATTATGTTTATCATCTTTAGAAAGACGTGCAGTCCGTGCTTTTCTGGGAAGTCTTTTTATTCTTTCAAATAAGTCTGGATCGTTATCTCTAATATCACGAATTGCTTGCAAATACTTAAGATCGCTTTCTTCACCCTCATCTTCCCCCGTAATTGTTTCTTTAGATGTTAGCTTTAACCACAAATCATGTGATTTTATTTCTTCACCGTCTGTTAGTAATTTTGCATCAGCGCCCAATAACTCGATAAATGCCTCAATCTTTACCTCTGCAGCCTCCTTAAGTTTTATTTGATCGTTAGACTGTTGAGTGGGGAAAAAGTTAAAGGTATAAATTTTCTTGTGTTTGGTATCTACACGATTGATACGTCCTGTTCTCTGCATCAGGCGAGTAGGATTCCAGGGGATATCATAATTTATAACACAGTTTGATCTGTGAAGATTTACACCTTCGGATAAAACTTCAGTGGCGATAAGAATCCGATAATCGTCTTTTGGGAAACGAGCCTGAGCATCGAAATTTTCGATTACTTTTTCTCTAATACTTGCTGGAGAACCTCCGTGATAAGCAAGTACTTCGTTTGGGAATTTTTTACCTAGATTTTTCTCCAAGTATTCTACTGTTTCCTTAGACTCTGAAAAAATAATAAGATTGTTGTTTTTCAACACCGAGCGAGAAGACAAAGCATTGATAAATTTAGCTAATTTTGGATCCCTGTTGATCCTTCGCCACATCTTGGCAATATCTTTTAAGATAACCAAGTCCTTTTCTAGATGCTTCCTATAATTGTTCTCAAAATCTTTGGCTAAATATCTTTGAGCTTTATCTTCATCTATAAGTCTCTGGATTGCAGCATCATCGTCATTTTCTAGCAGTTCAAATATTTTGTTTATGTGTTTTTTACTAACATATACATTGCCTTTGTCGAATTCTTCCAAAAATCTTTCGTAAGAGGCTATAAAACGATCCAAGGTATTTCTGAAAGCAAAAAAACTACTCTCAAGTCGCTTGACTAAAAGTATTTTCATAAATCGGCCAATGTTTTTCTGTCCTTGCTCTTCACCCGGAGCAATATCACCTTTGTAGTATAGTAAGGGCATGTAGCGGGCGTATTTAAATTTTTGCGTGATTAGTTGTATAGTTTCGGTAAATATTTTATCTTCCTCTTCATTTAGCTCATAAAAGAGCGGTTCTGGATTTGCGACATCAGGGAACCAAAGTTTCTGACTCTCTAGATCTTTGCCAAAGTATTTAACAATCTCAGATCGAGTACGTCGGACCATTAAATATTTGAGTACCTTTTCGCGTATTTCATTGGAATTATTACGGACAGTCTTCAAATACTCAGTACGATTAGCTTTTCTATCAAGTCCTCTGAGTCTTTTTTCTAAGCTAGAAAAGAATATTTCAAGGTTGGGTAAGTTAGGAATAGTGCTTTTCTTAGCTTTTTGAAAAAGTTTTACCTGACTTAATATATCTTTAGGAGAGTTGTTATATGGAGTAGCTGTAACGAGAATAACCCTTTTACCTCGACATATTTGTGCCAACTTCTCATAAGTGATATTGTCCTCAGTTCTAAAACGGTGTGACTCGTCAATGAAAACATTTTTATACTTTTCAGTGCCACGAGCAGCTAATTTTTCTAATTTTCCCAAAGACTCAAAATCTGCTGAAACTTTAAAATCTGAAAAAACATTTGGCCATGAACCAGGGTTGTCTCGATCAAGCAAGACAGGTGGAGCAATAACTAGGTTTCTACCGTCCAGTTGATTTGCAAGCATCGCAGAAATATATGTTTTCCCTAATCCAACAACGTCTGAGAGAAAAACCCCACCATACTCTTCAAGGATTTTTTTCGCATTGAGCACTGCCTGCTCTTGATATTCTAGTTTTTTGAATTGCTCTGGAGTGTATTTATAAAAAACATCTTCTGTGCGGCTTATCTGATCCTTGAAATACTCATACAGAAACTTAAGATAAAGCTCGTAAGGGGTAATTGTGTTGTTGAGCCAAGTTCTGTCGTTAACGGTTTCAATATATTTTTCAGAAACGTCAACCGCATCCTTCCAAAGTTGATTGAATTTATCTTGGGCAAACTTATGATCTGAGGCTGTTTTTAATTCGACGTTGAACTCAAGATTGTCTTCCAGTCCTCTCTGAGAAAAATTGCTGGATCCAGTGATGACCCTACCAACATCTCGATCGCCTTCTTTGAAAGTTAAAATATAAAGCTTTGCGTGGATATTGGCCGTTGGATAAGCACGAATCTCTAATTTGTTGTTTTTGATCCATTCAATAAACTTCTCAACCCCCTCTTCAATATTTGAAGTATCGTCAGAACCTTCAAGTTCTGAAGCGATAAGATTTGAGAACTCCTTTTTTGCCTCAACATGAGAAAACGTTAGCGATAATTGTTCTTCTGCAGCTCTTATGTTTTTCAGCGTATCTTTACCTGTTCCAATGCCTATTAAAACACGCATTTTTTCAGTTTTTTCTAGTACTGGATATAGCTTGTAAAAACCACTTGTATAAAAATAGCCAACTAAAACATCGAAATATCTAGTGTCCTTTATGAGAACTCTAAACCTGTCAAGCAGCGTTTGGTCGTTTTCGTTTGTAATAAATGTTAAATCTGATGTATTGCTCATTTTCTAGTTAAACAATTATTTATTCATAATACCATTCCCAAGGTGGATTAAATATTTCCTTTATTTTACTCTTATTCATCTTGTAAACACCATTTTCCTCAACTGTTTCCCAAGTTCCTTCATAATAATGATAGTCAACCATATCACCACTCCAGTTTTTAGTCGTAAATTTCACAAAAACAGTGTCTTTTGTATTTTCGTAAGGTTCTGAAATGTATATTTCCACATCTAAAATATCTGTAAATCTATTAGTCCATTCTTTAAAATCAGTTTTCTTCAGGTACTCCTCGCTTAGCAAATTAAAACCATCTTCCATTCTTCTTGCTTTAAGATATGTATAAAAAGCATAGACAGAATGCTCAGGAGACAAAGACGGATCCACATTAATTTTTGCAATATCTTTTTCACTAAACTCTGGTAAGTACGCATTAACAGTGTCAGACGCAACAAACATTGACAATCCTGCTAATCCGGCTGTATTAACCCCCACTACTTCCCCACATTTATCCAGTAAAGGTCCTCCGCTCATTCCTTCTATAAGATTAATATCTGTCTGAATGTAATTGAAGTTGTCACGATACGCAACAAAGCGTCCCCGTTGAACAGTTGCTTCACCCAAGAGATCTGTTCCCAGTGCATACCCTGCAGATATTAAGGGTTCGCGATCAAGCAGTGCAACCGGGTCCATAACATCCAGAACATAATCAGGATATTGTTTTTCAGTAATTAAAACAGCCAAATCCAAATCTTCGTCGCCTAGTATTTTTACTGGAGTTACAAAACTACCGTCGGAAAATATTATTTTTGGACTTGGTTCATCAGCTATAACATGGAAACTTGTAATAACCTGGCTTTCACTGATAAAGAAACCCGACCCCTCAGAAAAACCTCCTACAATTCTAACAACAGAGTTGCTAATTCTATTTTCAATATATGAACCGCAGAAAAACTTACTATAATGACCGTAATTTTCGGTTACATAATCAGCGATTACAAGTAACGAAAGAAAAATATAGACTCCAAAGATAAGAAAGAAAACACTTTTGATAGTGTTTTTAAGGTTTTTGAATGGATATTTAATAATATCGAAAATAATTTGAAAAATAGAAAGTATAAACTTAAAGACAAATTTTACTAAGTAATAAACGGAATATGTAACTAATTTAATAGGAAATAGATATATAGGAACTAGGAGTTTTTTTATATACGCTTTAAATTGAGTAGCAGCTTTTCGTATTTTTTTGGCTATTCTTGATATTAATTTGTCCATTAAATTATGACTTTATAGCTGTTGCAATTTTTTCAGTATCTGAACCATAGCAAGTGTATCAAGAGTGCAGTAATTGCTTAAGTCTGATGCTATCTTTTCCCTCTGATTATGATTTTCCCCTCCCAAAAATGTTTTAGTCCATGTGTTTCTAGCTTTCATTCCGTCAGAAATTTCGAGTTTATTGTAGCTAAGTTCAGGAGCAAGTGCGGGCAAAACATATTTGAGTGATGCACTTCCAAATAATTTTTTGTCAACAAGCCACATATTTGAAAATGGTGTCATAAGGTCCAGAACTCTTTCATTAATTTTCTTTAATAATTCCTTATATTCTGGATATAGGTTCCCCATTCGATCATTACACCCTTTTTCATAACTCATATTCCAAGTAAGCACAGTCCCATCCTTACCAATGTCTGCTTTCAATTTCTTTAAAAGTTGCGGCATGGGGTTAGAGCGCTCTTGATGAACATATTCCTTATGTTTCAGTTTGGCCCCAGGTTTTTCAAGAATATGAAGAGAGTATTGAAAAGGATAATCCTTGTAGGGCTGACAGCCGTCAAATTTAGGAATAACTGAAGAAAAAGTTTCATAGTCTAAAAAATACAAGGGGTATGTAAGGGTACCCAAAAAGTCTTTTATGTTTTTTTTGACAATAATTCTTTTGTTGTCTTTCGTGGTTTGAATCTGAGCTAGTTGTCTAGGGTTCAAAGCTAGTTCATCTGATATATTTTTAATCAAGCTGATTTTTTTATCTTCAAGTTGTTTGACTTGCTCAATCTTGAGAGAGCTCAAAAAATATATACTATAAGGGTCAAGGTCTGGATTTATATATTTGTATATATCTAACCAGTCTGAAAGCCAAGATGTACCTGGGACACCAACCTGATTAACGTGGCGAGGGGAAATGTCAGGGATAGTTGAGTGTGACATAACTTCAAATGCTTTTTTAATATTATCTTTCGTTGGATCAATCAACACCTTTACGGCCTCAGTGACATCAGTTTTCGCAATTAGCTTCTTCGGATTAATGTTGCCGTCTCGGACATATTCATTATTCACATGGACAACGAAGATTTTGCGAATATTAATTCCAAATTTTTCCAGCACAATAACTTGAAAAGCTAGATCATATTTGTGCTCTGGTTTAGCTTTGGTGCTACTCTTAATTTCAGATAAATCATAAGTTTTATCTTCGACTTTTTCGAGCATATCAAAAATGCAAGTTATACCATCTTCTTCAAACCTGCCCTGAAAGATAGTTGTGGCACCCTCGTCCAAAGCCATTTTGGTTCTAGATGGCATTGTTATATATGTTTCATAAAAATTGCTTCTATCAAGACCCACTTTAATTGCATTAGGATATAGTTTTTCCGCCCAAGTCTCAAACTCATTTCCAGCATCAAATATTGCCTGAAGATTATCATCTATGGGCGGGAGTTTGTGCTTGTCGTACTTTTTTAACCATAACCATGAGGGGTGTTTTAGAAAAAGCATGTAATCAGACTTAGAAAGAGTCATTTGATTATTTGAAGTTTATCATTTTCTAGTGCTTGAAGTAACAAAATGTGTTTTAGATGTAGAAAATATTTTATTCTAATTGTCTGTGAAGTCAGTAATTATCGGAAGATGATCGCTTAGAAATTTACCGAATACTTCACTTTCCTTCCCAGATTTACAATTATCTATTTTGAAAAACAGATCATTTGCGTGTTTATTTTAACAGTTCTTCCTTTATCCAAATACACACATCAAGAAATTTCTGTAAATTATTGTTCTCAACGATTGAGGTCAAGGATAAGCTAAACCCGTTATATCCGTCAATATTATCTAGCTCAACCCTTGCTCCCTTAATATTCTTTAACTCTTTTAGGATTTCGCCTCTTTTCTCTTTCTCATTAAAAGGTTTGGGACTATGATCTCCCTGATGGGGCGTGTTCCAAGTAATATTTCCGTCAGTTGTTACGGAAAAAGGATAGAAGCCATTACCGTCTTTATCATATAAGCACATTATATATGTCCCTTTTCTATTTTTACTCCAATCAATCTTCAGATCATTTTTTTCTGACCACTCAATGATTTTAAGTGCAATTTTTACTTCTTTCTCCCCAATATTGTTTAGTTTGTCTTTAAACAGTTCCCAGTTCCATAATTTGGTCGTTTTTTTGTTTTTCTTACCACCGCTTGACGATTCTGTTAATTCTTTAATGGATTTGCCATTTTTATCTTTCCACTCTGAAGGTCCGTCGGCAGATCTACCAAGAACTATGGCGGCCGCAGCACTAGCGCTAGAGAAATCATAATTAGTAGTAAAGACAAGAGAATCACCTTCCTTTTTAAGAGTGGCGTTATTTACAAGTTGATTTCTAAGTGTTTTATAACCATGTTTCTCAAAATTTGGGACAGCCTCAAACCGAGCAAGAGATCCTTTATGAACTCGTACCTTGTTCTTGTCAGTAATATTTGCCGTTGCATCTGCCGACGGTCCTTTGCAAAAAAGATGTATATCACTAGAAATTTCATATTCCTGGCGCCGAGACAATTTACTTGTACTTGCTAAATCTAATTCAGGAATTGGTTTGTTAAATTTCCATATCAGAATAGCTTTATCAGCCATGTCTTTAGATCTTTGAATTATTTCTTCGAAAGTCCAACTGGTTTTGTTTGACAATTCCTTTGTAAGATTTATTTCTGAATTTTTATATTGTTTTATCTTCTCTGAGTACACTTGGTTTGACATGCGTATATTCCATTCCCCTTTTATTAAAGCCAGATTCCCAATTTTGTTTTTTAATATAACGTGTGTTTTTTCAACTGTCTCCTTGTCCATTTCTAAACTACTCTCTAAATCAGCTTCCCACTCCTTACTAAGGGTTTGAGGCATAATATGTTCTGTATGTACCTCATCAAAGTTTAAGGAGATTTCCCCTGCTGGATTACCTAATTTCCAAATAATATACTTTGTTCTTGTTGCAGATGGTTGGGAGAATTTATCCTGAAAGGCAGAATGAAAAGTAGAATCGGAGATTGACGACGCAGATGCTAAATATTCATCTTCAACTATATTTACCATTTCATCTGGACTTTCAATATCAAGCTTAGTACAAATACGATTATAAATGTCATTTAACTTAGAAGTCGATTGTCCGCAAACACCCCACCGTATATGAAATAATTCTATTAAATCAATGATTTTAAGATAATGGCTTTCTTCTAATTTATTATTTTTTAGAAGTGGAGATATT
>Ga0307992_1002531_pt1 | contig 10379 bp, 21 predicted proteins | sample EllFjometagen133_FD_203162 | JGI IMG/M metagenome (GOLD analysis project Ga0307992, IMG submission 203162) | Marine microbial communities from Ellis Fjord, Antarctic Ocean - #133 | ecosystem: Environmental > Aquatic > Marine > Unclassified | place: Southern Ocean | collected 2014-10-08
AAACTTAATGTAAAGTAATGGGGTGTAGCTCAACTGGTAGAGCGCTCTGCTTATAACGGAAAGACCTGGGGTTCGAGTCCCCTCACTCCTACCAACTTAACTTTTATTTCAAGGTGAAAAATGAATCCATTAGAAAAAACAAAAAAACTTTTTAGTATAGATGATATTGTAATCGTGAAAGATAATATAAAAAAAACAAGTAATACATTCACATCAACTTCAGCGATGAAAGCACTATCAGGGAAAAAAATAAAAATCACTAATATTAATTGGTCAGATACTCATGAATGTTCTTGTGTTTATGCAGATGGTTGGCAATGGCATCCAGATGATTTATATGCTGTTAATCATATAAATACTGAAAAATTAGTTGTTGATGGTCCAGAAGGTATTTTTATGTTTGATCCAAAACATTTATAATTTAATATTCCAAGGTAGCATAATGGAAATGCAGCACACTGTTAATGTGCAAGATGGCGGTTCGAGTCCGTTCCTTGGAGCCACAACTTTTTAATTTAGGTGATATAATGAGTAAAATTCCTGTACGTGTAAAAGTAAAACGTGGACTTAAAAATTCGATGACCAAAAAAAGATTTGATTTGGATTCTAATGGTCGTATGTTAGCAATGCAAAATCACTTTTTTGATGTCAAACTATGGGATAAAAAAAATAACTCTGTTCTTTTACCAAATGGCCTTTTTACATTCACATTTGATATAGGAGATGTAGTAGATATGAATACCGATATTGAAAGTTTACCTCCTCTTCCAAAACCAGAAATTTTCAACCCAAATAAATTGGATATTTAAAATGAAACCAACATGTATTCAAAAAGTAAAAGTAAAAGATTGTTTAGCAACATCTTATAGTATATACGGAAAATCTCCAGGTGATTCAATGGAAAAAATGAAAAATAAGATTTGTAATGTTAAAGAACCATATCAAGATAATAAAGGAATTGTGGTTTGGGACATTGAATCTAAATATTCATATATATTTGCAAAATGTGATTTGGTGTTTATTGATAATAATACACCCGAATTAATTACCAACCCTGTAAAATTTGATCCTAAGGTGTTAGATATATAAATAGCGGCTTAGCTCAGTTGTAGAGCACAGAACTGATAATTCTGTGGTCCCCGGTTCAATCCCGGGAGCCGCTACCATTTTTAAAAAGGAAATTACATTGGAAAACTCAAACCCAGTACCAAGATCAAATAATGGAATAATATTACATAAGGGCGACTTGATCATGCTAACAGGAGAACAACCAAAAGATCCAGTTGTATCTTATGTTGATTCAATGATGCTAATGTTAGACAATAAAAAACAGTATACCATTGAAAACATAACCGCCCACTCTAATGGTATATTTTGTATTCGTGCAGGTGGATGGAATTGGGATTCTAGAAACATATCAAGAGTTATAGTGGAAAGTGATATTATTAAAACTCCCAAATCTGTAATATTCAATCCTGATAATTTGGATATATAAAATATCATAGGAGTAAATATTTAAAATATCATAGCGGATGTTGGAGAGTCCGGTACTCCACTTGCCTTCCAAGCAAGCGCTTATGCATCGCGGGTTCGAATCCCGCCGTCCGCTCCAAAAAATTCTTATATAAAAAGAAAATTCTTATAAAAAAAGGAATATGATGAATAAATTGTTTAAAAACAAATTTCAAGATCTGCCACGTAATTTTAAACATGGGATTAAAAATTTAAAAAAATGGTTTCCTATTATATGGAAAGATCGAAATTGGGATCATCATTATATTTATATAATTCTTCGACACAAACTTCATCTCACTGAACAACTTATTCGTAATAAAGGTAGGAATATAAATGCAGAAAAAAATGCTGATAAAATAAAATTATGTATCAATCTTCTTGACCGATTAATCAAAGATGAATATCATACAATGGCATTCAGAAAAATAGATGAAACATGGGGAGAACTTGAAATGTCATCCACTCCATGTAAAGATGATCCAAATTTAAGCAATATTAACTTAACCCGTTCAAATATTAAAACCGAAAAAGATATAATTAAAGAAAGAAAAGAGTTTAAAGTTGCTTGTCAACATGAGCAATATTCAAAAGAACAAGATCTTGAATACTTGTTTAAGATGATGATTAAACACATTCAAAGATGGTGGGATTAACTTTAAATAAAAGGATAAATAAATGTTAGAATATACAGGTAAATACGGAACCGCAAAAGTCATGATTGATTTCATAGACAAAGCAACCGTCTCACAAATATACGAATTTTTAAATCATAAAGCATTTACAAACCCAATTGTTGTTATGCCTGATTGTCATTATGGCAAGGGTGCAGTAATCGGATTCACTATGCCAATGACCAATATGATCATCCCAAACATTGTAGGTACTGATATAAACTGTGCTTTGTTTTTCATAAACATTGGCAAAACAATTTTGAATGAAATGTCAAGAATTGACATAGATAAAATGATTCGAAATCTTATTCCATTCGGCAATAAGGTTCATAAAGAATCTCCTGTTATCGATAAAGGATTTTTTAAAAGTGTATCAGATGAGCATAGAAAGTTTGTTATGAAATTTAACAAACGATTTGACACACATTACGATCCTATTGATTATGATATATCATATTTAGAACAAAAATGTAATGAAATAGGAATGAGCTTTGATAGAACTATAAAATCAATCGGTACCCTTGGAAGCGGAAATCACTTTATTGAGATGGGGAAATCACTATTAACCGATGACTATTGTTTTACAGTTCATTCAGGATCTCGACAATTCGGTTATAAAGTATGTCAATATTGGCAGAAAAAAGCTGGTAAAGGAGTTCTTGCATATTTAACCGGAGATGATATGTTTGGGTATTTATCAGATACAGTACTTGCTCAAAAATATGCGGACCTTAACAGATTGCATATGATAAATTATGTTTTGGAAGCATGTAATTACACCTGGACAAATGTAAAACAATCTATTCAAACAAGCCATAACTTTATTGATTTTGATGACTTCATTATACGAAAAGGAGCCATTAGATCATATATAGACGAATATATGATTATTCCATTCAACATGGAAGATGGAATTTTAATTTGTTCTGGAAGATCAAATCCTGAATGGAACTACTCAGCTCCTCATGGTGCAGGTCGTGTTGGTTCGAGAAGATGGGCAAAAGAAAATTTGGATTTAGAAACAACAAAAGAAAGAATGGAAAAGAATAATATATATTTTTCCAAATTGCCAATTGATGAATTAAAAGAAGCATATAAAGATCCTAAAATTATTGAGAATGCAATCAAACCAACAGCAATGATTGTAGATCGTATAAAACCCATTCTTGTAATGAAGGATTAAAATTTTATAATATCAACGGAGGTTAAATGAAAAATATTTTTAAAAAAACATTATTAATTTTGATTGTCTTAATGTTTATATCACCGATGACTTATGCTTGTGAAGAAGGACAAAGCTGTACATTAAAAAAAAATTCTAAGGTAATGCAATTTATACCAGAGAAATATTTTAAACCAATTATAGTCCCTGAAGATATCATTATCACTGTTGGTCCTAAAATCCCATTAGCTATGGTAAAAGAAATTGATAACATGAAAGTGAATAAAGATAAAGGTATAACTTTTACTGGTGGATATATAGGAGGTGTTGAAATTAATTTTGGTCGTGGTCCATCAATGATAACATTCGTATTTAAAATTGGTGATGTAAAAAACTGTATTAAAAATGGAATATGAAAGAGAATTGATATGGTACCATGTAAAACTTGTTTAAAATATCCCATGTGTATAAATAAAACAATAGGTGAATTATTATACACTTGCTCTGACTTAGAAAAATTCATGTCAGAAAGTTTAGATAATTTTGATGTTGGGACAGACTTTTTTATCAAATCAAAAGAAAGGAACAGCGATGAAAAAATTGAAAAAGAAAAAGATTGAGGTTGTTGTTATGCATCAGCATCAGGATAAATTTGGTCATGTATTTGGTGCTCCTCACCCAATCAATGCTACACATAAAAATAAAGAAACACAAGAGTTTCATGAGTTAACAATTTTCATGAAATAATATTAAGCGGGCATAGCTCAGCGGTAGAGCATGACGTTGCCAACGTCTGTGTCGTGAGTTCGATCCTCACTGTCCGCTCCATTAAGGAGAGTATATTACCATGGAAGAAATTTTACAAAAAGAAATTAATGGTAATGGCAAAGAACTCATGAAGAACAGGTGGAAAAATCGGAGACGGATGGCATGGTTATCATTAGTATCAATAATATTAGTAACTATGTTAATCTTGTTTACTGAAATAGTACAAATTGAAAGATTGAAAGTATTAACAGAAGTCATTACTTGGTTTTATTTTAGTTGTGCATCTGTAATCGGAATGTATATGGGGGCGACAACTTGGGCTAGTATTAAAGGAAAATAAATGTTATGAAATTTTATCATTCAACATCAGTTAAAAACTGGGAGAAAATTCAATATGAAAAAGTATTGTTTGGTGTACGGGATGCTACGATTGAATTTTCTCCCAGTCGATGTACATACTTAGCTGTTAACACTAAAGATTGCCCAAAGAATGATGTGTTGCTAGAAGTTGAATATAATCCTTTTATCAATCCCAATGAAAATAATTATATTAATAACTGTTGGCAGTGTCGAGTTTATGAGCCAATATCTCAATTTAAGCGAATCGTGCTATAACAAGCACATAACTACAAAATAGAAAGGAGAAAAAAAATGAAAACTATTTTCACAAAAGTACAGGATATTATTGATAATAAAGCTGGATGTCCGTTACCACTCAAAATTATTCCTAACAATATGGGAATCAATCTTTGTTGTGTTGATGCCATCTCATGGCAAAGACAAAGCGATGGACAGTTGGTAAATTTGACAATTCACTTTTCCCCAGAAGAAGCCGAACCAGTCGTTCAAACGGATGCAAAAAATCCGGCTTGCCCTGAATGTGGACATATTGTGGGATGTCTTGCTCCGCTTTGTGATTTCAAATCAAAGGTCATCGTTCCGGATGACCATGGCGACAAAAAGCCGGGCGACTAATTAATATCATTAGAAAAAGACTCAGTGTGTTAATATCATCTCAGCTATATATGTCAATGTTGTAGCTGTTTTTAAGGAGAAAAATCAATGAACCAAGAAAAAGCACCGCCAATAGACACCGCGAAAAAATTCACAGAAACGGATATGTTAGAGGCATTTAGGCATGGCCGCAACTATGAACCATGTGAAAGCAAAGATGATATTAACACTGCATCCTTACCGGAAAAGAACCGCCCGTTTTGGGGTTGGTTAAATTTAAGAAACAAACGGATCCAATATAAACACAAATTCAGTTTAAGAGTTGGAGAAATTGCTAAGGTTAACGGTATTCCGTGTGAATATTTAGGAATGGGAAACTTCGGTACAAACACATATCCAGGTAAACCAAAAAGAGTGAAGTGCAGAATGACAACTAATAACTACAAAATAGAAAGGTAATTAAAATGGCGAAATCAAAAATTGAAGATAAAATACATTGTTCGTTTTGTGGAAAAGGGAATAGCGAAGTTGACAATATTATAGCTGCATCTGATAAAACTTGTATTTGCGATGAATGTGTAATGAGATGTCTTCATATAATTATTTATGGCAAACCCAAACCAGTGACTATCAATCTTGATGATAATGAAAGCGAGGATGTTAAATGCACAAAAGAACAATCGGAGTCAACTGCGTAAAAAAACATCTTGTTGTTATTAATGGTAAACGTCATGAAATCAAAACAAGACAACCCAAATCAATCTGGTTGATGCTAAAAGAATATATAAATCATTTGCCACAAGGAACAGTATTCACAAGAAAACAATTACTCAATTACATCTATACAGTTGATGTTACAAAAACTGATACTGCCGCAGATTGGTATAAAGGTTATCTAAATAAACTTAGGTTCATTACAACAAATAAACCTGGAGTTTATATCAAACAAAAACACATTCCTATAAAATTAACAGTAGAAGTCGTAAGAAAAGCTTCACGAGATGATTCATGGAGAACGTGGTTTATTCCACTAAATGAAAGGTTGGGAATCAATGGGACTGAATTATAAGAATAGTGGTTGGTCATACATAAAAGTATATATAAATAATAATTACAAAATTGGAGATATAATAAGCAGACAAACCTTGATTAAAAATCTTGTTAAAGTTCCAAAAAGTACAATTGATAGTTATCGAGCACAACTAACAATTATTGGGATTGTAGAAAAAACTAAACCAGGAAAATATAAATTACTTTGTAAAATTCCTGAGGACATGAATACTATGGATCTAATGAACTTGATTTCAGAAGTACGAGAGTACCCATGGAAAAAATGGTTCATTCCAACAGAAGAGAGAATAAAAAATGGAAGATTTAAGTGATAAGTTAATTAAAAGAATATGTGATTGTGGATGGAGCGCATATTTAGTTGGTGGAGCAGTAAGAGATATATTCGCTGGCCTTGATCCGCATGATTATGATATTGTTACAGATGCAACACCCGAAGAACTTGCATATATATTTCCTGAACGTAAAATAGATCTTGTAGGAGAAAACTTTCTTGTAACATTAATAGATGGGATTGAAGTTTCAACATATCGTTCTGATACAAATACAGGGCCAGGTAGACATAATTGTATTACAACAGCATGTAAAACTCTTGAAGAAGATTTATCTCGTAGAGATTTTACATTTAACGCCATGGCAATATGTCCTTATACTGGCATCGTTATTGATGAATTCAATGGACAAAAAGACCTTGATGATAAAATCATTAGATTTATAGGAAATGCAGATCAAAGAATTTATGAAGATTATTTACGAATGATTCGTGCTGCAAGATTTGCATGCTTGATCAACGGGAAGTTAGAACAAAACACTTTAGTATCAATAAAAAGAAATAAAAATCTTATATCAAAAGTTGCGCCAGAAAGAATAAGACTTGAATTCATGAAAGCAATATCTTATAAAAAACCAAGTATCTTCTTTGATGTATTGCATGAAACCGGATTATTAGAAATTATATTTCCCGAACTTGACAGACTGTATGGATTTCCTGGTGGAAAATATCACAATGAAACTTTATGCACACATTTTAAATTGGTGGGCGACAGCATGTCATCGAAGGATCCTATGTTAAGATTTGCTGGATACGTTCATGACATTGGTAAACCTGATGCATGGATAAAATCTCACGAAGAAAATTTTGTAAATCATGAACATATTGGGCCAAATATTATTGCAAATTGGATGAATAGGTACGCATTCAGTAATAATGAAATCAAACATGTCAAAAATTTGATAAGATTCCATATGAGAGAACTGTCCGGAGATATTAAGAAAAAAGGCGTGAGAAGAATGTTACGTTTTTTCTCCAAACATAATTTTAAATGGAAAGATTGGTTCAAATTGAAAGTGTCTGATAGAAAAGGAAATTTGGGAGTTCCTGATTATACAAAAGAAGAATTAAAAAACATAGTTCTAATGATTCATGAAGCTCGAAATATAACTCTAAGTGGAGAATTTACTGTAAGAGACTTACCGATTAATGGTATAGATGTAATGGAATGTATGAACATTCCACCAGGACCAAATGTTGGTGAAGTTCTAAAAAAATTACTTGATATGGTAGTGGACAATCCAAGTTTCAATAATAAAGAGGATCTTATTACAATAATAAAGGACTATAAGAATGATATATAAAGAAATATATAAAGACATATTTACTATAGATAAATCTTATTATTTAGCACATTGTATAGCATCTGATTTTTATATGAGTGCTGGTATAGCTGTTTTGTTTCAAAAGAAATTTTCATTAAGAAACAAACTTAAACAGTCAATTTTAAATAAATCTCCTGGATCATGTATATTAATTGGGAGAGTATTTAATTTAATAACCAAACACAAAAGTAATGGCAAGCCAACTTATGATACATTAAATTCATCTATAAAAAGAATGAAAATATTATGTGATACTCTCAATATATCTAAAATTGCTATGCCCAAAATTGGGTGTGGTCTTGATAGATTACAATGGGGAAAAGTTAAAGAAATGATTCAAGATAATTTTAAAGATAATAAAATTGAAATTTTAGTTTGTAGGTGGTCATGATGTAGTTAGGAGATGTATGGGATCAATTATTGACAGACTAGCATCCAGACAGTTAATTCAACCGCCTGGATTTTTAAGAGCAAATGTACAATATGAAGTAATTATGGGATCTGTTGCTTATGGTGTTTCAACTGATACATCAGATATGGATATTTACGGATTTTGCATCCCTCCAAAGCATATTATATTTCCACATTTAAATGGAGAAATTTATGGATTTGGGAAACAACATGGTAGATTTGACCAGTGGCAGAAACATCATGTAAATGATGTAAGTGCTAAAAAAGAATATGATTTTAGCATATACTCAATTGTTAAATATTTTCAGTTGTGTATGCAAAACAATCCTAATATGATTGACTCTCTTTTCGTTCCTAGACGGTGCATTCTACATTCTACTACTGTAGGTGAACTAGTTAGAGAAAATCGAAAATTGTTCCTTCACAAGGGATCATGGCATAAATTTAAAGGTTATGCTTACAATCAAGTTCATAAAATGAAAATTAAAAATCCTGAACCTGGAAGTACCCGATATGATATGGTTCAGAAATATGGATATGATTTAAAGTTTGCATATCATGTTGTTCGTTTGCTAAATGAAATAGAACAAATATTAATTGAGCATGATCTTGACCTTGAAAGAAATCGAGAGCAAATGAAATCAGTGAGACGTGGGGAGTGGACTCAAGAACAAATAATTAAATACTTTGAAGAAAAAGAAAAAGAACTTGAAGGGTTATACACAGAAAGTACATTACAACATTCTCCAGATGAAGATAAAATCAAAGCTTTACTTCTTCAATGTCTTGAGCATCATTATGGTACTTTAGAAGGTGCAATAAAAACTGATGTCACAATCAATTCAGTTCTTGATGAAATGCAAATGTATATTGATAAGATAAGAAAGACAACCAACGAATAAATGATTTATGGTGGCCGTGGTGAATTGGTAAACACGATGGGTTGTGGCCTCATCATTGAGGGTTCGATTCCCTTCGGTCACCCCACATAAAAAAGGAGTTTTAATTTATGTTATATGAGTTTGAATGTAAAAAATGTGGAAACGAGTTTGAAGAAAATCGACCACTAAAAGAAAATACACAAAGTGCAACATGCCCAAAATGTAATGGGGGTAGTAAAAAAATCATGTCCAAGTTTGGGTTTAAAATTGTTGGTTTTAGTTCATTAAATGGCTATTCTCATGCAAATATATAAACCCCTGTAACTCAGTGGAATTAGAGACTTCGGCTACGAACCAAAGAGTCGCAGGTTCGAATCCTGCCAGGGGTACCACTTAAAGAAAGAGAGGTTATATGGTTGATGAATTAGTTTCAAATGGAGAAGAAAAAAAAGATTCGCTTAAAGAGCTTCTTGAAACTTCTTATCCATTACTTCAAAAATTTAGAGAACATTGCCCAGGAACATATAAACATTCACAGGCAATTGCTTCAATGGTTGAGGGAATTGCTTTAGATTTGGGGCTTGATGTAACTTTTATGAAAATATGTGCAACTTATCATGACATTGGAAAAATTATAAATCCAATGTATTTTACAGAGAATCAGCTTGATGATGAAAACATTCATGATAAATTAGATCCAAATATTAGTTTTCAAATAATCAGCAGACATGTTTCAGATACAGCATTTATCTTATTACATGATGGAAATTTTCCTGAAGATCTAATACGCATCGCAAGTCAACATCATGGGACTTCAATAATGAAATACTTTTTTGAAAAATCTGGATGTGATGTTGAAGATCGCTTTCGGTATAAAGGAGCAAGACCAACTTGTATTGAAGCTGCTATATTAATGATCTGTGATTGTTTGGAAGCCAGAGCAAGATCAGAAGCACAAAATAGAAAATCTGAATTTAATCCAACAATTATTATTGAGGATACTATCAATGATTTATTGAGCGATTCCCAATTGGATGATGTTGTAATGAGACTTGGGGATTTACAAAAAATCAAAGATGCCTTAGCAAAAGAATTACAAGGTACATATCAAAAAAGGGTTGATTACAACAAAGCAAAAGAAGATGTTAAATCTACTGAGAATGAAAAAAAGGAGGTGACAATTTGAAAAAACTCTATCCCGGAGGAGCTGGAGGTATAGTGCCATGACGTAAACCTAAAAGGAGGTGATGTGTTATGAGCAAAACTGCTACTAAAATAGGAAAAGGTGGCAAA
>Ga0307992_1002532_pt1 | contig 10375 bp, 18 predicted proteins | sample EllFjometagen133_FD_203162 | JGI IMG/M metagenome (GOLD analysis project Ga0307992, IMG submission 203162) | Marine microbial communities from Ellis Fjord, Antarctic Ocean - #133 | ecosystem: Environmental > Aquatic > Marine > Unclassified | place: Southern Ocean | collected 2014-10-08
CCATGAAGGCCACCCGGCTGGCGGCATCGACCCACTCTTCAGTGGTCATCTTGTCGCCACCCAAGAGGATGCACGCGGCGTCGAAGTCGCCCTCGAAACCGTGGTACAGGGCTCGGGTCCGGTATCCCTCGAATTGGGCGTTGAAGTCGGCCATTTCAGTCTCCGCAATTCGTTTACATGCCCTATACGGACCACTCCCGCGTTCTGAACCCCCAAGTGGATGAAAGCGGGAAACCCAATGGCAGCAAGGACTTGCAAGGCAGGGACCTAGATTCTTACCCCTGTCGTGCGGGAGTCTCGAATTGGGGTTCAGAATGCGGATTCCGTCCGTATAGGGGGTGTAAGGGAAACAACCTCAGTTAAGGAGCCGCCCATGACCGCTTTCCAGAAGTCTCGCCAGCACGTCTCCGATGGCCCCTCCGCCGCCAAAGCGGAGAAGCGTCGGGTGGCCCGTGCCCGCCGCCGGGGTGAGAAGGATGCTATCCGCCGGGGCACGGACGCCCCCCGCTTCCGCCTCGACGAGCGGATGGTCTCCTGATCTCCGCCATCTCCGCCATCTCCTGATCTCCGCCATCTCCGCCTGGAGCCCCTATAATGACCATGTTCGCCCTCAACAATTTCGTTCGCCGCCAGACCGCCGACAGCCGGTTCAGCCACACCACGCTGACCGAGGGTGCTTTGCTCGATGCCGTGTCCGAGGGCTTTGGGTTGGCGAAGCCCGGCTACCGTGAAGGCGTCATCCTCGTGCCCGTGCCCGCAGATGGCTGGTTCTGCGGCGTGGCGAAGATGGTGCCCGGCATGAAGATCAAGGCGACCTACGAGTCCCGCCGTGAGGGTGAAGCCCCCCGTCTCGTTGTGGGACTGGACGTGGGGGACAAGGGTTACGAAGCCGCCAAGGCCCCTGCCGTGGCAGTGGACATCGTGCTCTATGCAAGCACGGTCCTGGCCGAAGGCGGCGACAATGGCCTTCCCGCCTGCGAGGGAAATTGGGAGATCGTCTCGATGAACGCCCGGATGTGCGAGGAAGATGAACCTATCCGTCCGGGCACCCTGATGGCCAACCACTTCGAGGACGACGGCGGCACCAAGACCGGCATGTCTGACAGCGAGTTCGTCGAGGCTCTGCGAAAGAGCCGGGCCTACTGGAACGGCAAGATTTCCCTCGGCTAAGGGGGTCTCCTTTCCGGCGAGCACGGGTAATATAGGGGGTTAGACAAAGGAGACCCCCTATGTATGTAATTGTTGAAGGAATCGACGGGACAGGCAAAACCACGCATGGCGACTTGTTGGCTGCCCACCTTGGAGGTGCCGTCCGGGTGAACGAACCCGACGACACCCTGCCGACCGGCAAGCTGCTCCGGCAGATGCTCAAAGACGGCACCTACGTTGAAGCACACGCTGCGATGTTTCTGGCCGACCGTATGGCGATGCTCGCTACCAAGGTGAGGCCCGCCCTAGAACGCGGTGAGCACGTTGTCAGTGTCCGTTCGTGGATGAGCACGCTGGTTTACCAGCAAGAAAACTGGCCCCTCGAATGGTTGATGGACATTCACCGTCAACTTCCTGCCAGGGCCACCCACCTGATTCTTCTCGACCTCGATCCCGAAGAGGCTTTAGGTCGGGCCACTCGCCGTCCCGGCCACAATGAGTTTTACGAAAAGCTGGACATTCAAATTCGTAACCGCCAGCGATACTTGGACATCGCCAAAGTCGCTAGGAGGTTCATGGACCCCTATGGTCAAGTCGGCGTGATCTCCTCGTCTAGAACCCTTGAAGAAACCCAAGCCAGCATCGTTGAATGGTTGGAACAATCGTGAGCAAGAAGAACAAGAGCAGTCAGGTAGCCAAGCGGCGTCAGAAGAAACTGGAGAAACGACGGGTGGCTCAACCGGGCCGGGCTGCTCACTACAAGCGTGAGCAGACCAAGAAACGGACTTCTCGTATCGCCCACCAAATCAAGACCCTTCAGGCAGTCAATCTGATGAAGGACGGCGTACAGGTGCCGGACATCACGGACGACGAATATGTTTTCTGGCTGTGCCACGGAGCCAACTTCCTGGTCTCAAACGAGGAAGATGGATTGTGGGAGCCCATGTTCGAGGGCATCTACGATGGGCGGTTGCCTGACCCGGAAGCTGTCGCCCATACCGTTCTGGGCAAGTACGCATCCGAGATGGAAGCCGACAGCGAAGAGTTCTCTGGAACCCCCAAGACTGTCCTGGCATGGACCCTGACTGAAAAGCCCATGGTCCGTGTCTACAAGTACGAAGCAGAGCGTCGCCTGTTGGAGAAGGACCCCGAGTGCGACGCAGCGGAACTGGCCCGGCAACCACACAACCCGGTGGTCTGGGGGCTCATGTCCGAGGTCAAGCAGAGGTCGCTTTCGGCCTCAAAGGCCCCTGAGCAGAGCAACCCACAGGAGGTGGTAAATGAGCAGGCAATCAGCACTGTACTCTGAAGAACACGCCAGCGGAGCCAACCTCACCCTTGTCAAACTCGGCATAGACTCGTGGGGTGCGGCAGATGTGGAAGGTCTTCAGAAGAAAATCAAGGCCAAGTCGGTGGATGGGTGGTTCGGCCCCAATTCCGTCGGGGCGTACAAGCTGTGGGTTCGCAAGAACTGGCCGAGGTTCGAGGGTGGCCCCAAGAACATGGCGGGGCACGCCATCCTTGGTTTTATGAACATCACCCCCCCCGAGGGGCTGAAGATTGTCAACCACCGTCAATCCTACGGTGTCCCTGCCCTGCTGGATGACACGGGTGCTCGCCAAGAAGACCCCACCCAGATGCTCATCCATCGGGGGGCGCAGACCCACCGTAAGGATGAGACCTACGCCCAATCCACTGAGCGGGTACTGGACAGCAAGGGGTGTTCAACCACGTTCACGATGGGGCCGAACGGCGTCATCTACCAGCACTTCGACCCACAGGATCGGTACGGCATCCACTGCCGCTATCACAACCGGCAGTCAGACAGCATCGACATCGCAGGCCCGTTCGACCAAACGAAGAAACCGGAAACCGGGCAGGAGAAGATCACGCTCAAAATGGCTATCGGCCGCAACAACGACCGCAAGCCCCCTCTGACCCGCAAGTACGGCACAGTGAAATGCTGGGCGATGACCCCGGCTCAACGGACTGCCTTTGCGCTTTTCTTGCCGTGGTGGTGCAACCTGCGTGGCATCCCCCTGACGGCTTGCAAGGACTGGCGGACATTCCGCCTCAGTGGCAAGCACGGCACTAAGGACCCCGTGACCGACGTGGTGGGCATCCTTGCCCACACACAGGTCGCAAATCCCGGCTCTCGGGTGGACGGGATTCTTCCCCTGCACCATCTGCTCGAAGATGGGTGCCCTGGGATCGAGTGGCGGTCGGCCGAGGATTTCTTTGAAGATGATTGACATGACCATTGACGAAATGGTCATGGACGCCTTGAAGAGCAACGAAGCTCTCCTGGCCGACGGATTTGAGACCGCCCTTATCGGGTATGTCGAGCGGTTCAACACGGGACCCCTGGCCTTGTACGACCGTGGGAAGTGCATCAAGATCCTCATGGTGCGGGACGGGATGACCCTAGAGGAAGCCGAGGAGTTCTTCGAGTTCAACACCCTCCGGGCGTGTGGTGGTGAGGGCACCCCCGCATTCGCGACGCTCATCCGTACCAACTAGGTTCAAAGAGGGCACATCACCCGTATAGGTAGGTGATAAGGTGTCTCTGATGAAGACCCACTTACACCGAACGGCGTGCGTAAGTGGGTAGGCAACCCAAATCTAGTGACGAGAATCAATGAGGCTCTATATCTTTAATTACCAGGGTACCCTGACCACCCTTGAAGACCCTGTGGGTTTCATCACTGCCCTTCGAGGGCAGAACCCAGATTGCAAGATTGTGATCTGGTCGGGGTCACCCAAAGACCAGATTGACGACCGGACGCCGGGCCTGATCGACGCGGTAGATGACCTGTGGGCGAAGCCCGGCATGTTGCACGAGAAGGTTGAGGGTGGGGGCGAGATGCCCGACGAAATCTTCCTCGTAGAGGACGACCCGACACTCAGGCAGGCAGCAAAATGGAGCCTGTTTCGTTACCCGGCACCCGTTCATTCACTAGACGAACACGCCTTGGCGGGTCTGGTGAAGCCATAGGGGGAAGGGGAGCATGGATTTGAGGGACAAGGTCGTGAAGCTGGTAGAGGGGGCACCCCTACCGCAAGACGAGAGGGCTGTTCTCCTGTTCGTGCTTGAGACCTACAGTGACGGACCCCTGAAGGGGGTGCTGTTCCCTGACGTGGAATCTCATATCAATGGCCGGTACGAGTGGTACTTCCTGCCCTGTGGCACTCTCCGAAGGAGCCCACATGGATCTTAGGGACGCACACGTTGGGGCACTGGTAGAGGTCACTAACTTCACATCGGCTCAAGGGATACTGGCAGGGCCGAAGGACATCAAGAATCGCCGCCACGACGCTCGTGGCATCGTGGTCAGTGTGCAGCCCAAGGCGGGCACTTTTCGTGGTGTGGTGTGGGTAAGGCACGGGGGTGTGATTGCCCCCTACTGGGGCTCTGAACTGAGGCTTTTAGGGATCAAGGACCCCGAAGGCTAGGATACCTTGATTGTGCTGGCAGGGTTGTTCAAGGTCACCGTCTTTCCCGTGTTGGTCTTGCCGAACATGCTGTGCTCCTTGGGTCGTGGTGTCTCCCCTACATGCCCTATACGGACAGGGTTCGGATTCTGAACATCCATCTCGAAAAAGCGAAAACCAATGGGGGTGACTGCTCGCAACTTCCGGGTTCAATCCCCCAAATTCCTGCGTATAGGGCTTGGATGGAGAGACAGCTAAGGAGACCAGGATGGCGCGCAACAAGAGCTGGGGAGACAAGACGGTCGCTGGTCCGGCGAACCGCTCCAAGGGCCACTCGAATGGCAAGCGCCGCGAGACCAAGGCCATCGAGACTCGTGAACGTCGTCGCGGCAAGGATGCATGTAGGGCCTAACCGTGATTCAACTTCCGGGTAAAACCGGAGGGTTGACTGATGATGGCATTGAAGCCATCTGAACATGGATCTTCAAGGCTTATTTTAAGGGTTGTTGACAGCACCCTGATTACCTGCTAGAACTTACCTATTCCTGCTTGAAACAGGAAGGTGCCGGGTACGGTATCCTTGTGGTTCACGGCATGGTGAGATGGATATGCAGAACAAACGATTGAAGGTGGTGCGGGTCACCCGTACCGAGTTTGAACTCAGTGACGGCAGGGTCTACGAACACCCCGCCCCGCTGGACTACGACCCGAACGTAGCGGACTTCCAGGAGGTCTATGAACACTGGAAAGACGTGCTGGAAGTGTATTTTGCCGAACAAGACGACCGACCGACTGATAGGGCTGACTGAAGCCGCAGAACTGCTCGGCGTCGGTACGTCCACCCTGCGGTCATGGGACAACAACGGCAAGCTGGAGGCCCTGCGTACAGCAGGGGGTCATCGTCGTTACCGGCTGTCCGACATTGAGAAACTGCAAGGTCACCAATCGTCCCCCAACAAGACGATCACTGCGGTTTACTGCCGGGTGTCCAGCCACGACCAGAAGAAGTCGGGCGACCTCGACCGTCAAAAAGGACGGGTGCTTCAGCACTGCGTCGAACAAGGCTACGTCGTCAAGCATGTACTTGACGACGTAGGGTCTGGCATGTCATCCAACCGGGTGCGGCTCCGCAAGCTGTTCAAGTTGGCCGTGCAGGGCAAGATTGACCGTGTGGTGGTAGAGAACAAAGACCGCCTTGCCCGCTTCTACTTCGACGTATTCGTGGTGTTCTTTGAGTCTCATGGGGTGTCCGTCAAATGGGTCAATGACGCCCTGAGCAAGACCTACGAAGAAGAACTCGTCGGGGACATTGTGGCTCTCATGTCGTCATTTTCGGCACGGATCTACGGTCGCCGTTCGGCTGAAAATCGCCGCAAGAAGAAGGAAGCCGAGACGGAGGGGGCTTCAGAGTGAAGTGTCGCATCTTCCGAATACACCCGGACACCAACCCGTCGAAGCTCAACAGGTTGGAAGCCCTGCACGCTGGGTACGTCGCCTATGTTTGCATCTGCGTGCAAACGATGCTCACGGGGCGAACGTACAACCTCCCGAAGTCAGCAAAACAGGCATTCTTCCCCAAGGCTGAAAAGCTCACCAGTCAAATCGAAAAGAACGCCCGTGACCACGCCATAGCCATCGTTTCCACATGGGCTGCTGGTGTTTACTCACGCAAGATGATGCACGCCATCACCCGACTCAGAAAAGACGCCACCATCGGTGAGGACGACGCCAAGGCCCTCTACACTATCGGCAAGAAGCAGATCAGCAAGCCGTGGAAGTTCATCACCCAAGGGCATCTGGACGCCTACCACGCCCTGCTGGACGAAGTGGGTGGCAATCCCCCGGAGGTTCGGGACAGCATCCCGATGAAGCTGTCCGAAATGACCGCCCGACTGGAAAATCCCGACAAGGCGGTGCTTGGAGGTTTCTGGCTTCGGGTGTCCAGCCTTGATGCTCGTAAATCTCTCTGGCTCCCGCTGGTCGGGAACCCCTATGTTCAGCACGCCGATCAGGTCAGCAGGGGCATTCAAGCCCGAAAGACCAAGCGGGGTTTCTGGCGGTTTGAAACCGCCAGCAAAGCCTCCGAGCAGTCCGTACCTGTACCCGAAGACCACTGGCCCCGATTGGGCGTAGACGTGGGCTTGAACGTGCTTGCGGCTACCTCTGACGGCCAGACCTTCGGTGAGCACGTCAAACCGGCCTTCGACAAGATGTATGCCCGGATCAAGAGCCTACGGGCGAACCGTCAGCGACAGGGCTTGAAGGACAACAGCCCCAAATTGGACAGGTTGGAGTCCCGCTTATCAGGCATGGTCAAGACAGAGACGGGTCGGGTGGTCAACACCATGATAGCCCGTCACCCCGACACGGTGTTCGTTGTCGAAGACCTCGACCTTCGTGGTTGTCGGGGACAGAAGCGGTTTGCCTACCGGGCATTGCAGACCAACCTCGAAAGGAAAGCTCCGACCGAGAAAGTGAACCCGGCCTATACTTCACAGGAGTGCCCGTCCTGCGGGTACATCCATCGTGGGAACAGGTCTGGGATCAAGTTCAAGTGCCGTGGATGCGGACGAAAAGCTCATGCAGATTGGGTGGGAAGTTTTGGTGTGCTCAGACGTTCTGAGGATCAACACATCGGTACTGACGACCATCCACGTCTGGTGAAACAGGTGCTGAGAGAGCGATACCGGAGCCGTAGGAATCCTACGGTGATGGACAGTTTCTCGGAGCCTGCGGTGTTTCCGTTGGAGACATCATCCTCGCCCTTACCGTTGGGCAGGAGGCTTACTACCGTTGGATTGGGTTCACCCAGCAGCGGCACAGCCTCAGAATTGATGCCTGCAAGTTTTAGCAGGTTTTAATGAACGGTATAGTGCTTGATGACAGGCAGCCAGGGTGGCCGATATCCAATAGGATTATCGTCCCCGTTTGCCGAAACGTGAAGATGGAATGACCGAGGCAGCCCGAAATAGCCATGAAAGCCTCATGGCTGACATTCTCCAGTGCAACGCTTGTCGTCTGCGCTTAACGAGGAACAACGCCGTCCTGTACCGGGGACCTGTCCCCTGCCCCATCATGCTCGTTGGCGAAGCCCCTGGATCTCAAGAGGATCGCTTTGGGAAACCCTTTGTGGGGCCATCCGGTCAGGTTCTTAACCGTCTCCTATCCAGAGCAGGCATAACCGAGACCGACGTTTACCTCTGTAACGTCATGAAGTGCAGACCCCCCGCCAACCGAAACCCAACCGAGACCGAGATTCGTTGTTGCCGACCGTGGCTCATCGAACAAACCCGGCTAGTCCGGCCCAACGTGATCGTGGCCATGGGGGAAATTGCGACCGTGGCTCTGACCGCAACCAGGGGGCCGATGGGCGTGCTGTTGGATCAGGGTGACCTTTCCTGTTTCTTCTGCGAAGACATCCCGGTCATCCCCATGTACCACCCTGCGTACTTGTTGCGGAGATTGGGGGACGGGGCAGCGGCTCCCATTTTCAGGGACACCATCGACAGGCTGACGAGAGCTTGGGAACTGGCGACCTACGGTACAAAACGAGGATCGGCAATACCGATCCCAAGGCCATAGGCACCTTCGAGGGTCAGGACGTACTTGGACTCCTCATCAGCGGGTCGGATGAACATCACGCTCTCGTCGGTACTGCCCACCCAGATGATCTGCTGCGTGGCCAAATGGCGGGCCTTGTAGCGCAGGTTGTAGAACCCCTCATTAACGCTGATGAGCACACACGAACCGAATCGCTTGGACTTAATCCAACAGCCAGGGACCAACCGAGGGTCAACACCTTCGACCTGCTGTGCCTTCTTGAAACCGTCAGCGGTGATGACGGCGAGGGTACGCAGGTCGCCGAGGGAGCCCTTGTTGTGGATGTGGATATCCACGAGGGCCTGGAACTCAGGGGTGAATCGGGCAGTCTCTCCCGAGTGCTCCGCAGCATCCCCCTTCAGTTGCTCATCCCCATCCCGACCGATCTCGATGATGGTCCCACCGACAGCCTTGACGGCCTGGATGTCGTGCAAGAAACGGCAGTCCGTGATCATGGCCAACTTGCCCCTGTTAGCCCCCCGCTCTGCTTCACGGGCCGCACGGGTGGCGTAGATGGCGGGGAAGGTGGACTGGGCGAACTCGCCACCGAGCTGCTGCATGGCATGTCGAGGGGTGAGACCAATGAATCCGTTGTCACAGCATCCGCACTGACCCGGCTCATCACGACCACCCCGCTCCATGTCCTCCACGCAAGCGGGGCACGGAAGGGGGTAGCGGGGGTCGGGCACGTCCTTCAGTGCCCCGTCCGTGTGCTCCTCCGTCCAGTCGAACAGGTTACGCAGGTACGCTTTGAGCGGGCCTGCTACCTGGATGCGGACGTGGGGCCTGCCATATTCTTCGGCCAGCATCGTGGCGAACGTATCTTTCCCAGATCGGGCAGCTCCGCATAAGCCCACAATCAAAGTCATGGTCCCACCTCCATGTCGTGAAACACCGCCACCATACCGCACTTCGAGCATGTTGCTGATGAACCCCGGCAGCCCATCACGTCCGTCTCAACAGGTGGGCCGTCGAAGGTGTGCTCGCAGTTGTGGAAGTAGTGCTTCTCCATGCACTCCATGATCGGGAGCCCACACTCACGGCCATTCTCACGATCACAGGTGAAACCGTGCTCGCAGTGACAGGGCGGATTCTTCCGGGCCTCTGCAATCTTCGCGGCGTTGTCCTTGTTCATATGTCGGTCTCCTTGGAGTAGCAACTACCATACGGATGCCACCTCACGACCTGAACCCTACGGGTCGAGGTTGATGTGCTGTTTGATCCAATCGGCGGCATCATGGCAACCAGCCCGGTTGGCCATCTCGAACACGGTGATGAGCTGAGCTTTCAGGGAGTCCTGCCGCTGGCGACAAGGCTTGGGGACGGCACGAGCCGCCTCCCTGTGAGCGAAACGACGTGCATCTTTGCTAAGGGTCATGGTCCTGCCTCGCAGTGAATGATAAGTGGCACAAACTCCGCCAGAGTCGCCTGGAGGGCCTTCCAGTAGGAAACCACGTCGGTAGATGATCCCAGGTGGCCGCGCAGATTCGGCATGAAATTCACCCGGTTCCAATTCCACCATCGAGACACACCCCGCTTCACACACGCCTCCCGAAGTCCATAGTTATTGCACTGATCCTGCCGATCAATGCTCTGGTCCCTGTTCTGGATCTGACAGCAAATGGCGAGTAGCTGAAACGGGATCTCCTCCTTCTGCGTGTTATGCAGCGAATCAATGGTCTCGCCAAAGTAGTAACCTGTTCCCAGGGGATAGCGTGGCCCTTTATAGATCATCTCCTCCCGAGACTTGGGAAGGTCTTTGGCGGCGGGCCACCAAACGAAATAGTCTTCACCGTAGGTGGTGTTCGATGGGACGGTCAGCTCAGTGACCTTGAAGGGTTCGTCACCAACCAACTGCAACCACTTTGCGATTTCGGCGTCTGTGTTGATAGTGGGGCTCCTCACGGGCGACCTCCCAGACGGTCCCACATCTCGTCGATACCGATGACCTCGGTGCCGTACTTGCGGGCCTTCTGAGCCTTGCCAGAGGTGCTGGCGGGGTCCTTGGTTACCAGGATGTCGAGGGTCTTGCTCACGCCCGACTTGACGGTGCCGCCCTGGCCTTCGATGGCGGAGACCATCAGGGCGTCACGGAAGCCGCTCATGCAGAGGGACTTGCCGGAAAAGGCCCCTGTCGCCTTCTCTGCGATGTCGATGTGAGCCCGAAGGCTGGCGACCACGCCCCGGTCCAGAA